>Ga0315308_1000683_pt1 | contig 19188 bp, 16 predicted proteins | sample TDP3_MG_FD_203078 | JGI IMG/M metagenome (GOLD analysis project Ga0315308, IMG submission 203078) | Freshwater sediment microbial communities from Lake Towuti, South Sulawesi, Indonesia - TDP3 | ecosystem: Environmental > Aquatic > Freshwater > Lake > Sediment | place: Indonesia: South Sulawesi... | reverse complement strand
GAAGGTCTCGGAAAAGAATGTAAACATCTGCTTCGGGACACATCTGCTTGACGAGCAAAGCATTCTTGAGAGCGGTCATGCAGCAGATACGGGAGCAGTAGGTTCTCCCCTTCTCTTCCCTCGCTCCGACGCACTGAATCATGACTACCGTTCCCAGTTTCTCGAGCTGGCCCTTCCTAAGTAGGCCTTCCAGCTCAAATTGCGTAACAACATTCTCAAACTTCCCGTATCCGTACATTCCGGCCGGTTCAAAAATATCCGCTCCAGTCGCTACGATAATAGTGCCCACTTCAAGATTCGCTGTCTCCCCACTTTCGCTTTGAAGGCTGACATCAAAGTTTCCGATGAAACCCTTTACCCGCTTGACAACGGTCGATGTCTTTATGTCTATGTCTCTATTTTGCCTCACTGCTTCAACGATCTTGTTCAACCCCTCAGAAGCGTCCTCCATGGTCGTGTAAAGCTTATGTAGGTGCCGAAGCATCCCGCCCAATTCAGGCTCTCTCTCAACTAAGCAAACCTTGAACCCTTGGCCAGCGAGAGAAAGAGCAGCTGTCATGCCCGAGATGCCCCCGCCGATAACCAAGGTCGAGGGCACAACCGCTATCTCCGGTTCCTCCTGCGGCGTGTGTAGACGAACCTTAGCAACGGTCATCCCCACGATATCCTTTGCCTTTTCTGTGGCCTTGTCCGGTTCGTCCATGTGAGCCCAAGAGCAGTGTTCGCGAATATTGGCCATCTCGAAAAGATACTTGTTTAGGCCTGCTTCTTCGCAAGTGGCACGGAACAACGTTTCATGGGTCCTAGGTGTGCAAGAGGCGACAACAACCCTGTTGAGATCATACTTCCTAATGGTTTCTTTAATCCTGTTGAGTCCCTCCGAAGAGCAGGTGTAGAGGTTGTCCTCTGAGTAGACAACGTCCGGCAGTGTCAAAGCATATTTGACTACTTTAGGAACATCGACGATGCCACCAATGTTGATACCGCAGTGGCAGACGAAAACGCCGATTCTCCGAGCTTGTTGGTTCATCTGTCCCGTTCTAATGCACCTCCTTGTCAGCAGATAGCGCAATCACCTCCGCAGCCCTACTAGCAGCGGCGCTTGCTTGCCCTACAGACTCGGGAATGTCTTTAGGGCTTTGGCAATAACCGCATGCGAAGATGCCTGGAACGTTGGTGTCAACCGGTGCGAAAAGACGATCTTTGGCCTTGAAGAAGCCGTACTCGTCGAGCTCCAATCCAAGAAGGGCACTCAAGTCCTTGCTCGTCGCCCTCGGGACCAAGGCAGGGCAGAGCACGACTATGTCTGCCTTTGTGCTCTTTGTCACGTTTTCTGTAGTGTCTTCATACCAGAGGGTAAGGTCGCCTGTTCCTGGATCTTCTACTATCTCTCCGGGAAGTCCTCTGACATATTTCACGCCCCAATGGTCTTTGGCCTTGTTGACAAAGTCCTGATAGCCTTTCCCAAAGACTCTGAGTTCATTGTAGAAGATGGTAACTTCACATTCCGGTTCATGTTCTCTAATGAGTATCGCTTCTTTTGTGGCATACATACAGCAAGCGGTGGAGCAGAATGGGACTCCTCCTTTCAGACTTCTCGAGCCTACACACTGGATGAAAGCAACGCTTCTTGGGATGCGGCCATCTGACAGCCTTAGCAGGTGTCCGCCAGTTGGTCCCGACGCCGAGAGCAGCCTCTCGAACTCCAAACTAATCAGAACGTTTAGGTGTCTGCCGTAACCGTACTCGCTTATCGATCGGACGTCGAAAAGCTCAAAGCCTGTGGCAAGTATAATGGCGCCTACATTTAGGGTGACCGTCTCGGGTTCTTGTTTAAGGTCAACCGCTCCTGTCCCGCAGACTCTCTGGCAAAGCCCGCATTTCAGGCAGTGTTCTTCATCAATTGTATATTTAAGCGGAACAGCTTGGGGCAAAGGGATGTAGACGGCTTTCCGGATGCCAAGACCCATATCAAACTCATTAGGTATCTCCACGGGGCAATATTGGGCGCAGATGCCACAGCCCGTGCATTTCGTCTCGTTGACGAATCGTGGCTTCCTGAGGATTTGCACGACGAAATCCGCGGCTGACCGACTTACTGCTTTCACTTCGCAATAGGTCAGTAGCGATATGTTGGGATGACGGAGACAATCGATCATTTTGGGAGCGACTATGCAGATGGAGCAGTCCATTGTTGGGAACGTCTTGTCAAGCTGCGCCATCCTCCCGCCAATGCTTGGGCTTCTTTCAACTAGATAGACTTTCAGCCCGCGACTTGCCAGATCCAGACTCGCTTGCATCCCGGCAATCCCGCCGCCAATAACTAAGACAGAGCTATCAGTTTTCATCGATCCCACCTTTCACGCTGAGTGCATCGCCTCTGCAGCTAGGACCGTCAGGTCACGCATCTCTATTGTCACATCTTCGGGTCTGACTGGCAGTTTCTCGCTCATCACGCACTTCCAATGAATCTGGCACTTCGGACACGCCGTCACTAGCAAATCAGCTCCAGTAGCCTTTGCCTCTGCAAGCCTGTCAAGTTGAACTGCCTTGGAGTATTTGTCGCAGGAGAGCCAGGCGTTCACTCCGCAACAGACAGCGTTTTCGCGATTCCGGCCCATCTCCACAAGTTCTATGCCGGGGATTTCAGCTATGACCTTTCTCGGCGGTTCATACACGTTCATGTGCCTACCAAGTCTACATGGATCCTGGTAGACTACCTTTCTCTGAAGATCTATGTCGTACTCGATCTTTCCGTCATCGATCAATTCAGAAAGCAGTTCTGAAATATGCACAACTTCAAAGTCTAGGTTACTGACTGTTTCCGCATAGTCCTTTTTGAGTGTTCTGTAACATTCGGGGCATGCCGTGACCACTCTTTTTGCTCCGGCTTTTCTGATTTCCGCCACATTCATTTTGGCCAGTCTTTCGAAGTTCTCGACGTCGCCTGTCCAGAGAAGATCATGACCACAGCACCTTTCATCATCCAGTACTACTGGTCTGATTCCGGCCTTGTTGAGTATTCCCACGACACTGCGAGCAATGTTCAGGAGCTTCAAGTTGAAATCTTCAAAGATCACGTCGAAGTATGGGAGACAGCCTACGAAGTAAAGCAGTTCACCTTTTGGCGATGTCCCAGCTCCTTCTGGAAGCCAGTCCATACGCTCTTGCTTAAGGCTCGGATTCGTCAAGATTCTCGATAGAGCCGTTGTCACTCCCTTATGGGCGCAGAGTTCTTCCATCTGTTCTTTCGACGCCACGCGTCTGCAAGCCTTTACGAACTCTGGGTACCGAACGTCTGACGGGCATCTCTCGGTGCATGTAAGGCACGTGAGGCAATTCCAGAGATCCGGGCTGGAAAGCATCCTGTCTCTGAAGCCCAATAGGAATCTTTCAACTATGCGCCTTGGCGAGTAGGAGTCCTTGACCTTCGATATTGGACAGCTGCCGGAGCATTTGCCGCACTCTAGGCAGTAACGAACGTTCGTCCTTGCGAGGGCCTCGGTAACCGTCTGCTCTGCATTTAGAATTGCAACTGCATTATTTCCTGCACTTAACGGGTTTGGCTCCACCTCACCTAGAATCTTTGTGAAATCGGTCACAATCTGGGCGAATCTGGCGCCTTCTGACGTTGAGACCCATTCTAGGCGCAATCTCTCCGGCCTGAGCCCAAGCCGCCTCAGGAGTTCCCCGGTGCTCTTCATTCTCTTCTCGGCTTTGAGATTGCCACTCACATAATGGCAATCACCAGGATGGCAGCCAGTGACAAGTACGCCGTCTGCTCCCATTTCCAACGCGTTAAGTACGAATGCGGGGTCTACTCTTCCCGAGCACATTACTCTTATGGGTCTAACATTAGGTGGATAGCTTATTCTGCTCGTGCCAGCGAGGTCTGCTCCAGCGTAGCTACACCAGTTACAAAGAAAGGCTACTATCCTCGGCTCGGTCTCCACCGGTTAGCCTCCCATGGCCGCGGTTATCATGGCTTGGATTTGCCTGCTGGTAAAGTGCTTCATAACAATCGCCCCGATTGGACATGCGACGACGCATGACCCGCAACCTTTGCATTGCGCGTCGGTGACTCTGGCGACAAGCATGGGTACCTTGACGAGGGGCTGAACTTCCTCTACCTTGATTGCGCTGTACTCACATACGTCTTCGCACCTGCCGCAGCCCTTGCAGATCTCTTCGTCGACCACCGCAACAATGGGCTCAACTTCAACCTTGCCCCTTGCCAGAGGAATCGCCGCCTTTGCTGCTGCCGCGCTTCCCATAGACGAGCTTTCAGTGATGTCCTTTGGGCCTTGCGCTGTTCCTGCCAAGTAGATCCCATCTAGAGGCGTGTCTACGGGTCTGAGCTTCGCATGAGCCTCCTGGAAGAACCCGTCTCCACTTCTGGCTATCTTGAGTTTGGCTTGTATGTCAGAGGCGTCTGCGCGAGGGACCATCCCGACATTTAAGACCACTAGGTCTGCAGGTATAGCCAGCGTTTCATTTTGGGTCAATAGGTCTTGAACAGTAACGATGAGGCCACTCCCACCAGCTGAGACCAATGGCGGGTCTTCCGGCCTGTATCTCAGAAATAGAACCTGGGATTCGCTGGCCTTTCTGTAATAGTCCTCGTACCCCTTTCCATAGGTTCGTATGTCACGGTATAAGTAGAAGACTCTTGCATCTGGATACTTCTTCCTTATCTCCACGCAGTTCTTGAGGGCGGCCGTACAGCATACGCGAGAGCAATATCTGTTAGGTTGCTGATCCGCCTTGATCGGCTTGTAGATCCCGGCTTCCTGTCTTGACCCAACACAAGAGACAAACACCACACTCTTAGGCGCAGTGCCACTTAATGGCAGTTGACCCTTCGTCGGTCCGTTTTCGTCCATCAACCTTTCGAGCTGGGGCAACGTCATAACCCTGTCATAAGTCTTATAGCCATATTCTCCTTCGGGGGGCTCATACGGATCATATCCAGTCGCTACGACGATGGTCCCCACATCGACTTCGAACTTCATCGGCTTCTCTTCAAGGTCAACTGCTTTCCTCTCACAAGCATCAACACATTTTCCACATCTCGTGCAGGTTCTACTATCAATGACGTGAGTTCTGGGCATCGCATCCTCAAAAGGAAGGTATATGGCCTTTCTCTGGCTCAGTCCAAAATCAAAATCATTTGGGGCAGTGATCGGGCACGCTTTCTCGCATTTGCGGCAGGCATCGCATTCATTGGTTACGTGCCTTGGGTTCACGACGACCTTTACTCTGAAGTTTCCAATGAACCCCTCTATTGCTTCGACTTCGGAGTTGGTAAACAATCTGATTCGCTGATTGGATGCGACAGCCTTAATCATTGGCCTTAGAATGTCTAGAGCCATCTCGCCGGTGGGGAACACCTCGCCTAGCTGAGCAGTCCTGCCTCCAACGGCAGGGGCCTTTTCTATAAGATAGACTTCGAAGCCTCTTTGGGCTAGATCCAAAGATGCTCTTAATCCGGAGACTCCAGCTCCAATGACCAAGGCTCGTATGGTAACACCCACTTCCTTTTTGGGCAGTTTTTCCAGAAGCCTCGTTCTAGCAACTGCCATCTTCACAAGATCTTTAGCTTTTTCTGTAGCCTTGACCGGCTCTCGTGTATGAACCCATGAGCAATGCTCCCGAATATTGGCCATCTCAAAAAGGTACGGGTTGAGGCCAGCATCTTCGCAGACTTTTCTGAAGGTAGGTTCATGCATTCGCGGCGAGCATGATGCAACTACAACACGGTTAAGTTCATGTTCTTTGATGTCTTCTGTAATCATGGTTTGAGCAGGAGCAGAACACATGTAGAGATAGTCTCTGGCGACGACGACGTTTGGCAGGTTTGCAGCATATTTGACGACATCTCCAACATCGACAACTCCCGCTATGTTAGTGCCGCAGTGGCAGATGTAAACGCCGATTCTTGGCGCTTCTTTCTCCTGCAATCTGAACATGATACTTCTTCTTCCATCCCATCAGTCGATCAAGAAATTGGATGCTTTCATTGCGGCGGCGCTTGCTTGAATCACGGTGTCTGGAATGTCTTTGGGGCCTTCAACCGTCCCAGCTATGAGCACACCTTCAATCTCGGTCGTAACCGGGTCCGTCTTCAGGTTGGAGGCAACGAGGAATCCGTCGTCGCCAACCGGCACAGGCAGCATCTTTGCCAAGCTCTCGTCTCTTGGCGCCACAAAGCCAGTTGACAAAACAACTAGGTCTGCCTCATGTTCTAGGATTTCGCCTGTCTCGGTGTTCTCGACGGTCAGAAAAAGGTTCTGCGTGCGTGAGTCTTCGGTAATCTCAGCAACCCGTCCTCTGATGAAATTGATGCCGAATTCCTGCTTGGCTCTCAGGTAGAATTCTTCGAAGCCCTTGCCGTAGGCCCGGATGTCCATGTAGAATATGGTTTCATCTATCTCGGGAACATGTTCTTTGAGAAGAATCGCCTCCTTCGTAGCGTACATGCAACACACTCTTGAGCAGTAAAGGTTGCCTGACCTCTCGTCTCTTGAACCAACGCACTGCACGAACGACACACTGCGCGGAATCTTCCCATCAGAGGGTCTGACAATATGCCCGCCTGTCGGTCCAGACGCGCTTAGTAGCCTTTCCAAAGTCAGCCCTGTTATTACGTTTGGATAAATGCCGTACCCATATTCCTCCTTTTCTCGAGCATCAAAGAGACCAAAGCCCGTGGAGACTATGATGGCGCCAACCTCAACTTCAACCTCTCTCGGTTGTTGTTGCCGATCAACTGCTTTTGCTTGGCAGACTTTCTCGCAGAGCCCGCAGTCTATGCAGCTATCTTTGTCGATCGTGTAGATGAGTGGGACAGCCTGTGGAAAGGGAACGTACATTGCTTTGCGTAGGCCGAGCATTTCGTCAAACTCGTTAGGCGCCTCAACCGGACAGTGCTGAGCACACACGCCGCAACCGGTGCATTTGGTTTCATCAACGTAGCGAGGCTTGCGAACAATGTTAACCTTGAAGACATCTCCATCCTTCTTGATATTGTGAACTTCTGAGTATGCAAGGAGCTCGATATTCGGATGCCTTCCAGCATCCACCATCTTCGGCGTCATAATGCAAGCGGCGCAGTCTAATGTTGGGAACGTCTTGTCCAGCTGCGCCATTTTTCCTCCTATGCTTGGATTCTTCTCGACAAGGTACACTTTGAAGCCTTGGTCCGCTAGGTCAAGTGCGGACTGGATTCCAGCTATGCCGCCTCCGATGACCAATGCCGCCTTAGCCAAAGGTGTTTCTCCTCGCCTAACGATCACAATGCTTTGGCAACTATCTCATTGAGATCCATGACCTGAATTCGGCCCTCATTGCCCGTGGTCTTGACCGCATCTTCGAATGTTAGGAGACAGAACGGACATGCTACTGCCAGTATCTCCACTCCCATAGTGATAGCCTCTTTGATGCGATTTTCTGAAGCGCGTTCTCCAGGCACGTCGACCCACATTCTTCCCCCGCCCCCTTCACAGCAAACGCTTCGCTTGCCGGACATTGGCAATTCCAGAAATCTTACCCCGGGGATGCTCTCGATTATCTTTCTGGGCTCGTCGTAAATGTCGTTATGCTTGCCTAGATAACATGGATCCTGAAAGGTCACCGTCTTTTCGACCTTCTTCGGAAACCTAAGCCTTCCTTGATCAATCAAGTCTGCGAGATACTGCGCATAATGCTGCGCTGCAAGGTCCTTCTTTCCGTATCTGTTCTTGAACGCGTTGAAACAATGAGGCGAAGTAGTGACCATCTCGGTTACACCATAATGGTCTAGAAGGCTTAGGTTTTCTTCGGCTAGGATGCCAAACAGCCCTTTCTCTCCAAGCGCGTATATCTCGTTACCACAACAACTCTCTTTCTCTCCCAGTATCGCGAAATCCGTTCCTGAAGCATGCAGGTTCGTTGCCAATGCTTTGGCTACCTCTTGAGCCCGAGGGTCATAGGACGTGGCGCATCCAACGAAGTATAGAAGCCTCGTCTTCTCACCCTCTGAAACAAACTTCACCTTCAAGTCCTTGGCCCAATCAGACCTCCTGTTGCGGCTTATGCCCCAAGGATTTCCGTACTTGAAAACCGCTTCTAGAGCATCTCTCACTGTGGGGGGAACATATCCCTCTTCAACAAGTAGGCTGCGTAGGCTGATGAGCGTTTCCATCGGATTAACATCCCTAGGGCAACGCTGCGTACAGGTCGAGCATGTGGTGCACAGCCAAAGGCTCTTGTGCGAAAGGACCTCATTCCTGAAGCCAAGCTGCACCCTTCGTATCACTTGGCGGGTTCGGAGAGCTGATCTAGTCCCCACAGGACAACTAGCAGAACACGCGCCGCATTGGATGCAGAGGTTCACCTTTTCAGCGCCTGCTTTCGCTACGGCCTCGGCGAATCCTAGATCCAGATTTTGGACCTCCCTGACAAAGTCCCTCGCCAATTCTCTTCTCACCACTTGGTAGCCTCTGCAGCTCTAGTCTTAGCAGCGTGTTCGGTTTCTTGTTTCATGTAGAAAAGAAGATGGACACTTTTGTATTTATTTGGTGATTACAAAGAACCAATTGAAGCCCAATTATAGCTAAATTTCCTCATCAAGTTGATGGAAATACGATGCGACATCACATTGACAACACAGTTTATGCTTATTGGCAAGCAGCATTACTAGCGTTAGTTTCAACCGGAGAGGTCTGGAAGAGGTGAAGATAGCAATCTTAGCGAGGTTTCTGGGTGTTTCAGAAAGTCTCTTCGAGCGACAATTCGTAGATGTCTCTCGCCGCCTTTCTGACCGAATCTTGTCGCCCGCTGATTGAGATGCAACAGTCATCTTTGAACTCAATTATTACGCCGAATTGTTCCGCAACGTCCTCCACCCTTTCTTCAGCAACGGGTTGCTGCAATGACAGCTTCACCCACCGTTCTTCGGGATCTCTTGGGAGACTAGGGACAAACTTGGATTGCCCATAAATCATTGCAATGCCCATTTCAGCCCGTTCCGCCATATCGATCGTCTCCAGCCATTTGTTCAGGTATTCTTGGTCTACCTTCATGGCTTCTGAGACCAGACATGATCTTACTTTGCCTAGAATACGCATTAGGTTCCGGAAAGATTCCTCAATAATTGCGGCGTCTTTTGGCGGACTGGTGGAGCCTGTACGGATCAGATGGATTAGTGTTTTGCAGTCCCTTAGGTCTGAGGCAACATCAACGCAAATATCCCTCTGTCTCAGATCTTGGAAAAGACCAGATAAGACCAGCCAAACTTGCTCCAGCCTTCTGATCTCTTCATCTCCGAGCAATCCTGACCTCTCACTCCACTAGTGTCAAGAGGCTGATTAAAGCTTAGCGCTTCAATCTAGAAGCAGTTGAGACCTAAGTTCCTGAGAAGGCTGATAAGGCTGGTCATGGAAAGAGTATGTTACGATCTCTCGTCATCATGTGACAGAGCAGGTCTTTGCTCGAGCGTGTCCCAACAGACGAGCAGAATAATGCATAGTAGATTGCGGTTCTGACGTTGGCTCTCGATCTTAATGCATCGAGCGTACTCCCAAGTGCTGTCAGCTTCTGCCTCTGGGGGAGCCTCCTTCCGAACCTATGTTCGGCTCCAACCGTCTTCAGTACGGTGTGACGTCAATCTTCTCCCACGAAATGCTTGCCGAGGTATCGAAGTCCATGACCTTAATGTCCAGTTTCTCCAGAGCCTCCCTCAGGTTATAGATGCAGGTTCCCACATCTCCCTTGTCGCAGATTATAGCGCAGACTACGTCATGTGTACCGTAGGTCTTCCAAAGAAACTTGACTTGGTGCATCCCTTTGAGGAAGTTTACCGCTCTTTCCATGTCTTCTGCGTTGACGTTCATTCCAACTATTACTGCCGACAGATTAAGCTTCTCAAAGTTGGGGAAGGCGCTTATTCTCCTTGTTATCATCCCCATCTTCTCAAGCTTGTCGATCCTGCGGTAAACAGTGTTTCGTCCAGCGTTACACAGTCTCGCGAGTCTATCGTAGGAGTGGACGCCGCTGCAAATGTGTCGTATGATCTTCCGATCAAGATCATCCATTGAACTTTTCATAGCGAACACTTGGCATACAGTTCTCAAGATGACTATAAAAATGTGATTCTTTGCCCAATGATCAGTTACAATAAACCCTCTGTCAGAATTGAGCTTCGGGATTGAGTGTGCATTTCGGTAGCCGAAGGAATCACGCATCGGTAAAAAGGATCGGGGGGAGATGGGGGGTGCTGAAATGCCTCTACAAGACCCTATACGACACAAGCTTGGACTTGCCTGCCTCCGTTCGAACCGACCTAGAGGCGGCTGGGTTGAAGATTAAGGCAGGCGGGGGTCGCATGAGAGATGCGGAGGTTCTGCTAGACTGGGTTGAAGGCAAGCTCAGAGAAAAAGCCGTCTTCTTGGACAATATTTCCTACTGGGAGGGTTTGTTGGGCAAGGCGAAGAAAGGGGAGATGACCAAGGGAGAGTTCGCAGAAGCACCCTTCATGAAGGGATTACTTGAGGAACATGAGTTTTTGAGTCACTGTCTCCCAGATATGGGGATTGAACTGGACGAACAGAGTATGACGTTGACGGAACAGAAACCCTTGGAGGAGATAAGAACCATGCTAAGACTGTGCCAGAAGCTGGTGGTATTAGGATGCGGCCTCTGCGCAACGGCAACCAAGACTGGTGGAGAAGAACAGGTTGAAGAACTCATTATGAAGCTGAAGAGCGAAAAGGTTGTTCTACGTTCCACGGTTATAGAGTCGCCATGTGATATCGCGGTTGCGAAGAGGGATCTGAGAAATCTTGGACGAACAATCGCTGAAGCCGACGCTATCCTGGCGCTTTGCTGCGATAGGGGCGTTCAGACGCTCGTAGATCTGACGGGAAAGACTGTGGTGCCGGCATTGAATACTCTAACCTGACCATAGGCAGCTTCACTAGATCATTCTAGCCTTGTCGAGATCCAGAAAAAGGTGTGCTGTCCGTCATTCCCTCTTCCCTCCTCTGGATCCAAGGATCTTCTTTGTTTCGGTAGCCTTTCAAAGCTTCCCTAGAATATCAGCTATTAGATAGTTTATTTTAGAATAGGCGCTAAGAGGATCCTGGGGCTTCTTGCGGTCGGTCGCTTGTCTTGAGGATTGCGAAGAGCTCCTGCAGTCTGTCAAGGAGCTTTCCGCGCAACTTCTGAGTGTCAACTTGGAGCATCCGGACGCACGCCTGTATCCTTCGGACTATCATGCTATTGCAGGAAATTTTCACCAATAGGGGACACCCCCTACCCCCTAGGTTCTTTTGCCGAAGAAGACATCGACGATCGTGCCTATCAGGCAGAACCCTTCCCTGAAGCACGATAATCTCACTTCAGAACTTCCTTCGCAACCTTCACAAACTTCGGGGCTTTCCGTGGGGATGATCCTCTCCACGGCTGCGACGTCTTCGATGACTCCCTTCCCGGCAAGGCAGCATAGGCTTGGCCATAGTTCTGCAGTGTCTTCCCCTTCAGGCGATGCCTACGACCCACAGAACCCGCTAGGATCCTCTCTGGTTCTCGGCGTCAATTCCTTAAGAATGTCCCTCCATGCTAGGGTTGTTTTCCGCGTAGTGGTGGGGCCGCTCGGATTTGAACCTAGTCACGAGTTGAGATATTACCTCAAAACTTTTTTCGTTCCCGAAGTATGTACACATTAACTACGTTAGAATTGGCTAACCAAAGTAAGAGTATCAAACCTTGAAGACTGTCATTCCTTCCCTAACTGCCTCTTTGACAAGGCATAGTTCATTCTTCTTTCTGTAGAATTCTTCCGGTGTGTAACAAAGAATGTCGAACGAAGCTGGAAGGTCAAGGACTTCCCTGTACACCATCGATGTCCTCTGGGGGAAGAAGACTCCCTTGAAGACCTTTGAAACAACGAGGAAGTCATAATCACTTGTTCTTAACGCTTCTCCCTTAGCTCTACTCCCGAACCACAAAATCATCTCAGCACCAAATTTCTCTCGCACTCTCTTGACGAATTCCGCTACGATTTTATCACTAATTTTTCTTTTGCCCATTCTATCACTTTTCTTGCTTTCTCTAGATGAGAAGACGCAATTCTTTCGTTGTACATATTGGCTGGAATCCCGTTGGCTGCGTCTGGATAACGCGCTACGACAAACCCGGGGTTAAGCTCGATCAGACTGTCCATTATGTCTCCTGGTACATTCAGGACTTTTCCCAGCTCAGTCAAATCATGCGTTCTTGGTTGAGGTTCTCGTTTGGCCTCTATGTAGAGGGCTTTCAAGGCTTTTTCTGCAGCTTGTTGAGAAAAGAACGCACAGACAAAGTATAGTCTGGTCTTGAGATTCTGCTCAGCGGCTTTTAGATCCTCTAGTGCTTGGCTCCACCATCTTCTCGCTTCTTCTCGCATGGTTCAATATTCACTTTGTTCAGACAGATAAACATTAATTTTACTCAACATGAAGTTAGTGGGGCCGCTGGGATTTGAACCCAGGACCTCGCACGCCCCAGGCGCGAATCTTAGACCAAGCTAGACCACGGCCCCTTTCCACTGAACCACGACCCTTTTGCAGGGGCTTTGCAGGGGCTTTGCGTTTCCGGAACAGTTTGACGTTGTTCATGTCAGGAATGTTGTCGAAGCCGGCTTCGATGAGCTCTTGGGCTTCATTTAGATTCAGCTACCCTACAAATATACTCTTCGTCTATTAGGTCTGTTAGCTCCTAGACGCCGCCCAGTATTGTTTAGAATGCAGGGCAAGTTGCGGTATCTGTCACCGAAGTAGGTATCTGGGGAAGGCCTAGTTCAAGGGGAAACTGACGTCGGGTGTTTTCGTGGAGATCATGGCACCACCAAGCCAAGTTAGTGAATACCAATGTCAGATCACAGGCATAGTATCGAGATTTCTAGAATGCATTTCCATAAGCCATATCTATAAAATGGAAAATATCGTCTTCGTGGAGGATTTGGCGTGCTCCAAACAAGCGAAACAGCAAGAAAAGGCAAGGCTGAGCTTGTTGCACTTGCTGTTCTGGTCATCATACTTGCTGTCCTGAACATGCTGGTCTACTTCAGTCTACAGAGCCAGATTAACGCTCTGTCCGCTGACAAAGAGAATCTGCGATCACAACTGAACTCTCTGAACGCAACATTCCTGAGCTACATGACTTCCCACAGATATCTGAACACTGAGTACGAGTCTTTGAATGCAACGTACCTTGAATACATAACTAACCACCACTATACAGACACCGAGCACAGAACTCTCGAGGCGAGATTCAACAGCTACGTTGCTGACCATCACTTTTCGGACGCTGAATACAATGCTCTAGCAGCACCGAAACTCATCAAAGTCAACTTAAGGGCGGAGGACACTAGATTTTTCGGGACACCCTATCTGCGTGTCTACGGCGAAGTCTGTAACGTTGGCACGAAGACCGCCTACAGCTGCAGACTCCGCGTGGTCGCCTATCAAAGCGGCGGAGTCTTGTCAATAAATACATACATTGAACTGGGGACAATAGAGGGCGAGTCTTGGGTACATGTCGATTCCAATGTCTACTACGGCGGCACTGCACTCACAAGCTGGCAAGTAACGCCAGAATGGTCAGGCTAAGGGCAGCGGGAGTTGCGCATGCTGAGGTGTACCTTTGACGTTCCTAAGGAACTTGCTCAAAGAGAGCAGCAAAAGTCAAGGAATGGAAGACTGATACTGTTTGCTTGTAGTGATGTCTAGAGAAAACCTTGGGTAAATATGCGAATTACGCACTGCACAACACAATCTCACATCAAGCTTATATGTTCACAAACGGTTTAAAAGCAGGCGACAATACAGACCTCAAACAACCTTGGAGGAACAGGACAAAACTGCCTAGGTGGCAGGCCAATGAGCGAAGATGAGAGAGGAAGATCCAGCTATCTTGACCTCCTCGTGAGTACGCTGATGGAACACGAGAAGAACTTGGACAACCTTGTGGGAAGGCTTGAGCAGATATATGAGAGACTGAGTTCCGGCAAGGAGGAGGGTCCAAAGGCAGAGGAGATTCCTAAGGCGAAGGAAGAGGGCGAAGCTGTAGCTCGCCAAGACACATTAGTGTACATGAGGATCAAGCTAAGCCGTTCCATCGATGAGGTTGTGAGGGTATTAGAATCCCTCAAAGAGTAAGCGCGCAGTTCTCAAACCTGGAAAGAGCCTTGTACTGATGGTCCATACGATATCCAAGAATTTCTAGTAAGTATTCGTTAAACAGAAGGTTCATAAAGCTTATAAGTAGATACTGAAAACTAAGACTTCGGCGAGAACGCGATGACCAGAAGGTCTCAAATGGAGATTTACATCGACATTCTCAAGGCGGTCGCAGAAGGCAGACGGAAACCAACACACATCATGTACCGAGCCAACCTTTCTTGGACAAGGCTCAACCGGTACCTAGATTTCCTCATTAGTCAGGACCTTATTCAAGAGGCGAATGAAGGGACCATTTCGTTTGCACTGACGCAAAAAGGGAAAGATGTTCTAGTGTACTTTAAGAGGATAGAAAGCGAGCTCTACGCGAAGAAGAGAGCCATTCCCCCAGAGGTTTACGTTCAATACAAGTAAGAGAACGTATATCTCTCAGAGCAACCAGTAGCTCTCACTTTTCCGTAGGCTGAGAATTAATCTCCACTTCTCTTTATACAAACCTCTCGTAATCCGGAAAGGCCCGGACGCTTCCGCGTTCAAGCCTTACATGCCGGACTTCGTGAAGATCATGTCTTCGACGACAGCGTAGGGCGTAAGAGTTGGAACGGCAACCTCCCACCATTTGACCCACTGGCGTGAATCGCTCAGACCAGTAATGCTTCTGAAGATCCTCAGCATGTTGTCGCTTATTCTCAGTTCCCTGATTGAGGTCTTGATCTCGCCATTCCTGATTAGGAACATGCCGTCCCTAGGAATTGTCGAGAAATCGCCGGTTCTGTAGTTTTGATATCTGAGGTACCAGTCGTTTGTGACGTATATTCCCTCGTCAATCTCAGCCAAGAGCTGACCGAACGATCTGTCGCCAGCGACCACTGTCAGGTTCCAAGGATGTGGCATGATCAGACCAGCATTGGCCGTGGTCTCAACACCGAATCTTTTGGCGGTGGCACTGTTGTGGAGATAGGTTTTGAGCACGCCCCTGTCTATGATGGCGTTTCTCCTTGTGGGCACACCTTCATCGTCAAATGCCCTAGCACCATAGGAGCCCTCATCGGTAGGGTCATCAACCAGTGTAAACTTGGCACAAGACACTTCCGAACCCAACTTGTCGGCTAGGAAAGATCGGCCGACCAAGACCTGAAACGCTGAAGAAAGACGTCCAACTTGGCTAACCAGATCCGCGAAGACCAATGGACCCAGAAGTGCCGTGAACTTGCCCGGCCGCCCCTGCTCGGGTTCTGAAGCCGCCTTCGCTATTCTACCGGCCTCTCTTCCTGCCTGCGACGGACTGAACTCCTCTTGGCCACTGCTGACCGACACCGAGTGCCCGGACGCTATGTCGGACGTGAAAGCTCTGATAGACATCTCTAGGCCGCTCTTTTCTTGCGTAACACTGACTTGGCCTGATGTCGCCAAGGTCGATCTAGTCTTCGTCGCAACTAAAGTGCCTGCAACCTTCTCCGCGCCTTCTTCTAGTGCGCCATCTACTGCGTCTCGAACGTATCCTGTCAGCTTGTCCGGGCTAAGTGGTAGCTTGGATGCGCCAAGCAGTTTTGGATCATACTGGAATGGTCCGCTTGGAAGAGGAGCGTAGACGTCCGCTGGAGGTGTAGTCTGGGCCGCTCTCACCAAGTTCTTTGCAGCTTTCTTGATATTCGGGAGCGATGACAAAGGTACCGTTGTAGTGGCTCTGTGCTTCTCAATCATCACGAACAATCCCAAAAGGACTTCCTTGCTGGCCTTTGAGATGGTGATCTCGTTGTTAGAGAATCTGATCATGGTCCGGTCGTCTTCGATGATGTTAGCTGACGCATCGGTTGCGCCGAGCTTCAACGCTAAGTTCACGACGTAAACCGGTACCTCTTCCTTCCTCAACTCAAGCACCTCCCAGCCTGACCTTCCTTAGACGTGTATGGGGCCCTCCGGTCCATACTGGTATGGCTTGCATTGGGTCTCCTTTCCCGCAGTATGCAGCCTGAAACCCCACGTCTTTCCCGACTGCTTCGATGGCAGACCACAATCCCACGGTTGTCACTTCAAGAATGGGGTTCTTCACAACATCTGTCAGCTCGCCCTTCTCTATACGGTAGGCTTCGAGACCAACGTAACGTTGGTTGAATCGTCTGTCGTCAATATTCCACTCCATAAAGTTCTTGATGTAGACGCCCTCCTTGATTCCTTCGAAAAGCTCTTCCTCACCATACTCTCCCGGCTCCAAGAACGTGTTGGCCATCCTTACAATAGGCTCACGGTTGTACGCCACAGCCCGAGATGCGCCATTGCTCTCGACGCCGAAAACATAAGCTGTCTCCCTGTTTTGGAGGTACTCATTTATGGCCCCTTCTTTGATCAGCACACGCTTTCTAGCCTTCACGCCTTCTTCATCATAGGCATAGTACCCGAAGGAGCCCTTGATAGTGGGGTCATCAACAACGTTCACGAGATGAGAACCTACTCGCAACCCTAAAGAATCCGCTTTAAGATAAGTCTCGCCAGCTTGCGCGGCTTCCCTGCCAAGAATCCTGTCCGCTTCACCAGGATGCCCCGACGACTCGTGGCTAACGATTCCAACAACCTCTGGACCCAGAACCAAGCCCATTTCGCCTTTGGGCGCCTCTTTCGCCTCGAGGAGGATTTTGGAGAGCGCATGGGCTTCGTCCCAAAAGAGCCTAGGTAGGTCCCACCCCTCCACCACTTCCCATCCGCCTGTCCCTCCTAGATTGAAGGATCTTTGAACTGGCCCTTTCTGCGGGTGGAATGCCGTCAGGAATACATGGAGGGCGGCTCGGGGCATGGCGGTCATGACGGCGGCGCCATCGCTTGTCATCACAAACTTTTCGGTGTCCCAAGTGTCCAAAGTCAAGATCCTTGCCGGGATCTTAACCTGTGCCTTGGAAGCAGCTGCCTCCGCTTGCTCATCAGCTTGCTTCAATGCATTGACTCTAGACTCGAGGCCGATGTTGCTGGATTGAATGCGGGGCTTTAGCTCAACCCTTCCTTTGCCAAGGTCTCCCTTTCCCAATGTGACTCCTTTACCAAAGCCCTTTGAGGCGGCGCGAGCCAACTTGAACGCTCGGTTAGTAGCAGCTTTAATGGATGCCTTCGTCAAAGTGTTTGTGGATGCGAACCCCATCGACCTGTTGACTAACACCCTCACGCTGATACCCCTTCTCTCGTCCACGGAAGAAACCTCCGTAGTGCCATTCTTGAGGACGACAACTTCGCGCATGTCCGACTGGAACCTCGACTCGGCGTACTCTACGCCCAAGCCTTGCGCGTAGTCTAACGCAAACCTAGCCAACTCCTCCAAGTCAATCCCTCAACTTCGCATTGAAACCAGATTCTACTCTTTCACACTTTATAAGGTTGCATACGAGGATTAGCGTTCCCAATCTCTGCCTCAGTACACACGTCAGAGAAGTCCATGTAACCCCGTTCTGCTTAGTGAGATTCGGTCCTTGGAAACCCAGATATGTTGCCTCGAACAAAACATAGTAGGATACTGAGACGAGTCTGCTGACGAACGACCATGGAGAAATTGGGAAAGGACAAGCCAGCCTATGGACACGCGATAATCCTGGGTTTGCTTGCATTAGGTTTCGTATTATCTGTTGCCTCAAACCAAGCTTGCGATCTGACAGCAAGAACTGTATCAGGCATCTTGAATCTCGCAGGCATTCCAGCTGAATACGCAAGCCCCCCACGCGAAATCAGAATTGTGTTGGAAGATGGGGCTCTTTTTGTCTTTAGTGTTTCACTAGAATGCTCAGGCCTGCTGGCTCTAGTCGTCCTTGCAGTAATCTCGGTCTTCACTGTCGGGTTGCTAAAAGGGGACTTGAGAGTGAAGCTGCTTTGGTTCGTCTCGAGCGGGGCTGTTGGTCTCGTCTGGAACCTAGGAAGGCTTACCTCAATCATTGCAGTAGCCCCTTTACTTGGTCTCGCCATGTTTCGGTTCGTCAGCTATGCCTTGGGCCCAGTACTAGATATCTTGTGGGTAGTCTCTATGTGGGCACTTGCGATGTCATGTCTCAGGAGGGACGCCTCGGCATGATGCTTAGCTCACTAATGATCATCTTGTTTCTTGTGATGGTTGCTTACATGATCAGACATCTGGTCTTCACTTATTATGTTCTTTTCGGGAAACCCCAACAGTTTCCGAGGTTCTTCACGAGAGTGTCAGGGGTTTTTGCCCCGACGGTCACCGTGCTAGTCCCTTCTCACAACGAAGAGTACGTGCTGGGCAACCTTTTGAAGCGAATAGTGGAATTTACGTATCCAAAAGACAAGCTCGAGGTTATAGTGATAGATGACGGATCAACTGACAGGACTGGCGAGATAGCGGATAGCTTCGCAAGAAAGCACGCCTACATCAAGGTAATCCACAGAAAAAGCGGAGGAACAGGGAAATCTGGGGCCTTGAATGAGGGTTCCAAACTTGCCAAGGGCGAGATCATCCTGACTTTTGACGCGGACTATCTTCCGCAACCTGATATAGTAGAGAAGCTAGTAGCCCCTTTCGTGGATCCTGAGGTCGGAGCCGTTCAAGGCAGAGTGACAGTCCTGAACGAGGAAGACTCACTCATCTCCAAGATTGTCACTCTGGAAAGGATCGGTGGATACAGGGTCGATCAGCAGGCGAGAGATGAACTTGCTCTGGTTCCCCAGTACGGAGGGACTGTAGGAGGGTTCCGGAGGAGCCTACTCGAAAAGGTCGGTGGTTGGGATCCAGGAATGCTTACTGAAGACACAGACCTAACAATCAAAACAATCCTTCACGGATACCAAGTTCGATATGTCGGTGACGCGGAATCATACGAGGAAGCTGTCACTGCTTGGAAGGCTTACTGGAGACAAAGACACAGATGGGCCAAGGGACATATGCAGTGTGCTATGAGGCATCTGCCAAGTGTGCTTCGGTGTGAGCATCTCAGTGGCTATGAGAAGACTGAATTGACGATGCTTCTGTGTGTTTACTTTGTGCCAGTCTGTATGT
>Ga0315308_1000682_pt1 | contig 19191 bp, 21 predicted proteins | sample TDP3_MG_FD_203078 | JGI IMG/M metagenome (GOLD analysis project Ga0315308, IMG submission 203078) | Freshwater sediment microbial communities from Lake Towuti, South Sulawesi, Indonesia - TDP3 | ecosystem: Environmental > Aquatic > Freshwater > Lake > Sediment | place: Indonesia: South Sulawesi... | reverse complement strand
ATTTCATCGCATATTGGACCATCTCGCCGAGCTTCACGAACCCCCATCTCCCGAAGCAGTCGCGCATGGCTTCTAGGGACTCGTCGAGGAAGTGGGGGTTCACTATGCAACTGCCATATAGCCGATCGGGTGCCCGCTGCACAAGATCGTGCACGAAGCCGTTGACCTCATGAATGGCGCGCGCGCCTTCTTGCGTCATGCGCGATATGAAATCCATTGAATCCATGCCGTCGATGATAAACCGCAGGTCCCATCCGCTGCCGTCCAACACATCTAGAAGGGGGGGTAGGATGTCCTCACGCTTGGTGCCATCGCGATTGTAGGCACACACATGAGCGTGGGAATCGATCCAACTCAATTTACCCATGTCATGACGCCGCTCTTATTTTTAATCGATTCAGCTATATCTTTTCCGGCCATAATGAAAGCATGATGAGTGACTTAATGGGCTCCGAGAGAACCCTCCCGATCACCTCGGACATCTTCCCCACCAAACGAAACACCATCGGAGGATTGGCGGAGACGTCCTTCATAGGGCCCGGAAGTCGATACAAATCGTTATAGGTAGCTGCCGTAGGAATCGCGAGCTATACAGAAGGACATGGACAACATCATTATGGTTTCACATATCCTGACGTTTCTTGCCATAGTGAACATTATCCTCCTAGCGGCATTCATATTCAGCGGTCATTATCCAGTGTGGCTATTGATCTGGCAAGGCGTCTATGGGATCCTGATAGCCATTGTCTTGACAGTCGTCTCAAGACGTTATAGGAAAGGTTAATTCGTAAGTAAATCCGGTACGCCCTTAATTCAATGGTATAAGCCGATTCCCGCTCATGGGTGATCTCATTATACAAGGTTGAATCGGATTATAATGAACATCGTCTTACCTACTACTAAGCGGGTCCTTAAGCTCAACAGAGGACTCCTTCCATGAGACCTTTTTCAACTTTAAAAGCTCATCGTCATGCGAATATACGATAGGTATTTTGTTTAGAAGGAAATTGGCAAGGATTAGTGAATCCCTCCCCCCACATCCATACTTACTGGCGATGTTCAACGCCACGATGCAAGTCCTCTTCGTCTGACTGTAAAACAAGATGAAGGGATGCTTCAATAAAAGACCCAATCTCAGTCTGCCCTCTTCGGGCAACCATTTCTGGCCGAATACCAGGGCATGATATGCTTCGTGAATCACCGTCGGATTGACGGCAAGCATGTTTTGTGTGGACAACCCAAGTAAAAGGCCATTCAGTTTATGATGTTCCGGGTATGCCGGGTCCAGGGCATAACACAGGACATTTGAGTCCACCCCAATTATCAGGGAGTTCACTTCCAAGTGGACTTTATCTTGGATGGCCCCCAATTTTCCGGTTTGCCCTTCCTCTTTGGTTCGGAGGACATCACCGCCTTGAACTCGTCTAGAAATCCCCGCCCCTTGCCTGGCAGGATTAGGAATCCTTTGCTCTTTCTTTCAAGGATGAGTTTATCCCCTAATTCATCTCTAACTTCCTTCGGGAGCACTATCCTGCCCTTAGAGTCGACCTTTAATTTAAGTGTCATTCCCACTTATGTATGGTGGGACTAACTTTTAAAGCTTTGTGCGGATGCATCTTGGAATGAGTCACATATTTTGAAGGAACTGAAGGCTATCGGACGCCAGATCTTCGCTTATGAGCTTGATATCATCTCCAGAACTTTACCCTCTACTTCATCCCTAATCTTTCGGACCTCCTCTATGGACTTCCCCTTAGGATCCTCCAATCGCCAGTCCACCACATTCTTTAGAAGTGGGCCTGGGCAGATCCCCTCGACGCTGCATCCCATCGTTATGATCTTGTCGGCGCTTTCGGCCATCTCCCTCGTGAGGAGCTTGGGCCTCTTCATCGATATGTCTATGCCCTTCTCCCTCATGACCTCGACGACCAAAGGGTTGATCCTGTCAGCCAGCGCCACGCCTGCGCTCGATGCCATCAACTTCCCCTTTCCGTGGTAGTTCGCGAAGGCCTCTGCCATTTGGCTCCTGCCCGCATTCTCGACGCAGACGAATAGAATCCGCTTCAATCCGTTCACATTACCCCGCTCGCTGTTATAAATTTATAGTTACTGAGGTTTCGCTATGCCCCTTCTCTTCGAGGTGAGGGGGATCTCATTGTGACATCCTCTTTACGTCAATGCCACAAGTTCCAGGAAGTGGGCAGTTGTTGAAAGATCGAAAAAACAGGTCATGATCTGGATCGATCGGTCATAGCCTGTACCAAAGCTCTGGCCATTCATTACAATGCTACTGGGTCACAGAGGCTCTCGGCCTTCGCAGCTGCTCGTCCACACTGTCTGCAAACGAATGCCGCATTCCTAACTAGCGGCTTGTATTCGTCCAATGTGGCCCAAGTGACATAGCTGCAGAGATGCTTCTCGTGATTTACGTGTCGCTTTTCGAAGAGTGGCATGATTGTCTTCACCTCATTTTTAAAACCAGGTGCTTCGATTTACGTGTATTTAACTCTGTATCTTGGCGGATCGGTGCCAAGAGGAGGTGAATATCGGCACATCACATGTTCCAATTCAGGGCGAATTTCATAGGGGAAGGCCTATACGCGGTCCGCCCGCAATCCGGCAATCGAGATGCGGAGGACCATTACGCCGCTGAGGGGCATATGCCTGGGTTCATTCTTGGTCACCTCGGCTTCGCAAGTGGTCTCACCGATCCTCTCGCTGTATGCGACCGAAACATTGGGCGCCAGCATCATCGACGTCGGCGTGTTGGTCTCGGCCTTCTCCATCTCCTCGTCCATCACCCGCTTCCCCCTGGCACTGCTCGCAACACGGGGGAAGGGCAAGGCGATCCTGTTGGCGAGCTACGCTTCGCTCTGCCCCCTCTTCCTCGCTCAGGGATTCGTCTCAGACGTCATCCACCTGATCTTACTCAGGATCCTGGGCGGGATCTTCTTCGCCATCATCGGGCCGTTCTCCCTCGCCCTCTCCTCATTCGCCGTACCCGCGGACAGGAGGGACTCCGCGGTTGCCACATACACGAGCTACGTCGCAATCGGGCTGATGATGGGGCCTGCGATCGGCACGTTGAGCGTGGCCTCCTTTGGCACGCGCAGCACCTTCTACACGGCCTCGCTCCTTGCCCTTGTGGGATTCATGTTCGCCATCGTCGGGGCACGCGTAGTCGACGTTGAGGGGCGCGAAAAGGCCGCGGGCCTGTCCTCCCTCAGGAACGCGATCTCGAACAGGTTTTTCGCCATGTGCTTCCTGGCAGTCTTCTGCTTTTCCTTTCAGGTCACGGTGGTCACGGCCTACGCCCCCCTATACGCGAGGCAGGGCTTCGCGATGGACGACGCAGCGGTCTCTGCAATGTTCTTCGCCTACTCCACATTCCTGGTCGCAATGCGGCTATCGATGGGACGCCTCTCGAGGAGGGTCAGGCGGAGGACCATACTCACGCTCGGGCTGTTCAACTCGGCGATGATGGTGCTCTCCCTATCGTTGAGCCCGTCCGTGGGGCTCTTCATCTTGTCCTACAGCCTCCTCGGCCTCTCGCATGGGATCGTCCCGCCGTCCGCCGCACTGATAATCACGGGCTCGATAGAGCCGAGCGAGCTCGTGGCGGCCAACTCCATCTACTTCAACTCCTGGGACTTGGGAGCCATGGTTGGCCCTTACGTGATGGCCACCGTTGCGGAGGGCTCGGGCCTCGGGCAGGCGCTGGCCCTCACGTCGATCCCCTCGCTCTTCGGCATACTGCCGATAGTCGCCCTCTCGGGATCCAAGTGGAGGGAGGTATTCAGCCGACCAAAACCCAGTGACTGACTCATGGAATACAATATATCGGTCAGCTCATCTGGGATTGTTGAAACATACGGATTGCAGGTCGTAGGGCGTTGAGGTTACGATTCAGTATCTCCCATGCATCTCCGCGGCCTTGACCATCGTCTTCAGGTTCTCCAGCTTTGCATTGGCGGGAACCTCATCGGCCGTTGTCATCACGTAACCGCCTTCATCCATTCCTTCATCTAAACACCGCAGCCCCTCCCGTTTGGCCTCATCGGAACTACCAAATGCTAGAATGACGGGATCGAAATTCCCCATGACGCAGATGTCCCTTCCATACATCTTCTTCGCCTCCCTCAGGGTTATGTCGCTTTGCAACTCGAATGGCTCGATGAAGTGCGGTCTCGCCTCCATTGCTATGGGGAGTTGGGCTCGGATCTTGCCAACCATGTAGAAACCAACGAACTTATGCGCCCCTCTTACGAGCTCCGTTATTTCCTTAATGTCGGGAAGGATGAATTCCCTGAAGTGCATGGGGCTTATGCCGTAGGATCCCCAAACATCGTAGTAAAGTACTTCGGACGGCGATCCTATGAATGCCTTTACTTCTTCAACCTTGACCTCCTGCAGGAGGCCCAAAACATCTCTGACTACTTCAGGCCTCCTATGTAGGTCGACAAGTAGTTTCTCCGGTCCCCGCATTTCGCACAGATGGCTGAACGAACAGCCGATGCCCACGTTCGGCACCCCATCGTCGCCAATGGTGTCGTGGGCCTCGACCACCTCACTTATGTTCGGCTTCGCCCACTTGAGCCACTCCTCGAGGTAATCGCTGTAAATCTCATAATCCCGTTCAGTTTTTATGAAGTGCTCCGTCGTCCTATGCAAGGCTGGGTCGGATGGAGCCATACCATATATGATCTTGGAGCTGAGCCCTCCGATGGGCGTCTCGATGATGCGCTCGTAGGTTTTCCGTGTGCCATCTTCCGTGATCAATCGAAAATCGGTGCCATATCCGCTCGGCCATTTTATGTCGAAGCCTATGCCGAGTGGCCCCCTGAACCAGATCGATCCTATCATCTTGTGTACCTCATAGACGGCCTTCCAGCCCGTACGGCCCAAGAGCCTGCACGCGAATCGATCGTGGACGAGGGGAGCCACTGGCACCTTGTCCGGAACCTCGCCCCTCATGGCCGCAAGGAACCTCTCCTTATTATTCATGTGAGTGGCCGTAGATATCCGTCGACCCCATATCCTTAATAAAGTTAAGATAGGCGCCCTCACGTTCCAAGAATTTCTCGACGTGTTTGAACCAGGCCATCCTAGCAGCCGTCGTGGTTTTCATCGCCTTGGCATATCCTGTCAACCCCTATCTTCACCACTATAGCGGAAATCGCCATGGCGACGGCCATGGGCATGCCATGGCCCACCAATGTCCCGCATATTTCAACCGCCCCATCATGAAGGCCCAGTTTCGCGATGTCCTGCCATTTCGGACAGACATCGGATTGAACGATGCCCAGATAGTTCCGCAAAAACTTTTCCCTCCCCGAACTTCGTTTATCGATCAATAGGCCAAGTGCTTGTACGGCGTGTGCCCGAACAACATCGATGACGGAGTGCGCTAATCCTTCGGGTTTGTGCGTTTTGGATTCATGTGCGCGGTCCCATAGTTCCTCATATAGGGGGCCTTCGTCCTTTTGTAATAGCGGCACGAGTTGTCCTTTAATGTATTCATCGAATTCGAATTTCCGAGCATGATTTGCCGGCTCTTTCTCCCCGACAGACATGTTCCCCCTCACTGAGGCGATCGAGGGCCCTCTTCCCACCTAACATTAAATACCTTGTCGTCCATCGTCCCCTGAGGGCGCACCTGTCCATAACAGACGAGGGCATTGAGGCGTCTAGGGCCAGCGTCTCTCTGTCTTTACCCGAGCGCGCTCTTGACGATCTCCTTTATCGATTCCCGCTCAGGGACGATCTCCTTTTCGGAAACGTCCAGTTCGCACAAGACGCTGCCACGGTCTTGGCAGCTCAGGGAGTACCCCTTCAGCTTCAACTCCCTCAAGAGCTTCAATTTCCTCTCAAGTAAGGACAGGTCGACTTCGGGTGAATCGGGGCAGAGGTTCACGAGGGCATCGATGAAGAAGGAAGCCTTGTCCGGAGCCAGCCTGACCCCAACGCCGATCCTGAAGCATTGGCCCCTATCCGTGATCCTGTAGGATTCCCCGTGGCCGGAGTCCCCCGCCTCATCGAGCAGAGCTTTGGCATCTACGAGTTCCTCCCTCATCTCCCTCACCACTAGCCTAGCGATTGCCGTACCTCGCGAACACGAGGACTCCCGCCAACAAGGCGGCAAAACTGGCGAAGACAACGACCGCGAGGTCGAGCAGGACCGCAGGACTCGATGCCGGGGCTCCCCTCAGCAGGAGCGACGTCAGCGCATTTGTCACGTAGTAGCTTGGGACGAACTTGCCAGCTGCTTGCGCCGAAGGGGACAGGGCGTAGCCGACGAACGTGCCGAGGAACATCTGCGGCATTATGAACAGGAAGGACAGGCCCGTGGCCGCTCCGGACGATTTCGCAAGCGTCGCGGTGATCAGGCCGAATCCGACGTTGCAGAGCGCGAAGATCGAGACCACCGCGAAGGCCATGGCGTATCCAACCACGTCGGCATTTGGCCTGTAACCCACGGCATGTGCCATCGCGAATACGAGGGCGACTTGGGCCAGGGCCACGATCATGTTCGATATGGCCTGGCTTGTGATGAACTCCGCCGGCGTGGTCGGCGTTGTGTTGACCCTCCTGAGCATCCCGTTCTCCCGATCTTCGGTGAACGACTGCGCGACGGTCATCGTGAAGAAGATCGAAGCGTATGCGAAGATGCCTGGGGCCATGTAATCGAACATGCTGATCCTGCTGGCCTGGACGAGGGACGGGATCCCTATCTGTATGGGCCTCGGGACCTGAGTTGGCCGTTCCCCGTACACGGCGACCGCCATGACCTGCTGCACTATCGGGGGGATGGCCTGGGTCGCGAAGATCGATCCGCTGTCGAGGTAGAGCGGGACGGTGGCGTTCGTCCAGCTGCTCGGGTCGGTCGGAGCTTCCCAGAAGGAGTGGCAACTTTGACCGAAGCCCTCGGGTATTATGAGCACGGCGTGGACGTTTCCCTGGGCGAGTTCCTTCTGCGCCGTATCATTAGTGGGATAGTATTGGATTTCCAAGACCTCTATCTTCGTGAGGTTCCCCACGAAATTCGTCGACCATTGGCCATGAGGCCCTCCGTAATCCATGTCGACCAAACCGATCTTGTATTTGGTGGATTCCGTCCCCCCAAACGCACCGAACGAGGTACCGAATGCCAAAGTGAGGATCACGGGGAACAGGACGGTCAGGAACAGGACGGCCGGATCCCTGAAGACCTTCTTCAGGTCCTTCTTGGCGTGGGCCAAAACCCTCTCGGAGTTCATCTCATGCCCCCTCCCTGATCCTCCTTCCGGTGAGTTGAATGAAGACCTCCTCCAGATCCTTGGCGCCGAACCTCTCCTTCAGCTGCGCCGGCGAACCGAGGGCGATGATCTTCCCGCGGTCTATGATCGCGACCCTGTCGCACAATTCCTCGGCCTCCTCCATGTAGTGCGTCGTCAGGACGATGGTTTTACGCCCCTCCTTCAGTTCCCTGATGAAGTCCCAGACCGCCCGCCTGGACTGCGGGTCCATGCCGACGGTCGGCTCGTCGAGAAAGGCTATTGCGGGATCGTGGACCAGCGCCATCGCCAGGTTTATCCGGCGCTTCATCCCCCCGCTATACTTCCCCGCACGCCTCTTGGCATCGCCGGCGAGGCCCATCTTCTCCAGGAGCCTGTCGGTGTTCTCCCTGAGCTCACGTTTCGGCATCGTGTGAAGGCTTCCGAAGAATTCGACGTTCTCCCTCCCGGTCAGGTACGGGTAAACGGCGGTCTCCTGAGTGCAGACGCCTATCAGTCCTTTGACCTCCTTCGGCTCACTTCGTACGTCATGGCCCCCGACGCTCGCCCTGCCGCTCGTGGGTTTCAGTATGCCGCAGAGCATGTTGATGGTGGTGGTCTTCCCGGCACCGTTCGGCCCGAGCAACCCGAAGAGTTCGCCCTCTCCGACGTCCAGGTCGATTCCGTCGACGGCCGTTATGTCTTCGTACCTCTTGGTGAGGTTCTCGATCACGATCGCTCCATTACCTTCGCCCATCTTCTATCGCACCACTGCCTTCGGGTCTCCGCATTTATTGTTGCGTCAACGAGTTGGTTTGAGAATGGATCCTAGCGGGGATTGATAATGGCCCTTTTTTCACACCGGGAGTTGATGAAAGGGAATTATTATTTCCTGTCCCTTCCTTTCGGCTTGCGGCCTGACGGCGCGCCCCTCTCCACGACCAATTTGTCTCTCCACGTCTCAAAGATGTAACCAGTGTAAAGGATGTTTGGCACCATTGTATCGAAAATCCCTTCGCCCTCAAAGCCTTCCCGAATCTCCTTCAGCTCCTTCATGGTCCTGGACCAGACGATGCAGATGATGCGATTTGGTAAGTTGCTGAAGAGTTCGAATAGGAGCGCTCTGGGCCAGTATTTGTTGATGAGCAGGGGCACGACCTCGTTACTGTTGGCCGTGGGCTTGAGTTGCAGGTGGAAGACGGTCATGATATCGTTCGAGGAATCGGGATACCAATCTATGGTAAGCTCGAGGGATTTGTCCTCGATCAGCCTCGAGAGCCTCCGCCTCAAGGTCTTGGTGGTAACTCCCAACTCCTCGGAGATGTCCGAGATGGCCTTCCTTGAGTCGCGCCGGAGGGCGTTTACGATCTGGTAGTCCAGCGCGTCGAGGGACGGGCGCACGGGCGCCTCTTGGCCGGATGTCTCGGAAGGGCCGATACTTCTAGCCAATATCCCGACCGTTGGGTCAGGCATTTTTGCCTCCTTCCTCAGATGGTCGACGAGTGGCTCGAGTTCGTACACGTCCCTTAGGTACGCCCCTACGTATAGGAAGTTCCCGCCCGCGATCCCCACCCAAAAGATGGAGCCGTGCTTGCCCAGCTGCTCGTGGATTTTCGATAAGTCCGTCTCCGACCTGCCGAAGACCCACACCGCGATCCCGCCTAAAGCGTAAAGGCTCACCTTTGCGACGAAGGCGCGGATTATGCCGGACTCCTGCAGGCTCTGAATCCTCTTGTGAACGGCGTTGACGGACAGCCCCAGTTTGTCGGCAAGGTCCCGGTATGACAGCCTCGAGTCTGCCAAGAGGAGCATAGAGAGCATCATGTCCGTCTTGTCCATGTGCCGGCTACTCCCACTGGCAAAATCAAGCTCAAACGATGCTTTTAAAGAGGTATCGGTTATTAAATCCTCGAATTCCGTGAGAGGCTAAATAGTGTAAACCGTAGTTATCTACCTACCAACGTAAACTACTTTGCGCCACAAAGTTTTATATACTGCAAAGTATGTTGTATTGCCAGGTGACCTGTGATGGATGTGAAAGTGAATCTAAAGGAGATCGAACGAAAGGCCTACACTTCCTATCATCAGGACGGGTTGATCGACGTTTTCGCCGGGTTCATCATACTAAGTTTCGGCCCATGGCTGATGACGGATATGGCGTGGATGCCCGCTGTTATGTGGATCGTTGGCGTTTCAGCTTATACTGCCGCAAAGAGGGCTTTTACCATCCCGAGGATCGGGTTCGTCAAACTGGCACAGCACAGGGCCAAGGCTTTGTATTATATCGCAGTCATGGGGTTTTCACTGTCCGCTCTCTTAGGCGCTGTCGTTTTCATGGAGGTCGAAGGGGGAAGTTTACCGCTTTGGCTATTGCTCGCGAGTGAGTATCACATGCCAATCATCGGATTGTCGTTAGCCGCTTCATTCTGTGCAGTGGGCTACGCTTTGAGGATAAGGCGCATGTATGCGTATGCCTTGCTGGCGACAATCATGTTTGCAGTTGGATATTTCCTATACTACCCACTCCAGTATTACGTGATCCTGCTAGGGACTCTGATTCTCCTCTCCGGATTAGCTCTGTTGGTCCACTTCATCCGCGATTACCCCCTCCGGACTCCTGGGTCAATGGGTGATGATGGCAGTGAAGGACAACGAAGCCAGAGATGACGAGTTCCCTTCGATTCCGAAGATCGACAGGCTGATACACGAGCCCGCGAGGCTTACAATCGTCGCTCATCTCTTCGTGGTCGAAAGCGCGGACTTCCTCTTCCTACAGCATCAGACGGGCCTGACGTGGGGCAACCTGTCATCCCACATAAGCAAGCTCGAAGCCGCGGGCTACGTGGAGGTGATAAAGGAATTCATCGATAGAAAGCCGCACACCGCGCTCCGGCTCACCAACAAGGGGCGAAGCGCATTCAAGGAATATCGCCAGAACATGAAACAAGTCTTTGAGGAATTACCTTCATCAAGAAAAGGAGTCTGAAAAAGGACATGAAAATTGTAATTCAAACAGAGAAGTTGTCCAAGTGCTATGGCAATATTAAGGCCGTGGATGAACTTGACCTTAAGGTCTTTGAGGGAGAGACCTTTGGCATGCTGGGTCCAAATGGGGCGGGCAAAACAACAGCCATTCGTCTGTTAAATTGCATCATAAAGCCGACGAGCGGAACGGCCACCGTCAAAGGCCATGACATCCTGAGAGAGGGCGAGGGAGTGAAGCGGATCACGGGCTTGCTAGCCGAGTCCCCTAGCATGTACGAGAAGCTCAGTGCATATGAGTTCTTGGAATTCGTGGGGGCGCTCTACGGCGTGCCAGGGGACGTACTGCGCCAAAGGGCTGACGACCTGCTGAAGCTCTTCGGCCTCCACGAAAGGCGCGACTATCTGCTAGAGGGCTACAGCAGGGGGATGAGGCAGAAGGTGCTCATTGCGGCGGCCCTCGTACACGACCCGCCGATACTCTTCCTCGACGAGCCGACCTCAAACCTGGACCCAAGCGCAGCACGCATGGTCAAGGACCTGATCGAGCAGCTCACGAAGAGGGCGGACAAGACCATCTTCATCTGCAGCCACATCCTGCCGATCATGGAGGAGATGTGCGATCGGATAGGCATCATAAACCGGGGGAAGCTCGTGGCATTGGGGACCGTGGACGAGATCATCGCCCAGACCGGGGCCGATGACCTTGAGGGGGCGTACATCGCGATGACCGGTGGGGTGGAGGAGAAGGATTTGCTTGCGTGGAGGGAGCAGGGGATTGTCGGGCCATAAGTGGTTTGTGATAGCGAGGAACGAATACAGGATCAGCACGAGCAAGATGAGGGCGATGAGGCCATACTTTCCATATTTGGCCCTGGCGCTATTGGCAGTTTATGTGGCATTCATTGCGCCAATGGTCGTCGGCATCTTCATGGACGACTTCCTCGCGTTCATCATATCCGTGGCTGCCATACCCATGGTGCAGATCATCCTCTTCATGTTCTTCTTTTTCTTTTTACTGACTTCAATAGGCGATACGTTGAGGGAGGTACGAACAGAGCGGCTTGAGGCCATACTTGCAGCCCCAATCAGGCCGAGCGACATGCTCCTAGGTGAGTTTCTGGGGAAGATGCCCTTTTACGCCATCGCCATAACGGTGATCGCCGGTTCCTTCGTGGCCCTTTTGAATCCCTTGGGGCTGGACATGATCCAGAATGCGATGATCATCGTGATCTTCATCATCACGTCCCTATCTGCCGTCTGGATCGGCACCGTGATCGCCTCCATCCTTAGGACCAGGCTCGCAAAAGCGGTCCACGGAAGGGATGTCGGAAGGGCCCTCTCTGTCGTCATCGCCCTTCCCGGGATAGCGATGATTTATGCGATCATCAGCGGAGACCTCCAAGATGAGCTCGTAGATCCCGCGACCAGTGGAACCGTTAGGGCCGTCCTCAATTTGCTGCCCAGCTCATGGGGGGCGGAGATATTCAGCGCCTTTGCCCATAACCCCGGTAACATAGGTGTCGTTGGCCTCGAGGCCATGACGCGGTTCGGGGGCCTCCTCGCCTTCTTCCTGGCGGCGCTGTTGCTCGGCACGAAGGCGGTCAATCGCGCCTACAGCCTTGAGCCTACGGATATATGGAATACAAGTTGGAACGGGGCCCATTTGATCTGGCGCAATATTTCTGGAAAATGGGGGTATATAATCCGTATAACATGTCATCCATTATAGTAAAGTCATTAGTATCCCATTTGCGTCATGTGGAAATAGACCTCGACGAATGCGTGAAGGAAACGCTGACGGAGTCGTTCAAAGGCTTTACACCCGAAGAGGTCAAATATGATGTGGTCACAAAACGTAAGTTGAAAATCGCCAGAGGCGCTCTCTTGCAGAGGGCAGATGCAATAATATCGGTAGGGAAGGATAGTCGATCATTTGGGCGCAAAGATTTTGGGGAAGTCGCAATGTGCGTAACCACATACAAGTTCGTGTTTCCAATCGGCCCAATCGATGCGTTATATTCTCTTAACTCCCTAGCTCACTTTACAATAGACTACGACGCCTCCACTGATGAATATTCGATAAAAGATGATAGAAGCGTATTCGGCACACTGCTCAATGGGGAGGAGATAAAGGAGAAGGGGAAGCAGCCCCTTAAGAACGGCGATGTAATAAGTCCTGCAGGCATGATCCCCTTCAATTTTATCCAAGGAGACAGTACGTTTTACGTCTGCGAGCGCTGGAAGGGAGGGTGAAGGGGAGCAGTTGAACTCACCAAACTCATTTCTATTGCGGGTTGCGAGTCTTCAGCTAATGTTGGCCCTCAAAGCTCGATGTCCCTTAATCCTGAATTAACGATTCTGCCTGTATCCTCCCTATCAGCGCCACCGGGTCAACGATGGGCCCCAGCGGGATGGCCTCCCCGTTGTGCTCAAGTTCGATCGTACGGCCAGTTTCCATCGCCAACGACCAGAACAGTTCCGGCGTGATCTCGGGATCGACCTGGGCCGCCAGCGCGTACAGGCCGGCGATGTAGGGGATGGACCAGCTCCAGCCGCCTTGTCGGTAGAAGACGTACTCGCTTATGCCCGAAGGGCTGGCGGTCGTCCGAGAGTCCATGGGGATCAGGAGCCGATCCGAAGGGCGCCATTCTCCGGCATAGAAGCCCCTGGCCCAAAACATACCAGGCTCATAAGATTCGAAAGCATCTGGATCTGACAGGGGGGAGCGGCCAAGGGCGTGGAACTTGAGGCCGTGTATTCGTTCGATGCTCGAGCAGACGACCAGCATCCCGGCCCTCTTCGCCTCCTCCACTGCTGCCTCGAGCTCGTCGTAGCCCGTGACACCCTCTCCCCATCCGATTTGCATAGAGATGACCCGGATCTTTCGATCTGGGGGTAATTGTCCGTTCACTTCGAGAATGCGCTGGATGCTCCGTGCCAGATAAGTGAAGTCTTTACCATCACCTCCACGGGCAGTGGCGATGTAATACAGATCGGCCTCCGGCGCCACGCCGACCGTTTTTCCAACGGCGATCGAGGCGACGGCCGCGCCGTGAATCTGTGACTCTGACCATCCGCCGACTATGTCGTCCGTTTCCTCGTATAGGCGCAACTGGGCCGCGTATTCCTGATGGTCCACCAGCAATGTCTGATCGATGATGGCGATGCCAACGCCACGCCCAGTGATCCCCTGCGCGTGGAGGCTGCGGACGCCCAAGCCGGGATCCTTGCCGAGTTCCATGATAAGCTGCCAGTCAAAGCCCTCTGGCATCCGATCGTCATGAGGCCAAGTCGTTCTGTCATCAAAGCTGGCATACATGAGGTCGCTCAACGAGCCGCTCAGGTCAAGGGCCGACAGGTCATAGGAGCGCAAATCCAAATCCATCTGCCCCTGATTGGTCGAGTTTGGATCGAAGGTTGGGAGCGCGGTCATCTCGCCACGACCGAAGTCCAAAAGTTGTGGTCGCCGATCGATTTTCGGGAATGTGACCGACCCCGAATCCAAACCGTATGACGCCTTCCCCGGTTTGTATGAGTATTCATACCATATGAACCATGTCATCACCACAACGATTAGGGCTGAAATGAGAAATAGCCTTACACTCGATCCCCACATTTTCAACCACTACTTGTTAATATTAGCCTTTCAACCTATATTCGATGCTAACTGCGCAGTGAATTTGACTGCTTCATCATTGCTCAATTTTATAAGGCTCTGATCATCCACTCCGAACAAGATTTATACAACCGTGAGAATTCTATAACAAGATAATCAATGGATCGCAGGAGTTTATTAACGAAGGAGCGCTTGATCAGATCATTTAAACAAGTCATAAAAATGGTATAAACGCTATTCATACAGCTAAATGCCCTTCAATGATGTGCCTAGCAGTCTTCGTATCCCTATCGTTTCCTAAAAATATGACGGTGGTTATTCATTGGGGCTTAAATAGTATTTTCATTCATGGTGGGCGGGCGTCAGAGAAGGCGCACCTCACCCGTGCAGGATTCGAGCCTACCATCCTCGTATCATTGACGCCCTATTACTCCCATCCATTCATCGTAAAGGGAGCGGGGAACGGTTATATGACCGCCTAAATGGTTCGGATCAAGAATGCTTAAAGGCCCCCCTATGCCATAGACCCCTACGTAAAATCTTTTTTCAAATACAGAGCCCCGTCGATATTATAAGGCATACAATGTAAACTTGAGTCCTGGCCCCAAGAATCGGAAACATGCGTAAGAGGATCATCGGATTGGGGATTGTGATCGTTGTTTCCTCGATTGCGATAGTGATCTTGAGTGAAATTACACGCGATCGCGTGGCCCTGAAATCCCGTCATGAAGCGTTGCCGACTGACATCGTCAAGGGAACACCTGAGATGGACTTTTTCCCGCCCATTTTACAATCGGATGACTGGTATTCGCCCATACCTTTGCCCGGCCCGATCAATACGGTCGGCGCTGAGGATTCACCGTTCTTGACACCCGATGGGCAATGGTTTTTCTTCACCTTCACGCCCGATGTGCGGGTCCCCGCTGAAGGACAGCTCATTGACGGAGTTACAGGGATCTGGGGGTCTAAGAAGGTGGGGGATGATTGGACTGAACCCGAAAGGATAGTCTTGAGCGATGGCGTGTCCCTCGACGGTGCCGAATTCATACAAGATGGCACGATGTGGTTTGGCTCCGTGAGGGCTGGCAACTACCGGGAGATAGACATCTACACGGCGAAGTACGATGATGGCAAATGGACCGATGTGGCTAACGCGGGCGAGCAGTTGAATGTCCAGTATGACGTCGGGGAATTCTGTCTCTCGCCGGACGGGAAGACCTTGTATTTTGGATCGGGCAACGCGACGAGGGACATCTGGAGCTTGAAATGGACAGATGGATCGTGGGGAAACCTGACGAAGGTGGCCAACGTCAATAGCGACGATCTCAGCGAAGACCAGCCCTTCGTCACGGCCGACGGCATGGAGTTGTGGTTCACGGGCCAGAGCCGGAAGGGATATCCGGGCCCTGCCGTCTATCGCTCAACCTGGAACGGGACGACCTGGGGTCATCCGATCGAGATAATCTCAAGATTCGCAGGTGAACCGACCATAGATGGTCAGGGCAACATCTACTTCGTCCATCACTTCTTCAGTCAAGATGGAACGATGATCGAAGCGGACATATACGTCGCATACCGTAAAGTCCTTACCGATTCATAGCATGATAAGGGAAAGGCATCATTTCATGGAACAGCTGAGAAGTTCATGGAATGGGATGATTAACTGCATGGATATTAGTTGACAAAACATCGCATGCTCATTATCTCTTACCAGGCGTTGATAAACGAAGATGGTTTGCGCTATGTTGAGTTGATTTCGGCCCATCGTAGGGAAGTTTTATATATAAAAAGGAAAAAACGAACCTTTTAAGGGAAAAGGTGGAATTGATTGAATACTGCAAAGTCTGAAGTGAGTGTCGATAGAATACCTTGGGTACAAGTTTTGATCCTAACGGTCGTCTTTAGCTTCATCGGGCCTATCTACGCGGTCATACAGCCTAACGGGGCATGGTATGCGCTTGGCTCCATCGGATGCAAGCTCGTCCTCATGGTGCTGCCCATCATGTTCGTCATGGTCGCGAGCGCGCTTGGGAAACTCATGGGAAGGCCGGTGAGCATGGCCTATCTCACGTACCTTTATTCGGTGGGCACCGCACTTCTCTGCTTCACGTCGTTCGACTCATTCCCCGTAGGACGAGGGCTTCCGGGTATGATCAATGACAGGGTGCGCATAGCTCCGGAGGTCCTTGATCACATCTGGTCTACGCTTTTGGTCCCAGCAGTCGCAGACGTTGAACCGATGTTCGCGGGCAACACGCCGGTCCTTTGGGGCGCATGGTTTCCAGCCATGATCTGGTGGGGCGTCTTCATAGCGGCCGCCGGATTCTTCGCCCTGGGCTGGGGCGTCGTCTGGAGGAGGCGATGGATCGACGTCGAGAAGGTCCCATTCCCTCATACGCAGGTCGCGATATCGGTCGTGGATAAGATAGGTGGCAAGAAGCCGCTCAAGGAACGACTCGGACTGCCCTTCATGGTGGCCATCTTATTGGGCTTAGCCTTTCAGATCCCGCTCCTGTTAGCGTATATGTATCCGTGGTTCCCCGACATCTACAGCTGGAGGACGAACACATGTCTTATGGGAACATACTATGTTGACTCGTCATCCCCGCTAGCGGCGATACCTGGATTCGCCCAGTTCAACAAGAACCCCACATTCGTCGCGATCCTCTACATGGCGCCGCTCAACGTCCTGCTCGGAGGATGGTTCTGGTACATTGTCTTCGTCATCCTCATACAGGTCGCCTACCAGATGGGCTACTACAGCGGCATACTCGAGATGGGCGGGTGCGGCCGAGTCTGGTGCGGCACGCAGGGCTACAGGATCGGTGAACCGTACAAGTGGGACGTCTTCACGACGGGCGGCGTACCCGTCGGCATCTTCATCTCCTACATCTTCCTAAACCGGCAATATCTGGTGGAGACGTTCAAAGCCGCCACCGGCAGTCTCGGCAGGGACAGGCTGGAGGCGTTCGACAAGAGCGAGCCATTGTCGTACAGGAACGCCTATGCGCTGATAGGTGGATCGGCGGTCCTCATCATCGCCGCGCTCATGGCAGTCGGAGGGGGCTTCGCAACGTCGCTGACGCTGGTCATAATGTACATCGTGGTGGTCTTCGTGCAGACGCGAACATATGCCCTCGTCGGCTACGTAGCGCCTGCGGGCTCGACATACGGCGTCGCTTGGGTCAAGTTGGTGCTTGGCACTCCAGCCGAGACCACGGATTGGTATGTCTCGACCATGTTCTCGTACCACTTGAATTGCCAGCCGATAGCTGGTGGGGGAAATGGCTTCCCCCTGCTTTCATCGCTCTCGTCCTACCAGATGGCCAGTGCTTACAACGTGTCCACGAAGAACGTCTTCAAGGTCCATTTCCTAGTCACGGCAATCGCGCCCATAATCTCGGTTGTGGGGATGGTCTGGGCCTTCTACACGTTCGGCATAAATAGGGTATCGTCCATAGGTGACTCAACGGGTTACGAAGGCTACACCCCAGCAGCGCTGGCGCGCCGCCCCGCCTTCGATCCATGGTTGCCCCACATGTTCGCCGGCATACTTTTCGCGCTTGGCCTAAGCGTCATGCACGCCAGGTTCACGTGGTTCCCGCTCGAGGCGTTCGGTTTCCTGCTGGCAACTGATGGGCACGCCCTCATCGAAGGACTCTGGACGGTTTGCCTCGTGGCGTGGGTGCTGAAGACCATAACCCTAAGGATCGGCGGAAGCAAGCTTTACGAGGGCACCGGGATATCGATAGCAACGGGTTTCGTAATAGGCGTCATCATCTCGTGCGTATTAGGTGGCGTAATACTCCTGATAAGGTTCTTCGTGCCATTCTGAGCCATACAACTAAAACTACTCCATATTCTTTTTCTTTTTTATCTCATAGTGGAGGATTTATTTTCACAAACTAACCCATATTGTAAAAGGAGTGATTATTACTCAATCTCTAGCTTTTATGGAACTTACGGGAAGGATGCGATAACCTATTTCCTCTTGCCCTTCTTCCTTGCCTTCTTTCTCCCAACTTTCTTCTTTTTAGCTTTCAGTTTCTCATCTCTGAATTTGACGAATCTATTTGCGGCAACCTTGTTGACCTTCTTAAGTGATGCGACCACGATATCCGATAACTCATGAGCCTTGACCTCGGCCCTGTGGGCCACTTTCTCAGTCGCTTCCATGGCCACTCGCGTTGCCTCTTCGGCAGTTGCGCCGGCCTTTTCTACTCCCTTGGCGATCTTGGATTTTATAAACTCTTCAGTCGTCCCCTTTCTCTTCTTAACCTTAACCAAGCGTTTCCCCTTATGCGATAGTGGCCTTTCGTCAATATATGCCTTGTGGCCACCATCATATGGATCTGCAGGACTTCGATCCGCTGAACCTCGCGCTCCTCCCATATCCCATCGCGTTAATCAGGCCATCATGTCCAGGCCCTCAAACGGGATGATCAACAAGCTAGAGCTGAAGTTCGTTCAGGAGCCATCGTATAAGATGATATCCACGCCATCGGTGAGCCCGATGGCCCAGCCATCCTTTAGTGCGCACCAGGAGCATCAATATTCCTATATCAAGATTCCTAGAGTTGAATATCATCATAGAATTTTATGTCAATATGACAACCTATTTACAAAGGTACCCATCTGATGTTTTACGTTTGGAGATCATATGTGAGCTACGATGAGTGAAGGAGAACAGCAGAAAAGTCACCAAGGCATTGGGGGTTTTTTGGGTAAAATCAAGAAGGCGTTGACATACCCGAGGGCTAGCATCACGGTACACACATCCAAAGACGTTTATGCAATGGGGGAAGATGTGGAGGGCATCCTGCAATTGGTATCGGATGAGGAGTTCGACATAGAACAGGTCAAGGTCAATTTCAGGTGCATCGAGAAGGTAGAGAGAAGGAGATTGAAGTCGCATGGGGACTCAGAGGGGGAAGAGGAAGAAGAAATTTATTGGGATGAGGAAGAACATGAGGCCAAACATCTCGAAATTTCCGGACCGATGCACATGTCCCCTGGGGTTAAGGATTTCCCATTCAGCGTGAACATCCCGATAGGGAGGCCGGAAACTCACAGGAGCATAGACAGGACCGTTGAATGGACCGTACAGGGCGAAGTTAACGTCAAGGGGCGTCTCGGCCTCAACAGTAAAAGATGTGAGGTTCCGGTGGTAAAGACGTTGCCACAGGCCGTTCAGGCCCCGCAAGTGGTTAGGGAAGTGATCAGGGAAGTCGTCATGATCCCCTGCAGGTATTGTGGAACTTTGATGGCCCAAACGATGGCCAGGTGTCCGAAATGCGACGCCCCGAGGGGGAGCTGAGCTCATGTTCCGGGTAAGGA
>Ga0315308_1000680_pt1 | contig 19213 bp, 13 predicted proteins | sample TDP3_MG_FD_203078 | JGI IMG/M metagenome (GOLD analysis project Ga0315308, IMG submission 203078) | Freshwater sediment microbial communities from Lake Towuti, South Sulawesi, Indonesia - TDP3 | ecosystem: Environmental > Aquatic > Freshwater > Lake > Sediment | place: Indonesia: South Sulawesi... | reverse complement strand
GACCGACCCAGGCAATACTACTTCCAGCCCGGCATAGCCGCGGCCTTCCTTTGCAGACTGTATATGGCCACGGCAGAGAGGAAGCATCTCGACCTAGCAAAGGACTACATCGAGTTCGCAACCGGATGCACCCACCTGTTCTCGGCCCCCCAGGTGTGCAAGGTCGGCTGGGGATCGGCCCTCCTGTACCAGGTGACAAAGGACAGCCGCTACTACGATCTGGCAATGAAGGTCGCAGACTACTTCGTGGAGCATCAGTATCCTGAGGGATACTGGATGAACATCGCCCCCTACCGCACTCTCCAGAGCATCATAGAGATAACCGCCGAGTTCACCGTCCACCTTGACACCATCATCGGTGGGCTGAGCACCTAAGGTGCCCGCCCAGCCAAGACGTAGTGCCGACCCCGAAGCTCACCGAAATCTCGCCCTGCTACAATGATGAACGGACGAGTGAGCACGCATCACTGACCGACGGTGACCCTCATGCGGTGTCGACCCCGCCGGGAAATGACGAAGACCCAGTTCTGGCCGAATTCCTCCCTGTTCTGGAAAACGGCATCGGACCCGTCGCAACTGGCAGCCAGCGCACGGGCCTTCCCCAGAGGCACCTTGACGATCATCCCGTCGGGATAGCCACATTCGGCAGTGAAGAAGATCCCCCCGCCTTCCTCCCGGAAATCGCTCACGACGGATTCGGATCTCTCCTTCCACCAGATGCACAGCTCGTCGTTTCCCATGTGCCTGACCGCCACTCCGTTCTCCTTGATGCAGCTCAAAACCTGATCGATGGCATCTCGGCAGGCGGGGTAGTCCTGTATGCAGACCGGGTGGTAGAACATGTCCATGATCAGATGGTATCTCACTGCGATATCGACCACCTTCCGCACCAGGGGGAAGTCGGTCGTGTAACCATCCCGTGTGTAGCCGGTCTCGTACGCGGTGATCGGCAGGATGAGAAAGTCTATCCTCTTGTTCTCCCCCGTGTGGTCCGAGTAGAGACGGTAGGGATAGGAGGTTCCAAAGGAAAATCCCAGAAGGTTTATCGGATTGGAAGGGGGAGATGCAACGTGCACATGGCTATTGTCCGCCGCGATCCCCGACGCCAGCATCCACTCGGCCGGTTTGGCCCAGTCCGTCCAGAGGGTACAGTGGTAGTTCGCACAAACCGGATGCCTGTCAAATCTGCGGCGGAAAGCCTCAGCCTGGGGATTGATGTCGGACTCATCGAAATCCAGGGGATGCCGGTGGCCCTTCAGAAACAGGTTGATGTGTAGGGACAGCTCGTGGCCGTTTGCCTCGATGGCCCTGGCTTCCTCCGTTGTGAGCGCGAACTGTCCATCCGAATTGGGCATGAGGTTGATGTGAAAAGGCAGGCCCCTGCTCTTCATCCAGTTCGAGGAGAAGAGCTGACTTCCGGCCCTGCCCTCGTCGTCTCCGCCCCAATGAAAGAGCGCGTCCGGTATCGTGACGCCTGCCGGGGGGACCTGGTAGACGAAGGGCTGCTTCGTTTTCGCCATCATGTTCTGAAGAAGGAAAAGGATCTCATCGGCATAGAGGACCTCCGGGTCGTTGGCCCCTATCACCACCTTGTCGCTCGTTCTGTACATCCCATCCCCATCGTAGTCAGCAGCGATCGGCCGTCCCTGATGAAGGATCCAGACGGTCTTGGGGACGTCGAAGGCGAAGTAGCACGCCATGCCTGAGCCATGTTCCCGTGTGGTTATCGCCGGCCTGGAGGCATCCCGGCCGTTCGAGCCGTAGAGCCTGGAGATCTCGACGGAGTCCACGGGGCTCACGTTGCGTATCTCGGAGAAAATCAGCAGTCTCTGGCCCGGATGAAGGTAGGAGTGTACTCCGCTGGTCAAGGAATGGGGCCTGAGGTCGAAGTAGCCGGACGGGCAGAAATCATCGACCTGGTGGGTGGTCGAAACGTACCTGTTCCCAAACAGAGTGTCCAGTCCCTGGGTTCCGAAGCCTATGAGTGTGCCTCCTGCGCGGACCCAGCCCTCAAAGCTCCTAGCCATCCCCTCGGTCGCCTGGCCATCCTCGAGATCCCCTGCTATCAGGACGCGGATGCCATCCAGGCCCGAGCCGTTCTCGACACCATCACTGGAGACCGGCATTGCCCCAACTCCCATCTGTGCGAGGATCTCCTTGACATACTCGTACCAGTAGTTACGACCCCTTCGGTTGTGCTCAGCGCGCCTGTCAGGGTCATAGATGTAGGCCGCCGGATATGTCGGTTCGTTCCTGACTTTCAAGGCGTCACACGCAGTGCGTGTCTGAGGCATCCCTTCTTAGATGTAGGGGATGTCGCAGCATGGTGTGAGCTTGGTCCATGAGTAATGCCAGGGTTCGCGGCGGTCCTCGGCAAGAGGCCTCCCTTCGACGGAGGACGAGGAAGGATGGGAATCGGAAGTCGTTCTGGACCTGGTCTGAAACCAGCTTCCCCGGAAGCAGGGGTAGTTATTTAAGCCGCTCTCCCCAGCAGACTCAGTCACAGGCAAAGAACAAACTAAGCCAACGGAAACCAGATTCTCGCCCCGACCTTGGGCTCTCCGCTGTCCTCGCTGAGGTTGAAGCGTCCATAGCAAAGACTCCGAGCCAAAGACATCTGCCCTTTCTGAGCTTGGTACTTTGGCTGCGTGGCGTCTCGGAACGCAACGAAGGTGGAGACTGGATGAGGGTAGGAGAGTCGGCGGCAATTCCCCACAAGAACGCGGAGACGGAACATACGATCCTTTATCACAACGACCATGCGCGCGTCGGTGCAGAAGGTGCTCGGGGAGAGGCCCGGGTAGCGGGGAGGGATGTGGGATGAGAGTGTTTGACCTAAACCCTCGATCTGAGGAGCCGCCCGTCAGCGAGATGGAGACGCAGATGGAGTGCCCCGAGTGCGGGTCGCTCAGACATTCCCACGATTACAGGCGGGCGGAGGTCGTCTGTTCTGCCTGCGGGCTTGTCATAGAGGATAGGATAGCCGATCAAGGGCCGGATTGGAGGGGCTTCGACAACGACGACAGGATGGCTCGAGAGCACACTGGACCTCCAACGACATACACCATTCATGACAGGGGTCTTTCTGCGATGATCGATCCCCGCGACTACGATGCAGGTGGATCGCCGCTGAAACCCGAGGCCAGGGCCCAGATGTACAGGCTGAGGAAATGGGACAGGCGGGCCAGGGTATCTGGCTCGGTTGAGAGGAACCTATCCTGGGCCCTTTCCGAGCTCGACAGGGTTGCTGGTCAGCTCCAGCTCCCGCGCAACGTCCGGGAGGCAGCCTCACTCCTCTACAGGAAGACGGTCGAAAATGGGTTGACCCGGGGACGATCGATAGAGTCCTCCACAGCCTCGGCAATCTACATATCGTGCAGACAGTTCGGCATACCCAGGACCCTCGAAGAGATGGCGGATGTGACGAAGTACAACAAGAAAGAGATTGGAAAGAGCTACCGTTTGATCGCCAGGGACATGGGCATCCACCTCCCGCCTGTGAACGCGATGGACTATGTCCCCCGCTTCACGAGCCTCCTCGGCCTTCCAGGGACGGTGGGGACCAAGGCCGTTGCGATCCTGAGACAGGTAATAGATGAAGGTATGGGTTCCGGGAAAGGCCCGGCTGGCATCGCGGCGGCCGCCATCTACACGGCCTGCGTTCTTCAGGATGATATGCGCACTCAGAAGGAGATCTCGGCGATCACTGGCGTTACCGAGGTGACCGTGCGCAACAGGTACAAGGACATCGCTGAGTATCTCAATCTGGATGTGGACGCCTGAGGTCGGTTCGCCCCCAAGCGAAAAAAAGATTGGCCCGGTCCATTGGTTCCTCGACGGAACCTGGAACCTGGGCCATTGATCAATCGGTTCGGGATTGCACAGGACATGAGAGGTGTTTGAGCTTCTCACAAGAACGGGATGTTGTCTCGAGACGAACCCTCACGCCCTGAAAAAGGGATGAAAGCAAACGCCCGTGAGACTCTGTCCCACGTTCTGTTCTATCCCTGCGGATCTCCTTCAGTCTCTCTAGAATCCTCTGCGAGGCGGCCTGTGCTTCCTATAGCAGTCCTGGCAGTAGACCGGTCGGCCCTCCGTGGGCTTGAACGGAACTTCGCACTCGTTCCCACAGTCAGAGCATACGGCCTTGTGCATCTCTCTGGGGCCTCTGCTGAAGCTGCCGGAGCCTCGCCTTTCTCCATAACTCAATTTCTTTCTCTCCTTATCGGGGAACGCTGGATGCATGGGATGCATCGCCACGTTTTCCCCTGGCGCCAGCATTGGCGTACGGCTGATAAATGAAAGCATGTCTCGGTTCGGAAGCTGCTTCCAGTCCTGCCGCTTGAATTCGGTTGGCTATGAAAGGGCACAGGGAGTGGTATCCTTGCGTCGGCGTGTCGGGAAGCGGGAAAGCGTTTATGAGCCGATGGCCAAGGCGTGGTACAAATGAAGGCCCTAAGGCTGCATGAAGGGGAAGGGCAGGCTAGGCTGGGCTACGACGTCGTTGTCGTTGGCGGCGGGATTGCTGGCGTGTTCGCAGCCATTGGGGCCTCGACGCTGGGAAGCCGAGTCCTGCTTGTTGATCAGAATGCCTCGTTGGGAGGTCAGGGCACCATCACCGGGGAGAGGGGCTTCTGCGGGGATGTCCTCCATGTGAACCGGCCCTTTGCGGAGATCCTGGAATCCCTGAGGAAGCACCACGCGCTCGGCCCGGTCACGCCAACCAGTGGCGGGACGACCTTTGATGGCGAGATCCTGGCCTTCCTGCTCCAGGAGAAGGTGCTTGCCGGCGGCGTGGAGATCCTCTTCCACACTTCGCTCGTGGATGTAGCAGCCGCAAGGGGAAGGGTCTCCAGCCTGATGCTCCACAACAAGAGCGGCCTGCAAAGGGTGAAGGGAAGGTACGTGATCGATTGCACCGGTGACGGCGATCTTGCCGCCATGGCGGGGTTCCCAACGGTGAAGGGCGGAGAGGTCCACGGCCCCAACGGTAGGCTCAGTCCCGGTCTGACCCTGCAGTTACCCATGAGCCTGTGCTTCTGGATGGAGGACGTGGGGTCGAGGGTGGAGGCTTTGCTTCCGCCGGGCTGCCCGACCTGGAAGGGCGACGAGGACATGCCCATGACCTCCATAGGCCAGGTAAGCCCACACACCATATTCGTCAAGATGAAGGTGATCGGGGGCGACGTCACCGTCGGGAAGAGCTACTCGGAGGCCGAGATCCGGGCAAGGCGCCAGATGATGGGCCTGGTCTACCACCTACAGACCAAGGGATACAGGGGCAGGCTCTACGACACATTCAGGCTCAGACACGTATCCCCCGGACTGGGCATCAGGGAGGGAAGGAGGATCGTCGGGGAGTACGTCCTGACGGAGACCGACGTGCGAAAGGGCAGGCACTTCCCTGACGCCGTGGCCGTGGGCAGCTACCAGATCGACTACCACTGGCCCGACATCCTGCAGCGAGCGGGGACCGGGATCACGGACATGGTACCTCCCTATCAGATACCATTCCGGTGTCTGGTCCCGAAAGGAGGCAAGAACATCCTTGCGGCCGGGCGGTGCATATCGGGCGACCAGATGGCCATGAGCTCCTTCAGGGTGATGGCGACCTGCGCCCAGACGGGCTTTGCAGCGGGGCTCGCTTGTGGGCTGGCCTCAAAAATGCGCGTGGATCTTCCGAAGCTGGACGTTCGGACCCTCCAACAGACCTTGAGAAGATATGGCCAACTACTGAATACGACCTCGTACAGGAGATACAGAGGGCAGCGGAGGATGGTCAGAGGACCCCCTGGACCTGAAGCTTCGAAGGACAATGGCCGCATCCAGCCCTTCAAGTACGTCCTATGAGGAAATGAACGACGGCGCGGGAAGAAGGCGAGAGATGAGTTCCCCTACCCTTCCGTCGTCCCCAACGCTTACGGCGTTTCGCTGGCCTACACATGGAGGGGTGGCAACATCGCCATCCCGAGGCTGTCCATCGAGCATATGAAGGGCCGCTGATGTCCGACGCGCTGCCGCGGTGTGCTCCCCATTGCTTGGGCCAGTCGGCATGCTGGGTTCGCTCCACCCCATAGGTACTCGATAGGGGAACATATTCAGGCAGAAAGATCCCTGTGAACTGGGGCTCGGTGAGAATGCCGGACGGACGCAGCTTGAACCGGGTGTTCTGGCTCGGCTTCCCCGCAATCCTCGGCCTGCTGTGGATCCACCAACGTGTGCGAAGCGTTGCCACGGAGCTTCTCGCATACGCGGCCATCCTGGTCTGGATCCTCTACTGCATCCAGACCCTATCCAGGATCACGCCTTCGAACGCCCTCCTCAGCACCTTCGCGAGGATCTATGTCTCCATGGCATTTGCGGGCCTGGTAGGTCTGGCGCTCATCGGTGTGGTGAATGCTGGCACTGTGGGGTATGCAGTGGCCCTCTGCGTCTGGTCGGCCATTCTCCTTGCTGCACGGCTGATTCTGGCATGGGCATCCCCAACCAAACCAGATGCGACGGAGGCACCCCGCCATTAGCCTCGGGCACAATACCTAGTCTTCCGGGCCTGATGCTGATTTCGTTGTCAAGTCTATGACATCGTGCTTGCTTCGGCCAGGAGGATTGGTCCAAGGTACGGCGGATAACATCCCCGGCTCAGATCTGGCCGCCGGCTGCGATAGATATTTTGGCCTGCAGGCATCCAGCTCCGCCATGAGGTCGTCCGTGACGATGCCACGTGCCAATCCCCGCTCGCATCCCGGCTCCGAGGAATCCCTTGATCCGGATGATTGGGCGGCCATGCGGAGGCTAGGGCACCGCATGGTTGATGACATGATGGACTACCTGATGTCGGTCCGCGAGCGCCCCGTCTGGAGGCCCGTGCCCGAAGAGGTCAAGGAGACACTGCGCCGGCCTCTGCCCCGAGAGCCTGAAGCTCCTGAGAAGATCTACGAGGACTTCCTCAAACACATACTTCCCTATCCCTTGGGCAACATCCACCCGCGCTTCTGGGGATGGGTCTGCGGAACCGGCACGCCGCTTGGAATGCTCGCCGAAATGCTCGCGGCGGGCATGAACCCCAACCTTGCGGGCGCGAACCACGCCGCAAACTACGTCGAGCGCCAGGTCCTACAGTGGTGCAAGGAGATGCTGGGCTATCCCCGGAAAGCCAGCGGCATCCTGGTCAGCGGAGGCTCGATGGCCAACCTGATCGGGCTGGCGGTAGCCCGAAACGTCATGGCGGGATTCGATGTGCGCAGGGATGGCCTTCAGGGCAACCGCAGGCCTATCGTGTTCTACTCCTCCGTGGAGGCCCACGCATCCATTCAGAAGGCGGTCGAGCTGTTGGGGTTGGGCTCGAACTCCCTGCACAGGATCGCGGTTGACGATGAGTTCCGGATCGATCTTGACTGCCTCCGCATGGCCGTTTCAAAGGACCAAAGGAATGGATACCACCCGGGATGCGTCATCGGGAATGCCGGGACGATCAACACGGGAGCCATCGACAATCTCGACGGCCTGGCCGAGTTCTGCAAGGAAGAGGGCCTGTGGTTCCACGTGGACGGTGCCTTCGGAGCGCTCGCTGCCCTCTCCCCCGAACTTCGGCCGCTCGTCTCGGGCCTAGGGAAAGCTGACTCCCTGGCATTTGACCTCCACAAATGGATGTACATGCCCATCGAGATCGGATGCGTCCTTGTGAGAAACGAGGCATACCACCGGCAGGCGTTCTCCGTCGCAGAAGGGTATCTGGCGCACGAGGAGAGCGGCCTGGCCGGAGGCCCGCCCTGGTTCCACGAGTACGGACCCCAGCTCACCCGCGGGTTCAGGGCACTGAAGGCGTGGATGTTGATCAGGGAGCATGGGGCGAAGAAGTACGGTCGCCTCATCAACCAGAACGTCGAGCAGGCCCGTTACCTGGCTCAGCTGGTCGACGGGTCAAGGGAGCTGGAGCGCCTAGCGCCGGTGCCGCTGAACATCGTATGCTTCAGGTTCAACGGTGGTCCGGGCGATGTCGACCTTGACGCGGTGAACCGGGAGATATTCCACGTGCTCTCGGAGGAGGGCATCGCAGTTCCGTCCTACGCCACGATCGGGGGCAAGTACTGCCTGCGCGTGGCGATAACGAATCATCGCAGCCGCAGGGAGGACTTCGATCTGCTCGTCCGCGAGGTCACCCGGATCGGAAAGGAGATAGTCCGAAAGGGCGGGTCAGGAGGATGAAGCGGTCGGCAGCAGTGTCGGCTTGACAAGCAGACTGAATCGTAGCCCAAACGAGCCCAACATTGGAGTTGTCGAAGGCGGGCAGCAAGACTGGATGGAGGTCGATCGGCCGCGATGATCACCGAGTTGGCGCGGGCATGGGGATGTCAGCTTCCGCGGCTAGCTGGCCCAACCATGGCCGGGGTACTGGCCTTGGTCCTTGTCCTACCTGTGGTCTGGTCCGAGGACCCGGGTCCATCTGAGCCATCAAGGATAACCGGTTTCGTCATAGGCCATTCCATGTATGTGTGGTACAATCCCTTCAGGATACTGTTCATGCAGGACCCCATGTTCGACTACAGCCTGTATCCCCTCCCCCCGGATCTGTCGGACAGCGACAAGAGGAAGCTGGATCGGGTCTACTACCCTCGAACCAGGGATGAACTGCTCAACACCTACGATCTCATCGTGTTCCATGACGCGCGGATCCAACACTTCACCCCAAGGCAGCTTCACGACTTGGATTACGCTTTCAGGGAAGCGGGCGTCACGGCGATGAACGGCCTCTGCCTTGCCTGGGACTCCGCATGGCTTCCCACGATCCTGTGCGATCTGGTTCCGATCTCCCAGAACCAGGCCTTTCGATACGCGGGTTACACGGTTCGCTTTGTCAGGGACAGGGATCCCGTCTTCCTTCCCTTCCTTGAGTACGGGGTCGAGAAGGTCGTTGGCTCTCAGCTCACCGAGATGACCGCGAGGCAGGGCGCGGTGGTCTGGGGATACATGCAGCCCCAGAACTTCCCCTGGCTTGTGTCGTGGAGGCCGGGGGGCAAGAGCGCCGGCATGCAGTGGGTTGTGGCCCACATCTTTGACTCCTGGTGGGACCAGCTCAACAACCCCTACGCACTTGACGTTGCCACCAACATGATCTTCTACTCAACGAGGATGCCTTTGATAAGCGACATCAACGCAAGAAGGGAGGCAAGACGGCTCTTTGCGACCTTCCAGGCCCAGAAGTCGCTTATCCTATCGATGATGGAGTGGTCGGACAACCTGGGGGCGAACACCTTGCCGTTGTCCCAGCGGCTGAACGCCGTCGAGCTCCAGATGGACCAGGCCATCGACCGCTACGTCGTTCAGGATTATGCCACGGCCATCACCTTCCTCGATTCCCTCTCCAAGGAGGTGAGCGACATCGGCGAGGAGGCCGTGCGCCTTAAGGACGAGGCCATGTTCTGGATCTACGTGTCGGAGTGGCTGGTCGTCACCTCAACGGCTATCATGGCTGGTTTCATGGTCTGGACCCTCATGGTACGGCGCAGAATGTACAGAGCCATCCAAGCGACGAGGCTTAGAGCCACACAGTGAACCACGCCCATGACCGAACGACCGTCCATGAGGGAATCCTGGGAACGGGTGCCTCGACTCGCTAGTGGCTGGCCTTCGTCACCGAGACGTCCCGGTACAGGCGCCTCTTCACCATCAGTGCCCACACCAGGAATGAAGTGAGAATGCAGGTCCCCGTCACGGCGAGATACTCCGTGACATGGACCCACAGTAGTGCCCTCCTCCGGATCTTGACCGACTCATCCGATATCCTCCGAAAACCCTGCAGGACTTGGGCCATGGCATCCGACGCCTTCGAGTAGTCCTCCTGCAAGTACAAATCCTCCGCATCCTCCTTCTCGCGGTGAAGGTCGGCAAGCATTGCCTCCACGGAACGAGTGTTTGCCCCGAACTTGGAAACGAACTCCAAGAGCCAGTCGGCCATGGTCCGCTCGGCGAGATATCTCGCGAAGTTCTCCCTGAGCTCGTGGATCATCGCCAGGTCCTCCGGGATCTTGACCTGGGCCAGGTGGTAGGCATGGTTGAGAACGAAATCGCCGAAGCAATCCCAGTTGTTCCTTGTTTCGACGGGAACGTTGTCCCAGCCCATGGGGATCATCACGGTCCGCCCCAGTCCGTAGGCCCCCGACACGATGGCGTCCTCCTTGCCCGTCCTCCACACCGCGTGCACGACCGACCCCGGCCTGGCCACCTCTATGCCGTGGCCCGCCCGCACAGTCATCGGAGTCTTCTCAAAGCCGGGCAAATCGACCAAGGGCGTCCTCTCCCTTATGTCCATGTAGGCGCTTGCCCTGTTCTGTACGTTCAAGACCAGGTCGCATGGATACGCGTCGTAGACGACGGTGGCCATCCAAGCAGCGGCGTCGTTGCCCGTCCAATCGGTGATGGCGTACCATCCCATTTCCGTGAGGGCGAGGCCCAGACCATGATCGTGGACGGCATCCCGCATCCACTGGAGATGCTGCGGCTCCAGTACGTAGGGAACGAAATCGAAAAGCTCGATCACGTCGTACTGTTCAATCAGCTTCCCCTCGGTCCTGGGGATGTAGATCCTGACGAACCTCTTGCTGGTCTTGACGTCCGCGACGTCCCCGGCAGGTATCAGCGATAGATCGATCTTCGGGTCGGCGAACATAACGCGGGTCGCCGTCTGGTATCCCGCGCTGATCTCGCCGATGATCATGTACCGGATCCTGTTCGTGGCGGGGTCGACACGGCACTCTATGCCTCCAAGCATCACGCAGAAGGCAATGACCACTAGGGCCCCACGCCCCGGGCGAACGAGCACCTAGATCACTTGGTGCGGCAATGCTTCCGGCTTTTTAAATTGGCATACGGTGGGCCCCGCTGGTTCTCTCCCCGATCGTGGCATCCCCGGCTGGGGGGAGACAGTCTGGACGATTCCCAGCACATCTGGTCCGATCGGCGAAGCATCCGGCACCGCTCCGCGCTTTCATCAAATCCGGCAATCTTTTCTTAAGTGGGCCGGCTTCGTCAGCCAAATTAGCTTTATATCGAGCGCGATAGATCTACCACAGGTTGGTTTTGCATTTGGGTCACACGACGGCCAAGGTGACGCTTCGTGGCCCCGATCCGTCGAGGTCCGAGCAAGTCGAGATCCTGGTGGATACGGGGTCGACCTACACGTGGGTCTCAAAGGCTTTGCTGGGGAGACTGAAGATAAAGGGGAAGACGGCGAGGAAGTTCAGGACCATAGACGGCAGCTTGCTTGAGAGAAGAGTTGGGGAAGCCGTCGTGGAATATGACGGCGAAAGGGCAACGACGATAGTGGTCTTCGCCGAGGAGTGTGATGCTCAAGTCCTCGGGCTCCATGCCTTGGAAGGACTGGGGCTGGAGGTCGATCCGACAAGTCGAAGGCTGAGAAAGGCCGAGACCCTACTTGCGCTACCTGCAATCTGCAGGGTAGTATGCCCGGCGGTCCGCTTGTGAGGTCGAGAGCCACTCCGACCAACCCTGCCGATCGCGGAACCAACGGGAATGTGCAGATTCTCCAAGGTTCACAACGCATATATCACCCTGCTGACCTTCGGATCCTTCCGTGTCGATCGTCCGAGCCTCGGGAAATCGTGAGGATCATAACCTCGCATTCGGCAGGCTGTTCACGCAATCCGACGGAACCGGGCCATGGCTGCACCCGCTGCGACTTGAGGAATGGAGATCGCTGTGCCTCACCCACCTTTGGTCATCCATACTGGTGGAGAGCGGCCTCGGCCCCCAAATCTTCGGGTACGGGAAGGGGAGGGTCAGAAGCTCGGTGGAGGAGTTCAGGTCCGACGTCGCGAGGGCCAAGGAATTCGTTGATGCACTTCACCGCAACGGCATCCGAGTCTGGGGCTACCTTGCCGGCACCTACTTCTGGGCAGACCCGGAGAAGAGGGACTTCTTCCTCAACTTCTACGACAGGCACTGGGACGAGTACAGGGACACGCTCGGCCTGGCTCCCAAGCCGTCAGACCCAATGAGCTGGGCCCAGGTCGGCCCGGACGGCAAGCCCTTCTTCATGCACTATCAATACGGGGACGTTTTCATGCCCCACCTCGCCGTTTCGGCCTACAGCCCTGAATGGCGAGAATACGACAGGGCGGTGCTGCGCTTCCTGATCAAGGAGCTTCACATCGACGGCATCGAGGTGGACGAGGTCTACGTGGGCCACGCTCCCGCCGCGAACCCCCTCGGCACGTTCAGCTTCGACCGCCGTACGCTCGAACGATTCAGATCCTACCTGAAGGAGAGTTTCAGCGCTGCGGAACTTGGCCGGAAGTTTGGTGTTCGAAACTTGGACCAGGTTGACCCCTCGGATCCGATGGCCCTTGCAGAACAACTCAGCGCAAATCCTCAACTCAGGTTCGTGTGGAACGAGTTCCAGGCGAGGACCATCGCTGACTTCCTTTCGGAGATCAGGGACTATGCACACAGCTTGAAGGATGGCTTCCAAGTCGCCACCAACAACTACGCGGGCAACGGCAACATATACTTCCAGTTCCAGAGGCTAGGCATCAACCCGGAGGTGACGATCGAGGCCACTGACTACCTCCGCTCCGAGATGATCCATCGCACCTTTCCCCGCCTGCTCGACGGCAGGAAGCAGAGCAACAGCCCCCTGTTCAAGTACCTCAGAAGCGTCGCCGGGGACAAACCGGTCGTCATCATCAACAACCGAGGGAGCATAGATCCCTCCGACCTGCCCAATGTGTACAGGGCCATGGTCGCAGAGGCTACGGCGAACGGCGTGGCCCTGGCTGTGGAGTACGGCGCGGACCAGTTCCTGTCGGAGTACTTCGCCTTCCTCAGGCAGCATCAGGATCTGCTTGTCGGTTCAAGGCCGGTGGGCCGCGTCGCGGTCTTGTGCTCGATGCGCCAGGCCTATGCCGACAGGTACACCCTCGCGCTGACTGTATCACGGATCCTGAGCGACAACCACGTCCTGCACAGTATAATCCTAGACAGGGACCTGAAGCCCGATACGCTCTCCGGCTATGCCGTCCTCATCCTGCCCCATGTTCCACTCATGATGGACCGGGAGATATGGCGCGTGACGGAATTCGTCGGAAGCGGCGGCCGGCTGGTCATCGTGGGCCGGACTGCATCCCTCAAGGAGTTCGGAATACCGAGGGAGAAACCAGGATTCGCCGAAATACTCGGAGCCGAGTGGCCCGCGACGATAACGGAGGTCAAGTACCACAAGGGCAGGGCCATCTACATCCCGTGCAACGGGTTGCCGTATTTCCAGGTAGATCCAAGCTTGGACCCATCGACCACCTTCCCAGGCCTGGTGGACGCCGTGGCCAAGGCCGTCCGCGGGGCAAGCAGAGATCCCTTGGACGGGTACCTCAAAGGACCAAGCACGGTCGAGTACAGCCTGATGCGGCTTCCAGACGGAAGGCTGGTGGTCCACCTAGTGAACTACCGGATTGCAGGCGGGAAGCTGACCCCCGCAGACAACCTGGAAGTCAAGGTCGCCATTGGGGACAGCATGCTCAGGAAGGTTGTCCTCCTTTCACCCGACACATCGGGGGAGAGGATGCTGGAAGCGGCCATGGAAGAGCGGAACGGGAGGAACTACGTGCTCTTCACAGTCCCCACGATACGAATCCACGCCTTGGTTGTCATCGAGTGCTGCCGTGCATAGTGGGCGGAACGAATCAATCCCTCGATCGCCCTTGAACTGATCCGGCATATCGCCGCTTGGTGAGGATCTGGCTAGCCCGGAACACTAATAACCTAGGCCCGGCTGCCCTCTGGTACAGCTTCAGAGGAGAACGCGATGTGGCCATTGGCTGGCTGGTTTTCCGCAGGTGGACAGGCCCTTGCAGGCAGCATCCTTTGGACCCTTCTTGTCGGCATGGTCTCGGCGGGCTCCGCAAGGTGGCTATCATGGGGTTCGGTGAAGCGTTGGGACATCCTTGTTGCCGAAGATGCCACAGCCAGCGAGCGGCACGCAGCTGCTGAGATGCAGGCTTTCCTTCGACAAGCTGGGGGAACGGAGCTCGCGATCCTCGATGATGCTGCCCACGCAACGCCCGGCATCTTCCTAGGCCCAGGCGCGGTCGCACGAGCCGGTGGTATGGCCTTTGACACCCGAGGCCTGGGCCCCGATGACCTCCGCGTCGTAGTCCGAAGAGATGGCATTGCCATCGCTGGCGGCCGGCCCCGCGGCACCCTTTACGGGGTCTACAGCTTTCTAGAGGATGCCCTGGGTGTGCGCTTCCTGACGCCCGACCAGACACATGTGCCCTCGTTGCACGATCGCACCCGTCTGCCCCTCATGGATAGGACCTACCGCCCACCCTTCCGCTTCCGCTGGAGCTACTTCGGCGAGATCGCGCAGGACCACCTCTTTGCGACGCGGATGCGGACGAACACGGTTCAGACGGAGGACCATCTCGGAGGCAAGACCCCGATCAACCTCGTGAGCCACACGTTCGGTCATCTCATGCCCTGGGCCAAGTACGGCGCCGAGCACCCGGAATACTACAACGAGACGGATGGTGAACGACCCAAGGATATCTGGAACGATCAGTACGATCCCGGGGTTCAGCTCTGCACGACCAACCCGGATGTTGTGCGAATCGTCACCGAGGCCGTACTGCAGGATCTCGCGAGAACCCGCGGCGTGGGCAACATATCGGTGTCGCAGAACGACAACAGCCGTAAGTGCGAGTGCGGGCGATGCCGGGCCGTGGACGAGAGAGAGGGTTCCCACATGGGATCCCTGCTCACGCTCGTGAATGCCGTGGCCGATGCGGTTGCCAAGACCCATCCTGGCGTGATGGTCGGGACCCTAGCCTATGACTACTCCAGGAAGCCGCCGGCCACGATCAGACCCAGACCCAACGTGCAGATCCAGCTCTGCAGCATCGAATGCTGCCAGACGCATCCGATCGATGACCCTGGCTGCCCGAAGAACCGGGCCTTCTGCGAGGATCTGAGGGGCTGGTCAAAGATATGCGACAATGTCTACGTTTGGACATACGTGACGAACTTCCACAACTACCTCATTCCCTGCCCCAACCTCCGTGCCTTGGGCCGGAATATCCGCTTCTTCCACGGAAATGATGTCAAGGGATTGTTCATGCAGGGGCCGGCTGCCGGTGCGGAGCTGGGTGGGCTGCGGAACTACGTCATCAGCAACATGATCTGGAATCCAACAAGGGATGAGAGGGCACTGATGGACGAGTTCCTGAGGCTTCACTACGGGAAGGCAGCCAAGCTCATCAAGCAATACATCAACCTGGTTCACGACGCCGCGGAAAGGAAGGGGCAACATCGGAACTGCTTCGGATCCGCCGCCGAGCACGGCCTGAGCGCCGAGATAGGACAGGAGGCCCTGAGGATCTTCGAGAAGGCCATGGACGTGGCCGAGTCCGACGAGGTCCGGAGACGGGTCGAGAAGGCCTCCATCGCGTGTCACGCACTCATCGTGGAGGCGGTGGCGAGTCCGGCGTTCCAGAAGGTCCGAAGTCGAAAGAAGACCCGAGATCAGACGCCATTCGTCTTGGACCCCGTTGTCTCCCGGAAGCTCCGGCCCCACCTTGCCGTATTCCTCGACCTCTGTCGCGGGCACGCTGTGCCACGAATGGGCGAATGGGCGAGCATCGACGAGGTGGCCGATGTGCTCAGGGAGGGATACGGCATGCAAAGGGGTGAGCCATTCTAGGCCATTCGGAGGACCGTGCACATGGAGAGAACAGGAGTTCCGAGTCGTCGCATGTCGCTTGGTGCCTCGTTTCGCCGAAGGTCTCCGTCGTCAAGCATGTCCACGCGGGCCGACATGGAATGCACCCAAGCAATGGTTGGGGATGTGCCCATCTGAATGTTTCGATGCGCAGATGACGCCCAATTGGCGGAATGAGGGATGTTCCAGCGTTGAGGGGAGCCTGAGAACGTGAGGATGAACCTTCTGAAGGTTCTGTCGAGAGCTGAGATCAAGGGAATCCACGAGGAATCCCTGAGGATTCTTGGGGAGACCGGCGTGGCGGTATTTGACCCGAACATGCTGGGCCTGATATCCCGCGGCGGAGCGGAAGTGGATCTGGAGAAGCGAACAGCGAGGTTCCCGGAGAGCCTTATCGGCGAAGCCCTTGGATCGTGCCCAAAGACCTACATCGCCCAGGATAGAGACGGAGACAAGACGTTCGAGGTTGGCGGGAACAACATATGCGTCGCCAGCGGGTTCTATGCATCCTACGTTTTGAAGGAAGGAAGGGCCGTGCCTGGGACGGTGGAGGATGTCGCGACCTTTGCCAGGATATCGGACTGCCTGGACAACATGGACGCGGTGGGGGTCGAGGTCCTGCCCCAGGACGTACCGGCGCATGTCTCCGAACTGTGCGCGTGTAGGGCCATGCTCAACAACACGACCAAGCACCTTCTATTCTCACCCAATTCGCGCCTTGCTGCAAAGGGCCTGCTCGAGATGATCCGGGCCGTGGCCGATGAGGAGGACCTTTCAGAGGCCCGGTCAGCCACCTTCCAGTCCTCATCAACCTCGCCCCTCGCTTGGGATGCTGATTCCGTCGGCGTCTTGGCCGAGGCATCGAAAGCGGGTTTGGCCTGCAATATCCTGCCGGAGCCCATGGCCGGTGCGACTTCGCCCGTGACCTTGGCAGCGGTTCTGCTGGTCCACAATGCGGAGTTTCTGTCCGGGCTAGTCATGTCACAGCTTGTGAGGAAGGGCTCCCCGGTCATCTATGGCTACTCGCCGACCATATTCGACATGCGCAAGGCTTCGCCCATCATCGCCTCACCGGAGACCCTGGCACTGCGCGTTGCACACGCCCAGATGGGCAGGTTCTACGGTCTGCCCGTGCACTGCATCGCGCCGGACTCGGATGCCCAGTGCCACGATGAGCAGATGGCATGGGAGAAGGTAATGACCTTCTTTGCGGCCCTCAACTCGGGCGCAAACATCATCATGAACTGCGGAATGTTCTCGACAGGCCTGATGGCTTCGTATGAGCAGCTTGTGATAGATGACGAGATCGTGGGCTACCTTCTGAGAGCCCTGAGAGGAATTCAAGTGAATGCCGAGACCCTTGCCGCGGAGCTTGTCCAGAAGGTTGGGCCAAGGGGACACTTTGTTAACCAGATCCACACGGTGAAACATGCGCGGACCGAGTACTGGTTGCCTGAACTGTCGAACAGGGAGACGTTCGGGAACTGGTTGAGGACCGGGCGGAAGGATATTGTCGAGAAAGCGAGACATCGTGTTAAGAGACTCCTGAAGGAACACAGGGTGCCAGAGCTTGGGGTGGAGAAGATGAGACAGATCGAAGGCATCGTCGAGAAACATGGGAGGATGGAGGCTTGAAGTCGGGATGGCTCTGTCGAGGCACGCACTGGAGCTTGGATCAAGATCGATCTTGACTTCACCCAAACCGTATTGTGGCGACAGCATCCCTGCTGCGCAAAGTACTAATTGACGGCCCTGTGATAGGGCTATGGGCAACCTATCAAAGGCCAGCAGATACCTGGGCGATTCGGCAATTCGGCCATGTGAGAGGTGAATACCAGATGGAGGAAACGGTGGTCCTCAACTCGGTGTCCAAGAGATATGGAGCCACGCTCGCTGTTGCGAACCTGGATCTCGTGATTGGGCGCGGGCTCATCTACGGCCTGCTCGGCCCAAACGGCTCTGGGAAGTCGACAACCATGCGGATGGTCCTGGGCTTGACCAGGCCTGATTCCGGGAGCATCACCGTCTGTGGAGTCGATGTCCGGCGGAATCCCATGACGGTGAAGAGAATCACGGGGTACGTCCCTGAGAGCCCAAGGCTGTACGAGTTCCTCACCGGCATGGAGTATCTGGATTTCATCGCGGACGTTTTCGGGCTCGATGATGAGACCAAGAGCGGGAGGATATCTGAGTTCCTCAAAGCCTTCGAGCTGCAGGGCCGCGAGAACGAGATGATCGGGGGCTATTCCCATGGGATGAAGAAGAAGATAGCGATCATCGGGGCGCTGGTCCACTCACCAGAGCTGCTCGTACTCGATGAACCTCTCGGGGGGCTCGATCCCAAGTCCGCCAGGATCATGAAGGACCTGCTCTTGAAGCTCGCCGGCAAGGGCGTCACCACCATCCTCAGCACCCATGTCCTCGAGATTGCGGACGCCGTGTGCGACAGGGTCTGCGTGATCAACAAGGGCGAGAAGATGGCTGAGGGCAGCCCCGCCGAGCTTCGCGAGATCTCCAGAATGCCGGACTCAACTCTCGAAGAGGTGTTCCTGAAGCTGACTGGGCCAGGTGACGTCAAGAAGGTGGTGGAAGCTCTTTCGAACTAGGCAGTGGATGGGATGAACTTCAAGGTCGCCTTTCGCCTCGCCCATGTTCTCTCGCTTTCCTCCGTCAGGGCGAGGAGGACAAGGGGCGGGGAACCCAGCGGTCTTGCGCAGAGACCGATCGCGAACCTGTACGCCTCAGCGGTCGCGCTTCCAGCGGCAGCCGTCCTCAGCTACCTTCTCGGGCCCGGACTGCTGGGCGACAGGCTCCTCGTCAAGACGACATCCGTTCAGTTGCTCATAATGATCCCTTTCCTCGCTCTCTCCCTTTCTCTTCTGTACAGCTTGCTGTTCGAGTTCAGCGAATCGTCCCAAGCGGCTTCCACGGATCTTCTGAACTGGCTCCCCGTTGCTCCGGCGGACTACGTCCTGGGATCTGCCATCTGCACATCCTACTTCATCTCCCCGATGGTCTCCCTTGCGGTCGGCGTCTCCCTGGGCCTCGCCCTGTGCACAGGGGCGGCGATGGCTTGGGTTGTGAGCACCATGCTCGCTCTTGTCGGCATAGTGATTGGGACATCCATCAGCGAGATCGCGAGAGCCTTGTTGAACCGCGCCTCGGCGACGCTCTACAGGCGCGCCGGCCGGTCGGCCCTGGCGGCCCGGATGATTCTCGGCGTGATCATGATCGTTGCCCTTGCCGCGATCTTCAACATCAACTTCTTCGTGAGGCTTCTTGAGTGGTTCGTCGGGAGGGCCATCGATGCCTGGTTTGTACCTATCCTGTGGCCTTCCATGGCTGTCGCCGCGAGCCTCCAAGCCAACCTGGATCAGGCACTGGCCTACTTCGCACTCAGCCTTTCTCTGACATTGCTTGTCTTCGGTCTGGCTGTTCTGACTAGGGCAGTGTACTGGGTGCCGGTCACTATCGCCCCCAGACTAG
>Ga0315308_1000679_pt1 | contig 19217 bp, 1 predicted proteins | sample TDP3_MG_FD_203078 | JGI IMG/M metagenome (GOLD analysis project Ga0315308, IMG submission 203078) | Freshwater sediment microbial communities from Lake Towuti, South Sulawesi, Indonesia - TDP3 | ecosystem: Environmental > Aquatic > Freshwater > Lake > Sediment | place: Indonesia: South Sulawesi... | reverse complement strand
ATTTTGCCCTCTCACTATCTACCTTTGAAAAGTCTATCTCATCCTCATATTTTGATGCCTCAATAAATAACTGGAAATTGGGATATTTACCACTCGGCGAAGTCCCTATATTGGGGCAGAGCTTCGCTCTGCTGCTACATCCATCCTTGTAGTCGCAAAGCGCAAGCTTTGCTTCCTCTTTGTTTCCTTTGGCAGAGCTTCGCTCTGCAGCTACACCTATTTTCACATCTTCATTTAAAAGACGATAAAGATACTGGCAGTATTGATTAAGCGGGACTGCCTTCTTCTGATAGGCCTCTATCCTGGACTCTAATTCCTTTAACTTCTTATTATACAGCCGGGCTTTTAGTCGATTGATCTCCTCCCTGAGTCCTTTTAAGTAAACCCTCAATTCCTCCCCTCTACTTAAACCTTCATCGTATAACCTTAAGTTCCTCTCATATTCACCTCTATCCTCAACCCCATATATGGTTACTCCAGGAACTTCTACCCCTTTAACTATCGCAAAGTACTCCTCCCCGGTTATCTTCCCTTCTTTTAGAAACTCCCTCGCTACCTCCTCCTTCACCTTCTCCTCAGGAAAACTGGATAGAAGCCTCGTGTCAATAACTCCAGTAGAACCTTCAACACAGATAAGTAGAGATTTCCCACCATCACCTGGTCGGGCACTCTTTAGAGTGCCGTCTTCCGTCACCCTGCCCCGTCCCGAGACCGGAACGGGGTCGGGAAAGGGCGACCGACCTGTTCGGAATAGACTATCACCTATATACTTCAAAATATCTGCGCTATTTAACTGCGCTATAGAACTTGAATGAGCATCCTGAATGTGGATAATAAGCCTGTTCCCGCCTTCCCCTACTTTCCCCTCTGTATGGACTTCTTTCACTGTCCCGTATTCGGAAGGTATGGTGAATAGATTCTGCGGCGTGATGAGAGAGGATACTTCAATCGCTACATCTTTCTCTTCAATTCCCTTTTCTATTCCCCTCTCACTGTCTATATGGTGAGACTTCTTCTGGGAAGCAAGTAGTTCCCGCCTCGCCTTCGCCCTCTCCTCCCAGAAACTCCTATCAGGCAAAGAGGCTCCTACTACTTGAGTGAAGAAAAATATGACCCCTACACTCAGGGCTAAAACTCTAACAAATATTCTATTTGCCTTACTACACCACCAGGCTACCATCTTCTTCCTAATTGCTCCCCTTTTCAGAGGCTTTTGGTAGCCGCAAGCTTTAGCTTGCGTTTATATTCGCAGACTGAAGTCTGCGGCTACCATCTTCTTAGATCTTAATCTGGTGGGCTCTCACCCAATTCCAGACGTTTTATCTTATCCAGGAGATTATCAAAATCTATCGGTTTCAATAAGTAATCCAATGCTCCCATCCTCAAGCCCTTCTTCTTCCGAATTTCATTAACTACCGATATCATTATTACTGGAATTGAATTTAGTTCTTTATCTCTCTTAAGAACTTCTAACACTTGAAATCCATCCATATCGGGCATAAGCACATCCAAGGTCACAAGATCTGGAGAAGTTGCTCTAACTTTTTCTAATCCCTCTTCACCACCTAAGGCGAGAATTGCTTCATATCCTTCGGCTTCCAGACTAATCTTTAGCAAATAACCTACGTGAAATTCATCCTCAATAATCAAAATCTTGCGCAACTTCATCCCGACCCCTTTCAATTTACGCCTGGACTTTATATATCCTCGCCTCAGCCTCAATTCCTTCAAGATACTTCCTATCCACTGGGGCAGCCGGCAGTATAACCTTCCCATCCTGGGTTATCTGTGGTATTAACCTTTCTGCTTCCTCTTCAGTATATCTCGACTTTATGAACTCTATCAGCCACCTGGACGCTCCACCCTCTATGGCTACAACCAGCCCTTCTGCAGTTGAAATTACCTCTTCTTCTCCCGCTGGACTCAAAACTACCCACAGAATCTTCTCCATCATCGCCCTTTCCCCGTCCGTCTTCCATCTATCCATGCTATCTGTCACAATCCTTATCTCAGTCCCATTCCCATCTGTCCTGCCCAATAGCCTCTCATTAATAATTACAAATACTGCCTTAGCACTTATCTGCGGATTCTTTATCCCCACTATTCCTCCTGCTTCTCTCAGTGCCTTCTCATCAATTATCAAATCCTTATCTACTACTCTGGCTACAACCTCTGGCGATAGACCGAATCTGGTCATATAGTCCCTTAGCATCTGACCCATAACTTGTCTATTTACATCTCTTCTATTAGAGACAAAGGCAAACTTGATTCTACCAAGACTCCCTGCTTCCTCTGCTGCCTTAACTACCCTCTCCATTACCCTGAATGCTCCCATACTCCTGGGCTTAACCTTAAGTTCTATCTTCATCTCTGAAGGAGTTGCCTCTTTACGAGGCTCTATATCAAAGAGAGCATCCATATCCACTGCCACCACCTCTGTTACCCTACCCTCAAATGTCTTTGCCTTGATTGGATATCTTGATACCGGCTCGGCCTTCACTATACCGAGCCCTTGCTCCAGTGCTTGAGCCAGCGATATCTCTTTTCGTAGCCTCGCGGCTTCTGGCATAGTTTCCAATTCTTCCACCACTCTCCCTGCCTCAGCGAATACCCCCGCTAGCCTCTCAGCAGATTCAGCCTTACGCATCTCCTCAACATCTATCCTTAGAAACATCCTACCCGCTTCCAACAGTGCTTCTTCCGCTATCCTCGCTTCTTGCGATTCCTTCGCAGATACCAGAGTGAATATTCCCTCCGGACCCTTCCTGTATAGCCCTTGCAATCCTGAACTCCTGCCCACAATACTGCCCATTCCCAGACTTCTTCTTGCCATTCTCCTCCAACCTGCCCATACTTCCTCTCCACCATATACATATGGCAGAAGCCCCGCATATTCCATACCTCTTGCTTTGGCAAGCCACAATATCGCTCCATATACACCGGCCATATCTCTCCTTCCTGTTAGATTCAATACTCCCTCAATCTCCTTCCCGCTAATCTCTCCTCCGAAGAACGATAACGATATTCCTTCGCCCCGAACTGAATACCTTGCGATGACGGCTTCACCAGCCCATATCTCCTCCTGACTGTAGCCGGCGGCTTCAGCCCGCGATATTTCTTTACGCAAGCTAAAGCTTGCGGCTACCGTTTTTGGAGGACTAATCCCCATAAGATGGCCACTTATGGCAGTGGCAAATTCTGTAACATAGAATATTTCGCCCATACCTTGCTTGCCAGGCAGGGTTATCTCAAATACAGGATAGCCTGCCTGTCTCAATCTATCCGTCACCCTGAAGGGCGACCGACCAACCGCTATTGCAATAAATGCTGTTTTCTTTCCATAACTCTCTGGACTGGCTAACTTCTCTTCCATTATCGGAATAATCCCTTCACTACCCCCTGCCAGCCTTGAAAGAAGTTCCTCACACCACCTGCCAAATCCTCTCAGTTCCTCCGGCAATACCATAACTATCTGGTTCCTTCCTTCCCTCCTCATCGCTTCCTGGAAGACTGCAAGTTGAACACCTAAGTTCCCTTCCAGATTCTCCCCTCTACTCATCGCCATCCCTTCTCTACCACTCTTTAAGAATTCTTCTATATTCACTCCTCTTAATGCTAATACTACCAGCCCTTCATTACTAAATACCGAATAAGCGCCACTTATTCCTTCAGGAACAATAAATGTCTCAAGGAATTCCCTATTCCTCGCTTCAAGAGCAAATGGTGCTTTAGCCCCGGTTATCGCTACAAAGTGCTTGCCCACTTCTGATATGAGTCTCTCACCAGAAATTCCTTTCCCTTTATAAAATTCTGTTAACCTTGTATAGAAATGCTCATATGCCTCACCAGGAGATGAGACCACAAATAGAGTCTCCTCAGGATTTATCTCCCTTCCTATACTTATTGCCTCTCCTTCTGTTTTGCCTAGAACATAGACCTGAGGATATCCCCTCATCTTCCCCACTAAGTCTCCTCCCACTTCTGCATATAGCCCTGGCCCTTCTCCAATCACCACAACACTCCTATAATTTTCCCTTACCTTTTCCGCAAACTCTCTAATTCTTCTTGCCTCTCCCAGCATCTCCTCTGGAAGTGATGTCCATCCTAACCAACGACTAACCTCAGGTCTACCCCAAATACCTTCCCTCGCCCATAACTCCGGTACCACCCTTTTTTCTCTTAATTCCTCGGCAAGTTCCCTTATCCTCAATATCTCTTGCTTACTCAATTCTTGCTGTGGACCGAGCCAGCTCATCCTGAGTTGAGCTCCAATCTCTTCAGGAGGAATAGTCCCCATAAACCTTCTCCACAATCTCCTCAAAGCCCCCGGAATTTCCCTCATAATCCTTAGACCTGAAACTTCAGCCAATCTGAATTGCCCCATCTCTCCGAAAATATTACCCACGAGAGAACCCCAGCGATACATAACTAGAGTACCAACACCAGCTACCAGAATCCCACCTATTGCCCAACTTATCGGTGGATGTAGTAATGCCGACCACTTTCCCGAAGTCAGAAATCCAAACGAAATAGCCGAAATAGCAAATAGAGTAGTTAATAATACTGTAAATTCCACGCTACTCGTGCCTCTCCACCCGCCAAAACCACGCTTACCTGTCTCTCCTCTCACCCATGCCTCCTGAGTTCTTTGTTGAGATAATTGGTCTCGAAGTCGTCCCAACTCCCTGTGCCAATAGGCCCTAACTCTTTCCGGGCAGTTAAGTAAATGACTATTTATGACCCTATCTGCTTCGTCTGGTCCTAATAGGTCTGTACCAGCCGACCGATGCTCACACATTTCATATATACTTAAAAGAGCACGAAGAACCTTCTCTTTTGGGATTTCTCCTTTTAAATATAGCGCTAGGGTTTTCTGTGTTGCTATTCCCCTTGGTCGGTAAAAATCATCATCCTGGGCTACAATTTCCTGGGAGGCAACCCTGCGGGCCTGTGCAAGTAGGGATTCTGTTACAGGTTGATTAGATTTCCACTTATACAGGAGATAGACCGTTCCTCCTAAAACTACGAAAATACCGAATGGAGTTGCCAAAAACCCCAAAACATCTTCTACTATTCTTCCGGGGTCCATTATGTAACGAAGAATAAACCCTTCTACTGGTTTACCAGCATCTCTTGACCCCTCCGTGGCAAACGCTGTTGAAGCCGATGCCCAAAAAGCAGCAATTAACCCAAGAGTCATCCCGCTTCGTCCATTTGAAACTCTGTTCAGTAATTCACGCGAAAAGCCACCATCCCCGGGAGACATATAAAACCTTCTTGTCGTAGCATCGTAATACACTTTGGAACTCCTCATGAGTTCCTCTATCTCTTCTCTATCGTCTCTATCTCTAAGGTTAAAAGACATAACGGGCATTTTCGCCTCATCGTCAGGATAAACATTTACCACATCTCTTTCATCTCGAAGTAACGCATCGAGTATCCCTGTATCAGTTATCCTCTCATCGCGCTCAAGACCATTGCTTCCCAGGAAGTTACTCAAATGTCCCCATCTTCCTCGTCCCATGCCCTGGCCAGATTCTCCCAGTCCTAATACAATCCGTACAAACGTCTTTTCTTCGGGATTTCTTATATTTTCACAGAGGGAACCTGCGAGTTTTTCCAATTCCTGTGGTGCTTCCTTGTCATACTCGTCCGGATGACTCTCAATTTTAGATAAGGCCACTTTCAACTCAATGCTCGCTCCGATTTTGCCAGCAACTTTTGTCGCTATTTCAATTCTATCCTTAAGAGTAGTTTCCCCTTTCCTTTCAAGCCTCACCCGTAAGGATTCCAAGAGTGCTCGTTGATAACGGGAAATAAGTGCCTGAACATGCTGCGCTCTAATCACAAATCTCCTTGTGGTTCTATCAAAGGCAAGACTTCCTGCCTCTAAGGCACTGCCAAACAGTTGAATCGTAGATTTTGGTCCATAAGCATAAGTATCAAAATAGAATTGAGGACGCTCACAATCCAAATCCGGATATACGGCAAGAAAACCGTCATCGTATCCGCAGGTCCTATCAAATCCAATCTTCGCCACTTCATCTAAAGAAATCCAATCCGGAAGTCCTAATACAATCCGGATAACCCTTCGTTCACTCGGAATGCTCGTCAAAACAATAAAATCGTTTGCCAGCCTTTCTAAATCTGCTCGCGAAACCTTTTCCAATTCCCGTAATTCTTCAGGGACGCCAATTTGAATCAAAGCCGATTCCAAACCAATGCTTCCATTCATTTCCATTGCTATCCGATTAGCCACTCTCACTCTACTAATAATAGAACGTTTTCCCATCTTGTCCAGTGCTTCACGGAAGGCATATAAAATCGCTTCTCCTCTCGTTAATCCGAGATATTTTTCTTTCAGTTCTTCTGGTGACAGTCTATAATCAGATGCCAGTTCTCGCACCACTCCCGGAGTCTCTCCTAAGAAACTTATTACAGATTGTTTTTCTTCGCTTTCCATTAAGTTAAGAAATTCAAGTACTCTCAATGCTTTTCTCATTGAATTTCTTTCCTCTCCATATAAATCTTTTAACTTGAAGATAATGTCCAGGAGCATCTCTCTTACCGCTGTATCCTTAATATCTCGCATCAAACCCTTAATATCTAAAAGATTTCCAAGCGTGAGCTCCCGTATTCTATGCCGATTCCTCTCTTTGCCCTCCTCGCTTAAGCCTTTGACAACAATGTTTCTTAAAAGGGGCTTAAAAACATATTTTCCTACCCATAAGGCGAGAATCGTTACTAAGACAATACGGGCCATTTCAGATGAAGAGAGTCCTGTGCCACTTCCTCTTTCCACCACATCTCCAGCCCAGCCAATGGTTTCAGCTAATCCCCAGAAAATTGGCACAGCAAACGGCAGAATTGCCTTTGCTCCGCCACCGATACGCCTTGCAAATGGAACTACAGCTCGTATTAACCTTAATATTAAAGAAGGCCTCCTTTGTGTAGCCTCTATTACTCTCTGTCTAACCAAATTGATGAGGTCGCGAATCGAATCTTCAATTGTCTCGGAAGTATCAGTCTTAATAATGCCTTCTAATTCTTCTTCGCTTGCCAGTCTAAGTTCTATGACGAGCGCTTTAAATCTTTCCAAATCTGCAAGGCTAGGGTAAAATTCAGAGGAATCTGGGACTTCTTTCATTCTAGACAAATCTACTTCCGCTAGCATAAGATTTATTACTACTTTATCGGCCAATGTCTGGGCGTCTGCCAAAGCGAGGTGGCCCCCCACAGCATTTAATAATTTTGGAAGGCTAATAATATGCCTCGTAATATGTTGGGGTATTATCCCTTTCTCACCCATTTTTTCGATGAAACTATCAATCAACTCGGTTTTGATTCCTCCTTGACCATCTCTAATCCGCCTACACAAATCCTCGCCTTCTCGCATCAATTCTCGCAGCATACGTATTTCTGACAAAAGTCCTTTAAGCTTATTCATTAGGTCAGCTGGCCTCCGGGCATACAAAGTGAGGTTGCGTAGCACATCAATAAAGACTGTTACAAATCTCTGCCTAATATGCTCTCGTATTATCTCTACCATTTTCAAGAGCATATTAGGTACATCGGGCATGATTTCTTCCCGGCCTTCTTCATCCCGCTTCAACCAATCCCACATTTGTTTCACCAATCTTTGCACCATATCCATTTCTGACAAAACCCTTTCAATTTTGTTCCTTAGAACGGCGCGGCGAGAGATAGTCCAGACAAGAACAACAACACTACCTACCACAGCTCCAGCGCTTATGAAGGCTATCCAAAAACCAAAATCAGTACCGACTACCTTATCAATATCCCTTGAACCTTCCGTAAACCCAAGTGAAGCCAATGCCCAAAAAGCAGCAATGAAAGGTAAAATCATCCTGACCGGTCCACCTGAAGATGTCCTCGGAGGTATTCCTACCAAGCCGTCACTTTCTCCAAGCACGATGTAAAACCTCCCCTTCTTAGCATTGTAATGTATTTGGGAATTCTTCATAAATTCCTCTAACTCTTCTCTATCTTGTCCTTTCTGAAGATTGAATGATACAACAGGTGGTCTATCTTCATCACTGTAAACATTTACGATATTCTCGCCATCGGCAAGTAAGGCACCGAGTATCCCTGTATCAGTTATCCTCTGATCACCCTGAAGTCCGTGGTCCGTCAGGTAGTTTCCTAAGGCACTACCCCGCCTTGCTCCTTCACCCTGGCCAGATTCTCCCAATCCTAAGACAATCCGGATAAATCTTCTTTCTCTTTGACTCCCTATCCCTGAACAAATAGCAGTGGCAACCACCTCTAATTCGTCTAATTTTTCCACCGAATATTTTTCAGGATGACTTTGGATTATTTCTAGAGCCGATTTCAGGTCATTACTTGTCCTCAATTTCTCGGCAATTCCCATTGCTATTTGAACTCTATCTTCAAGAGTAGTTACGCCTTTTTCCCTTAACCTCGTTAGTAAAGATTCATTAAGGAAACCTCGACAATTACCGATAAATTGCTCAACCCAATCCTTTTCCGTAATCACGAATTTATTTGTGGCCATATCAAAAGCAACCTTTTTAGCATCCATAGCCGCTCCCAGCATATTTTCTGAAGTTAGCAAAGAGGCATCGACATAAAATACAGGACGCTTACTATCCGGGCTCGGATATACGGCAATAAATCCATCATCGTATCCACAGGTCCTATCAAATCCAATTTCCTTCACTTCCTTCAGATTGGATACCCAATCCGGAACTCCCAATACAAGCCAGATTACCCTTTGCTCACTCGGAATGCTTGTGAAATGACCAAAGTAATCCGCCAGTTCTCTTAAATATGTTGTTGAAGCGGTTTCAACTTTAAGGAGGCCAATTTTAGCCAAAGCCGACCTCAAACCAGCACTTCCATTCATTTCTATTGCTATCCGATCAGCCTCTCTCAACCTGGCAAGAATAGAGGGTGTGTCCGTATCTTCCAGTCCCGCACGGAAGGCATATAAAATCGCTTCTCCTCTCGTTAATCCGAGATATTTTTCTTTCAGTTCTTCTTGTGACAGTCTATAATCAGATGCGAGTTCTCGCACCACTCCCGGAGTCTCTCCTAAGAAACTTATTACAGATTGTTTTTCTTCGCTTTCCATTAGGTTAAGAAATTCAAGTACTCTCAATGCTTTTCTCATTGGACTTCTTTTCTTCCCATATGTATCTTTTAACTTAAAGATAATGTCCAGGAGCATCTCTCTTACCGCTGTATCCTTAATATCTCGCATCAAACCCTTAATATCTAAAAGATTCCCAAGCGTGAGTCTCCCTATTCTAATCCAATTCCTCTCTTTGCCCTCCTCACTTAAACCCTTGAGAATGAGATATCTCATAAGCGGCTTGAAAAGATATTTTCCTATGATTAGGACGGCAATCGTTCCTAAAACAGTATAGGCCACCTGAGACACAGAAACTCTACCACCGCCTTCTCTTCCCACTGCCTCGCCAGCCCAGCCAATGGTTTCTGCTAATCCCCAGAAAATACCAATAAATGGGAGAATCAACCATGAATTTCCACCAAAGGGCTTTTTTGCTTGTGGTCCGGTTTTTGACGAAGATGGTTCACTTTTTTCAATCGTCCGAAGGGTTCTATTAAACCGAACCTCTCTGCTCTCGAATTGTGTTCTTAGCTCTTCCATCGCTTTTTCATCGTCTGTCGGGATTGGCCTATCAAAATTTGCTATCCCCCTCGCTATCCTGTATAATGCAATGGACTTACCCATAAACCCCTGTGTATTTTCCCATCCTATGGTGTCCCTAATATACTCAAAAATGCCAGGACCTGTTATATAGTCCGGCTCCCCCAATATCATACGGACAAGTTGCATTTCGTGTTCGTCTACGATATCCTGGTCTTCACACAACGTCCTTATCTTTGTTTCCCGCTTTTCTGCCGAAAGTTTTCTATATTGCTCAAATGTAATAGGATGTGTAACAAATCTGATAGTTGCCTTCAGTTTCGGATTACCGTGCATAGTATCTATGAGCCCGAGTGCAATTTCAACTCGAACATTGATATCGCGAAGTCGCTCGATTTCCAGTCTATCCAATTTTTTTCGGAAGGCATCCAGAAGCGATTCTCCTTGAAACTCCGGGCTTGCCCCACGAGGCCGTCCTCGTTGAGTTCTTGAAGGATCTGTAGGCCCTGGAGTTCCACGGAGACCAGTTTCAACGCTCGGTTGTGCAATTGCCGATACAGCCGATTCTAATTGTCTAACCAATCTTTGTGGAGCTGGTTTTCTATTGAATGAGGCTTGAAGCAACCCTATTTGATTAATAAGAAAAGCTACTTTTCTAAAATCTATTTTCTTACCTTTAAACTCAGGAATTTGCTCAAGCCTTGTTACAAGAGCCATTCGTAATCCTCGTGCCTCTAGTCCTTCTTTATCTATATCTTGAATAATCTTCCTTAAATCAGAGCCACTTATCTGGCTAAGAAAATCGTCGTAAAATTTTCTTGCCCATTCAAGATGTTGGGAAGATTTACCAATAGCTTGAACCAACGTGTCTGCGGCAATTTTGTTATACCAGCCGTGTGGTTCAAGATGTTGTCTAAGTAGCCAGTATCCAATAATATCTCCAGCAATCATTTCCACTGCTTCGCCGTTTATATCATTTGGGTCCTTAATTCCTGTAAGGACTCCTGCCGTCTCATGGACAGCGATTCTTGCTAATTTCAAGAGGAAGTCTCTGGTTAATCCCTTCCTCTCCTCTTTTGACCCGGCTTCGCGTGATGCTTTCAAAAATCCTTCCAAAATTTCTTGACTGAAAGTAAAAGTATGGCCATCGTATTCAGCTCCGTGTTCCGGGTCAACTATCCCCCACCTAATTCTCATTCTCCTTAACTCTTCAACTATAGGGATAGACTTAGCCGAGCGAACGGGAACAAATGCACATTCTACCATTGTGGTAAGTACATTTTTGAAGGATTCAGAGAATCGGATAACTGCATTCAGATTTATTTCTGACTGTGCTTGCTTTCTCATTCGTTCAATCCTTCGCAATAAAGCCCTGAACGGATCTAGTCCCCTTTCGTCACTTCCTCCTTTAAACTCCGGACTTGCCCTACGGGAATGACGAGCATCTATCCCGCCAATAACTTTCCGCATTCTTTCATAACGCCTCAAGTCGCTTCCTGTTAGATTTCCTGAGTCATTCCCATGTTCTCTCAAAAGGAGAGCCGACCTTTGCGCAAGAAACTGCCTGGCAGTTTCTCCATGTCTTTGTAACCAGTCCATTACGTTTTGGTATACTTCTTCTCTCTGGGAACCTAACATTGCTGAAGCTGAATTGAGGATTAAGTTCTCTGTTGATTTCCTGGCTAATACTTCACAAGTCTCTTGAGTTTGCAATATCTTTCTAAAGAAACCTGTTACCATTGTGCGAAGATACTCTTCCTTGCTAAAGTCGGCAAATATGGAAGGTTGGCGAGCCATATTTTGGATGCCATCCACTTCCCTTACTCTATCACTCAGTTGCCTCAGTATACGGTTTAACCATTGATTATCCGTTCCTCCCTTTGCCTGCTGTAATTTTGCATATCCGTCTAAAGCATCGCCCCAATTACCGTCAATCAGCGAAGCAATCGCATTAAGGTCACCCAATCTTAACCTTGAGGCAGGAGGAACTGATTCGGGATATTGAAGGAGTCTGGTAGTAATCCCTTTAGCTTCTGTGGATTTTCTCTGCAGTATATGTTGTTCCGCAAGCTTAATTTGTTGTTCTATATTGCTTCTGCCTGCAAACTCCGGAATTGCCCCACGAGGCCGGCCAGGAGATACAGGATATAGACTTTGTACCAGTTCCCTTGTACCTGTTACTCCCAACTCTTTAAACCAGGCGCCAAAAAGTTCACCGAGACGCCTTTCCCGCTCTGCTTTACCACTGATGGGAACATCCCAGAAATCCCTCTTTGACTTACCAATCTGTCTTCTTCTGTCAGTATGTTTACGCAGCGCTCCATCAGTGAGCCTTGGTTTACCCGCTTCTACCTGTTTTCTTTGAATTCCTTCCCCTTTTTCTCGGACAAATGTATCAAGCATTTGCTCTCTTATATGAGATGGTAACAACACATCAATCTCTATATCGGACATAGCTGTAGCAAGGTGAATTTCCAGAACGCCGATTTTAGCGAATGTCTTAAAATATTTGAGCGATAGCGTTGATGCACCGTGTTGCACAAGGCCAATAACTCCATAGTTCGGGCAAACCTCCGCTCCCCTTTCTAAAAGGTCAAACCGAATCTTTATGCCGGGAAGAGCGTCTCCAGTAACCGGGTCCCTGGCGCCGCCATGTGGTGGCCCACTCGGCACCGCCAGCACTTCAGGCATTTCTATTTTCCACCCAACTTTCCCACTTCGCTCTTCCAATATGCGTGCTAAATTCTCTAGAAAAGCCATCATATGAGCTTCTGTAATATTCTCCGCTCCCACTTCGCCCACCTCACCACCAAGCGCCAAATCTATGCCCTTTTCTATCTCATAAGTCCTCACCATTTCCACCAATTTGGCGGTTGCTTCAAAATTCTCGCGTTGCTGTTCAACAGGGTCTTTAACTTTTTCTGGGTCGGCTTCCAAAACTGATGCGTCTATGTCAATTGCTTTCATACCCACACTAATTGCTTCCTTAATAATATCCAAAACCCTATTGGTCTCTTCATCAGGATTCTCTCCATATCTCTTCGCATTCATCCGTAAATGGTCAACTTTCAAGAAAACCGGGCCTGTATAACCCGCTGCAATAGCCGCCGCGGTAATCATTGCACTATATTCCTTTAAACTCTGTCCTGTATACTCTGCCTCAGTAGGTGCAATCTCGAACTGTAAAGCTCCGACATCAAGCTCCTTCGCTTTTTTGAATGCTATCCGTGCCTCATCAAATGTAGCGCAGCGAAGATTCATAGAGGGGATAGTAAATCGTCTGCCTAACTTTTTCTCTAAAGACTCTTTTCCCTTATAAAGGTTCTTTATTGAAGATAGTTCCGCACCCATCTGACTACCTGTGTTCAATATCAAACCTTGAAAGAATGCCTTAACTTCCCCCTCTGAAGAAAGCGCCGCGAGATACGCTATTTCAGGTATGGCTTTGCGATATAGTTCCTTATCAATAACGACCGGGTGCTCTATATCATCTTTGAAATCTACTATACCTATTTCTCTTATTCTCTCCATGACATTCAATATTTTATCTTCTGTAGTTAGTTTCAAAATCGGCTCATTTTCTCTTATGAATTCTCTCGCAAAAGTCTTTATCCCAATCGCGTCAATATTATTTATTTCGTACATCCTTTCCCAGGACGCTGAACCGAGTCTGGTTACTCCCAAAGGACAGACTATGCCAGGATTTATGCCTTTTCTCCTTGCCTCATTGGCAGCTCTTAAAACAGGGTTCTCAAGAACTTTACTCACTGCATCACATACTGTAATTATAGGAACGCCATCTCCAAGATAGGTCTGGAATGGATTTCCTTCGTTATCAATCCTATTAATAGATACGACATTAATAACCTTGACCTTATATCCATCTTCCTCTAAATCTTTACTGGCTTTAAGGGCATTGGCTACCGTGCCTCCTGTTGCCACGATTATCAAGTCATTCTTGCCTTTTCCCGGGTCACGGAGAATATACGAACCTTCCTTAACGCATTTCTCGTAATTTTCTATATGACTTTTGTCTATGACTGGCAAATCTTGCCGTGTTAAACGCAGATAGACAGGCTTATCTCTTGTTTCAGAAGCTATTTTTACAACCAAACGAGCTTCCTCGGCGTCTCCCGGTTCATAGATATCCAACTTGTCTCCAAGTGAACCGGAAAGAATATCCATTACTCCGGGGCTTTCAACGCCTTGATGGCTTTCTCCATCTTCGCCCACACCAACACCGGCGTGAGTGGCGATATAGATTACCGGTATTCTATGCTGCGCACCAACGCGTATCTGTGGTGCCATATTTAACATAAATATATCAAAAGTCCCTACTGCAGGGATTAATCCCATACGCGCCATACCTGCTGCAAAACTTGGTCCATGCGCTTCTCTCACTCCTAATTTAATATATCTACCTTGCGGGGCTTGAGGACTCATTCTGCCAAATAGTCTCTCAAATCCTTCCATCTTATTTGATGGTCCTAAATCTGCAGACATACAAACTATCCTGCCATCTTTACTCCCGAGATAGACCCACATATCGCCAAATGAAGTTCGAGTCGCCTGTTTATCGCCAGGCTTCAGTGGTTTAAGCAATGCTTCAAGGGGTTCAAATTTGGTTTTAGTTTCTTCATTCGCCTTATCTATTTTGGCTTTTTCTTCCCGAGACATACGAATTGACCTCTTAAACCTCTCTACCGCCCTCGGAGAATATTTTCCTATTGCGCGACTTATTTCTTCAAGAGCCTGCTTTTGCACTCCTGGGTCTTTTGGAACTGCGCCATGTGAGCCCGTGGGGTCCTTCTCAAAATATGAAACTCCCTTTCCTTTGATAGTCTTTGCTATGATACAGGTTGGTTTTTTCGCTCCCTTAGCCCTATTCCGAGCCCTAAGCATCTCCTCTAATAACTGTCCATGGTTGTGACCATCCACTATGACCACATTCCAACCATATCCCCTCCACACTTCTCCTATGTCAGCACCATCAACATCGCCTCCTCGTCCTTCTATCTGATAGCCATTGTCGTCAATAATGACTGTCTGATTAGTCAGGCCCAGGGCAACAGCATGCCTCGCCGCTTCTGAAATCTGCCCTTCCTGCTCTTCACCACCGCCCAGAATGCTCCAGATATGTATATCTTTTCCTAATAATTTCGCAGCCGCCGCCATACCGCACCCGCTTGAGAAACCCTGGCCCAATGCACCTGCGGATACATCTATTCCGGGAGCTTTATTTTCATCAACATGGCCCTGCAACATGCCTTCAGGGTCTTTTCTTAGGCGGTCAAATTCACTCCTTGAAAAATATCCTGCTTCCCCTAACACTGCGTATAAAGCCGGAGCCGCATGTCCTTTAGATAGAACGACCCTGTCGCGATTTTCCCAATCAGGGTCATTCGGGTCATATTTTAATACACCAAAATAGAGAGTGGTCAAAATGTCTGCCACTGACAAAGAACCCCCGGGATGGCCGCTTGCTGCTTTAAAAAGCATCGTGCAGATATGTCTCCTGACAATATTTGAAAGTCTCCTGAGGTGACTTACGACTTCTTCTCTCGGATAATCTCTTGATAACTCTTCCAGGCCACTTTCGACAAGGACACTTGCATCCTTTTCTCTAACTGGTTCTGCATTTGGTCTTATTTGCACAATATCAAACCGTTCCGCGGAACCCCCTCCAAAATGTTCCGGCTCTGGAAGAGCTGCGCCAAAACCTGCTTTTGAAGTAAGCTCAGTGCCAATTATAGCATTAGTCATACCCGAAAATAGACTGGCCCTCATTGCGTTAGGATCAGCTGCCAACAAAGATAGTTTCCCATCAACTATTTCATCAGACATATAACTATAGGAATTGAATTCTTCTGCCCAAGGGGATTTGTAGTAGATAACACATACTTCAACATTTTTCTCTCTAGATAACCTTTCTACAGCCCAGGTTCCAATAGAGTGAGTTGCCCTATGGTCAGGATGGGCATCTTCTTCTTGAGGCATAAACACTATAAATGGGCCGCCTTTGCCCCTCTTTTCAAATGAGCTGTATGCAGATTCTATTGTCTTATAAACTTCATCTCTATCTTCTTCTGTTATTTGGCGTTCGCCGGATGGGGTTAAGGTATCATAAAAATCTAACCTTAAGAAACGAGGTTTGGCTCTAATTCCCAGTGTCCTGGCCGCTTTTGTTGCCTCTTCTTCTCTGATTTGCACTTTTCGTTTTCTATGTTCAATTGGCCTTCCTCTTTCATCTACCACTACAGCGCGATGACCTTCTGTTAAATATATGGGATTAATGGTACACCCTCTATTAATTAATTCACTCAACAGACCACCAGCTGTAACTTCCATATCGTCATAATGAGGTGCCAAAAATGCAATTTGACCATCTCTTATGTCTAAGGGACTCAACTTACCTGTTCTCTTTTCAGCGCCGAATAAAAATCTGCCTTGCGGTCTTCGCTCTTCACCTTGGTCAAAATATGTAATCTCAAAAAGTTCCACATAGTCCCCTTCCATATCCAGAGCTAACTCTTGTAATTTTTGTGCCCCCTTAGGAATTATGCCTAACAACTTCATCCATTCCGTATTCGCTACCATAGCTCCGTCTCCACCAAGGTCAAATCTAACTCTTACAAGTTGGGATTGGTAATTATTCAGGGTATGTGTTTTCTTCTCGTATACCTCCTCAGTCAACGGATAAATTAAATTGCTCCTCAACGCTAAACCTCTTGTCTCATATGCTAAAAGCGTCCTTGCTGTCTTATCTTTGTTAGTAAGAGATTGGATTGCAAACATCACTTCCTTATATACTCTTCTAACATTCCTGCGTTTGTCTGCTCTATGAGGGACTAATATAAATTGTGGATTGAAACGACACAATTTTCTTAATACAGACGCTATGTTATCCAAGGATCCATCTACAGGAAACACCTCAATTTCATTAGCCTGGTTTTGCAGTCTTCTGATTAGACCATAGCAGGAGCCATTTGCCTCGCCCGCAAAATCTATAACTGCTACTCTTTGATTATGTGGTAAAGGTGTGGTTCTTACGCTTTCAGTAATATCCACTTCACCTAGCCGAGGTTGAGAGGGAATACGGAGTTTATAAGTCTTATCTCCCTCAAAGGCTATCCCCAGTAGACTCGCAGACTCCCTATCAAAATAGAGTCTTGCATGTCTATGTCTTTTCAATAAACCTCCGGGATAAGCGTGAGTAAGTGGACCTAGTATCGAGCTTCTTACGGCATACTTTTTCGCGTCAGCTGGAACAGAACAGAATATTTTCTCTGCAGAAAGAATGGCAGGAATAGTTAAGGTAATTGCTCTGCGCGGCACATCTTTTAAGGACCTATATCTTTTAGCCGAATCAGGATGATTCTGATAATCTCTTAACTGTTGTCTTCTACACTTTTCATCCATAGTGACCACTCTTACTAATTTGTTATCAAAGAAAAGCGAACCTGGGTCATTAAATGCAATATGAGCATTCTCCCCCCATCCTATAAAGGATATGTCTATTCCACCCTCTTTTACAATAAGTTCAGCATACTTTTCGCAAATCTCATCTGCCGTACCACTTAAATCTTTCATAAAATAGAATTTTGGCTTAACTCTAAGCTTGTCAAGAAAATGTTCTCTAAGGTAAACCTCAAACGTATTGGGGTGCCCGCGGGCCAAATCCAGGTATTCATCGAGGTGGAAACAGACAACTTTAGACCAGTCTATGCCTCTCTGTTTTACCAACTCTTCTAAAAATTCATTCTGCGAAGGGGCGGCTGCGAAAACGAGCACTGCCTTACCTTTTGTTCTAATAAGGCGCCTAATTTCTCTTGCAGCATCTCTAGCCTCAGCACTACCCAATTTTTGTCTGTCCGAATAAATTCTGGCTAAAACATCATTTTCCCCGGCCAGGTTTTCTCTGGCTTTATTAAGTATAAGTGTTCCTATGGAGAACGCACCTGTAATATCTAAGGTAGCTAATTTGTTCATAAGTTCCTGGGCACCAAAAGACGGTGTTAAAGAAGTGGCTTGGCGGTGGGTAAATCCTAAAATGTGGAGGACTTCGTGGGCGACAACTTCAAAAATCTGATCTGGCGATGCCCTTGTGGCATATCCTGCTGAAACATAAACATTTCTCTTCCTTTTTCCAAAATAGGCTGCAGCGTATCTTCCTTTCGCCCAGAATAGGTTCTTCCCTATATCCAGGAACTTAATGCTCAAATGTCTCTTCAAATCGTTCTTTTTCTTGTTGAATTGTTTTTCATCCCTTACGCCTTTCTTCTTTAATTCGGCTTTTTGGCCGGAAGTAAGGGCTTTGTATTCTAAACCGTCCAAGAACTCAAAAACTCTCCTCCTCATTGCCGAACGACTCTTATCTCCAGTGAATCTTCTACTCACATCCTTCTTATATCTTATGAGGGTTCCGATAAGCCCAGCAAGGTTCCTCAAAAATCTTACTGGAACATTCCCGAAAGCAGCAATTAAGCCATCTTTTCTCTTGGATGTTTGGGGCGTTCCGGCCGATTCGGCTGGCGTTGGCTTTATCGAAAGCACTCTTGCCGAAGCCACATCACTAGCCACCGGGACATCCCCGGAAGTCACGAAATGCCAGATCTCAGGCAGACTTCTAGCAAGTTCCCCGCGGACTTGAGCAATATTATCAAAGGAACCAGAAAGAAATTTCCGACAATTATCTTGGCCAAAGATAACTTCGGAGATTCTTTTCTTACCCGGAACGTATCGGAAAATAAACGGTAGATTACCTTTCTTTCCCCTGGCAACTCCTAAGGCAAATGCCTCTTTGCCTCTGGTTAATACTGCCGGCAAAAAGTCAACATCCTTTATCGCTTCCTTCAGTTCCGCTCCAAGCCCTATCTCCCAATTCTTACTTACCTCCCCAAATGCCCTCTCTATCTCCTCTGGAGGAAATTGAGAGTAGAGAATTATAGTCCTCCCCTTAAGTTGAATCACCGAGTATGTCTGAAATGATTCATCCCCTAATATGCTTGCTGGCCTCAATGCCCCTATAATTCCAGCTATCGCTTTCTCAAGCTCTGTCCTCCCTTTCCGGGGACCCATCTTTATCTCATCAGAATCCCCTTCTCCCAACCGGGGGGTAACTACTAAATATGAAATCCCCTTCTTCCTTAATATCTCTGTTATCCCCTGAGTGTGAAACCCTCCAGCAACAAGTACACTTACCCTCACCCCTTCTTTCTCCATCCGGGAAATCGTGTTATCCACCAATGTCTCATTCCTCTTTATTGCAACCTTGTAAAATTCCTCATATTTTGACAGGTCACCAGGACGCAGGCTAAAGCCTGCGACTACCTTAGCAATGAAATCTGAGAACATTCCCGGTGTTATCTCATCACGATGCCTATAATAATATGCAAGGTCTTCATTTGATACCTCAAGATTTACCAGACCCTCTAAAACACCGAGCATCCTTGATAGCCTGACCAATTCCTTCTCCTCTTCCCTCTCACATAACTTCTCTTTTATCTCTTCTTCTATCTCGCTTATCTCAGAAAATAGTCTATTCTGCTCTATCCTGTCATAT
>Ga0315308_1000678_pt1 | contig 19232 bp, 23 predicted proteins | sample TDP3_MG_FD_203078 | JGI IMG/M metagenome (GOLD analysis project Ga0315308, IMG submission 203078) | Freshwater sediment microbial communities from Lake Towuti, South Sulawesi, Indonesia - TDP3 | ecosystem: Environmental > Aquatic > Freshwater > Lake > Sediment | place: Indonesia: South Sulawesi... | reverse complement strand
TTTAGTTAGGTAGTTCGTTCTTCTGGTAAACAGGTATGCTGCTGTTATAAAATCTCGAATTGCACCTATTATTGGTCCCCCAAATCTAGGCGAGAGTATTTGGTCTTGAACTTGCATTAGCAGTAGAGCTTCTGTTCGCGCCTCCTCACTCTGTGGTACATGCAGGTTCATTTCGTCTCCATCAAAGTCCGCGTTGTAGGGGGGACAAACACAGAGATGCAGGCGGAATGTTTTGTATGGTAGAACATGCACGTAATGCGCCATTATGGACATGCGGTGAAGCGATGGTTGACGGTTAAAAATGGCCGTGTCAGCATTTTTAAGATGCCTTTCCACAATAAATCCGGGCTCTAAAGCCTCAGCAATCTTTGTCCTATCCACAACGAATTCTAGTCTTATGCGCTTACCGTCAGGCCTAATAATGTAGAGGGAACCAGGGTATTTTTCGGATCCGTTTACGACAAACTTTCGCATTTCTCCAATGTTCCACTCGGTCACTTTTTCAGGAACCGACAGGCGCATTGCAACCTCAAGCGGAACACCGACCTCGTTTATGTCAAGGTTTGGATCAGGGGAAATGACTGTTCGTGCTGAAAAGTCAACTCTTTTTCCCGAGAGGTTGCTTCTGAATCTTCCTTCCTTTCCCTTTAATCTTTGTGAAAGTGTTTTTAATGCTCTACCAGAGCGATGTCGTGCGGGCGGTATCCCTGAAGCTTCATTGTTGAAATATGTTGTCACATGATATTGTAGAAGTTCTGATAGGTCTTGGATTATGAGAGTTGGCGCTCCAGCGTCCATGTTTTCCTTTAGCCTTTGGTTGATGCGGATTATATCCACCAGTTTATGAGTCAGGTCATCTTCTGAACGGATGCCTGATTCCAACGTTATAGAGGGACGAACATAAACTGGCGGAACTGGCAGGACCTGCAGAACCATCCATTCAGGGCGTGCAGCCTTCGGATTAAACCCCAAGAGTTCAAGGTCGTCGTCTTGTATGCGTTCCAGTCTTTCTCGAACCATGCTTGGCGTTAACGGCTCTGAACCGCTCTCTGGAATTTGCTCACTGAATTTTGTTGGTTTTTCAAAGATTATTTTATATTGAACTGTACCGCAATGAGGGCACTGTTTCGTCTTTGTCTCTTGTACAATCCCTTTGTAAACGTCATCTGGGACCATGCCCAAAAGTTCATGAAATCTATCAATCCTGACGCGAACCTTCTTTACCATATCATCAGGAAGTAATATACGTCCGCAGTTTCGGCAAGTTGCCCTTAACAGATCGTACATTATTTTTGCAAATTCAATGTGTATTATAGGAACTGCCAGCTCAATGTGGCCAAAGTGACCTGGACAGCGAATAGCTGTATTGCCGCATGTTCTGCATCTTTGTCTCGGCTCAAGAGTCCCAAGTCTACCGTCCATTAATCCCGCGGTGATCGGAGCACCGTCCTCATCATAGGTGTCCGGTGTCTGAATTTCCACAACTGAAAGTTTGCGCACATCTTGAGGCGAGATTAAACCGAAATAAACTTCGTCAACAACTTTATGGACTATTTCTTCAACGGCCATTTTATGCCTTCTCCTTAAGTTTTAACTTGGGCACTACACAAAGGCTCATCAATTCTTGCAAAAGAAGCTTGAAAGCATAGGAAACTGTGACTGGTGAGATTTTGGCCCTATCTTCGCAAATCCTACACACGTACTTTCTTTGCTTCATGTCATAGTAGGCTATGTTGCCGCAATTTTCGCAGATGTAAAGTGTGTACTTGTCTGATTCTTCAAGCAATCTATCCCTAAGAAGCATTGCAGCGCCGTGTCCGATCAGGCAGTCGCGTTCCATTTCACCGAATCTTAGACCTCCGCCTCTGGCTCTTCCTTCAGTGGGCTGTCTAGTCAACATTTGCACTTGTCCACGCGCTCTGGCGTGTATTTTGTCAGCAACCATGTGGTGCAGTTTCTGATAATATACAACTCCAATGAATACATCTGCAACGAATTTTTCGCCTGTTATTCCGTTGTAAAGGACCTCACTGCCGGTGTGACTGAATCCCAACTTTACGAGGGCTTTTCTAATGTCCGAGGGTTTTTCGTTTGAAAATGGCGTTCCGTCGACTGGTTTTCCTCGCACGCCAGCAACTTTTCCAGCTATTGACTCAATGAATTGTCCAATAGTCATCCTTGAAGGAATCGCATGAGGATTAATTATTATGTCAGGGACTATGCCTTCTTCTGTGAAGGGCATGTCCTCCTGTGGAACAATTAACCCTATTACTCCTTTTTGCCCATGACGGGAGGCAAACTTGTCGCCTAATTCTGGAATACGTTGGTCTCGGACTCTTACTTTTACAAGTTTGCTTCCTTCCCCAGATTCTGTTATGAAGATTGCGTCAACGGTTCCGGTTTCCGAGGGACGCATATCAACTGATGCGTCTCGCATGGAGGGACCTTTTACTTCAAATTCCTTGTATTCTTCAAGAAATCTTGGTGGGCTGATTCTGCCTATGAGAACGTCTCCACCTGCGACTGTCGCTTCTAGGCTTATTATTCCGTCGGGTTCAAGCAACCTATAATATTGTTCTCCTCTGTACCCGCGCGTTCCAGGTTCAGGAACAGTGAACTTGTCTTTCAATCCTCCCAAGTATTGGCGGCATTCAGCCTCATATATTCTATAGAAAGTTGAACGGCCTAGGCCCCTCTCTATCGAGGCCTTGTTGAAAATTAGGGCGTCTTCCATGTTATAACCTTCGAAAGAGAGCACAGCAACTATGCAGTTCTGCCCGGAGGGGCGTAGTTTATAGCCCATCACATCCATCAATTTAGTTTCAACTAGGGGGATTTGCGGGTAGTGTAGAACATGCGACCTTGAGTCTACACGTTGCTGAAAGTTCGTTCCATAAACACCTAGGGCTTGTTTCGCCATCGCCGCTTGATAGGAGTTACGTGGCGACTGGTTGTGTTCAGGATAGGGTATTGTCGATGCGCAGATTCCTAGAATCGTATACGTTGCGATTTCTACATGTGTATGCTCAGGAGTAACCTCTTCAAGGGATATGGCAGAATAGGCGTTTTCCTCTTCTTCAGCGTCCAAATATTCAATGATGCCATTTTTGACAAGGTCTTCCCAAGACCATTCCCCAGAGGCTATTCTTTCAACATGTTCTGGTTGTAGTTTGGGAAGGCCATTTTCGACAATTATGAGGGGGCGTCTAACTCTTCCCTCATCGCAGTTAAGGTGTATTTCTTCTCTTTTACCGTGGATTCTTGAGAAATGGGTTATGTTGACTTCGGTTGAGATTTCTCCCATCCTTCGTCTTTCCCTGAATTCTCGTCTTAGTTCGGCTGGAGAGTTGCAGTATCCAATGATGTTTCCATCAACGAAGACTTTTGCTCCTGAGAGTTTCAGGGTTTCGTTTGCTTCATAGACTGGAACCACGCCCATGCTAAAGAGTATCTGTTTTATTTTCTCAGGGTTCACACCTACAGAGATGGATGCTGACAGGGCCAGGTTCTTGACTAGCCCGCAGTTTGAACCTTCTGGAGTTTCGTTTGGGCATAGGCGACCCAAATGAGTTGGGTGTAAGTCCCTTGCCTCAAAGTTCGGTTGACTTCTGCTCAATGGTGATTGCAGTCTGCGTAAGTGGCTTAAAGTGGATATGTGGTTTGTCCGATCCAGAAGCTGGGTTATACCAACTCTTCCCCTCCCCCAGTTTCCAGTTGCAAGCGCGTGCTGAAATCTTTCGGCTATTATTCCAGGGCGGACAGCGGCAGAAACCGTTATTATTGGACCTTTCACGCCTATGCGTTCAAGCTGGTATTTTATGTCTCTGCAGAGGTTCCTGAAAGCTACTCTGAACAAGTCTGCAAGGAGTGGACCTGCAAGTCTTAATCGTTTGTTTTTGAAATGGTCTTTGTCGTCGGGTTTTCTTCTCCCAAGCTTTAACTCGATTACCCTGCAAGCCATTTCGCCTAGAAATAGGGCTTTCTCTCTTCTGCTTTGGTTTGTTCTGCCTATGTGGGGTAGAAAGTTCTTGTCAATAGCTGTTTCAGCCTTTTGTATACGGTATTCTTCCACTTGGCCGTGGGCGACTCGATTTCCAATAAAGAGAATTGCATCATTTACGGTGTCTACACCTATACCTTTTTCAAATGAGGCGTCTAGCTCGGTTTGTATTTCCTTTTCCAGAGAAACCGCTTCTGCTATTTTCTTGTCCGACTCTAAGCTTAGAGCACGCGTTAATATGACGAAGGGAATTTCTGTGGGCACGCCAGGCATTGAAACGTATACGGCTCCGTCTGACTTCATTTTTAACTCTATTCTTGCCCTGAACCCCACGGTTGTTGAGAATATTTTAGCTTGATATACGGGCGTTGCTCCTTTCTCGTCTATGTCAACTATTATGCGGTTAGGCGCCAAGTCTTCCATGGCCACTATTACACGTTCTGAACCGTTCACTATGAAATAGCCGCCCGGATCATCCGCGTCTTCTCTGCAGGCTATCAGCTCTTCCCTCGAAAGTTGCGATAAGAAGCACAATTTTGATTTTAACATCACTGGAATATTCCCAATGTAAACAAGTTCTGTGTCTTGTTCTCTGCCGTCTATTACTGGCGTCATTTCAAGGGCTATTGGCGCCGCGTACGTTAGGTTTCGGAGCCTCCCCTCCATGGGATAGATTTCGTGTTTTGTTCCGTCTACCTCTGTTGTGTATGGACCAGTTATCCTCGTCTGTGGGTCTATTATCCAAACTTGACCCAATTTAACAGTGTATGGGCTTTCAGAAACTTCTATCGAAATCTCGCCCACTTCATCTACCACTTCTTGCAAGCCATGATCTATAAACTCGTTGTAAGAATCCAAATGCTGGCGAACTAAGCCTTTATCTCTAAAGAAAGCCTTTAACAAAAGATGTTTGTCCTCTTTTGAAATTTCAGTCAATTCTAACAAACCCCCGCAATTTTACAATTAAAGATTCGTTGATGGAATTGTGTGATGCGGGTTTTTTCAAACCTTCAATTTCCTCCGACTGTTGGATCATCCAGCTCGGAAAAAGTCTCCAATATTTTAAAGAGCTAGAAACGTAAACTACACGCCTATCTAATAAACTTTTTCGTGTCTCGATTCGAATTTTCGCTCATTTACCGCGCGTTACTTAGGTTCTTAGGCTCTCTAACAGGTAAAGTATTGGTTATTTACGACTTTTACATGACCTAAGAACAGGTTTCTCGGCTTTTCTCTCTGAAACAGATGTTTGCTCGATTGTGCGATAACGGAAAAAAACTTTTGTGGCACAATGCGCCATACATTGTTGATTAGTCAATAGTCTCGGCTAGAGTGTAATGGACAAAAGCCTAGAAGTAGGGGTTCCTAGACAAATTCTTGAATCTGACAAGGAATCTGGCTGGATGCCTTAGGTTCTCATTTCGCTCTTATAAGCATCTCCTGCGTAAAGGCAAGAATAAGGCTCCTCTACAAGTTGCGTACATAACGCAACCGAAATAGGTCATTAGATGGATGCGAGAAGTAGACTCGACTAATGACGCTTAAATCAAGCATCATGAAAATTGGAAAGAATTAATAAAAAGGAAGAATCGCTTGTACGGATTATTTGGTCGGGCACTTGAACTACGTAAGCTTTCTTTCCTTCGAAGAAGCCATACTTTCGGAAAAAGAGAATCACCTGTTTTTGCCCACTTCGTATTTCAAAGGTGTTTTCTCTCATTCCAACGCAAGGTTCCTTTCCAAAGCACGTTGCGAGCTAAGTGTATTATCCATTGGGCCATGTTTTCATCTTGAAGGTTGCATCTTATGCCCCAAGTTCCGCGTGACATATAACCGTCACCTGCATGAAGCCCTAAAAGCTCGGCGACGTCAGTATCAAGAACTTCTTTTGGCTGATGATAAGTGATATGTCTACCTTTGCCTATTTTTGACAGGCTGACCATTTTTTAGCCACTTTTTGATTATATCGCTTTGTTTTAACCGCTTTTCTATTAAGTAATGCTTAATTATTCTTAGTGCCAATTTAAGTGCTTGGATAGCAGCGGTAGCCAAGCTAGGTCAAAGGCGAAGGACTCAAGATCCTTTCCTGTAGGGGTTCGCCGGTTCAAATCCGGCCCGCTGCACCAAACTTTTTTAGGCAAGCCAACTAAAGCTAATAACTTGAGTGTTTATCCATCCAAGGAGTTGTTATGATGCAGATAACCGACAATGAACTGATTGAAAAAGCAAAAGAGGTAGCTAAATTGCACAAGGTATCTGAAGACGTTAGAATCGGCGATGCTGGTTGTGCACTGGTTACCAATAAAGATAATGTCTACCTCGGTGTAAGTATTCATGCCTGTTGTGGTGTTGGATTTTGTGCCGAACACAGTGCTATTGCAAGCATGGTACTTAATAATGAGTATAGAATTAAGAAAATTGTGGCCGTCTCAAGCGACGGTACTATTTAACCTCCTTGCGGAAGATGTAGGGAATTGATGTATCAAATCAATGAGGATAATTGGAATACCGAAATAATTATTGAAAAAACCAGATCGGTCAGGCTTAAAGATTTGCTTCCAGAACCTTGGCAGAAAAAAGTGTAAGAGAATATTTCATAAAGCACCTTTTGGTCACATACTCGAATCCAACTTCAATAAGCTCTTTATCTTAGATAAAATCAGCTGATAGAGAAATACTTATGATATTTCTGAGCGGTTAAGAAGAATTTATTTCTTGAGTGTTCTGGCTTTGAAGTCTGTTATTGTTATGCCTACTATTTCATTGTCTGCGATTCGATACACAACTCCATCTTCAACCTCAACACTGTCTTTGGCTTCTCTGGGCTTTCCAAAACTTATGTACAGCACATCCGCTTCCTCATCATAATCTAAATCGATTTTTTCCAGACTTATCGCGACTTTTTCCATACCACTTCGCCCTTAACCCTAGCAACATTAGAAGTAAAGTAAGCAGTAATAATAACCTTTTCTTCACGAAGCTCACGATAAACAACTACAAGATACTTCGGTTCTACATGGAGTTCAGCATAGAACTTTAAGGCTTTAAGCTCGCCCCTTAATCCCCTAATGATTAAATCAGGGTTTCGAAAAGCCTCAACTATTTCACGAGTATAAGCCGCAACTTCTGGATGCCTTATAACATTGTGATCAATAACCGTCTTAGAGAGTTTTATTTCCATTGCACCGCACCACAATTTCATGCATGCTTGAAGCTAATCTATTTTGGGGCTAACAGCAATTTCAGATTGAAACCTATTTTCGATATGAGATTGCACATAAGTTTGCGAAATATCTGTTAAATCTTTTCGATCTTGGATTTGGGCAATGTTGACGGTTAGTATTTTGTACATCTAGTGCGATCTGCAGTTTAGAAGAAATTCTGCATTTTCTATCTTGTTTTTGCCTCAATATCCTTTCCCATAGGAGCTCGCAGTAAGTCCGACCCGCTGCACCATGTCAATGTTTTGCCGATGCTACGCAAGGTTAAAGAGCATTCTCATGCCTTATAGATATGTGGCGAGACTGTGGCGAAAGTCAAGGAACATCTCCAAAGTGCTGAAGAATTCTATGCTCTTGGCGTTAAAGAGTTCGAGGAAGGCCGTCGAAAAGGCGATTTGACACGCATGAGAGAAGGATGCGAAAAAGTATTCCACGCCTACGTAGAAGCCACAGCCGCCTTAATCCAAAAACGTGGCCTTCCAGAACCCGAATCACACGGTGAACGCTGGGAAATCCTAGACAAAATGGGACGAACAGCATTAATTGAAATCGGCGATTCAGCATTTCTTTACTTGCATCAGTATGGTTACTACGGAGGGAAAATTCGTCCTGAGGTGGAAAGAACGATGAAAGACGTGAAGGAAGCCATAGACTCCGTTGGCAAAGAGGTAGCACACGAATCGTAACAACAGTGATTCCAATTCAAGACGTTTTTCTTTATGCAAAGGACTAACCACAAATCCCTTCACTTTAACGTAATCCGTAACATTCATCCGCCAAATATTTTCTATAAACAACCTTAAATCATGATTGTAATATGTTATCTAAATTGGAACTTTAAGGGGATGAAGAGCGAACTGTGCAAGGAGAAGAGGCTCTTCGTTTGAAACTTTCTGCTGTGAAGAATGAACTTGCTAATGCGAATGTTCAGTGGGTTGTTTTTTGCCGGAGCCGCTGCCTACTGACATTGACATTCTGGTTAAGAATGTGGATTTGGAGATTAGCAAAAATATTTTAAAAGACATAGAAGGGGTTGATGTCATAGCTGACTTGGAAATTAAAACAAAAGAAGGAAACTGCCGCATCTTTATGGACGATGAAATGATCAAGAGACTCCAGTGGAGGCAACTTTTCGGCGTGACTGTTCCAGTTGTACCAGTTGAAGATAACATTATCTTTAAGGCGATTCTCCAAAGGGGAGAAGCTCAAGGCAAACATGATATAGAAGACATACAGCGTATGGCGATGGGCGAGATGATAGAATTAGATTATCTCGAAAAGAGGATCCGAAAATATAGGGCTGAGAAAAGAGTCAGGCCAGTGCTTAAGCGTTTAGGGATTTTATGAGATTATGATGCTTTTTTGTTGTAGTTTAGTTCGACATTGGGGGTCAGCAAGGTTTATTAAGACTTGCGACGTAATAAGCCGAAACTCTTCAGGAGTGGATGAAAGCACGAAAAAATATCTAGACACGCGTTCAAGTAGAAACGAGGAAGACGTGGAATTCGGAATAGCGAGAGATGATTTCTCCGCATATGAAACTCTGGTTTTCAAAAGACCAAATTGAAAAAAAGCATAGCTATTTTCCTTCTCTTTTCTCTACTGCACCTATACTATGTCTATGGTTACGTCGAGGTTTCGTATACCCAGCAAAGAGTAGGTGAAAGGCAGGCAGCCATTATTAAAGTAATACTAAAATCGAAGATTAATTAAACAAGAGTCCCGCCTGCAAACTTATAAGGAAATGTATGAGTGTAAACATAAACTCAAAAGAGAGTTTGAACTTTGGTCAACAAAAATCTCGTTGGCAGATGCGGATTATACTGTGGAGCTTGTGGAATCTATAGAGCCTATCAGGATAACGGAGAATTTCTAAAAAGCCTTGCAGAAGACCTTAAGTGTCCACCAGAAAAAGTCAGATGCGAAGGATGCATGGCTTTAACACCTGACTGCTGGGGATACGACTGCAAAATCGTCCAATGTCTTCGAAATAAAGACTTAGAATTTTGTTATCAATGCAGTCAATACGATAACAATTCTTGCGAAAAATTTGGAAAACTAGCCCGGCGCTATTTAGAAGTTGGAGAAGATTTAAAAGCAAATCTTGAAAGGATCAGAACGAATGAAATAGAAAAATGGCTGCATGAAAGCGAAGAAAAATACACATGCCCAGCCTGTGGAAAACCCCTACCTGTGTATGGAACAAGAGGGAAATGTTACCACTGTGGAGCAATCCTTCCAAAAAGTTTCTGAAACGCTTTAATTCGAAAAGGCTCAAGTCAGATCCTGCACGATAGGACACCACAAGCGGTATGTCAGTCTTAGTCTGGGCGCAGTAGTGAGGTTCTTCTTTTCAGAGGCAAAGCGGAAAAAGCATGTTTAGGTAAATGCATATATCCTTCGGTGCATTTAGGAAAATTTCACAATATCTTAAGGCGAAACTATGGCTCTTACTGACAAAATAGCTAAGCTGAAAAAGGAAAAAAATGCAGTTGTTTTGGCTCACAATTATCAAAGGCCGGAAATCCAAGACATAGCGGACTATGTCGGCGACAGCATAGAGTTGAGCAGAAAAGCCATGGAAGAAAAAGAGGCGAAGATAATAGTTTTTTCTGCTGTTGATTTTATGGCAGAATCAGCGGCAATACTTAACCCTGACAAAAAGGTTTTGTTGCCAACTCTTGGGGCTCGCTGTCCGATGGCGCAAATGCTGACGGTTGATGAAATTAAGAGGTGGAAGGTGCTTCATCCAAATGTACCGGTGGTTTTGTACGTGAACAGTTTGGCTTCAGCCAAAGCTTATTGCGATATATGCTGCACATCGGCAAACGCCGTTCAGGTCATAGAATCTTTGAATGACGAAACGGTACTTTTTGGACCTGACCGCAATTTGGCTGAGTACGTTGAAAGAAAAACTGGAAAAACAATCATTCCAATTCCTGAGTGGGGTTTTTGTCCAACACACCTCCTTTTTCAGCCTGAAGATGTCCACATACTTAAGATGCAGTATCCAGACGCTGTTGTCATGGTTCATCCTGAATGCACTCTTGAAGTGCAGAAGACAGCAGACTTCATCGGAAGCACTTCACAGATGTCTAGATACACCCGGGAAAGCAATGCCAAAACTTTCGTTGTAGCCACCGAAGAAGGGCTTCTACACCGCTTAAGGAAAGATAATCCCACAAAACGCTTTATCTTAGCTTATGACGAAGCTGTCTGTCCAAACATGAAGCTAAACACTCTAGAAAGGCTTTACATGGCTTTAAAAGAAGAAAAACATGTGGTTACAGTTCCGGAACCCGTAGCAAAAAAGGCTAGAAAAGCCCTAGAAAAAATGTTTGACCTAAAAAGTTAACAAGATTAGACCGAAAAGAGCATCGCCTTAAATATCTTTACTCCTCTTTTTGCAGCTAACTCGTCACTCAGCTTCCTAACTTCAGAGGCGTCGCCCTTTACAGCTATTGCCTCCAAACAGTCTCTTTCACTTAAGTGAATATGCATTGTCGAACAGACTATATGGGCGTAGCGATGCTGTAACTCGGTCAGCGTGCTCTCAAGCCCTCTGACTTCATGATCAAAAGACATTAGTAAGACACCAGCTTGGGCGCCCTTCCCGTCTTGAAGCCACTTCCTCTCAGAAACAAACATTCTAACTGCATCCTGAACCGCCTTAGAACGGTTGTCATAGCCCATTTTACGAATTATCCCATCAAAATCCTTTAGCAGTTCTGGCGGAAAAGTAACTCCCACTCTTAGGATTCGTGCCATATTTGTCACAACTACATGTTAAGAGGGCCTACCCATAAAGTTTTTATCGAAAGGATGGTATTACTATCTTTCAAAAACGTGTTACCGGAATCGAAAATGAATCGTGACACATATCTAGACACCATAGACATTGCGTTAATCGGCTTCTTCTGCGCTTTATGGGTTACGCTCAATTTGGCATTAGGACCATTAAGCTTCAAGTTGTTGGGACTTCCGATACTCTGCGACTTCGCGGCGTTCTTTTCGCTCCTATTAGTTACTTGGGTAACGGGCAGGTTCGGAGCAGCCTCCACGGTTGGCATTGTAGGTTCGATAATAGTTCTCCTAACAGGAGCCTCGCCTCATGTAATCGGTTTTGCAGCTTCGGCAGTAGTTTTCGATATGTTAATGTGTGCAAACCATCACAAACTCCATTCGAAGGCACACAATATGGTTATAGCTGCCGTGGTGACCACAGTATCAGCCTACTTTGCGGGAGCAGTCATAGGAATCTTTTTCATGGGAAAGCCACTGGATGAGGCGACACTTCGATATGCGTTAACTTTTTGGGGTGGGTGGCACTTAATAGGTGGTATCATGAGTTTAGCAATATCGTTGCCAATTATAGGCATCTTGGAAAAAGCGAGTGTGAGGAAGATTCGAAGTGCTTGACGAAGAAGAAAAACTTACATCACTCATGGAAGACGCTGTGAAGCTTCATGGACATTTGGGTCCTTTCCTAGTTATTGGAGTTAGAATAGGAAGCATTGCTAGAAAGATTTTGAACCCAAACGTTAAAGATAAAAATCAATTGTGCATTACAGCAGAAATTCCGCTTTCAACTCCTTTCTCATGTGTTATTGATGGAATCCAAGTCACAACAAGATGTACAGTTGGAAATCAAAAACTCAGAATAAAAAACTCGCGAAAGGAAATAACGGCGTATTTCTCGATGCAAAATTCAGATAAAGCATTGAAGATAACAGTCAATTCTAAAATAGTCGCGGAATTAATGAGCAAAATTTCGAAAGGTTCCACCAATGAAGAACTCGCATGGAACATTGCCCACATGCCGGAAAGCCAACTGCTTAGGATAGAAAAGCAATGAATTTTTGGCGGCACTGCCTTTGCCAACAGAAATGCATATGCATGATTTAGAAACAGCCAAGAATCGACTTCGCAAAAAGGGTTTGACACTTTCAATCGCGAAGAAAGGCGAAATAGTTTTTGAAGCCAATTCCCATGGAATATCGGGTTTTTTAGAAGCCATTGAAAAACTTGGCCTAAAACTTGAGGACGCTTCAGTTGCAGACAGGGTCACAGGAAAGGCAATTGCACTGCTTTGCGTCTATGCAAAGGTCAAGGCAGTTTACGCAATAACTTTGAGTGAAAGAGCTAAGACCGTTTTTGAAGAAAACGCGGTTTACCACGAATGGGGAAATTTGGTCAAAAACATACTTGGCGCCAATAAGGCTGGAATATGCCCTTTTGAGGAGTTGGCAATGGAAATTTCAAATCCAAACGATGCCTACAGAAGGCTTAAGGCTTTACAGAACTCTTTAAAACATGGCAGATGATTACAAGTGAGCTGCGATCGCGAACGATTTATATCAGGGGAAAAGGAAGAACTGAAGAGCATCAGAGAGAAGAAACTCAAGGAATTCACGGGAATGAAGGAGAAAATGCATGACATGAGCACAGAACCAGCCACGGTAACAGATTCGACCTTTAACGAGATAGTTAATAAATATCCGTTAACGCTGATTGATTTTTGGGCGCCGTGGTGTGGTCCATGCCTAGCCTTAGCCCCGACAATTGAGGAGCTTGCCAATGAATATGCGGGAAAAGTTCTTATCGGGAAGCTCAACGTTGACGATAACCCGAAAACCGCTGAGCGTTTCGGAATATTTAGTATCCCAACCATGCTAATAATGAAGGATGGAAACGAAGTCGACAGGATTGTGGGACTTGTCCCCAAAAAACATATTCAAGCCGTCCTGAGAAAACAACTTGGATAGGAAGTATATGGATATTCCAACACGAAGAGTCATAGGCGCACTGCTACTTCTTTTAGGTGTTTCCTTCTTAGCCGCAGGCATATACACGGGCCAATTAAACACAATAATAGAAATGCTTAAAACAGCTTTCAGAACTTTTACAGCCTGAAATGCTTAAAAAGAAAATCTCAAATAAATTCTGGCCAGAGTTGTTCTGTATTCGGGGTAGTGTTGAAAGTGACTCCAGTAATTGAAAGCACTAACGGAGAAAAAGAAGCAATTGTAGAGGCGGCTAAACTCATGTTGATAGCTGCGAGAACCGCCCCGAAGACATCTGGCATAGATGACATCGTGACTTTGATTGTTTATGATGAAGAGAAAGACCGTATTTCAAATAAGATGAAGGAAATGGCTGAAGAGAGAAAAATTGAAACTTTCAAGCGGGATGCAAAGAACGTAAAGGATTCAGACGCTGTTGTTTTAATTGGAGTTAGGGGAAGCAGAAGTATAGGGCTAAACTGCGGATCTTGCGGCTTCAAAGATTGTGAAGAATTTGAGGAAGCTGAGAAAAAGCTTGGAGAAGACTTTGTTGGTCCAACGTGTCTTTTTAAGGCTCTAGACCTTGGAATAGCATTAAGTTCAGCTGCAAAAACCGCGACCATGTTAAACGTTGATAACCGAATAATGTATCGCATTGGTACAGCGGCATTAAAATTGAATTTACTTCCTGAGGCGACAGTCATTATGGGCATTCCAATTTCAGCAAAGGGAAAGAACATCTACTTCGATAGAAGATGAAGTTTTCGTGCGTTCAATTTTGTACCCTCTTCTATTTGGGGCACACATGGTTTATTTCGATCGCTTAAATGGACCTATCTAACTCTGACTTCTAGTTTTCTCGTGCATTTTCTCTAATGTCCAACGGATGCTCGATTTAAGTTCCCTCAGACGATCTGAATCAACGTGTTTAATCAATATTTCACGGATTATGTCCCCCTCTCGGACAATATTGTAGGAGAACATTTTTTCGGCTGCAAGTTGTCCAGTTCCAACTAGTTCACTGTCCTTTTCCTGCATTTTTACAAAAACTTTCTCCACCAGAAACTGCGTGAAAGGCGGTGTACTAATATTAAAGTCTTTGTCTTCAGCTGGCACTACTCGCAGCGAATCTTCACCTACGTAAAGATCCGCAAGAAGCTCGCCAACGACTGTCTTTAACGGTACAACGTTTTCAGATTCTGTTGGAGGTTGGGCAGGAGAAGGCTCGGGTTCAACAAGCAACGCCTCTCTTGGGGGTGGGGCTTCCGTTGGTGCAGGCGCTTTTATGATTTCCGCACGTTTAAACCCCTTTTCTAAAAGTATCGAGTTTACCGTTTCCAAGGTTGCCTGTAGTTCTTTAAGTTCACATTCTAGTTCTTCAACCCTTTTTTCAAGTTTTTTCTTGAAAGAAACAAGCCGCTTTATTTGTTCAGCATTTTGAGACATTACCGTTCACAGTGAGTATTTTGCAGCGTCTTCCTTTATCAAACCTTTGAAATTTGGCTCAGAACTTATGCCAGCTCTGCGATAGTAAAGTCCTCGGTGTTAAGTTCTGGATTAGGATGAGGCTTAAGTTTGACTCCTAGCTCATTTTTGAGAAAACTCTCAAACTCTTTGAAAACAGAGCTTTCTGTATAGTTCAGTTTGACGCATAGGTTTTTGCCTTCTAACATCGGGCTCAGGTCATAAAGGGCTATTCTCCTAGATAAGTCTGGGTTCTCAAGAACGGTTTTAGTCAGAGTTTCAGGGGGGGCTTCCGAGAACAGCCATGCAGTATAGGACGCCTCTACGACGCGATAAGATAGGCCTTGCCGAACGACACACTCTCTACTTGAAGCTATTCTTTTAAAGGAGGAGGGATGAACATCTCTTGACCAGAGAAAGTTGTGATATTTATCATCAATCTCAATCCAGTCTTCACTTTCGGAGGTTCTCCAACCGCGAAACTTGCAACAATCCTTAAATTTTTTCACGATCTCCCAAACCTTGGGCATCTTCATCTTTTTCATCACAGACCTGTTGTGTTAAAATCTTCTAGAACAATATTCTATCATTCACACATAAATTTAAAGCTATTTGTCAGTTTATTCGAAAAAACGAAGGATGGTCATTCCCAAAATTGAAGTTTTGTAGATAAATAGAGCTAAATGCCTACAAATTTACGGTAAGAAGTAATAGCAGGCGAAGTAAAGTTTTGAAGAAAAAACAGAAGAATTTCTACATTTTTCCGACGGCAAACAATAAATTTAGACACAACATCTGATAGTGTAAGAGGCAGAGGGAACGGTGAAGCTCAAAAACAGCAGCTCGGCTTTGGATGCTACGGATGTAAAGATTCTGGAGGCTTTGCAAGAGGACGCCCGGCAGACTTACACGGCTATAGGTAAACGTTTGGGAATAGCTCACTCAACAGTCTATGATAGAATAAAGAGAATGGAGCTGCATGGAATCATCCAGAAGTATACAGCTGTGATAAACACGGAAAAGGCTGGAGCGAAAGGTATAACAGCTATAATGACGGTTTACACAGACCCAAAAGAAAGCGAGAAAGTCGCAGAGAAACTATGCAAGGCACCGCAGGTTCTAGAAGTTTACACATCCCTCTCAGAGGAGCTTTTAATTATGGCAAAGGTTGTCGAAGAGAATCAGGAAAGCCTACATGAATTCATTGCCGACTCCGTTGCACCCCTTCCTGGAGTTTTAAGGATTCGCACATCAATAGTTACAAAGAAGTTCAAGGAAACCCAATTTTTAATAGCTACTAACCCTCGAAAGTTAACATTTATAAACAGAACACATAATAAAATAGGAGAAAACGCGCCTTGAAAGAGGAAGCAACATCAAAAATTCTCAAAAGCCTTCCGAGAGAAAAAGCCTTCTACTTCTTCACCTCGATCGGAAACTACACTGGTGAAAGTGCAGCATCCCTTAAAGAGTTCATGGATAAGATAAACGAAGTGAACGTGAAGTCTTTGGAGTTTCATCTCTACAGGGGAGATTTTGAAAGATGGATAGATGAAACTTTAGAAGATAAGAAATTGGCAGTAGAAATGAGAAGTCTTCGAGGTTTAAACTACTTTGGAAGTGTACTTAAAGAACACCTTTGCAGTATAATAGCCAAGCGCTATGAAGAACTAAGTGGCAGTTTTTGAGTAGTATAATTTTGTTTGATGAATAAGGCGCTTGTGTTAGTAAGAGCAATTTGTTTGTAATTGCATTCTTGTTACGTCTTGTAATTTGTTGCGGACCCACGAAGGATGTGAGGATGTCCACATCGAAATACCTCAGTATCTCAGCGTTTATTATGATTGATTTGCTCCTTTATTTATTGTTGAATTAAGGCTGTGGCACAGGCTGACGTGTTTAGTTCGCCCCCGTATGACCTATGCTTTCCTTTGATCTGTGATTTTGGTTTTCTTGAATGAGTTTGGGTGAGGATAAGTGTTATTCCTAGAGTAATCTTCTAGAACAACGTTCCTAAAGGCTTTTTACCTCCGTAAAGCATTTATATGTTTCGATTGCTTTGAGGAAAGGCATCATGTCAGCTTCAAAACCGGCGGCTCCCGTTCGTGCTCTCGCTATCCTGATGGGAGTCATTATTGGCTCTATCCTAGCTTATGCTTATCAGACGAATCTGCCCACTTTGTTTTATGAAATGAACGTAGCGACTTTAGTTGTTTTCGTGGCTATTCCTTTGCTAGCAGGTTTCATCGTTGGCCTTCTGCACCCTGCGATGGCTTTCAAAAACGGAGTATATGCTGGTTTGCTGATAGGACTGTTCAACAGCATTGTGGCTGCAGTTAAACTGATATTCGCAACTCAAGCCTTGAAAGCAGGCGATGTGTATGCTTTTTCCATGTTTGCAATAATGGCGGTTTTCGTATGGACAATTCTTGCGGCTGTGGCAGCTGTTCTTGCAGCAAAGTTTTATGATTAGATCAACTAATCAAGTGATAATCGTAATATTTCTGTCACGGAATATTGGTTATAGAGGTTTTTTCTCGAATTAGCTAATAGAAGATATCTCCAGAACGTTAAAAGCTTGCGTTCGAGTTTAGATAAGAGGAGGTATGTTGGGGGAGAATTTCAACTTCATAAATGGAGAGTTATCCTCAATGAGTTTTTATAGGATGAAGTTGTTCGTCAGAATTTTCCTTCTCTTCTGTTTAGTTTCAATAATCTCCCAGTGGATGATTTTGTGTGACTTGAATTTGGGTGTTATGGGAGAAGAAACCTCAACGTCATATAGGGCCATAGATTTGTATACTCAGAAAGAGCCCTTTAGTGGTAGAGGGTCAAACATCCCCAGCGATGCTTTCGCGCCTCAGGAAGAGGTTATTTTTTATGCAAATGTCACTTATAGAGGTGATCCTGTGCCTGAAAAGCCTGTAGCCTTCGTAGCTACTGGTCCTTCAAATCCTTTTGAGAATCCAGCGCAAACTGTGTTCACAGATATGAATGGTATAGCAAACTGGAGCTTTAGGTTACCATGGCCAAGTGATGATCACCCCAGGGAAGCAATATTTGGGTTGTGGAACGCTGTCGCGAGTGTTGATATAGCTGGGGTCCAGGTTAATGACACTCTTTGTTTTCTGGTGGGCTGGATCATTGAACTCATCAAGGTGGAAACCGTTGACCTCAATAACCTTTCTAGGACCAGCTTCGTGAGGGATGAGCATATGTGTTTTAGACTAACTGCGAAGAACATAGCTATGACGGATAAGATTGCCACTTTAACTATTGACGTATACGATAATCTAAGCCTTCATTTAGGACAGGTTGTTCTTGTGGACGAACAAATGATGCCAGGAGTTACTGTACTGTTTGTTAAAGATCTCTTAATCCCGAACTCAGCTAGTTCAGGGCAAGGCGTAGTGTATGCCAACGCTTATACTGCATTGCCAGCATTGGGTGGGGTGCCTTGGTGCCCGCAAGTCTCAACAACATTTTCAATTGTAAAGATTGTTGCACATGATGTGGCGGTCATTAGCGTTGCACCTTCTGTCACGGAAGCTTTTGCCAATCAGACAGTTAACGTTTCAGTTGTTGTCAGGAACAAAGGAAACTCGTTTGAAACCTTTGATGTCAATGCTTATTATGATTCAGCCTTAATTGGCACACTTACAGTTTGGAATCTTGCTCCTCAAGCAGAAAAGAACCTTGTATTTAGGTGGAACACGAGTTGTTTACAGCCTGGAAACTACACTTTGAGCGCCGTCGCGAGTGTTGTGCCTGGAGAGGTGAATATTGAGGACAATAGCTTTATAGATGGAATTGTGGAGATCAAGGCTTTGGTGCCGCCTCCACCCCCACCGCCACCTCCGCCGCCGGTTGAGTGTGTACTTCCAAAGTGGTTTTTGGCTTTTCTATTTGTGATGGCTGTGCTTGTCGGAGCTATTTTGGTTATCCTTGTTGGGTTCATTTTGTGGTGGATGAATGAAAGAAGGAAAGAAAGGGAGGAGAAACCCTCAGCTCCTCCTGTGAAGCTTAATGAAGAGCAACCGTTCAGAGCAACCAGAACGTGTAATGTGTGTGGAAGAGAGTTTTCAGAAGTTCACACATTTTGCCCGTATTGTATGAGTTTTCACGGAAAAGACTATGAATAGTTCCTAGCGTGCGTATTGACTTGTGCAGCTATAAGCACAAAAAATCTTAGAATTCTAGCACCATGTCGCCTCCTTATGTTTCATTTTACTCTCTTTGCTAGATCCTTTTGAAGGGTTAATAAAAGCATTTCTTGGTTTATTTTTTGGTTGGGAAAATAGATCGTTTCAGTTCTAAAAGGTTCAGAACTGTTTATCAAGTCATAGAGGCGCGCTGAAGGAATTTTATCGATTGCTAGGTTGATTAATATTCGTACGTCTTAAATAGAAGCGTGGCAAAGGCTATTTGAAGCTTAATGAAGACTAAATCGCTTTTGGTTTACTTTCTTCTCTTCTTGTCATTAGTCGCGATTGTCTTTTCTACAATGGTATCTTGCAGGGGGCAGGGTCAGTTGCAGTGGCACACCTACATCCAAATAGAAGTTTTTGCTGACGGTTCAGCAACATGGGTTGTTCAGCGGAGAGCAGTGCTGACAACTGATGAAGACGAAGCTGCGTTCTGGCAAAACCTTAACGTAACGTCTGTGGATGAGATTTCGAATGCTGTTCATTCTATGGTTAATCATGCCAGCTTAGTTACTGGACGAAGCATGAGAGTTGAAATTCCCGCTCCTCCAGCGGAGTG
>Ga0315308_1000677_pt1 | contig 19238 bp, 17 predicted proteins | sample TDP3_MG_FD_203078 | JGI IMG/M metagenome (GOLD analysis project Ga0315308, IMG submission 203078) | Freshwater sediment microbial communities from Lake Towuti, South Sulawesi, Indonesia - TDP3 | ecosystem: Environmental > Aquatic > Freshwater > Lake > Sediment | place: Indonesia: South Sulawesi... | reverse complement strand
AGGCGAATGAGGATTTCCTGAAGGTATCCGATCTCGTGTACGGAATCAGAGAAGGCACGTTTCTTGAAACAATGACCGAAGACAGAAGCCTAGATGACCTGAACGACGTTGAGGCTTGCTTAAGGATCTATAAGAGAATCCTTCTGCCCGTCATGGACGAGATTCAAGGAAGGACGAAGGAATTTGCCGCGAAGCTTTCGGAGTCCCAAATCGATGAGGTAATGAGTATATCTGATTATGGGGAGGTCCTTGTAAAGAAAGTGAGAAGCATTGAGGAAAAAAAGCAGAAGGATCAAGTGTCCTTTCTTATGGAAAGGTTCAATTCTATCCTGAGTTGGGTGTATGGAGAGCTTTCAGTCGACTCAGATGCGAACATCGAGGATGTATTGAATAAGCTGAAGTTGGTTCTCTCTTTGAACAAAGAGAGGGCTGTCGCAATTGGAGTGTACCCTTCGCTCTTAGGAACGCTGTCAACTAGAGTTCCAAGATCGCAGGTTCACAAGCTTTACTCGGACTATCTTGAGGAGTTGGTCGAGGAAAGGACTGGGGAGCTGAAGGAAGCGCAAGACAGTCTTATCAAGTCTCAAAGATTGACTGCGATTGGTGAGGCAGCAGCTATGGTGGGTCATGACCTTCGCAACCCTCTGCAAGCGATAGTGAACACGATATACTTGGCAAACAAGAAGCTCGCGTCTTCAGGCAACGACGAAGTGAGAGAGGTGCTTAGAACCATAGGTGAACAAGTCGAGTACATGAACAAGATAGTCTCTGACCTTCAGGACTATGCCCGCCCCCTCAATCCCCAGCTTGCTGAGACGAGTGTACACGATCTGATAAACAACACTCTTGCCGCGATCTCAGTGCCCTCAAACGTTGAGGTTTCTATCGAGATTGAACATGACTTGGATTTCCCCAAGCTGACGGTTGATCCGTCGTATGTGAAACGTGTTCTTGACAACCTTACCATAAACGCTTTCCAAGCCATGCCAGAGGGAGGGCGGTTAACGATTAGGGCATACGCACGAGACTCGATTGCCAACATAGAGTTTCGGGACACCGGCGTGGGCATCTCCAAAGAGAACTTGGAGAAGATGTTCCAGCCATTTTTCACCACAAAGGCCAAAGGACAGGGACTTGGGCTGGCCGTCTGCAAGCGCCTAGTTGAGGCCCTAAATGGCAAAATCACAGTTGAAAGTAAGGTGGGGAAAGGGACTACATTCTCGGTTAAGATCCCGCTCGAAGCTAAGAGCACCACCGAAAGTGTGGTTCCGGCTTCACCCCTCCCGTCTTAACTCATGTCCCATAGCTGGCTATTTGTACAAGGCAGCATACTTCTCTACATACTTCAGAAGGGGGTACTCATTTCCTTCATTGTAGAGAGTATTGAAGGTCTCGATCAAGTCTCTGCAGAACACTTCGTTCCTGAACTCGAAAGCAACGCAGAATCCCTTCTGTACTGGATGAGAAAGCTCAACCAAACCGTACTCCTCGTCCACAATGTAGAAACTGTAGGACAGCCGATCCGTCAGTTTGACGCTCATCTCCCCTGAGCTCATCACTTTCTGCATGGCCTTGATCAACGTGGGGCTCAAGATCATTCTCAGTGCTTGCTGGTCTTCTGGTGGCTGAAGCTCTTTGCTGCCTAGGAACAGGAACTTCACGCCCCGTTCGGCCGCTTCCACTATTGCGTCTAGGACGCGTGTGTCGGTTCTATGTGCTGCAACATAGACGCTTCTACTAGCGTTCTCGATGAGTCTTGCTGTTTCCGCTGCGAAGTCTTCGTATGAATCAACCATCTTCACTTCATGCAGAAAGTCCCTCAAACTTGCGATTCCCAACAGTTCGCTCTTTGATATCTTCCGAAGAATCTCCTCCTTTTCCCTTGACGAAAATGTGTCTGCTCGCATCAGCTTGTCTGCCAGTTCAAGTTGGTCTCGCTCATTCAAGGCGCTCGATAGGGCCTTTGTGAGTCTATAGCAGAGCTTGCCTAGCATTGTCTGCACATATGCATTCTCACGCTTCTCCACAAGTCCTGTGTCGATAAGCCTCTTGAGCCATGTGTAATAGCGCTTATGAGTGAGGTCAAGCTTCACGATAGTCTTGGTCGAGCTCTTTATCCCTTCTGCGCACTCGGAGAATATCCTTAGAGAATCAGGACTAGCGAGAGACGAGAGTATGTCTACGCCTATATCCAGAGCATTGTTGGCTGGGCCCATGTTTCCCTTGGAGCTTTGTGTGAAAGTCAGTATAATAGATGTGTGAACAGAAAATAAGGAGTCCCGATCAGTCTTTCTGGATCAACCTCTCACGGAAAGACAGTCGCAGAGTCTTGGGTTATCCTCACTTACCTTTCTCAGAGTACGACAGGCCTTGGCAATGCCGCTAGATTGGCAGCCCCGAAAACAATCCCAAGATCACAAGGGTGTTGTTCACAGTACCTATGTATGATGCTAAAGCCAGACCATTTGTGCTCAGATTCCTTTGTTGGTCTTCTGGTAGGGCTAGGGTCAGCAATGCTATGGCGCCCCAGAAGACAAGAAGCGCCCAAGCAGGGTGATATTGGGGGTGGGTCTCATGGAAGCCCATGCTGAGTCCTATTGTAGTTGTCGCATAGTCGGATAGGACTCCTCCCAGAGCCAGAAGAAAAGGTAGAACCCAGAGCTTCAGACGCATGGTCAGCTCATCGATCTTGGATCCAGTCTATTGATATGTATCTGGAATCCATATTTGCTGCTTTAAAGATTTGCGTATCTGTCTTCTAGAGAACTTCTCTAGATCGAACGCGGGGTTTTCGGGGGATCCGGAAGATGGGAGTTCGAGTTTGGGGATCTTGCGGCTCAGTTTGAACGCGGTGAAGTGTTAGTTGATTCTCGTGGAGAGGGCAGTCTGCAAAAGATTGTCGAAGCAGCTGCTGACCCAGACTTCTTTTCACACTGTGCGCAGAAAAAAAAATTTTCCTTAAATACTTTTGAAACTTCAACGGAAAAGCCTGGAAACTTTGAAGTCAACAATCTGAGTTCCTGAATGTCAAAGAATCTTTGGCAGAACAGGGATTTCGTTGAAGATTCTTTAACCAGCTTGCTGCGAAACCTTTGCACGATTCAAACGCAGAGAGGTCCTCGCAAGCAAGAGGATCCACCGACGCCCTAGTGCATATGCAAAGAGAAGGCAGTTGTCCATGAGGAAAACAATGTTTGGGTTACGGAATCATTGACGGCGTCAAGGTCACGAGTCCTAAAGTTTTCCGATCTAGAACATCAACTGTCGCCAAAAGGTTATTAGATACCCCTTAGAAGCCCTTTTTCAGATTTCTGAGCGATTATGATCCAACATATCCCGTGAAGCCTCGTTTTTTTCTGTTAGACTCTGGTTCTGAATCCTGCCTCGACAGTTCTTTGAACAGTTCTTCCTTCGTGCTGGATCCGGACAAGCCTCGGGAAGAGGCGATTGAGGAGGCTGTGGAGAGGATGAATAGGGCTCTTGAGGGGAGAGTGGCCAGCAGTCCGCTGACGGAACGAATTCAGAGAATCAGAGACGTGATTGTTGAGCATTCTAGACCAAAGAATCTTGTGAGTCTTACTTATCTTGAGAATAAGCTTGGCTTCACTCCCTACCAAGCGAAGTACACTGTATCTCGAGCTTTACAGCTCTACCCAGACGTGAAAGAAGTCAGACTCTTCAACGCTCTCTCCTTTCAAGAATATTGCTCAAATAGGGTAGCCATATCAGAGAAAACCATCAAGATCGTCGACCAACTAATTTCTAATTATTTTATCAGTGATTTTTAGATCTGACGCGAATGTCTTGGAGGACTTTGATTTCATGCTTCATGTCCTGTAGTGACCACAACACTTTTTCCTAAAGCAGTTAACTTCATAATGGGGCATATCGCAGACTCTGAAGCAGTATAAAATCTTTCATCGGGGTTCTCTCTTCGCAACCTGCGCAGTATCCCAACTTCCGTACCCCGATTGTTTCACGGGCTTCTAATTCTCGGGCAGATTTCTCTGGTTGAAAGCACCTCATTTGCCAAAGCAATAACTGGCAGCGTAAATTCCGAATGGACCATCACTTGCGCTTCTGGATGTAGCTTTTATAGCCTTGGAATTTCTTCCAGCAGAATCTTAACATGAATTGGGCAGAAGCCATTCATACACAGAAAAAGAAGGGGAGCTTGCGACTGTGCTGAAGATTTTCCGTCGGAATCCGACTGTGTACTCATGTTCCACTAGCATTCTCTAGTGTTTCCGTAGCGTTCTGTACTGCTTTTCGAGACCTATCTTGTCAAAGGATGCAGCCCAAATACTCGAAGCTTATCTGGAAAATCATCCTTCCCTTCCCTTTGGGGAAAGTGCCAGAATGAGCTATCTGATCGGGTAAGCTCCGAACTCACGCACGGTCCGATACATCGCTAAGACATTCTCAACCGGAACCTTAGGCTGGACATTGTGAACCGTGTTAAACACAAAACCTCCTCTGGGGGCAAAGATTCGAATGTGCTCTCGAACCTCTCTCTTAATCTGCTCCGTCGTGCCGAATGGTAGGGTCCGCTGAGTATCCACTCCGCCGCCCCAGAAGGTTATCTTGTCGCCGTATTTCTCTTTAAGCATGCGTGGATGCATATTCGCGGCGGAGGTCTGGACTGGGTTCAGGATGTCGAATCCGGCTTCGATGAGCTCTTTGATAAGCGGCTCAATTGAGCCACATGAATGGATGAACGTCTTCCAAGGCGTGTTCTCATGCACCCAATCGTTGACGCGTTTGTGAAAAGGCTTGTACATCTTCTGATAGGTTGCTTTTGACATGGCAGGACCTTTCTGAGTTCCGAAATCAGTTCCGGTTATGAACACTGCCGTCACCGTGTTCCCAACAACCCGGTATATCCGGCGCAAGTTCTCCAAGGCGGTCTCGCACTGCAGTTCGAGAACTCTGTAAATGTAGCTGGGACATCTCACATGACCCATATACCACTCCTTAACACCTCTGATGCCTTTTGGATGTCTGAGATTCAACCCCGGAACAAGCGCGATGTCGCCGAAACTGGTTCCGCCGAAGTTGGCAAGAATCGCCTTGTCCGTCTCGGTGTAAAGCCCTTCAGCCTCAACACGGAGATGTTCCAGCTCGTCCTTTGAGATGGGGCCAAACTCCTCAAGATTATCCTTCACATTCAAGTTTTTCCAGTCGATTGGCTGCTGCCTATCAACGGCGTCAAAGTAGAAGCCGCGCTTCGGCATTCTGGCGCATGGTGGTGCAGATAAGTCGCCCTGCGGGTACATTAGCACATTGCCCCCGTCGTCGGCCTGCGTATTAAACTTGCTCGGCACCAAGACAGGTGTTCCATCAGAAAGCCTCCAAGGTTTCCAGCCTTCATTTCTGAAGCCGAACATTGTTATTCCGGAGCTTAAGCCGACCACATCGACACCTAATGCCTCAAGTAGGTCCGGCGCGATTTCTCCAAGCATCTGGTAGGGTTCTACAACTTTGACGGGTGTTCCGGGACGGCCCAGCTTCAAAGCCTGTCGCAAGGCGTACACGGTGCTCACGTGCATTCCGGTTATGGGGCTTCCGCCTAAGTCAAGCGGGACCCGGTCGGGCTCTTGATGGTTCAATGCAAGATTCACTCGTTCTCTGGAATCGGTCATCGGTGACTTCTCCTTTGATTATTCCTATTAGAAGTTCGCAGTTTATATGTGAGATAGGAGAGTCACGTCATGAAGATAATGGGTGATTAGTCCTTTTCAGAAGCTGGAACACACTGGAAAAGGGAGTCTGCGAACGCGCTGAAAGACCTTTCGACCTGCTCGCCAAGAGAAAAGAAAGCGCTACAAGGCAAAAAGCGATCCGAGGATCAGCAAGCTATTGTTCGCCGTACCCAGGTAGGAGCCCAAAACAACTCCATAAGCGGCTATTCTCCGGAACCTACGTTGGGGTAGAGCCAGCGATACTAAGGTTAGGGCGGCCCAAAAGACCAGCAATGCCCTTGCCGGATGATACTGCGAGTTTGTCTCGCAGAATCCCATGTTCAGACCCACCAGGGTTGTCGCGTAGTCGGATATGACTCCTCCGAGAGCCAACAGAAAGGGAAAGACCCAGGGCTTCAAGCTCTGTCCACCAACCCGCTCCTTGCAGATGCCATAGTGTGAGAAGCGTGTGCCTGAAGGCCTAGTCCGTTAGGGCATGGGCACGCGCAAGAACGTCGAAAGCATCTGCATCCCTTGGGCTCTTTTCTTCTCTCTTTTCCGTGCGAACGCCTTTCGAAGGCTCGTTTGGAGCCTTGTCTGAGTCCACGAGGGCAGCAGCTCTATCCTGAAAGTCTAGCACGAGTCTTTCTTGAAGTTCCTTTTTGGCGGAGTTGTCCTCAAATGCTGTCTCGTCCGCCCCTTCTACGTATCCGGTCGGTCCTCGTGCCTTCAGCATCTTCATGATTCTCTCAGCAGCGACATCTATCGCGTCCTCTTGTGGTTTGTCCTTCACAAACAGCGCTACCAATCTAACCTCACGCCTCCTCTCTTAGTTCAATCAATGCCGAAACGTCTCAGGCTGTCGAACTGTTGAAGATACTCGTACCCCTTCTCGGTGGTCTCTATGAGGCCACCGTTGTTCGGGGATGTTGCGACAAGCCCAGCCTTCTCGAGCTTTTCCAGGTATTCTTCTAGCATTCTGAAGTTGAGGTTGGCGCCGTAGACTATTCTGGTCTTTCTTGCGCCTTTTCTCGCTATTCTCAGGATTTCAGCAACAATCTCTAGGTTGCTTCTTCTTGAGGGAATTTCAAGTTTCCTGAGCATTGCTTCTTACCTCACTTTCTTACTTTGACTTCATAGTTGGAAATGCGCCCATATTAAGGTTTTCTAGTCAAAAAGGGGATGATTCACTACTTTCTGGCAAAGAAAGACCTGTTTTCGCCAAGATGGGAAAATCAATCCTAAGTATTTCCAGGAAGCGAAACTATTCTAGACATTTTGCCAGACTTGGGGAAAACCTAGACTAATTTCTCAGCAGCTTGAAGAAGAACACTTCGACCTCGAACTAGCTGCTGCTCAGCGCAGCACCCTGCCTTCAATGACCCGTTCTTCTGAAATCCCCAACTCGGCCGAAAGCCACTGTCTCACCGTTTTTTGGCTTACGACAGTCTCAAAGAATGAGTCACCGTCTTCCGAAACGGGTTCCTCAGAGAAAACTGTCTGGCCCTCTCCTTCTTCTGTAGAGGAGATGGCCGCCTTTCCCGCGTCCCGGTCCATTAGCATCATGACCTCGGGTATGCCATTGGAATAGACAAAGACGAAAAGGTCGGAAACGGAGGAGAACGTGAATCGATCATGTGTGGCCTCAAAAGCGGCCAGCAAGGCTCCTTGGCTAGCGTTCTTGAAAGCTGTCCAGTCTTTGCATTTGACTGCGACCAAGGGTCCCTTCGATCCAACGGCTCCCACTACTTGCTTGACTTCCAGCCCATTCAGCCGTTCTAGAGACTGATCCAGTACAGAGATCTTCTCTTGGAAACCGCATATGTCGTCATATATCGCGTCAAACCTGTCAGCAAGCCTTGAAAGTGTCCCCTCATGCTCCCTAAGTATGCCTATTATTATGTCCAGAACATCTATCCTCTCTTGGAACTCGGAGTTACTGGGCATTGCACCAGATCACGACAGTAACTCAGAGCGGTCTGCCTTTTTAAGAGGTGCGAAATCAGCTTAAGAACACACAATATATAAACCAAAACTCGAACTCTTCTCTTGAGCCGACTCACCTATGCCTTGAACCACTTGAAGATGAGGTATTCTACCTTGTTCTCTTTTAGGTCTGGCACGGCGACTATGAAACGTTTCCTAACTGTGGTGGCAAGCCTTCCAGCCTTGACTACCTCAGTAGCCGTAACCTTGTCTTTGCGACTCTTCACGGAAACCATGTAAGGCGCATGCTCAAACCCGGGACCTTGCTTGTAGACGGCGAAGTCACATCCGTACTTGACTCCGGGCGTTACGATTAGCCCTTGCTCCCTTAGATCTCGATATGCTGCATATCTTGCGTCGAACTCGTCGTGGAGTTTTCTAGCCCGGTTCCTGAGTGTCTTGGAGTCCACCTCTTTTCTGTCCGACCCTTCAGTGACCTTCACTTTGCCTTTCTCAAAGAGGTACAGTCCTTCCATCAGGTCCAGTATTAGCGGGACGTCGAACTCTGGGGTCTTGGGCTTGAGTATGCCCAGTGGCTTGCCGTAGAAGCCGAGTTTAAAGAGTTCCGACCCTCCTTTGGTGTCCCAGACGATGAGGAAGTTTTCTACGAATTCTGCCTCAATCTGCTTGCCTGTCACTTCCTCGGCTCCTACAGCGCGAAGGCTAGTATTCTAGCCGCGTCCGACGCGTCCTCAATCTTGTCAGCAGTATCCTCTAAGAGCTTGATCACATCCCTCAGCAAAAGCAATGCAGGGATGTCCATCTTGCTCTGCAGGATGCTTACCTCTAGTGTACGGTAGAGGTTGTCCACGTTCCTCTCAGCCATCTCAACATCCTTCGCTTTCTCAAGCACTTTAGGAGAACCATAGTTCAACATAAGAAACGTGTCCCTGAGCTCGGAAACGGTTTGAGAAACGGCCTCTGCAAGATCCATCGTCCCCTTCTTCAGACTGTCTGGGACATCCCATTTCCGTTCGCTTATCTGCCATATTCTGAAGGTGATCCCTTTGCAGAAGTCCGCGATCTCGCTGGTTATGTCTGTGAACCGGAGAAAGTCTTCGCGGTTGAGCAGTATAGCACCGATCTCGACGAGCTCTTGGGCGACCGCTCTTTTTGAATCATCCATTTCATCGCCCAGCTTTTGGGCTTCCTCGTAAGACTGGGTGAGCAACTGCTTATCGTTCTTCACGAACGAGTCAATAAGCTGCGTCGTTTTTCGGAAGATGTCAATAACCTTCCTCAGGTGATCTTGGCAAAGACGAAGAGCCCTTCGCTTGGCACGGTGCTCTGCTTCCACCGGGAAAACCAACGGATTTCCGCCTCATGTGCTGCGTTCTCTTGTTTGACAATAAGATGGCGGCGAACCTTAAAAAGCCTAACTAGCGCTTGGATGAATATGAATGTCGATGACCTGGATGACCCTTTTCAGGAAGACATGCCTAGGTCTCCAAAGTTCCTTCTGGAGCGGAGATAGTCGCGCAGAAGTGCTGGCAGGTCATCAATCCTCGCTCTGACTTGCCGCCACGAGTCTCTGTCTCGTATCGTCACAGTACCATCCTTGAGCGTTTGGTAATCAACGGTCACGCAGAGGGGAGCTCCTATCTCGTCAAACCGGGCGTACCGTCTTCCGATCGACCCGGCCTCGTCGAACTCAGCGAGGAATCCTTCTGCATTCAGCAGTTCATGCAGGTGGCTGGCCTGTTCAGGCAAGCCGTCTTTGCTCACTAGTGGGAGGACAGCCAACTGAACTGGCGCGATATCGCGGGGCAACTTCAGAACAGCTCTTCCTTTCTTGGCCGTGTAGGCATACTCCAATGCGACATAGGTTAAACGGTCTGAACCGAAGCTCGGTTCTATCACGTGCGGTACGAAGCGGCGGCCCTTCTCCTCTACCTTTCTACGGATGATTTCGACTTGTTCAGGAAGAATCCTGAACTCACCAGCTTGATAGAAGCCTTGGCTCTTGAACGCATTCTCCAGCTCTCTGGCGTCAACTCTTGCCAGGATACCGGTGACTTCTTCTGTTTCCTCTTTGAATGCTGGTCCGATCTTGGCGGTTACAGGCTTCACGACGACCTCAGTCTTCACCGTGCCTTTCTCGTCTGATTTGAAGACTCTCATGTCGACCCCGCTTTCGGTCATGTGCCCTTTCAGGTCATAGTCCGTTCTGTAGTTGAAGCCTGCAACCTCAATCCAACCCCAACGGTCAAGGTGGACTTCCTGATCGAACCCCTGAACTGAATAATGCGCCCTCTCCCACTGAAACTTCTCTATGAACCACTGCTTGTCATCCGGGACCCCCAGTCCGATGACGAAACGTTTTGCCAAGGCCATGAAGAAAGCTTGCCATTCCATGAGGATGTAGCCCTTTTCGACTGCTTCGCTTACAGTGACCTCAACTGGAGCCTTGGACCCGCTCGCTCTGTCCTTTACGAGCAGGAGCCTCAGGGTTTCGTCTCTCACCTCGTCCAACAACGGGCACTTTGGGATCTTCGGGTCAAAGAAGAACTCAAGGTCCATGATCGTGAACTCTCTTAGCCTTATGGGACCTTGCCGTGGCGAGATTTCGTTCCTTAACGCGTGACCTATCGTGGCAAAGCCGGCTGGAAGTCTCTCCCGCGTTTGCTCATATAATCGTTTGAACTCGACAAACACGCCTTGAGCGGCTTCGGGACGACCATAACCTACCGCCTCGGAGTATGGGCCTATCGTGGTCCTAAACATCGTGAGAAAGTGTTCGGGCGCTGACAGACTGCCGCCACACTCGGGGCACTTGACGGCGTACTTTCTGAGGGCGTCTGTTACTTCTTTCAGCGCCATCTTGTCCGTCTCTTGTGGACTCATCTTGGCAAACTCTTGGAGCAGATGATCTGCCCGGAACCTTCTCTTGCAATCGGCGCATTCGGCCATTGGCTCCTTGAAGTGTGTGACATGGCCCGAAGCCTTGAAGACCCTTTCAGGTGAGATGACTGGTGACTCAAGTTCATGGAATCCTAGCCGACGGAGGAATGTTTCCCTGAACTTGTCTTCTACCTTCCTTTTCATGATTGAGCCTAGATGTCCCCAGTTGATGAACCCGCTCACACCGCCATAGATCTCGCATGAAGGCCAGAAGAAGCCTCGGCGACGAGCTAGCACGCTGACTTTCTCGTATTTGTCCACGGTCTTCGTGACGCAGACCTCCTACTGTGCCAGAGAGACGTAACCACGCAACAAGATGCTGTTTTGTGATATTAAGATTGCCTATCGAAGCTTCTTGCTCACGTACGGCCCGTCGTACCCGTAACCAAGCCGCATATAGTAGCTTCTCGTCCCCAACGCGCTGGTCACAAGAACCTTAGAGTAGCCGTGCTTGCTGCTAATGTCCTCGGCCTCATCAAGTAGCAGTGCTCCCCAGCCTTTGTGCTGATGTGCTTCTTTGAGCCGTTTGCCGAGTGGAACAAGCGGACCGAGAACTCGCAGTTCACGGATTAGGGCGGTTCTTTTTCTTGTGATTTCAGGTCTATGGGCCTTGTTAGACGGAAGCCGAAGTCTTAGGTAGCCGATCAACACATCGTTCTCAGTGTCTTCGATTGAGATGAAGAACTCTTTTCCCTCGGAGGCCTTGTAGCTCCTAGTCAACACCTGCGCGTTCCTTTCGTCAGGTTTCACGTGGTCTCTCAGCCATCGGTGACCGGCTTCGCGACATCGAATGCATGCGCACTTTCTGTTCTCTGCTTTCAGTCGATTCAGCACAAGTTCGCGAAGGTTGCTCCGGGTTACACCCTTCTTGATAAGGTACGCCGGGATGTCCCGTTGCACACGCATGATTCTGACCCATTCCGGAACGATCTTCTTGACCTCCGAAATCAGTCCGATGGCTTCTTTGGTCGAGTAGGGCTTGTAGACTCCCCGTTTCCACCATTCGTAGGTCTTCGTTCCTTCAACAACGAGGCAAGGGTATATCTTGAGCATGTCAGGCTTGAAGTTGGTGTCAGAGAAGATCTTCCTGAAGCCTTCGATGTCGCGGTCGAAGTTCGAGCCTGGGAGACCGGGCATCATGTGGTAAGCAACCTTAAGCCCGGAGTCCTTCAAAATCCGCGTGGCTTCAATGACATCTCTTACAGTGTGGCGACGGTTGACGATCCTGTAGATGTCGTCATAGACGTTTTGTACTCCTAGTTCAACCCGTGTGACGCCCATCAGGAGCATGTGGTCAACATGAGGTTCCTTAGCCCAGTCAGGACGAGTCTCAACAGTGATGCCAACATTCCGAACTCTGCTGGTCTCTGCAAGCTTTTTCGCTTCTTCGAGCGTTCTGGATGATGAACCCGTGACCGCGTCCAGACACCCTTGCACAAACCGCTCTTGGTAGTCCAGTGGGGTTGCTGGAAATGTCCCGCCCATGATGATGAGCTCGATCTTGTCAACCTTATGCCCAATCGCCTGGTACTGCATCATTCTGTGCCTAACTTGGTTGTATGCGTCGTAGTTGTTCTGCAATCCCCTCAGTGTCGCCGGCTCAAGCCCCGTGTAGCTCTGGGGAACTCCTTTCGATGGCCCACCAGGGCAGTAGGCGCAAGGCTCCTTTTGGGGACAAGATGTAGGCTTTGTCATCACCGCAATAACGGTGATTCCTGAGGCGGTGCGAACTGCCTTCCTCCGCAGAACCTTAAGCAGTTTAGTCTTCTCGTTAGGCTTTAAGCATTTGATTATCTCAGAATTTGAAGGGACGTGGCTAAGCCGGTACGCTTCTGCGACTCTGATCTTGATTTGGTTGACGTCCTTCCATGATGGGTTCGGAAGCTCCATCAGGCTGCTTATGATCTCTTTGTTAGCTTTGACGCTCATTCGCTGTCCCCATAGGTCAAGAGAGCTGACAGATAAGGATGCTATCTGATTGAAAAAACAGGAAGGAATAAGGTTGTTGTTAGATTCCCAGTTTCTCGTTTATCTCTTTCTGGTATCTCTCGACTCGAAGTTCTTCCATGTCTCTTGTTCTCACAGGTTTGCCTACAGTGGCTGACTCGTAGAATCCTAGCGGTATGGCCATATCCTTGTAGCCTTCTAGGGCGTCAACTTCTGGTTTCCTCTTGCTCACAATTGCCTCGTAGAAGTCGTAGAGTTCAATGGCGAAGTCGTTAGTCGACCCCTTTGGAAAGAGCTTCTCGGTTCCATCAGGTCCTAGGTTCTGCCTCATGCTTCTTACAAGAGCATCGGATGATTGGGTCTCTAGTTTGCCTTCATCCTTCTGGATGTGCATACCGTCGTCAGAGAGTGAACCCTTGGAGCCGTAGATTGTGTGCGAGTACATTCCTTTCCCAGGCGTCGCCCTAGTCCATAACCACTGTGAGAACATGTCACCTTCATGCCGTACTATAGCCATAGTCATGTCGTCCACGGTCACCTTTACACCTTGCTTGACTGGGTCGAAGGTATGGGTCATTGCGACGACCTCAACAGCTTCTTTGCCCAACTGGTAACGGTCCAGGTCAGCCCAGTGCACTCCACCGTCGAAAACCCAGCTCCCGCCAGCCGTGAATTTGTCCTCTCTCCAGCCCCACGGGTTGGGGCCCCAACCTGTGGCTGACCAGATGACAATGCGCGGGTCGCCTATGAACCCCTGCCTTATTGCCCACCAGAAGGCTCTCTGTTTAGGAGCTCTACGATAGTTTTCCGCAACCGCAACGACTTTCTTAGCCTTCTCAGCCTTGTCCATGATGATTCTTGCGGCTCTCATTGTTATGCCTAAGGGTTTTTCTATGATGACATGGAACCCTTCTTCGAGGCATTGAGAAGCTACCGTGTGATGAAGGTTGTGGGGCAGACAGATGTCCACAGCGTCCAAGTTCTTCTCCCCCAGCATCGTCTCGAGGCTCGAGTAGACCTTGGGCTTGGAGGCCTGAAAGTTGCCTATGGCTTCAGCTCTCGACTTGGCATTTTCCAAGGAAACGTCGCATGTTGCCTTCACCTCTAACGCTCTTATGCCCCGGACGTGAAGGTCTCTGTAACCTTCTATGTGGGCGCCAGCTATTCCACCGCAGCCAACTATACCAATGTTCACCTTCTGCATCTCACTTTTCTCCTTTGATGGCAAGAACTCAGCTGAAGCGATATAAAATGCTTTTCGAGTGCTTCGAAAACTGTAAAGAGATTGATCAAGGTTCCGTGGCAAAGCCTACTCTAACCACTTGAACCTGCTCTACAAATCCTTTTCCGAGGATCTCGCCTTCGAGGAATTTCCTTCAAACCGTCTTAGATCACAAGGTGATTTACAGGCTCCAGAAAGACTCTGTTTTGTGCAAGCCTTATGACATGACCCAAAACGCACGTGATCGCGTCAGTGGGCTACGAATCGATCCAAGTATCGCCTATGTCTTTTGAACGTCTTTTGAAGGCTTAAGCTAAGGTTGTCTTGAATGCTCTGAAGATCCTTGTACAGTCTAACATTAGAGGATTTGGGAGATGCCCAGGTCTCCTCGTCAACCTCAACGTAGCGGCTAGTTACCTCTTGGATACTCATTCTCTTTCCTATATGATTGGCGTAGGTCCAGAGCGCCTGCAAAGCCGCCCCATAGGCTGCACCTTCATCTATCTTGAGGCAGACAACCTCAGCATCGAATATGTCAGCCGCTATCTGCCGCCACGCCGGGTTCTTGGAGCCGCCTCCAGTTAGCCTTATCTGCGTCGGCTTGATGCCCAACTCTTTCATCCGATTCAGCCCATAGTTCATGCCTAGTGTCACGCCTTCCATCGACGCTCGGACGAAGTGTGGCTCGTCAAATGTCCTGCTGTTAAGGCCATAGAAGACGCCAGTTCCGTCTGGGACATTGGGCGTTCTTTCACCCTCAAAGTAAGGCAACAACATTAAGCCGTCTGAACCAGCAGGCGCCTCTTCAACCGCTTTTGTCAGCTCATCGTGGGAGAGGTTGAACAAGTTCCTTGCGAACTCCGTTGCAACTGTGACGTTCATCGTGCAAAGAAGAGGCAACCAAGCATTTGTTGAATCGCAGAAGGCGGCAATTTCGCCTTCAGGATCGACCGTAGGCACATCGGAGTAGGCATAGATGGTGCCTGATGTTCCAAAGCTTGCTGTGACAATGCCCTTGACAGTGTTGCCTGTTCCAACAGCGCCCATCATGTTGTCGCCTCCGCCAGCGCTGACGAGAACATCCTCATCAAGTCCGAGAACGCTGGCGACTTCTTCTCTCAGCTTCCCAGCGGGTTTGTCAGAGCTCTGCAACGGTGGGAGCTTGCCCTCTAGGTCCGGGTCGATGGCTTGAAGGATTTCCCTGCACCACTTTCGGGTTCGAATGTTCATCAGGGCTGTTCCGGAGGCGTCGCCATACTCCATCACCTTCCTTCCGGTAAGGTAGTAGTTAATGTAGTCATGTGGCAGAAGGATCGTTCTGAGCCTCTTGAAGTTACCGGGCTCATGCCTCTTCAGCCAAAGGATCTTTGAAGCCGTGAACCCAGGAGGAATCGTAAGACCCAGAAGATCAATGACCTTCTCCTTCCCCCCAAGCCTGTTTGTCAGGTACTCACATTCCTCCGTCGTGCTTGTGTCATTCCAAAGCTTTACAGGTCTGATGACATTTCCCTGATCATCAAGCGGGACCAAACCGTGCTGTTGCCCGGAGACACCAATCGCCTTGACATCTTTCGAGTTGACCTTTGACTCTTCCAAAGCTCGCTTCAAAGTCTCATGCAAGGCGTCGATCCAGACGGCATGGTCCTGCTCCTTATGCCCTGGAGGTAACCCCTCGATAGTACCGTAAGCCTTTGTCGCTTTGCCCGCAACTTCGCCTGTTTCGCCCTTCACAACTACCGTTTTCGTGCTCTGCGTGCCATTATCGATGCCAATGAAGTAATCGGCTCTAGCCATTCTTCAGTCTTCCTCCTTCAGACTGAAACCATTATTTACAGCTTCTACCGTCTAATCAGTGTATAAAGTTGATGCTAATCTCACTGTCGATTCTGGAGTACGAACGCGACCTGTCCCAGCACGTGAACAACCTGGCGGCATCGCTATCGTTCTCGCAGATCCTTCGCTTAGTTGGGACCGGCAAGATTCACCGGGTCCACTTAGACATTATGAGACCGCCAATGATACCTGGGAAGAGGATGTTCTCCATTCAACTAATGAGACGCCTTTATGAAGACCTCCACAAGAGCATCCCGTTGGCATTTCACCTCATGGTCAGCGAACCGCTGCCGATCCTGATGGAAATCAACGAATTCGTGCCAAAGGGAGAAAGGCATGGGACCGCGGTCTTTATTCAGGTCGAATCCTTCACCTCGCAGAAGAAGACCGCTGAGGCACTTTCGCTCCTCAGAGAATGCGGGTACGAGGCTGGCATTTGCCTTAACTTGCCCACCCCAAGCCGCGCGTTGACAAGAGAGATCGTCGGTAAGGCAGATACCATCCTCTTGATGTCCGTTCCGATGGGACAGGGAGGGCAAAAATACAGCAGCAAAGCAACCAACAGAATCAAGCGCATCTCCAAGAAGTTCCCGGACAAGCCAATAGAGGTCGACGGAGGAATGAACGCAGAAACAGTCTTTCTCGCTGATCAAGCTGGAGCCAAAGTCGCTATCGTGGGCTCATTCATAACCCAGAACCAGAACCATGAAGGAGCACTTCTGGAGCTCGAAAGAAGCCTTAAGATGCGCCGAGTGGAGCGAGCTTAGAGCGCTAGTCTAGCTCCCCCCATCTGCTGGCGAATTTCCTAGGGAGCCTGTTGCAGGCTTTCCTCATTCTTTTCCAGTCCTGCGTCTTTGGGCTGAGGAAGAAGACCCAAATAACGGCGGATGGCATGAAGCCGCTGGGTGACTCCTCATCCATAACAGGAAACCGAAAGCTCAACGGAAGGCACTATTGGGCCGGGCTCACTTCCAAGAGTTTGTGCGGGACAGTATCCTTCTTGCTTCCTTCTTGTAGCTTTCCACATCTGGCTGGTCGAAAGGCTGAACGCCGAGAAGGTACCCCAGATAAATGGTTTCCATCATCTTGAACTGGAGGAACTGCCCGATCGAGTACTCTGACTTGTCAGGCAGCGTGACCTCAATGAACGGCCTCTTGTCGCGCTTGAAGGCGATCTTTGTCCCTTCGAAAATGGCGTCCATTATGGTGTTCAAGCTCTTGCCCCGTATCCCGGGAACAAGTTCAGCGTGCCCTTCCATCTTCGGAACCAAAAGATCAGTCTTATTCCTTTCCACGCGGACGAACGTAGTGAACTTGTCATAGGGACCCCCCAAGTACAGCTGCGCCACAGAATGAAGATCGGTGGAGCCTATTGAAACGGTGGGGGTAATACCGACGTTGACCTTCCTGCCTTTCCTGCTAAACTCCTTGCCGAGACTTTCAGCCATCAACTGCCTGTGCCACTTCCCGATCGCCTCCATATCGTTCGAGAACAGGAAGAGATCGAAAATGTTCTTTCGCTTCTTGCAGTGAAGGTACTTGACTGACGCGCTGATGGCTGCAGGATTCTCTTTGATATTCTCGTGGACACACATGTCTCTTGCTACTCTAGCGCCTTCGAGCAGTCGCCTGATGTTCACCCCCAACAGTCCTAGAGGGAACAAGCCGACTGGAGAGAGAACAGAGTATCGTCCGCCCACAAGTCTCGGGATTTCCAGGGCATCGAAGTTCCTTTCTGCCGCTAGGCTCCACAGATTTGAGTCCCTGTCGGACGTGACGACAACGCATCTTCGGCAATCTCTCTGGTGCTTCTGCAGCAGATCGAGCAGGATCTCGAAGTTTGCTATGGTCTCGGTTGTGGTCCCAGACTTGCTTATGCCGTTAACTATGACGTTCCGGTTCCTTTTCAGAGCTGATTCGACCATCTCGATTATACAGTTGATGTAGTCAGAATCAGTCGTATCGGCATAAAGCACCTTCACACCTTGGCTCAGCTGATTGTGCAGCTTCCCGAGAACCGCTTCTTGGACAGCAATTGTTCCAAGGTCGCTGCCGCCGATGCCAACGACGACAAGATACTCAGGTCTCAGCTGGAGCTTGTCTTCTATCACCTTCTCCACACTTTCCAGCATGACCCTGTCGTCAGGCAGGTTAATTGAGGCCCTTTCGTTACTGTAACCTTTAGAGGTCGCACGCCTCATGTTCTCAATTTCGGGCTCTAGCCTTTCGGCAGTCTGGAAAATCCTCTTCTGCGGAATCAGACAGTTCTCGTAGCAGAGCCTCAAAGTGTCCAATGGGGTGACGCCAGCTAACTATAAACGCAAACATCAAATAACCTTTTTCGTTCAGTTGTAGCACCAGCTCATACACGGACTAGTGGAACCCCGCCCCAGCTCTCCTGACTCCGCTGGTTTTTTTGACATGCTCCGTCTTATTTTCGTTTTCGGAAGCATAGCATGTCGTCTTATTGGCGTTGTACGATTCCGTAAAGTCTTCATGGACGCAAAGCGAAGTTGGGTGCTGTAACAGGGTCTGTCGCTTGCACTCATGGTCATTGCTCCTTTGGGGGCAGCGCCCTGGAGCATAGAAGGACTGATCTATACAAAGATCCCTTGCGGTTTCATGCAATTGCCTTGCCCAAGTAACCCTTCAGACTTTAGCCTTCTCATCGCTTCTGATCGCTTGGCAACGACGTGTTGAGAACAAAACACGGTAGACATTAGTAGCCAAGACGCTTTTTAAGTACGAGTCATTGGCTTACGTTGAAAAAGGGGAAAGAGGGTTTCTGCGGGAGACCGACCACTTCCTTAGAGATTGGCAGGCCTGGCAAAGTTGCAAAGTGCTCGGTCTTCTCTGAAAGCTTATTATTCATGATCGAAGTTACTCTGGAAAGGTGACCCGAGTTGCCGGCTGCCAAACAGGTCATAGGAAAAGGGAGGGTCCTCTCCAAGGCAACTGGTTTTGGAGACTTGGTGTTCTTATCAGGCATCGGACCCCACGATCCTAGGACAGGAAAACCAGTCGAAGGTGGAATCAAAGAACAAACCAAGATGGTGATGGAGCTTATGAAGGTAGCGCTGGAAGAAGCTGGAAGCCGCTTAGACGATGTTCTGAAGTGTACAGTGTTCCTTACGGACATGAACCACTACGCAGAAATGAACGAGGTTTACGGTTCCTACTTCACGGTTCCGCCTGCTAGGACCTGCGTTCAGGTATCTAAGCTGCCCAGACCCGGCGAGAACGTCCTTGTTGAGATAGACGCGATAGCCTGCAAGTCTCCGAAATAGCTGACAGAAGAGCGATCCCATGAGCATATACGACAAGCTAGGTGTTAGACAGATCATCAACGCTTGGGGAACGCTGACGAGCTTAGGGGGGTCAATAATGCTTCCCGAAGTCGTTGACGCGATGAACGAAGCCGCCAAAGCCTTTGTCGACATGGATGAACTGAACGGAAAGGCTGGAAAGATCATCGCCGAGGTAACGGGTGCTGAGGCGGCGTACGTGACTGCAGGCGCGGCTGCTGCTCTGGTAATGGCGGTTTCCGCATGCATGACGGGCAAAGACCCGGAGAAAATGGCGAGGATACCGTACATTGAGGGCTTGAAGAACGAGGTGATCATGCCCGCCATGCAGGACAATGTGTACGCCAGGAACTTCGTCATCCC
>Ga0315308_1000676_pt1 | contig 19272 bp, 18 predicted proteins | sample TDP3_MG_FD_203078 | JGI IMG/M metagenome (GOLD analysis project Ga0315308, IMG submission 203078) | Freshwater sediment microbial communities from Lake Towuti, South Sulawesi, Indonesia - TDP3 | ecosystem: Environmental > Aquatic > Freshwater > Lake > Sediment | place: Indonesia: South Sulawesi... | reverse complement strand
CCCACCAGACTGATTAATTATTCATTCGAACTTGTATAATAATTTAAGGAGAATGAGAAAGTGCGCGTGCGCCGCGCTCAATAACCATTTAGAACCGTTATAATCCAAAAATATCCCCAAAAAGACCGTAAAATCAAGTTTTGAAGTGGTAGCCCGGGAGAGATTCGAACTCTTGCATTCGTGTTTAACATGACTCTGCTAGCATATCATCTTCAGAGAGCCTGGACTTGAACCCTTTCGGGTATTAGTCCCGGGTAGCTCCACCTAGAATGACAGAGCCTGCTATGCGCTGTTGATACCTGGCGTCTTCGTCACTGACACGCATGGTTTCTGAGGCGTAGTGGTCATAATCATCATCAACAAGTGCACAAAAACACCCGTCAAACAAGCAACGTTCAAACTCCACGCTCGTCAACCCGAAACGTCACTTTTAACAACACAGAAAGCGCCTTTCAACAACATCAAAAGTGCCCCAAAACAAAGCCAAACCCAACCCAAAACACCCGCCAAACCAAAAACACAACTCAAAAAACAAACAGAAACAACCCCTTACCACCTCAAAAAATTTTTTCTGCACCTATACTAATCCCCTTCAAAGCATTAGTTAATCAACAACATGCATGCACACAGCCTAATTTCACCATGATCCCATACTGGCTCAAGCTACCCGAAACTAACACTCAGAACACCAAGAACGCAAAACAACAAAAAACAACCAAAACGTACAAAAAAGCACAAAAAACAACACTAAAGTACCAATTTGACACTCGACCCTCCTCAACCCATCCGCCCTCAGAAAGAGTTTATAACACAGAATGCCGATTATGCACCGTTATTGCAGGCAAGCACCATGGTCAAATACATATTCATAACCGGCGGCGTGCTTTCCTCGGTCGGCAAAGGCATACTAACATCATCCATCGGCAAAATGCTCCAAACCCGCAGCCTAAAAGTCACAGCCATAAAAATCGACCCCTACGTGAACGTCGACGCAGGCACCATGAACCCATACATCCACGGTGAAGTCTACGTCACAGACGACGGAGGCGAAACCGACCTCGACCTAGGCGGATACGAACGCTTCCTAGACCAAAACCTCTGCAAACACAACAACATCACCACAGGCATGGTCTACCAAGCAGTCATCGAAAGAGAACGAAAAGGTGACTTCCTAGGCAAATGCGTCCAAATAGTGCCACACGTAACCAACGAAATAAAACACAGAATCCGATACGTAGCCAAAGAATCCAACTGGGACATAGTCCTAACCGAATGCGGAGGAACAGTAGGCGACATCGAAGGCCTACCCTTCCTCGAAGCCATACGCCAAATGCGCCTCGAAGAAGGCTACGAAAACACCCTCTACGTTCACGTCGCATTAGTTCCAATTCTAAGCGTTACAGGAGAAATGAAAACCAAACCTCTCCAACACAGCGTAAACGAGTTGCGCAGAATCGGTATCCAACCAGACACTATCGTGGCGCGATGCGAAAAAATGATCGACAAGGAATCCTCGGCCAAGATTGCCCTGTTCGGCACGATACCTGAAAACGCCGTATTCTGCAGCTACAATGTCCCATCCATCTATCAAGTGCCGCTCACACTAGATGAACAGGGGATGGGCAACTACATCTGTGAACGACTGCAACTTAGTAAGCGCAAACCAGATTGGAACAGCTGGACGCAGTTTGTCAATTCAGTTTCGAACCCAAAGCACGAGGTCAAAATCGCCTTAGTTGGCAAATACGTCGGACTTGTCGACGCCTATGTGAGTATGAATGAGGCTTTCCACCATGCTGGAGCAGCTTGCCAAACCAAAGTGTCAATCAACTACATAGAAGCTGAAACCCTAGAACGTGATTCCAACATCGCCAGCCGCCTCAAGAACCACAACGGAATATTCATACCATACGGTTTCGGCGTCAGAGGCACAGAAGGAAAAATCAAAGCCATACGCTTCGCACGAGAGAACGATGTGCCCTTCCTCGGCATATGCCTAGGCTTCCAACTAGCAGTAATAGAATTCGCGCGCAACATCTGCGGACTTGAAGACGCCGGCAGCACAGAACTTCATCCTGAAACGCCACATCCAGTCATAGATCTCATGCCAGAGCAGATGTCAGTGAAACGGAAAGGAGCAACCATGCGCGTAGGCGCTCACAAAATCATAGTACAAAATTACACGATGGCGCACAAGCTATACGGCTCTGATGAAATATACGAACGCCACCGACACCGCTGGGAAGTCAACCCAGAATACTGGGACACTCTGAACAAGCATGGAATGGTATTCTCAGCCAGAAGCGAAGACCTCCGACGAATAGAAATCCTCGAATTACCAGACAAATTCTTCTTCCTAGCATCACAGTTCCACGGCGAATTCAAGAGTCGCCCAGGCAAGCCAGACGGTGAATACTACGGCTTCATCAAAGCATGCCTAGACAAAAAACTGGGAGAGGCCAAACCTATTAAAGAGTTGGAGACCAAAGTCTCTCCCTAGCTAAAAATGCCAAAACGGAGAGGACCATAAAACCCGGTACCACCATCTGGCTTTAGCATTGCTTGGTGCATTCGCAAATGAACAATCAGATCTCTTTTCCCCTGAAGCGAACCGGCATCATCGTGCTCATCATAGGAGTATTCGGTTTTCTCCTCTACCTATATTTTGTCGGGTTGGGCGAAGTCGTCGATCAGATTCGGCAAGCCGACCCCTTCTACTATTCATTGGCGTTTGCCGCAATGATCATGAGCGTAGCTTTCTATTCACTCACCTGGCACCGCCTACTGCAAATCCTGTCCGTTAGAAGCTCATTCCTAAAAGCGTTTCAGTTCATCTGGGTTGGAAGCTTCGTTGACCTATTGGTTCCAGCAGAATCAATAAGCGGAGACATCTCAAGAGTCTATCTAATGTCGAAGGAATCAGGCGACAATGCAGGCAAAGTAGTGGCCTCAGTTATTGGACACCGCGTATTAGCCATGTCAATCACAGTAGCCGGTCTTATCATCAGCTCACTCTATTTTCTGCTGAAATACCCGTCCTCTCTGCTAGTAATGGAGTTTGTCAGCGTAATTGCCGCAGGCACTCTACTGTCTGTGGCTCTGATCCTTTACTTTAGCAAGAGAAGACAGGCCACCGGCAGAATAGTCAACTGGATCATTGGCGTGCTTGTGTGGTTTTCTCGTGGCCGCTGGAAATTCGAGCGTTTAAAGACTTCCGCAGACAAGTTGCTCAAAGCCTTTCATGAAGGCATAGACAACCTAGGTGTACGCCCCAGCCGATTAGCCCTACCTATTTCTTTTGCCATAATCGCGTGGCTATTCGACCTTTTGATCGCGTTTTTTGTGTTCCACGCATTAAACGCCTCAATTCCCTTCAGCGCCATAGTAATCGTGTATTCGATTAGTGTGGGCATTCAAACTGCTCCGATAGGCATTCCAGGCGAAGTCGGAGTCTTGGACATAATCATGGCGACACTCTACACACTGCTTGGGGTGCCTATTGTCATAAGCGGTGGGGCAACCATTTTGATACGATTCCTTACGTTGTGGGTACGATTGCTAATAGGCGGTTTGAATGCGCAGTGGCTTGGCGTAAGGGGCATTAAACCATCTAACACGACACCAGAATTAGGATCTAATTAGAAAGTTCAGCGGGTTAAGAGCTTGTACATATCTGATGTTGAAAGTGTAGAGACTACAGAATCAGAAAAAAGCACGAGCTAAAGGCGCAAGAGTTAGGTATCTGCAGCACAAGGCGTCGAACCTACACGTCTTCAACTACGTTTGTTCACCATCGACGTGGGCGGGTTCACGTCCCTAGAAAAACCTGAACATGAACACGAAGTCTTCCTCATCAGAGGTCATGTGTTAGTTCGAGTAGGACAGCATGAGGCGATAACCAAAGCTGGAAACGTCGTATTCATACCTTCAAACGACGAACATCAATTCACGAATGCTACCGATGAGCCAGTTGAATTCCTGTGCACCAAATAGACATATGGGCCAAGGGAACTCAGCAAGCGACATGTAGGTTTAAGCCTAAAGAATTTTATCCAGTTCGGTTTCCAAGATTTGCCTTATCTTTTGGAGAAATTGGGCTGCTGGTGCACCATCGACAATTCTATGGTCATAAGATAGGCTGAGCTGCGTGATTGGTTTTATCTTGATTTCACCATTCTCCACCATTGGTCTCTGCGCTATTCTGCCGACACCGAGAATGGCTGCCTCAGGTGGATTTATTATCGGTATGAACGTGTCGACTCCGTACATCCCGAGATTCGTGATAGTGAAGGTCCCACCAGTCACATCATCCTTCGCAAGTTTGTCCCCCTTGGTTTTTGCGATCAATTCCTTGAGCGTTGCTGTCACCTCGCTGAGTGTTTTCTTATCTGCATTGTGAACAACGGGTACTACTAGTCCCTTCTCCGTAGCTACAGCAACACCTACGTTAATGTCTTCAAACACCTTGATCTGATCATTTTCAAGGGTCGAATTCATGTACATGTGTTCTTTCAGAGCTTGTGCTACGGCTTTAACAAGAACGTCTGTGTACGATGCGTCAGTGCGTTGTCGTAGCCTTTCCACTTTCGACATGTCCACTTCCATTGTGATTGTGCTGTGCGGCGCTGTTCGAGCACTCAACGAAACCCTCTCAGCCGTTGTTTTCCGTATTCCAACCAAGGGAACAACTTCCCGCACCCTAGGCTTCGCCACAAGGTGCTGAGCAAAGCGTTTCACATCGTCCTCGACAATTCTGCCCTCCGGGCCTGTTCCCGCAACCTGTGCCAAATCGACTCCTAGCTCTTTGGCCAACCTTTTCGCGGCAGGCGAAGCCGGAACCCGACCGGTTTCAGCTGGAGTCTCTGGCTTTGTAACTTCAACTTCTTGCACCTTTGCCTTTGCGGCTAGAGTTGCCATTTCTGCCTCTGGTATAGCCTCATCTGGCGTCGTGATTATGCCTATTGCCTGGTCTATGGGCACGTTCTCACCTTCGGTTGCCAGAATCTTGCGCAGGACCCCAGCTTCAGGCGCTTCCATGTCATACGTCACTTTCTCAGAGAGGATCTCAACCAGAGGTTCACCCTTCTGCACTGCCTCACCCTCCTTTCTGAACCACTGTACCACCGTGCCCTCTTTCATGGTCAAACTGAGCCTCGGCATGACAATCCTAGTAACCAATTCAACTCATCTCAAGCTGAAACTGTTAATACCGGATTTAGGCTTTAAAAGTAGAGGACGACCACTGATGCATTCACATGGAGCAGAAGTTCCATTTGATGTATTTGTCTCATTTGGCATTATTGACTTGTCTGCTCACGCCTTCCTAATGCTTGGATTAACTGCAGCCCGACTACGCCCAAACTATCTTTGTTCTAATGGCATCGCTGGAAATCTTCTTCTTCATACTATTCATCATTGAAATGATTCAGGGAAAATAGAATCGTATATCTAGACTATCTCCTTCACCGCTCTAGCTATCGTCTTTTCGTCGGGTACAACAAACTTCTCCAATGTTGGACTGAAAGGCACAGGCGTGTCTGGCTCGGCGACTCGTTTAATTGGTGCATCCAGATAGTCCAGAGCCTCCTCAGCGACTATTGCGGCGATTTCGCTGCTGACACCAGCCGTCTTACAGTCCTCTGAAACCACAACCAATCGACCCGTCTTCCTCACTGACTTGAGAATTGCCTGCCTATCCAAAGGCGCCAGTGTTCTCGGGTCAACAACTTCGACACTTATTCCCTCCTTACCCAATTGCTCAGCGGTTGCCAATGCCTTGTGAACCATGTATAAGGTAGCCACAATTGAAACGTCTGAACCCTCGCGCTTGACATCAGCGACCCCAAAGGGAACAACAAAATTTTCTTCAGGAATCATTCCATCGACAGGATACAGCAACTTGTGCTCAACAAACAGCACAGGGCTGCTTCCACGAACAGCCGCTTTCAGCAACCCTTTCGCGTCGTAAGGAGTTGATGGTGCAGCAACATACAAACCAGGAGTGTGCATAAACCATGCTTCAAGACTCTGAGAGTGGTGAGAAGCTATGTTCACACCTGCGCCGAACGGCGTTCGAATCACCAAAGGCACCGAAGCTTGACCGCCGAACATGTATCGAATCTTAGCGGCCTGATTGCAGATCTGATCCATGGCAAGAGCAGTCAGGTCACCGAACATGATCTCGGCAACAGGTCTCATGCCCGTTATAGCCGCTCCAACACCTACACCTATTATAGCCGATTCCGAGATTGGTGTGTCTCGAACCCTTTCGTCTCCAAACTCCTCAGCTAGGCCCTTGGTCACACCGAAGGCGCCACCCCAGTAACGTCCGATGTCTTCCCCAAGCAGGAACACTGTTTTGTCTCGCTGCATCTCCTCACGCAAAGCTTCGCGCAAGGCATCCCGAATTGTTATTTTCTTCATTGCACCGATGCGCTCTCCTCGGGCGAGTAAACATCTTCTAGCGCTTCCTCAGGCTCCGGGAATGGGCTTTCCAACGCAAACTTCGTTGCATCATCAACAGCCTTTCTGCATTCATGAACGAGTTCTTCGATTGAGGCTTCCGATAAGACTCCTATGTCTACAAGTCGCGTTTGAAAGATGGCTATTGGGTCTTTCTTGAGCCATGCATCAACCTCCTGCTTGGGTCGATAAGCAGCAGGGTCAAACCGTGAATGTCCCCTGTGCCGATAGGTCTTGCATTCCATGAGCGTCGGGCCTTCACCCTTTCTTGCTCTTTTCACCGCTTCCTTGGCCCCTTCAAAAACTGCCAGTACATCGTTCCCGTCGACGGCGACCCCAGCGATGCCATACGCCTTCGCGCGGTCTGCGATGTTCTCGATTAACATAACTCGAGACTGTCGGGTTCCCATAGCATACAAGTTGTTCTCACACACAAACACAACGGGCAGAGACCAGACAGCGGCAAGATTGATCGCCTCATGGAAGGTGCCCTGATTCGAAGCACCGTCGCCGAAGAAGCAAGCCACTACTTGGTCTGTGCCTCTGAGCTTTATAGACGAGCCTGCGCCGGCTGCAATTGGGATGCCTGCTCCCACCACTGCTGTTGCGCCTAGCATGCCTATGCTGAAGTCGGCGATGTGCATTGACCCGCCCTTGCCCTTGCAGTAGCCTGTCTTTCTTCCCAGTATCTCCGCCATGGTCTTGTCAAGTCTGGCGCCCTTGGCAATGCAGTGTCCATGTCCCCGATGCGTACTCGTGATGTAATCATCCTTGCGCAGGTTTGCGCACACGCCTACGGCAACTGCTTCTTCACCCTCGTACAGATGAATCGTGCCCGGCACCAAGTTCTGACCATACAACTCAAACACCTTCTCCTCGAAAAATCGAATCGTGAGCATCTGACGGTACATTTCAAGGAGCTTTGCGTTATCCATCATTGAAACCCTTCCCATAGCAATCATGAAACGACTGTATTTAGGAAAGATAACTAATAATCTTCTCGGCTAGAAGCACCGACGCCAGCCTCTGTGCTTCATAGGTTTGTGCTCCGATGTGGGGCGTGCAGACAACATTGGGTAACTGCATCAACGACCAGTCTGTCGGGGGCTCAGTCTCGTAGACATCCAAAGCCGCACCACTCAGTCTACCTGACTGCAAAGACTTGAGCAATGCTTTCTCGTCCACGATGGCTCCTCGAGACGTGTTGATTAGGTACGCGCCTTTCCTAATGATTGAAAGTGCTCTTTTGTCTATCATATGGCGAGTCTGAGAGGTGTACGGAACATGAATCGTAACCACATCGCTACGGCTTAGCAAATCATGAAGAGGCACAAATTCAGCCTCAAGCTCTCTAAGCAAAGATGGATCTGGTGGTGTTCTCTTGGTGATTAGAATACGCATGCCAAAGGCTTTGGCGAATCTTGCTACACGCTCGCCTATCTTGCCCAGACCTATTGTGCCCAGGGTTTTTCCGCTCAGTTCCCAGCCCATGAGTTCGTCCTTTATCCACCTGCTGTCCTTCATGGCACGGTCAGCCTGGGGAATGCTTCGCGCCAAGGAAAGAATCAAGCTGAGCGTGAGTTCGGCAACTGCTTGCGCCGGCGCTTCAGGCGTATTTAGAACTTTCAATCCTCTCCTTTCCGCCATTTCAACATCGACATTGTCTAGACCGACTCCAGCTCGACCAATTACCTTCAGTCGGGTTCCCCTATCGATTACTTCTCTTGTTACTTTGGTTCTGCCTCGAACAATAAGTGCGTCATAGTTCTTGACGTTTTTCGTCAGTTCGTTGGCCGTTATTCTAGGTTTAGCATCAACTATTAAGCCGACCTGTCGAAGTTTCTGAATTCCCTCATCATTAATGGGATCACACACAAGAATTCTGAAACTTGACTTCAAGAAGGTTCAACTCTCGATCTGTGAAGATGACTTCGCTACTGTTGGCTTATTTTGCTTTTGATTAGTTAGAACATCTTTATTTTGGAACGTTGTAATGATAACTCGAGAGGTGCGAAGAGTTGGACGATGAAATCGAGGAAGCATTAAGGAATCTCAGAGCAAACAATTTCGAAACCGGATTTGCTGAAAACAGAGATGCGCTCAGAGAGTTCATCTTAAGTGCGATTTCAAAAGACATGGTCGTAGGTATGACAGACTCTGCCACTGTGCGCCAGATTGAAATTGAGAAAGAGCTGAAGAAGCGGGGAATCAAGGTTCTGAACCCGTTTACAAGAGAATTGACAACCGACCCTTCCAAAACCATGATACGAGACAATATCTCAAGACAGACCTTCTCGTGCGATGTGCTATTCGCTGGAACGAATGCTATTACTCGAGACGGAAAACTCGTGAACATTGATGGGGTCGGAAACAGGGTTGCGTCTATGATTTTCGGTCCAAGAAGAGTCTTTGTAATAGCTGGGAAAAATAAAATAGTGAGAAACGTAGATGAGGCAGTGCATCGCATTAAGAATGTTATCGCACCGTTTCACGCCAAAACCAAACAATTCCCAACTCCATGCGCACAAACTGGCAAGTGCAGCGACTGCAACGCGCCTAAGAGGATTTGTAGCGTGACAACAATATTGGAGAAAAAACCTTGGCGAACCGAGATGACCGTTATTCTCGTCAACGAAGACTTGGGATTGGGTTGGAACGAAACCTGGCCAAAACAACGTATTGAAAAAATCAAAGCAGCCTATGAAAAACAGACTTGGGTTTTCGCAAGCGCCAAAGTCCCTTAGAGGTTTGAAAGCGATAAATTGAACTATGTTCGTTCCGCATTATTATCTGGAAGTTTAAAACGCCATGATGGTCGGCATCGTAGGCAAGCCCAACACTGGCAAGTCCACTTTCTTCAGCGCTGCGACCTTGGCACCAGCTGAGATTGCAAACTATCCCTTCACAACAATAAAACCCAATCGAGGCGTAGGCTACATTCGCACACCCTGCGTTCACAAAGAATTCAACGTCCAAGACAACCCGAAAAATTCCCTATGCATCGACGGCATAAGACTAATCCCTGTTGAATTAATCGACTGCGCTGGACTCGTCCCTGGCGCTTGGCAAGGACGAGGCTTAGGAAATCAGTTCTTGGACGAGATTCGAAAAGCAGATGCTCTAATCCACATAGTCGACTCGGCTGGAGCCACCGACATCGAGGGCAGACAGCTAAAGCCAGGAACCCATGATCCCCTTGAGGACATACGATTTCTAGAAGTCGAAATCACCATGTGGCTGTCACAGATAATCAAACGAGACTGGCCCAAGATGGCACGCACAGTCGAGTCAGGCATAGCCGATATCTATTCCATGTTTGAGGAGAAACTCAGCGGGTTAGCCATCAAAAAGACCCGTATATTTGAAGCCGTGAGAAAGGCCGGCTTAAACCCTGAGAAGCCAACTTCATGGAGCGAGGACGACGTGCTCAAGTTCTTAGACACGTTGAGAAAAATCGCCAAGCCCATGCTGATCGCTGCAAACAAGATAGATGTAGAGCCGGCGGAGCGGAACGTGGAGCAACTGAAAACCTCAAGCTACATGGTTGTTCCCTGCTGTGCTGAAGCTGAGCTAGCGCTGAGAAGAGCAGCCGAAAAGGGGTGGATCGATTACAAGCCAGGGGACGGCAACTTCAACATAATGAAACCAGAGAGCTTAACCGAAAGCCAAGCCAGAGCCCTGCAGACGATAAAAGAGAAGATACTATTCAAATTTGGCACAACAGGCGTGCAGGATGCCATCAATACAGCGTATTTCAAGCTCCTGAACATGATCGTTGTCTACCCGGTTGAGGATGTCGAGAAACTTGCAGACCATAAGGGAAACGTGCTTCCAGACGCCTATATTGTTCCGTACGGCACGACGGCACGTCAACTCGCCTACATGATACACACTGAAATAGGCGAGGGCTTCATCTACGCCGTCGATGCAAGGGACAAGAAGAGAATTGGGGAAAACTATGCCCTGAAGGACAGAGACGTCATATCAATTGTGAGCACGAGGAAAAGAGCCTAACGCCAATCTAGTTTACTGGCCGAATCTGCGTTTTCTCTTTTGGAAAGTTCGCACGGCTCGTAACAGGTCGATTCGTCTAAAGTCAGGCCAGTAGACGTCCAAAAAGCAGAGCTCGCTGTAGGCTGATTGCCACAACAGGAAGCCACTCAAGCGTTCTTCACCTGACGTTCTGATAATCAGGTCTGGGTCCTGTTTGGGCAGGTGAGCCGTGTACAGGTGTGTTTCGAAAAGCTGCTCATCTATTGCGTCTGGTTTCAATTTTCCTTTCTCCACTTCCTTCGCAATTTTCTTGGCAGCATCAACTATTTCGGCTCTTCCCCCATAGGCAAGCGCCACATTCAGAAAATGTTCGTCGTAGTCCTTTGTGGCTTCTTCCGCCTCCCGAACCAACTCCTGCAGGCTTTTAGGCAGCAAACCAACCCTTCCGATCACTTTGAAGCGCACCTTGTTCTTGTGCATTCTTTCGTCGGTGATAATCTCGCGCAGCTTTTCGCCTACGATCCGCATGATCTGCTCAACTTCCTGAGGCTCTCTTTCAAAGTTTTCAGTAGAAAAAGCATACAGAGTAATAGACTTGACCTTCAAGTCGAGGCACCAATAGAGCAGGTCTTCGACTTTTCCAGCCCCAAAGTGGTGTCCCATCCATGGGTTAAGTGACTGCTCAGTCGCCCAGCGGCGGTTTCCGTCTAGAATAATGGCAATGTGCTCTGGCTTATTCCCATTCTTGACCTGAAGCTGAAGCCATTTTTCGTATACTTTGTATATGCCTGCAGCCGACAGCAGAGTCTTAAGCATTTCTAATCCCTAAACCTAGCCTCTTTAGGAGCGTTAGCGCATCGACACTGACGTTTTTGTGGTAGATTCCGCACCGCCTCTCTTAAGACTTGTTGAAGTATCGGTGCAGTTTTCTTAGCGGCCTTCACAAGTTCACTGGACGGCAAGTGCTTCTCAATGCCGGCAGCCATATTTGTCACAAAGCACACTGTGGCGTAGCACATTCCGAGTTCGCGGGCTAGGATCGCTTCAGGCATGCCCGTCATCCCGACGATGTCACAACCCAAGCTTTGAAGCATGTGAATTTCCGCTGGAGTCTCAAAGCGTGGTCCCTCAGAGCAGACGAACACTGCTCGACCTTGCACATTATGTCCCTTTTTCTGAGCAGCCTTAATCAAGACAAAACGGATCTCAGGGCAGTAAGGTTCACACATGTCAACGTGAGTGACAGGGGCGTTATCGTAGAACGTATTGGGTCGAAGTTTGGTGAAGTCAACAATGTCGTGTGGAATTACAAGGTCGCCTAGCTTGAAGTCGCGGTTAATAGCTCCAACGGCGTTGGTTGCAATTACGCGTCTCACACCCAAGCTGTTAAGTGCATAGATGTTGGCTCTGTAGTTTACCATGTGCGGCGGCGTGTCGTGTTGAGTGCCGTGGCGTGGCAGAAAGGCTACGGGTTGTTGGCCGAGTTCGCCTATGAAAATAGGCGGCGCCAGTCCGTAAGGAGTGCCCACTCTAGTGGATTCGGCTGTCTGTAGGGCGTTTGTTCCGGTCCCGCCTATAATGGCGATGTTAGCTCTCTTCAATCTCGGCTTCTTTCTCCCGGAAGAAGTTGGCGTACATTTTGTGCAATAAGGTTGTGATCAGGAACGAGGCTACGGTAAGGAGTATGCCGATTACGATGGCGAAAACAAGCCTTTCATAGCTGAGCGCAGGTTGAATCAGAATTCGGGATGCTTCATAGAATATCTGCGATGACCACGCCACCACAATGACGATTATCACCGTGCGAAACAGTCTACCGTCATGTTCTAGGAATAGGCGGATGGCTCTGCCTGAGAGCAACACACAGATACCAATCACAATCAATGAAATGGACTGAGAGAGAAACTCACCTAATATGCGAGGCAGATATCCTAGCCAATCCTGTGGGAGCCTAGGCATCGGGTTCAAACCTCCGATGAAGTTCGAAGCCTGAAAGCCTCCTTGGTAAAGTCCGATGATTATCAGCAAAAACCCTGCCACTGCTCCGAAACCAGCAATCTGAACTGGGAATGGTGGTGGCGAGTATTCTCTTATCCATACGTAGAAGTTGCGTGCAGCCTTGTCGAGCATGAAGCCCTTGATAACCAAGAAAGCGCCTAACACTATCAGGAAGGCTATCCAAGAGTAGCCGATCCAGTCCAGCATGTACAGCCCGGCGAGCACAAAGAACAGAATTCCAGGCAGACCCAGAATAATGCGGGCATATCTAGGATTCTCAAAAATCATCTTGAGATAGCGCGAGAAAATCCACACTGTTTCCTCTATTGACTCGCTATGTTTGACTGTGATTCTTCGAACCGATGAGACGGGCACTCTCGACTGAACCAACGGCAGAATGGCTTCGTCTGCAAACCCGTCTGTGACAAGCACGACCTCACTTGCTGAAAAGTTGTTTAATACTTCGGTTAGCTCAGCGACAAGCGTCTTGTCGGCGCCTACATCGCCAAGTTCTGATCCTGCGATGGTTGCGATTTGGCATTCTCCTGCAAGGTCCTTGTCAGGGGCGGCTTCTTTGAAACGGTCATATATGCGCACTGCTTCGAAGATGGCGTTTGCGTCTGGTTCCTCTGGGTCTTTTAGGGCCAGATTGACGGCTGCGTTGACGTTTTCTTCTCTGCCAACTATGGGGGTTTTTATGCCTGCTTTTACGCCTAGGTCATCGTCTCTGTCAACGCATAGAACTAGGGTGCGTTCCGGTGTTGGATGGGTTTTTGCTGCCAATGTGACCGGCCCAACGCTGGATAGCTTGTTAACTTGCACTTTAATCTTGTGAATTTTGGTTCTTTAATGTTCCGTTGCTTCTGTATCGGTTTCCTCGGATGTGGCAATCAGTTTGAATTCTTCCAATGTTAGTTTCTCGCCACGCTTCATCTTCTCTTCAGCCTTTTTTGTTGCTTCTGCGCGTAGTTCTTGCCCACGCTTCTCATACTGTTGCCTCTCTTTCTGCGTCAACTGAGCCTTCAAGGAGCTGATCTGACGCTGGATTTCAACGCTTTTTTGGTGAAACGCGTCTGCGCTCTGACGGACCTCGATGTACTTTTGATGTGCGCCGTCTGCGCTTTGCTTCAGGCTTTTGACTTGGTCTAGGATCTGCAGCAGTTGCTCATGGTGTTTTTGACTTTGCTCGGCGAGGTTTGACAGTTTTTCGTGATTGAGTTTCGCTTGAGTTTCAAGTGCCTTTGTCTCTGTCTGCAGTTCGAAGAGGTTGTCCTTCAACTTTTGCATTTTCCTGTAGATCACTCGTTTGTTTTCGAGGGCCTGCACCTGTTCAATGAGTGCTTTTTCTTCTTTGACTGAGAGTGAGCTTGTTTGGATCTTCCACTCTAGATTTTGGATCCTTGTTTCAAGGTCTTTCAGTCTGGTTCGGGGTTTCCCTTGAGCGAGTGCTTTCATCTGCTCTCTGATTTTGATGATTTGGTCGTGTTTCTCTTTTCTTTGGGTTCTTGCTTTTTCTCGGGCTGCTTTCAGGACTTGCACCTGTAGGTTGGCTTCGTCTCTTTTCTCTCTTAGACTCTTGGCTTCTGCCTGTAGGGTTTTGATCTGTTGGTGTATTTGGTTTCTGTTTTCTGCCCATGATTTGGCTTCTTCGTTTAGCTGCTCTCTTTCCCTTCGAGTAGCCGCCAGTTGCTGGTTGAGTTCTTGAATTCTTTGTTCTATTGAGTGTGTCAATCGTTTGGTTCCTTCTTGAGGATTCTGTGTGGTTTTGCCCATTCTAGAATGTTTTGGATGAGGCTCTTTCCTTCGTTTGAGGTGAGCATTGGGAGTTGCCAGTTTTCGCTTGTTCGCCAGCGCGTTACGGAGATGCCTGCTAGGCTCTTTTGGTATGGTTGCTTGTAGATTAAGGCGCCTCTGCGTTGCCATACGGGAGTTTTGGCTAGATTTATTCCATGCTGAAAGAGAAATGCATGCAGTTTTTCGGTTTTCCAGCCTTTCAGCTTCTCAGCAGCTTCCTTCGGCTTGTGTCCTAGCTTGCGCAGCATCCAGTAGCCGTAAGCGTTGTTGTGGTTTCGCCATGCATCCTGTTGCCTCCACGCGAGGTAGTCGATTAGCCTTTCGCGAGTTGTCACGATTATGCGTGAGTCAAAACTTGTAGTTAGGGATATGCTGTATCTTTTCAGGGCGCATAGTGAGAACGCGCTTGAGACTGTTCCAGCTAGCACAGAGTTTATTTTTTCAACTCGGCGGTTGTAGGGAGCTGTGTAAGCGTACAGGGCGTTGACTTCGTCGCTGGCGATGTAGACCAGTGTTGGATTCAGGTTGTCTTCGTATAGGGTTTTTCCTGCTGCAACGAGGCACTGTGCAAGGTTTTTGTCAAAGGGTTTTTCGGCGTGGAGTTTTTGGGCGATTTTTTGGAATCGTCTTCCGTTTAGTCGAACGAAAAATGGTGTGTCGGGCGGGATTTGGAGTTTTGAGAACAATTCGTTTTTTGAGTGGGTTGAGGCTGTTTGGCTATTCGAGGATGATTCGGGCATCGACGGTTTTGGCTCCCTTCTCGTAGACCAGTATGGGGTTGAGGTCTAGTTCTTTGATTTCCATGTGGTCCATTACGAGTCGAGACGTGTTCAGTAGGATTTTGACTATGGCGTCTGTGTCGGCTGGTGGCTGGTTTCGGTAGCCTTTGAGGATGGGGTAGCCTTTTACTTCGGTTATCATTTCTTTTGCGTCGGCTTCGGTGATGGGTGCTATTCTGAATGTTACGTCTTTGAGTATTTCGACGAAGATTCCGCCGAGGCCGAACATTAGCGCTGGTCCGAACTGTGGGTCTTTGATTGAGCCTACTATGACTTCGGTTGATGTTGGTGCCATTTCTTGAACGAGTACGCCGGTGATTTTGGCGTCTGGTTTGTGTTTTTCCACGTTGCTCAGGATTTTGTTGTAGGCTTCTTTGACTTCTGTTGGGTTTTCTAGGTTGAGCATGACTGCGCCTACGTCGGATTTGTGGATGATGTCGGGTGAGACTATTTTTAGGACGACTGGGTATCCGATTTGGTCTGCGAATTTGGTGGCTTCGTCTTGGGTGAGTGCTACTTTGAAGCGGGTTACGGGTATGCCGTATTCCATGCAGACCATTTTTGCTTCTGGTTCTAGTAAGTAGCTTCTGCCTTCTTTTCGTGCTTCTTTAAAGACGTCGAGGTTTTCTTTCATTTTTGAGTGCGTCAACCTTTAGCGTTGATTCTGGGGATAATTCTGTGGCTTTATGTGCTTTAAAGTCTGTGGTGTGATGGTGACTTGTATCTGAAGTCTGGTGGCAGGCGGCTGTGAAGCTGAGGAACCGAAGGTCTGAGAGGGTTAGTATGAGTGCAGGAAAATTTTTTTTGAGTTTGAGCCAAGCCGTTCTGTTGGTTTTTGGGTTGTGATTTTGGTTTTGCGTGTGTTGCGGGTTGGGTTTGGCCTGGGCTTGGGGCACTTTTGATGTTGTTAAAAGGCACTTTCTATGTTGTTGAAAGTGACGTTTCATGTTGTCATGCTTGGAGTTAGAATGCTGGGATGTTGCTTGTGTGGATGATTTTTTGGTGCTTGTTGATGATGCCGGCTTAAGCAACACTAACATGTTCAGCTCGCGGTGCCCGAAAAACGACGTTAAGCGCCGGGAAACAGATTTCAAAAGAAGAAGGGAACACACCCCTTTAGCCTTCTTCTACCCCATGCTCTGTTAAGACTGAAAAGCCGTTTAGTATGCGTTTATTGTTTGTTTGCCTCGTGCCAAGCCAAGAAGGCAATTGCGTGTTGAAAGCTTAATTATGCTGTTCTTGTTTTGTATGGTTTGTGGACTTGTTTACTTTCATTGTTACTGTTGTGGTGGTTACTGCTTCAGGAGCGTTAGCGCCGGGTCCATTGTTTTTTACCAACATTGCTCATGGCACACGGTCTGGGGCGAAGGGTGGTTTTGCCTTTTCTGTTGGACATACCATTTTTGAGTTGAGTTTGGTGTTGTTCTTGGCGTTCACGCTTCAGATTGTTATTAATGAGCCTTTGATAACGGTGGTTGTCGGCGCTGTTGGCGGGGTTGCTTTGTTTGTGTTTGGGTTTCTGCAGATTCGTGAGGCTCTGGCTTCGAAGTCTTTGGCTGTGGATAAGACAGGGATTAAGGCGAGGAATGCCTTGGTGTTGGGCACTTTGTTCACCGGTTTGAATCCTTATTTTATTATCTGGTGGTTGACGATCGGGATTACACTCATCGTGAATGCTTTGGTTCTGGCGTCGTTTGCTGGTGTTTTGATTATGTATGTTTCGCATGTTTGGATGGATTATGCTTGGCTCACTGGCACGGCTTATCTAGCCAGACGCGGAACTAGCTTGACTGGTGGTAGGGGTTACAGAGTTGTTATGATGATTTTCGGTGCGATCTTGATTCTGTTCGGATTGTATTTTCTTGTGTCGGCTCTCTCAGCGACCTTTTAGGTTGTGTTTATGGCTGTATCGCTATTTTGATGTCGGTTTTGGATGTTGTGAGAGTTTCAAAAGCTCGCTTAAGATCGGCTAGTTTCATTCTGTTCGTGATTAACGGTTTAACATTGATTGTGCCAGATGCAATGAGGTTTAGGGCTTTCTTGAAGTGGGTTGGTGTGGTGTGGAAGGCGCCGAGAATGGTGGTTTCTCCGTAGTGGAGTTGCTCTGTGCTCACTTTGATCTCGGTTCCTGGTGGGCAGCCGCCGAATTCTAGGACTGTGCCGCCTTTGCGCACCATTTTTAGGGCTTGTTCCCAGGTGGTGGGTGTTCCGATGGCTTCTATGACGACGTCCGCTCCGTAGCCGTTTGTGAGCTTCTTCGTCTCTTCAACAGTGTTTTCTTGCTTGGCGTTGATGGTTTCGTCAGCGCCGATTTTCTGTGCCAATTGCAATCTTTCTTCCACTGTGTCGCTGATTATGACTCTGGAGGCGCCCACCTTTTTGACTGTGAGCAGGTAGAGTAGCCCTATTGGTCCAGCGCCAGTTATGGCGACGGTGTCGCCCAGTTTGATTCCTGCCTCTTCGACTCCGTGGAGGACGCAGGCTAAGGGTTCGGTTACGGCTGCTTCCTCGTAGCTCACGTGAGCGGGAATTTCCTGAGTGTTTAGCATGACTATGCGCTGTGGAACCTTGATGTATTCGGCGTAGGCGCCCCAGAGCCACATCATGTCCTCGCAGAGGTTGAACTTACCCCTCTGACACATGTAACAACGCAAGCAAGGCGAACTGTTACCAGCACGGACTCGCATGCCCTTCTTGAGCCATGAGACGCCCTCGCCTACCTCGACTATGTCGCCCGCCCATTCATGCCCAAAAACCGTCGGCAACTTGATCACGCCCTCAACGTAGCCACGCTGGAAAATCTTGAGGTCAGTTCCACACGTTGTGGCTGCTCTCACTTTAACCAGAAGTTCGCCAGATTCAGCCTTTGGAACGCCAACGTTCTCGATTCGCAGGTCTCTCACTCCGTAAAGCAGAGCGGCTTTCATTTTTTGACTGAACAAGCGGTCACGTCCAGAACTGCTTTTTGGATGCTATACTAATCCAAAAGGAATTTTAGGGTTTCTGCGTCTTTATCCGCCTCAATGCCAATAACACCCAGTTGGGAGACAGCATGAGGGTAGCTCTGCACTCAGCGATTGAGGGCTTCTTCAAGTCAAAGCCTCCTTACACAAACACTGAGCTTCTCAGGCACGTTCGGAAGGCGGCCTCCCTAGGCTTCACATGCTATCAAATTGGACCACTGTGGAGATTTGCAGAAATCGATGCCAAGAGGCTGAAGAAAACACTTGACAGTTGCGGCCTCGAAGCAAATGTACACGTTGGCGGCATCTACGACGCGGAAAAGTTTGCTACAACCGAAGGCGAGTACGAAAAGGCTAGGGCAGAGATACATCGTGGCATTGAGCTTTGCGAGGCGGTCTTTTCGAGATTCGTGTCGTTTCATCCACCATTCTTTGCGACAAAGAGGCCAGATGACAGCACCATACTTTCGAAAGCAAAAACCCGCTTCTTCGAACTGGTAAGCCAAGAAGTAGAGGCAGCTTCTGCTCTTGGAATCAATATGGCTTTGGAGTCTTTCTGCTACAGTCCTTTCATCTTCAACAACTTACAAGACTTCATGCAGCTGATTTCACGCTTTTCTTCAAGTGAGCTGGGTATACTGCTTGAAACAGGCCACTTGTTCAATGCAGGATTTAACCTCGATGACGCAATTTCGACGTTTGGGAACAGACTTCTCGACGTTCACATTCATGATGCCAGGTCTGAGGAGGATGTTACAAAGGCAACACACTTGCCAATTGGCATTGGAAATATTGATTTCGTCCATTTGGTAGGTCAGTTGCGCCTTGTGGGCTACGACGGATGGCTCACATTGGAGATAAATGGAAACGAAAGGCAAATCGTTGAAAACAAGCTTTTTCTGGAAAACCTACTCGAAAAAATGTAGCGAAAACGGAGCATTCAGTGTTATTGATTTAGAACGACGACTTTTAGGCATTCTTTGCTTTTGGCCGCGGTTTGAAAGGCCTTTTGAGTTTGGCTTAGGTGGAATCGGTGAGTTATCAGTTCTCTTGCCTTCATTTTTCCCGAACTGATGAGCTGAAGAGCCTTTCTCGTTTCGATGTGAGAGACTGAATATGATGGAACTACTGTGATCTCAGAGAAGAAGAGTCGATGTGGACTCAGGCGGGCGTACTGGTCTGGTTGAGTGGGCGCAAAAAGCAATAGTCTCCCTCCCCTGCGAATAGTCTGAATGCTGTCTTCAACTGCTTTAGCGTTTGGCGCCGTTACGATTGCGATGTCG
>Ga0315308_1000673_pt1 | contig 19324 bp, 17 predicted proteins | sample TDP3_MG_FD_203078 | JGI IMG/M metagenome (GOLD analysis project Ga0315308, IMG submission 203078) | Freshwater sediment microbial communities from Lake Towuti, South Sulawesi, Indonesia - TDP3 | ecosystem: Environmental > Aquatic > Freshwater > Lake > Sediment | place: Indonesia: South Sulawesi... | reverse complement strand
AGATCTTCCCTTCATGTTGAAGTGAACAAGCTATCTCGCACCTTCTGCACCCTGTGCACTTTAGGTAGTCTCTGAAAATCCAGATGGTTCTTCTCTCACTCATGGCGCATCAGAAAGAAGAATACAGGCATGTGTATGATAAGACTTTCTGGTCGACCATCTAAAGCGTAAGCAAATGTTGAATGTACTGGTTAAACCCGTTCTAGCGGTCTTCTCACGCAAGCAAGATTGCTCCGCTTGGTTCGTATTCGCCCTTAACCTTGTACCCCGTAAGGTTGGCAAGCTTGCCTGCAAACTCTTTTATGTCTTTCACATATGGCATTGCGTTCTTGGGTAGCCTTTTCTGGCTTTGTCCAACCCATTCGTAGGCTTTGACCTCAACATAGTCCGGTTCAGCATTTTCTATGAGATGGGCATACTCCTCGTGGCTAGACATGTTCCAGTCCGCAATCATCGTGAGCCTCAGGACTTTGCGCGTTTCTAAGCTCGGAAGCAGCTCCAAGGTTCGATTCACCTGTCCCCAAGCGTCCTTAACCAGCGGTCTAACGATCTGGGCATACAATTTCCTGTTCGGCGCTGAGATGCTTACATAAAGCTGGAAAGGCAGCGGATTCATGGTTTCTAAGGCCTCTGGCTTTGTGCCATTAGTCACAAGGAAGGTTATGATGCCTCGTCTTTCTGCCTCTGCAATCAGTTCCGAGGCTTCTGGATACAGCGTTGGCTCACCAGTTAGGCTCATCGTCATCATGGTCGGCTTCAATGCTTCCTCAAGCTTTCTCTTATCGGCTTTCGGGTTCCCCTTCCAACCAATAAGAAGCAGTCTTCTTTGCCTTATGGCTTCATCGACTATGTGTCCGGGCTCGTCGAACTCCTTCACGTCCATGGGCAACTCCTGCCAGATCAACTCAGGGCGGTCGCCAGAATGCAGCCTCCAGCAGTATAGACAATGACAGTTGCAGCCGAGATAGGGCGTCATCATCATGCACCGGTGGCTTTGAACAGGCGGATACCACAACTCTTTGTAGCAAGCCCTGTTGGTCCTGAGGCTCTCTTTCGTCCACTGACAGACCTTGACCGCACTATGACCGTGGTTTCCCACAATCCTATAGCCTTGTTTGTTGTACACGCTTCGAATGTCTGATGTGGGCGTTCGGTCTGTTCTGTTCCTCGTCAATGTGATGCGCAACCTATGCCAGTCAAGCGAGCAGAGGAAATGAACGGCGCGGAAGATATAAGAAATGTGTTGGGCTTCGAACGGCGACGTTCTCATGTACCCACAACCCTTATTTATTTCGCCAATGTTACTTGCTCCCTACTTGCCGGGTGCCGTAAGATTGACTGATACCCGAGAAGGTTCCCAAGACACCGCTGAAAGGATTGACCCCAAGTTTAGGTTTGAAGTTATGAAGATGCCCGGCGCGGGGAAAGTCTCGCTCTGCTTTCAGTGTGGCACATGTACAGCTGACTGCGCGGTCGCACGGTTTAGCGACTTCTACAAGCCCCGAAAAATCGCGCGTTTAGTTCAGCTGGGACTTAGGAACCGGCTTCTTTCAAACGACTCTCTCTGGTTATGCACAACATGTTTCACGTGCGTTGACCACTGCCCCCAAGGTGTTGAAGTTTCGAGCATCGTTCGGGCTCTGCGGAACATGTCAATCAACACCGCGAAGGTAATGCCATTAGTCTTCAAGGTATTTGCGAACAACATCCTGAAGAACGGATACGTTTACACGATGCCGGAATCAAGGCTGAGAAGCCGCGAAGAGCAGGGGTTGCCTCCCTTGCCGAAGCCCAACCTTATGCATGTTGCCAAGCTCTTTGAGGCGACAGGGCTCTCAGATGCTTTGAAAGACGCGAGAGCATTCGACAAAGTCAAAGCAAGGGCTGGTGAATAGGATGGCTGAGCTTGAGTACCTCTTCTTCTTAGGATGCCTTATACCATACAGGCTATCAAGCTATGAAGTCTCCGCAAGAAAGGTGTTAGGCAGGCTCAGTGTGAAACTGTCTGAAATGCCCGAATTCAACTGTTGCGGTTTTCCAATGGCTCCCGTGAATTTCGATTTGGCGCTGTCATTGGCGGCGCGCAACTTGTGTTTGGCGGAACAGCGACAACTGAACATTCTGACGCTGTGTAATGGGTGTTTCGGCGCGCTTAACGACACAAGCAAGCTGCTAAAGGAAGACAAGGCGCTTCGAGACAGGGTCAACGGTTACTTGAAGCAGACGGGCCTGGAGTTTAAGGGGGCCATCACGGTCAATCATCTCGTCCACGTATTGGCGGAAGATATCGGCTACGAAAGACTCAGAGAGCATGTGAAGACACCGTTGACTGCGCTCCGTGTAGCTCAGCATACAGGGTGCCACCTCGGTCGACCGGTGAAGCATGTTGGCCGTGGCGATAACCCTGAAAACCCGACAATGCTCAAAGAACTAATCAAGGTGACCGGCGCAACATGCCTGGACTACATGGATGAGACTGAATGTTGCGGGAATACTATAATTGGCGTAAACGAGGAGGTTCCATTCCAGATCGCAAAAGAAAAGCTCAGACACGTTGAAGCCGCAGGCGCCGGCGCTTTGGTCACGGTATGCCCATCCTGTCACATGATGTATGACTTCAACCAGCCCAGAATCGAACGGGCCTTCAACCTGAACCTCAGTATACCAGTCCTGCACTATACTCAACTGCTTGGTTTGGCGATGGGCTTATCGCCTGCAGAACTTGGTCTATACGAGCTCAGAGTAAAACCAACAGAGCTTTTGAAAAGACTTGAGACATAGATGCATCGAAACACCGAAGCGTAACCAAGCAGGTTTCTCACAGCCCGCTAGGCTGCTTCTTGCGCCTTCAGTTCGTTGCCGCATTTGCTGCAGTACAGAGCGTCAAGGTTGTTCCGGGCTCCGCAGCTGGGACACGCTTTTCTCTTTCTGTTAGGGTTCCGTCTTCCTACAGTGCTCACTTTCTCAAGAGAGAAGGGCGGCGCCCACTGGTACCCTTTCCTGAATGAATAGACGTAGGGAATCGCTAGGTCAACCTTCTCGCTTCCTTGGATCGCTTTGAACACTTTCTTCGAGATCTCGTGTATTATCGTGGGCCGGTTTATGGCGAGCGTCATGAACCTTAGCCTCATGTGGGCCCCATACCAGTCAGACATGTCGGATCTAATATAGGGCTCTTGACCAGTTTCCTTGATGATGTCCGCCGTGACTTCTCTAGCAGCATCCAAGAGGATTTTTTCGGCTTCCTCCCAGTCGGAGTCAAAGCTGATCCGCAGGACGAACTCATCGAGCATGTATGCTGATTCAGGTGAAATGGTGAGCTTCGTCCGTTTCCTCGACTGTTCGATCAGATCTTCCTGGTCCTTTGGAGTGTAGTTTATGACAAGCGCACCGAAGAGCATCGCGTTTGGGATCAGAACCGTCCTGTTGGCGGGTTCCTCGCTTCCCACGCTTCCACCCACTTGGTTCAGTATCGTATACAGGGGTGTAATGTGGATGATATCGCCTACTAGGCCATAGGACGGAAGCTGAACCCTATCCCCGACGCTGAAGGGTCTAATGACTGATACGAGTAGCCAAGCTGCGAGGCCGCTGATGGGTCCTTGGAGAGACCATCCGAGAAACATTCCGCCGAAGGCTGCGAAGATCGCTCCGAGGCTGCCCAACGAGAACCAATGAGACACAACCGTGAGCAAGCCTACGATTATCAGAAGGAACCTATAGACTCCTTGAATCATTACGACTTCGCCCTCTTTTGCTCCCGACTTCAGCCAGATCGACTTGAGAAAGAATGAACCGATTCTGTAGAGGACGGTAAGGCTCGCAGAAACCACGATAAGAACCACGAACCTCTCCACGTATTCTGAAGGAAGCCTGCCAAGTACCGCGGATCCGCCGAGCGCCGAGTACCAGTACAAAAAGACAATAGCTACTGCGATCAGAAGAGGCAGAAGCAATCGGCTCTTCTTCATTACCAGTTGTCTCTCCTTCTCACTTAAGAAATAGCGGGACATTTAAGCGTTCTGTTCTACTGTGGACGGGTGCGCGTCTCCGATCTCCCATTCGTATCGCGATAGACCCACTAGGCTAGAAACCTGCTGTTGAGCCGAACGCAAACATCTCGATAAAAGACAAGGCCACGAAGAAAACGAAGACAACTATTGCTCTCTCCTCCTTCGCACCATAGAGCGTCATAGGACCAGTAGAACTGCATCACGAAGGAGCAAAAGCCAGCAAACAACGAAACATAAGGCACGAACCCTCCAAGCAAACAGGGGCCAACGCCGTAAGACTCGACTTTTCAAGCATTCAAGATTGAGCCCTTTCAGCCTATGATTCAGTACACGACATGCAGCAATATGGTTAAGAAAGCCAGAATCGGCAATGAGAAAGCCAAGATGAGGAAGGGCTCAGCAAAATACGCGCAAGACCCATATCTTCCAATCAGACTGCTCTTCACAAACTTGTATGCTGCGATCTGAGCTTGATAAGAAGAAGATAGGTCCGTGCTATCTATTCCGAGAAAGTTCACAACAGGCGCGATGATCGAGATAGACAATGTTACACAGAAGAAGAAGACAAAGCAGCGCCTCCACCGCTCAGACCGAGTACTATCAAAGAATACCTTGGGATTAGCCAGCAGCCTTGATAGCTGCGTAACCAGTCTCGCGTTAGGCACCGTTGTCGCCTTCACATTCCTGCGAACAACTATTATTGCAGTCCATTAATTTATCTGGGTCGCTCACGCAAGGGACAATGCTGGCTTCATCCGGCCGAGTCCTCCGTCATGACGTATGGCTACTCATGGAGGCCTCCAAAGCCGGAAGGGCTTAGGCATCGATCCCGCTCTCGCATTTCGTGACGTCCGGGACATGCATCCACGTCCTATTTCCCATTCAAAATAGGAAATTCTTTTAGGGTAGGATTTGCATTCTTCTACCAGAGGTAAAGCACATGCGAAATGTCGTAAGGGTAACTCGAAGAGGTCAAACCACGATTCCTGCACAGTTCAGACAGAAGCTGCGAATAAAGGAAGGAGACCAATTGCTGGTAGAATCTGTCGCTGGTGGGCTGCTCCTAAAGGTTATTCCCAGACTTGAGGATTTGGCTGGTGTTGACGCAAAGTATGGCAAGGTAGAAGAAATCAAACAAGAGATCGAGAAGCTCAGAGAGGAGTATTAGCTTGAAGGAAGTCGTAGATACCAGGTTCCTTGTGGAGCACTTCTACTCAAACCAGATCGAAACAAGACGCAAAACATCCAAGAAACTGGAAGGTCTGATCAAAAACAAAGAAGGTTTGCTCCCTACTATAGCTATCTGCGAGGCTGTTCAAGTTACGTGCGAAAAGAGGGGAAAAGAGGAGGCTGAAACCCGCTTTTCATCGCTCGCAAGAAGCAGACTAGAGATACAAAACCTGAATCAAGAGACTGCAAAAGTGGCCGCATTACTGAAGTGCCGATACAAAGGTACGCCAATTGGCGATTGTATAATCGCCGCCACAGCTATAATTAACAATGCGAGAGTACTTTCCGATGATCCCCATTTCGACACAATAAAAGAGATAAGGCGCAGTTGGATTTGAAACGCACTTTTCGCGGACATGACTGACCATCAGGAATGCTTTGGTAGACGATTGTCCCCGTTTGTTGGCCTTTGAGAGTTTCAGACTGGTGTTAGCTTTGTTGGTCACCCTAGGTAGGTCTGAATGAGCTTTAACAATTCGCTGTCCAGCCGGTCGCTGTTCGGCAGTGTCTCGCTATGGAATTCCTCTCGTTCCGTATTGATTATGCCGAAGGCTCCTCTGAGGTTCCATTGAGCCCAGCCAACCCTATGCCTGCTAAGTATGCCCAGAACATCTCGGTACCAGTTGAGTTGTGACTGACGCGGAACCTTTCTCGAGTACACTCCAAGCTCACCGCAATGAACGAACACGCCTTTCTGTTTCAGATCGAGGTAAGGCTTCATCCAGTTCTGTAGCCATGATCTGTCGATGCGAACATTCTGAAACGCCAGAAAGGATCGTCGGTACGGAGAGTCGCGCGGAAGCTTCTCGAGGTACTTGTCGATGTTCGGCGGCACTCCTGGGTATTCAGGCTGCTCGTCATACATGTCCCATGGCCGAGCCCAACTCGCGCCTAGGTGAGTGAGCCAAGGGGGCTCGTAAACGTGGAAGCTCTGCCCGAAAAGTGGGTCTTCGATGTCCGGCACAGGTTCATAGTGTCCTTTCGTAATCAAGCCGTCGGCTAAGACCAATCGGTCCTTGTCTACTTCTCTTATCGCCTTTAGCATCCTTTCAACGAATCGTTTGTACGCGGCCATGTCTGCACCAATTTCCATGCTTACGTCGCTGCCCAAAGGCTCGTTCACAAGGTTGAAGCTCACCTGCTCGCTCGGGATTCCTTTGCACCGGTCGGTGAACAACCTCCAGTGGTGTTCGCAGGCCTGCAAGACTTCTTCGTCCCTCCAAAGGCATAATGCCTCCCGCGGTGGATTTATGCAGTAACCAGGCGCCCGGTGGAAGTTGATATCGACGTGTATGCCATATGTCTTGCCGTATTCGACCGCTTGGTCAATCTCTTTCAGCGTCTTTTCGTTGATCTTGTAGAAGTCGCCGTCTATGATCCAGCATCTGTAGTCCATGGGCAAACGGACGAAGTCGAAGCCCCACTCCGACATCCGCTGGAAATCAAGCTCAGCAAATGGTCTGTCGCCCCAATAGATCATGAATTTCTCTAAGAGGTTGAAACCGCGCCAAGGACCGAAGGATAGAGGTTTCCTCGGCATTTCCTTGACCTCAAGAGGTTCATGCTCGCTCGACGATATAGGCCTTGCCGCGGAAGTTCGTCAAGTCCACCTTGAACACGGTCTTCCCGCTATGCGTCTGTGATTCAACATCTCCACTATGGGTCCTCGAAAGCTTCGGTTTCTACAGTCTTACTGACATTGAATGGCTTTCCAAGCGGAGAAAGAGCTAATGAGCTCACCGTAACCACGTTTGAAGGAGAAGTTGCTAGGACGAACTGTCTGACCGTTTTTTCTTCTCTAGTCTTAGCTCGGACATCCTCGCTTGTCTTCTAACATCCCAAGTTACGATCGACAGGAAGAGTGTTGAGATTGCTAATGCTATCACGTCTACCACGAACTCGGCTGAGCTTCTGTCAAGAAAAGGTAGAGGAATCAAGCTCAACACTAGGAAGAGAACGGCAAGGTTGAACGCGGTTCTTCCTATGGTTGGGTCCACGAGACCTTCTTGGTCTGGGAATCATATTAAATGTTTGTGGTTAGAGTGGCCTTGGGCCTGTGTGCGGTACTCTTTTAAGGTAGACCTCACGATTAGCTGAGGTAAGATGTCGACGCCGGGTAAGCCAATCCTGAACATTCGGGGGCTAACGGTTGAGTTCAGAGTTCCCAGAGGAATCCTTACAGCTGTTAGTGACCTAGACTTGGATGTGTACGAGGGCGAGGTTCTTGGGCTCGTCGGCGAAAGCGGATGCGGCAAATCTGTTATGGCTCACACCATTCTGAAACTTTGCGACCCGAATGGATATGTCAAGAGTGGCAGGGTAGTTTTCGATGGTAGAGATGTCTTCGCAATGAGCAAGAAGGAGCTTAGAGCATACCGTTGGAAAGACGTCTCCATAATTTTCCAAGGTGCCTTCAACTGTCTAAATCCTGTTATGAAGGTTTTCGAGCACATGGTAGACACAACCCTCGCACATGGCAAAGCATCTCGAGAAGACATCAAAGCAAGATCCGTCGAACTGTTGAAGATGGTTAGGCTAGATCCTGATGTACTCACTCGTTACCCCCATGAGTTAAGCGGGGGGATGAAGCAGAGATCAGTGAGTGCTATGGCCATGCTGCTTAAGCCTAAGCTTCTTATTCTGGATGAACCCACATCTGCACTTGACGTATTGACCCAGAAATTCTTTCTGAAGATCCTTAGGGATCTGAGGAAAGAGTTTGGGCTCACAATGATTTTCATTACCCATGACCTTGCCACGGTTGCAGAGATAGCTGACAGGGTCGCTGTAATGTATGGCGGCACAATAGTCGAAGCAAGCAGTGTAGAGAACATCTTCTACCGACCAAGGCATCCCTACACCAAGGCTCTTCTGGGCGCGATACCATCAATCATAGGCGACGTCAATAAATTGAAACCGTTGCCAGGTCCGCTTCCAGATCCGGTCAATCCTCCTCCGGGTTGCGAATTTCACCCACGTTGTCCATATGCTACTGGCTCCTGTAGCAAGACGCGACCAGCTCTAGAACAGACGGACCATATGTGGCTCGTAGCATGCAACAGAGAGGTGGCTAAGTGAGCGGAACATCCCTAATCGAAGCAAGTCATCTAACAAAAGCCTTCTCAGTCAGATACGGCTTTCTTAGAGAAAGAAAGATGATAAGCGCAGTCGATGATGTCTCCTGCTCAGTCAATGAAGGCGAAAACGTGGTCTTGGTGGGAGAGAGTGGTTGTGGAAAAAGCACACTGGGGAGGCTGACTTTAGGCCTCTTAAACCCAACTGCAGGTCTTGTATCGTACCGAGGCAGGAACATCTGGGCTATGGACAGGAAAGAGTTCGGAGAGTTCCGCCGGAGAGCTCAGATAATCCATCAAAACCCGTACTCAAGTATTAACCCGGTTAGAACAATCTCTCAATCCCTGATGCCCGCCATGACCCAGCACAAGATCGCGAAGAATAAGGCGGAAGCCTTCAAGAAGGCTGTTGAGCTTCTGGGTCTTGTTGGGCTAACTCCCGCTGATGATTTCCTGAATCGATATCCCTCAAGGATGAGCGGAGGACAGATGCAGAGGGTGACTCTTGCCAGGGCAGTCGCTGTGAACCCAGAGTATATCGTGGCTGATGAGGCTGTGTCAATGCTCGACGCCTCATTGAGGCTTGGTGCCCTGGAACTGATGTTGGACCTGCAAAAGAGATTTGGCCTCTCGTACCTTTTCATCACTCACGACTTTGCCATTGCCCGATACTTCGTAAAGAAGGGCGGCGGGAAGATCATGATCATGTATCTAGGAAGCCTTGTAGAGATCGGGGAGGGCGACTCAGTCATCCAGAAGCCGCTTCATCCTTACACTCAAACCCTTCTCAAAGCGATCCCTGTGCCTGATCCTAAGGCGACTAGAGAAAGAGAGCTGCCCAAACTCAGAAGCTTGGACGCCCCGAGGCTCACCGAGACGCCTTCAGGCTGCAAGTTCCACACGCGATGCCCGTATGCTGAGAAGATTTGTGATGACCAAGTTCCCGAGCTACGAAGCATCGCGAAGCGCTCGGTAGCATGCCACTTTGCTGAGAGATATGCCTGACTGGATTTTTCCGGATGCTATGACAATTCATCTGTGCTTACGATGTATGTGCTGAAGGAGTATGGAGGTGCGAATACCTCATTCTCAGAACGCTTAAATCAATGCATACTAGTTTTATCCATACTGGGTTATGAAGGAAACGTCGCATGCAGACAGGATTTTCGATTTGTGGGAAAAGGTGAGAAGAAGATGGGAAAAAGAACCATAATCCTTCTAGTCGCGGTCATCTGCATAGTCCTAGTAGGTACAGTGTTTGCCTTCATTGTACCTCAGATGGAACCTTACCTATCGACTCCACCAAACGAATCAATTGCCATGAATATCCGAGTTAACCAAACCGACACTTACCACTTTGAGTCAAGTGTCAGAGCTTTGTTCGGAGCCCTAGCCCAAGTAGAGGTAAACTATTTTTCAGAAGATCTAAGAATATTCACTCAGAACAATGAAACTATCCCACGGGTATTCCCTTATTCACGGAAGATAGATGTAGGTATGGATGGAAAGATATCTTGGGATCTTCGGATAGCTGCGCCAAGTACCCCTGGAAACTACACGATTCATCTTCGCTTCACGGTGTTTCACTGGATGTTCTCACGTAGCTATTCGCAGAGCATCACAGTGAATGCTGTTCTTCCGAAACCCCCAGCTCTGGAGGGCCCCTTGATCATAGTGCTGGAGAAGAGTATATACAATCAAGGTGAATACATGACTGTGACGATCAAGAACGTAGCCAACGAAACCATCCTGTTCACAAACACCGCCTATGACCTGCGATTTGAAGTGTTCAACGGTACAGGTTGGGGGTTCTACAAGGAAGTTACGGGAAATCCTGTGACAACTTCTATGCAGCCAAACGAAACCGCGCAGGTCTTGTGCAAGTTGGACGAACGAGTTGGGAGTCCATTCCCAGCTGGGCACTACAGGGTTGGGACAAAGGGGATTTCCGCTGAATTCAGGGTTGTAAGACCAATGACATAACGGGATGATTGGGATCATGGGCTTTCTTTCAAAGCTTTCCATTCTCACTCAAGCGCTTTCTGTCGGCATAGGGCAAACGATATATACATTCGCAGTGGAATTGTTTTAACGCCGAGGAAAAAGGCGATTTGATGGTGAGAAACATGAGAAAGAATCTACTAGGAACTTTAACAGTAGCTCTATTGATCTTGGCTTTGGAGATACCCTTAGGCACGCCAATGTCGGCAGAACCGCCAAAAACTGTTTTCAGCAGATGGTACAACTACAGTCCAACCGGTCATTGGAACATCTTCATACCTGGTTCCATATCACTGCTGAGTGTTGTTCAGGAGTCCTTGACGCACTACTTTCCTGCGAACGGTAGCTATGTACCTGGATTGGCAGTCAACTGGACATACCAAGACTACTCGGTCTTCACTCTCAAGCTAAGAAAAGGGGCCAAATGGCATGATGGAACAGAATTTACAGCGCTAGATGTGTGGGCAACGTGGCATGCTCTCTATCTCCTCAAAGACAGGGCTTGGTATTATCTCAAGAACATAACAATCACCGACAGCCACACCTTAGTCTTCTACATGAAGGAAAGAAACGATTACTGCCCCTTCTACATTCTGTGGCACTGGGTTGCCGTTCCCTACAGCCACTATGGGGTCCTTGCCTCCAGAGTGTACTCGAAGATTCTGGAAGGCTATGACATACTGACCAATTCAACACCGTTCAACGACTTAGTTGATGAACTCAAGAACCTTAGACCTCCCTTGCCCATCGGAACTGGCCCATACAAGTTCAAATCGATGTCTGAGACCGAGATCGTACTTGAAAGGTTCGACGACTACTGGGGAACTAAGCCCCACATAGACGAAGTCCGCTATGTTAGACAAACGAGTGTTGATGTTGGATGGACCATGCTTGCTGATGGGCAGTTCAGCTTCCACTGGGCACTACCTACTAAAGAGCAACATCAACTCGTCGTGGGCAAGCCTTGGGTCAAAATAATTCCAGTGGCTAGACCAGTCGGCGTTACTATGTACTTTAACAACAGGATCTACCCACTCAGCCTAAAGGAGGTCAGACAGGCCATTGCTCACGCGATCAACAGGTCAGAGATTGCGATCATCCGTTATCCAGCGGGAGGCACGGCTCAAAAGTACAACGCCGGCTTCAACGAGGCTGGCTTGTATGCAACTCTCAATGAGACTTTCATCAACCAATACATCAAACCCTTCGCCTATGACTACAACCTAACAAAGGCCGAACAGATACTAAAAGGGCTTGGCTGCACAAAAGACACCGATGGTATCTACAAGACGCCCAATGGCACAAGACTGGAGTTCGAGTTGAAGACCGATGGTGCCTGGCTTAACGGGCCGAGTATGGAGGCTATTGCGGCGCAATTAGCACAGATTGGGATAAAGATTAACCTGCGGATCGTGGATACGGCCGTATACTTCGCCAATGATGGTGACTTCTATCAAGGAAGATACCAGATCGGCGCTGGAGTCTTTGGTGGAGCAGACTTTAGCTTCGACGAATACTACCACAAATACGTGTTTCTGTTTCCAGGTCACGGCTTCGCGATCATGCAGAAAGTTCCATGGCGGACTGAACTCGTCAACCTAACCCATATAACAAAGGTAATGCAGACATACCCCGCAGGATGCTCATTAAGTGAGCGCGACGAGTATCGGGCAATCCTCTCTTACATCACAGCTAGCCAAGTACCAGTACTGTCTCTGTTTACGCCGACGGCCTACATGTATCTGAACGTTGACAAATTCTCCGGTTGGCCTCCCGAAGACGACATCTACTGGCAAGGATTGGGCAGCTATGAGGCTCACGGCTCCTCATACATGCACAGGTGGCTAATGCTCAAACCCAGCTTTAGCCTGAAACTCTCGGGAACACCAGCGGCTGGAGGAACAACAAGCCCAGCCACAGGCACTCTGAAATACGCTAAAGGAACAGCAGTCACTGTAACAGCTACTCCAGCAAGTGGGTTCACCTTCAAGAACTGGATACTTGACGGAGCGACAGTAACTGGTGCATCCATAAAAGTCACAATGGACATTGACCATGTGCTTCAAGCCGTGTTCGAGGCAAAGCAGAGCCTAACGATATCAGTGAACCCAGCAGGCGGTGGAACCACAAACCCAGCTACAGGCACATACTCCCATGCAAAGGGAGACAAGGTCACCGTTGCGGCCACGCCCACAAGCGGGTTCAACTTCAAAGAGTGGAAGCTTGACGGAGCATCAAGAACCGGCACATCGATTGAAGTTACAATGGACACGAGCCATACACTTGAGGCAGTTTTCGAGCAGGCGCCCCCATACGCATTGTACGCAGGTATCGTTATCGCAGCCGTTGCAGTCGTAGCTGTTGTCGCTTACATGATGCGACGCCGTAAACCACCAACAGGATAGGAGAAACTCTTGCGCTGGATCGTCAAAAGGGCGCTGACTGTGGCGGTCACGCTCTTCAGTGCCCTAACCCTAATTTTTTTCCTTATCAGAATAATGCCAGGCAACCCAATCGACATGATGATTATGCAGCTCATCATGCAAGGTTATGATCCAGAAGACGCTGCACGGAGGGTAGCCGGTATGGTGCCCTTCGTCCCTACCGACCCGGTACACATACAATATATTAACTTTCTGAAAGGCTTCCTCAGTGGCGACTTGGGAAAATCTATACTTTACGCCCAACCAATCACAATGATACTTGTCTATGCAATTCCATGGACAGCCTTCCTAGTTTCGCTCTCGCTAGTGATAAGCTTCTCCCTAGGAGTACTCTTGGGAATGTTCATGGCGTACCGCAGAGGAGGCATTCTTGATAGGATATTCTCTCTTGCCGCCTCAGTCACACGTGCCCTACCGCCCTACGTTGTAGGTGTGATTCTAGTCCTTACTCTGGCTTTTCAAGCCAAATGGTTCCCGCTTATGGGTCCATACGATTCCAGAATACCACCCGGATTTACGTTGGAGTTCATATCCAGTTTATTCTACCATGCAACTCTTCCGGTCTTGGCTTATGTCATCACAACGATTGGGAGTTGGATACTTCAAATGAAGAGCAGCACAGTGAGCGTCCTTGGCGAGTACTACGTGACAGCTGCTGAGGCTAGAGGTTTGCCCGAAAGAAGGATCGTGACTTCCTACGTGGGGAGGAACGCAGTCTTACCCCTCTTCGCAAGCTTGGCAATTTCCATTGGTTTCATTTTCGGCGGATCCACGTTTATCGAGAACATCTACTCCTACCCCGGCATAGGCAGATACCTCGCAGCAAGCGTGCCAGCTCGAGACTACACCATGATGATGGGGTGCTTCCTAGTGACAACAGTGGCTGTAGTCTTATCGAACTTTCTTGCGGACCTACTATACAGTAGGCTGGATCCTAGAATAAGACTGGGGTGAAAGAGATGGCACAGAGCATCAGCCAAAATGCCGAAAGGTTGGTTGCAGGCGGGATCCAGGACCTGAAAGCCTCCTTCAAAATCATTTGGAGGAACCGTGTATCATTTAGTGGCCTCATCATAATTCTAGTCTTTACTTTGATGGCGGCAGTTGGACCTGAGCTGGTACCTTACGATAGAATGCCACGTGTTCTTGACAGGTATCTGCCGCCGTCTCGCGAACACGTACTAGGCACCGATTACGCTGGAAGGGATACCTTTGCTCAGATAGTTCATGGGTCCAGAGAGGTCTTAATAGTTGCCTTTTTGGCAGCTGTACTGACGACTACTATCTCAATAGTGATTGGAATCTCGTCAGGTTTCCTTGGAGGTAAGACAGACACGGCACTCATGACATGCGCTGACATCTTCCTCGTAATACCGTCCTTTCCGCTTCTGCTCATTATCGTGACAAGTATCCCCAGAGTTCTAAGTGCCCTAGAAATCGCATTCATACTGAGTGTAGTAGGCTGGGCATCCTTGGCCAGACCCATAAGGACCCGTGTACTATCACTCAAGGAAGAGGAGTTCATAGAGAGCGCGAGATGCCTCGGCCTGAGTAAGGTACACATACTCTTCAAAGAATTATTCCCGAACCTACTTCCATACATTGCTATGAGCCTTGTACTAGCCATTGTGGGCGCTATCTACTCTCAGGTCAGCCTATACTTCATAGGTGCAATGCCCTACACTTCGACAAATTGGGGGATAATGATCCAGACCGCAATCAATGACGGCGCCCTCATCAACCCGAAAGTCTGGCCCTACCTGCTCTCCCCGATGATGTGCCTCGTGATCATCCAAACTGGCTTCATTCTTTTTCTACACAGCCTAGAAGAGATCTTCAACCCCAGGCTTAGGAGCGAAGCGTAAAGCCTATCTCCAAAGCACTCTACATTCTTGTCCAACCACAAGGGCCAAGGAGACGACAGAAGCTTGACAACAGAAGACTCGGGCATCTTTGCACGGTTCAACAGGCCGAAATCCCTGACCGTGCTCGACATCCGCACGTATTCATGGAACGAACAGCTATCCATGGTCTGCACCCAAGGCTTGATCAACCGCAAAGAGCCTAGGATCTACCTCGTATTCGATGACTACGTCGATCGCCTCTGGCTCCCCATCTACAGAAAAAGGTATGGTGTGAAGTACAAAGAAGCCCAGAATCTTTTTGGGTTAATCCGGCTGTTCGCAGACGAGTTGGATGGATTCGTAGTCTACGATGACAAGGTGCTTCATTCAGCGAATGTGGCGATGACATACGGAAGCATTCACAACGCTGTTCCCGCATCTCCGACTGTTGCTGACGGGCTCTCTGGTACTGGCCTAAAGAAGATCAATGATTTCCGGGGAAAGTGGCGGGACAGGTTCGAGGCCTACGAATGGGAACTTGAGAACCTTATGCCTCAGTGTAGCAGGAGAATAGTCGGAAGCATGTGCGTAGACCGTCCGTGCGTCGTCAACGACCAAGCAAACAGGCACCACGTACGGGACTACCTTGCAGCCGTAAAAGCATTTAGCTTCGATCTTTCCACAAAGATGAGAGACCGCCGCGAAGTCGACCTCTTCGACAGAATCCTGAGGAGCTTCCCCTCCCTAGGCGTAGTCCTCGGCTGGCACTGCTGCAGAGACTTGGAGATTGAAGCTGTTGCACGAGCCGCCAAGAATGGCTTCTTCGTGCTCTGCAACCTCAGCTCACCTAACTTGACAGTTCACTCTGGCATCAAGACAAGGTGGAAGTTCAGACAAAGACACGCTGCGAAGAGTGCTATCACACTGGAGAACAAGGTATACATCACCTTTGTCCAATCAGATGGAGACGCCATATGGGCGATGAACAACTTCCAAAACCGCAACTGGCTAGACAGCCAGCGAGGAAAGTTCCCATACACCTGGGAAGTCCAACCCATCATGGTCGATCTTGGACCGGGGATGTTGGAGCATTACTACCGTACAGCAACATCCAACGACTACTTTATCGCGGGTCCCTCAGGCGCAGGATACACAGCTCCGACAGTGAACAAATGGCAAAACGAGTTCCTTGAACAAACACGGAAATACCTTGAGGTTTGCGATCTCAGGTCGGCTCTGGTCATGAACCGTGACAGAAGGGTAGGCTATCAGGAGCTCGATGATCCCGGTCTCCCCCTAGCAATCATCAACAAGATACGGTCATGCTTCGGTTTCTTGCACGGCTACGTTGGATCAGGGTTTGAGCCAACAGTCTTTGTGGATAATATCCCCTATGCTCACACGTCGCTCTACGTGTCCGGTTCCTCAGACGTTCTCAAGGAGGTTGAAAGGTTCGGTAAAGGAAGCAGAACCAGACCGCTGTTCGTCTCAGTACATGTCCGCGAAGACGCAAAAATGCCGACTCTAAAAGGCGCGATTGACAAGCTAGACCCTAGGATCTATGAAGTGGTTACACTGGACGAATTCCTTCTGACATTACAGAAAGCTAAGAAAGAAGGCCTTTACAGAGAAGCCTTCCCAGAGAAAGAGTTTCTGAGAGAAAGCTTGAGTGAACAGGGACGAGCACATTGGGAGAACCACCTTAGACGGGTTGCTCGTCTCGAAAAGACCGTGGATCTTGAGCCAGACCATATGCTGAACGAGTTCAACGCTGGCATGTACGACTTCACACGAGAACACCTTGCGGACCTCCTCGGGTACGAAGCGATAGAAGTCATGCTCTACCTCGTTCAATCCGCCCTCAACATGAGAGGAATATACGTCAACAACCTACGCAGAAGCGTCGAAGACTTTCTCAAGGAATACCCAGACCTGCCTGATTCTAAAACTGTCAAAGACGCTCATGAACTCTGGCGAGATTGGGAACATGCAAAGTACGATCTGGACGACATGCGGCAGCTTACCCAGAAGGTTATCAAGCTTGCACGGCTTCTTGAAAAACAACTCTTTCCGCAGCAATGAAACCGCAAATTCTCTGGGCAACCCTTATACCTAGTGAAAAACAAAAACCTTGGCAGTCACTTGCTGATTGGAGAGACGAACTTGCCAGCTAAGAAGGAATACCTAGACTACATTCAAGGATCTTGGAAGGAGATCCAACAAGGCTACGAACGGATGCTTGAAGACTGGAAGAAAGAAATGGACACCGCGGATACCTACTATGCCCCGGGAGCACCCTTGTACCCCGCTGTGATCGAAGGACTCCTGTATTCTCTCACAGATGATGCGGGTCATGCCAGACGGTCCAGAGACGCCTTGCTTTCCTATGCAGAATTCCCCGATAAACTGCCAGACAGGATGAGACGGATGCCTAAACACGCCAAGGGCATATATCCGGTGACGCCTCCGTTCGGCGGAATGACTCTTTTCCTGCGTGCGTACGAGTTCATCAAGGACAGCGAATGCCTGAGCGAAGAAGATCGCAAGACGCTTGAGCAGATCGTAGCGAATACAGCCGAGATATACTTCCCCTTTCCAGAGTGGGGACCGCACAACAGAGCGTCCAAGAGCGGAATCTCGCTGACGTATGCGGCGAAAATGTTCCCGAATCATCCTCAGGCCCCGAAATGGGGGAAACTCGGCAAGCTTTTCATGGATGGCAGTTGGGGTCACTGGTCACTCGAAGACACCGGAATGTATTGCCTCATCTGGCTTGCGGACCTTCTGATCTGTGCAGACGTCACAGGCGACTCCAGCGTCTTTGAATCGCCAATGTTGAAGTACTATTTTGACTACTTCAAGAACCTCTTCTGCCCACTTGGGATGATACCTGACTACGGAGACTCGGTGTGGGGTTCAGCTTGGGACCTGTGCATGGTCACCCTTGAGAAGGGCGCCGCCGCCTACCGCGATCCTTACATGAAGTACACCGCCGATCGAATCTTCAGGCAAGCGCGTGAGACCCACAAGTTCAGTCCTTACGCCATCTTTGGCTATCTCTGGGCGGACGACTCGGTCGAACCCAAAGCTCCGTCTTGGGGCAGCCGCGAGGTCATTGACGAGGTTATCGGTAAGAAGATCGTGTTCCGAAGCGGCTGGGACGAGAATGCCACGTACATGCTGTTGAACTACATGGATGAAGGGGACATAGGCTGGTACTACAAGGAGCACCTGCGGAACACTCTTGTCGTAACCGCAGAGAAGATGCATCATGGACACGCCGATGAGAATTCCATAGTCGCCCTGATCAAGAACGGTTCCTTTCTTCTTCATGACAGTGGTTACCGTGAAGGCTTGCCGAATGGCGCCTACCGTTCCGACGTGTATCATAACCGCATCGTAGTACGTCCGGGAAAACCTTCGAACCAGAGCCTATTCGACTTCATACGAAACATAGGCATCTACCAACCGGTCAACACAAGGAGGGTTCACTTCAAAGTCTTCAAAGATGTTGATGTCAGCCGAACAGAGGTCACAGATGTAGGAAATGGGTACCACTGGAACCGCGTGGTTACCTACCTGAAAGGGCTGGAAGCCTTCCTGATCCATGATGGAGTGAAGATGCTAAGGGCGGGCGAGTTCACAGTCGGCAACCTCCTATGGACCCAGCAAATCCACGAGGCTGGTTCAAATCACTTTGATACATCCATCGACCTTATTGGGCAGGTTGGCGCTTGGGGCAACCCAAGGATAACCCTTGAAGAGAGGAAACGGCGAGCTTGGCCCAACAAAACCGGAGAAAGGCTCCTTATCTACTTTCACCCAGGAAGGGGTAAGACGGTGGGAACCAGCGAGGCAATGCGTTGCTACCTTCCAGAGAAGTGCGTACACGAGTCGTGTTCAAGAAACTTCGAGGCTGGCGACTATGTCTCCTTCACGACTCTTCTCTGGCCTCACAAAGGTCAGGAATCAAGCGACAAGTTGCTCGGAAGCATCGAATCAATGAAGGTCGAAAAGTATCCAAGAGCGGACGCAATCAGGCTCAAACTGCCAACCGGAAGCGTTTCCATTTGCGTGAAACACGACCTCTCCATCGGCTTGGTCAGACCTGAGATGAGACCCGCTTACACCTATGAAGCGGGAAGGATTCAGTACGGCGAGATCGAAACAGATGCAGCATACGCGTATGCGAAACTGTCAGGTCACGTACTAGACTACGCTTTCATCGACGGGATGAAGCTATTCTTTGGCAGTAGAGAAGTCTTCGACTCGGACAAGCCGTCTGTCTACGACCTAAGTCATAGACCGGACCTTGGTCGAGAAGGAACCTTCAAGACGGATCGGGAGCATTGGGAGTTCGAACTCAAGACGAAATGGGATTCATGGGAGGACACCGTTCAGATCTAGAGCACCTAAAAGATCTTTGGGATCGAGATGAGCCAAAGCTTTGAGGGTGAGTTCTTCAGGGGCAAGGGCGATGTCGAGTACCTTCAGCTTCTAGACACCGCTCGCCGCATGTTCGATCCTAACCCAGAGTTCCAGACCGTGCCCATGCTCTACGCTCCCGAATGGAACGGACTCATGGAAGGACTGACATGGCCTGCATGGTGGATACAGAACAGCTACGGCACAACCTACTGCGCACTGCCATTTCTTACGGAGCCGCTTTTGACTTTCCTACAAAATTCCCAAGACCTCTGGTTTGACCTGATGGGTGA
>Ga0315308_1000672_pt1 | contig 19326 bp, 17 predicted proteins | sample TDP3_MG_FD_203078 | JGI IMG/M metagenome (GOLD analysis project Ga0315308, IMG submission 203078) | Freshwater sediment microbial communities from Lake Towuti, South Sulawesi, Indonesia - TDP3 | ecosystem: Environmental > Aquatic > Freshwater > Lake > Sediment | place: Indonesia: South Sulawesi... | reverse complement strand
GTCTACGACCTCATGTCGCGAGTCACCCCAGCGCTCACGGCTGGGAAGTTCAAGGCGGATCTGCCGCAGGGCCCGCTCCTGTACTGTTTGCTTTCGGAGTTCGCCATATTGGGAGGCGCGAACCTTGAGGCCGTCTCCTCCTTCCTCGCGCCGGGCGTCATGGCCCTCAGCGTGCTCCCGGCCATCATCTACGCGAGGAGGGCCCTCGAGGATGAGCCCGCGGCCATCGTCTCGGGTCTGCTCGCGGCCGCGACGAACGTCATAGTTCACCAGACCGGCGGCACCGTCGTGTGGGAGGGGCTCGGCACGATCTTCGCGGGATTCGCCCTCACCATCATCATCCGAGCAAACCTGAAGGATCCGAAGGCGATCGCCATCCTCTGCATGGCGGTGGCCGGCACCCTCGTCTCTCACCACCTCACCACCATGAACTTGCTCCTCGGGTTGGGCGTTGCCGTGCTCTTCCTGACCGCCAGGAGGGGCACGAGTACAAGGGAGGCATACAGGCCGATCTTGTTGACGATCCTGCTCGGCGTGGCAGCCCTATCGGTTTGGGTGTTCATCATCCCGAGATATACCATAGAGGTCATCGGCCTGACGGCGGCGAACGCGAACGCCTGGACGCTCCTCGGGGGCGGAGCGCTCGCGGCAGCGGCCATATTTGCCTCGTATCGCGCGGTCACGGCCAAGGGGGTGAGGGACATCTGTACGGCCAGGCCATTCACCTTGGGGGTTCTGGTATTCGCGGCGTCTGCGGCCGTGCCATTGCTCCTCTACTACTCCGGCGGCATGAACGCTGAGGCCCTCATGACGACGCTGTATATGGGGGTCCCGACATCCGTCGTATACGTCCCCCTCTTCGTGATGGGCCTGACTGCCGCCATCAACGGCCGGATCGATGATCGCATTCTGACGTTCGTGTTAGCGTTTCCAACGGCGTGCTGCTCCCTCACGATATTCCTGATCTTTCAACCGGGGATGGGGGTTTTGGCTTACAGGGAGGTGTCCTTCATGCTATATTCACTCTTGCCCATCGAGGGCTTGGGCCTTATGGAGGCCGTCAGGAGGGGCACCCCCGCCAGGAGGTACATCGCGGCATTCATCGTCGTCTACTCGATCCTCGCCCTCGCAGCGACGTCATATCCCACGAGGAGCTATCTCATGGGGCTCGACGAGGCCTATCGGCCTTCGGATTTGAGGATCTCGGAGATAGCCGTGAACGCGATACCGAGCTCGTCCCCGATGGATACCGACATCAGGATCGGCAACGTGATCCTCTTCCTCTCCGGCAGGGAGGTGAATTGGATCAGCAACGTCACATATTGGACCAGCCCGGGCCCTGCGTGGTTGGGGAAGAGCGCGGCGGCGGGCCGTCCCTTGGACATCCCATCCAATGTCAGCTTCATCATCTTCTCGGAGTCGATGTTGAAATCCAAAGGGGGCATCGTGGTGGACCTCCTCTCGAGGAGGCTCTATCCCCTTCCCGACGAGGCCCTGGTCTACCTGGAACGAAGGCCCGGGGTCAGCAGGATCGCCGATGCGGGCACGGCCCAAATCTTCCAGGTAACGGGGCGGACGAAGGACGAAGCGGCGCGGCCGAGGACGAAGCCTTAGCCTGGCACGGAGGCAGCAGCAGCAAATGCGCACGCCGATGGGCTCGTTTCCGCATCGGGAATCCGGAATCGTGTTCTCCCTAATGCCATCGCATCGTGACAGGGGTTATTGTCTGTAGACGAGCCTTGAACATAGGGCGCCGGGCATGCGCGGGGCGAGTTGCCCGAGGCCGAATCCCAGGATCTTCGCGAAGAGACAGCTTAGGCCCTTCGCCCTCTCACGAAAGCCCGTTGGGCGATGCTGAAGGACCGCCCTGCAAAGCCCCAATAGACAATCAATCGACTTCGCGATGTCGTTCGCGCGCAACAGTGGCAGGCAGGCCAAGCTCCATCCGGAATTGAAGCATCTCCGAAAGGCGTCCAAGGGGGGATAACTATGTGAGTGGTTGACAATGGAATCCGCGCAGTAGGCGATCTTGTAGCCGGATAGGACCATTCGGCATGCTATCTCCTGATCCTCGCTGAACCACAACCTGAACCTGAACCTTTTCCATACGTCCCTCCTCATGGCCCCTGACACCGTTGAGAACAGGACCATGTCCAAAGGCCCCCGGCACGCGAGGGCCTCGATCGCCTTCACCCGGCTTTCTGGCGGATAGATGCGCTGGAGGAGGATGCGCTCGAGTAAGGGCGCATCAGGCTTTGCGATCTGGCGCGAATACGATGCCCCGACGCGCTTTCCGGCGAGGGCTGCGATAAGCCCCACTAACCAGTTCTCGTCCGCGGGGACGGCATCCGAATTGCAAAATACGAGGTAGTCGCCTTTTGCGAGTGATGCGCCCAGGTTCCTCACGCCGTCATTGGTGAATTTGTCCACCGTCACCGTCCTTGCGCCATAGCTTTTGGCAATCTCGAGCGTATTGTCCTTCGAGCCCGAATCGACCACGATCAACTCCAGCTCAAAGCCATGCACTTGGCGGCGAATTCCCTCCATGCACCTTTTAAGGGCGGGGCCGCAATCCTTCGTCGGTATTATTATGCTGACAGTTGATGACAGATCCCTGAAGTTGCGTATGCCGAAAGGAGGCGCTGAATCGGACCCTGTCGAATGGCTCACTTTTCCCAGACGCCGATAAGCGCTAATGCGTCGTTCGAGTATAAGCCTTGATCGCGTTTTTTCATCGAGCTCGAGTATCGCTATGAGATTTCAAAAGGATATGCCTAGATAATCCGAAATCGGATAGGGAGAATATGGGGCCGCCGCCTTACGAGAGCCCGTGTAAGTGGCTCCGATACCAATACTGCCTGCTGCTGCCCCGACAGGGGGATTCGCTGGCCAACGATCGCGACCGGGATGGGGCGCGAGGCCCCTCACTGACCGAGGATTTGCGGTCCATCCGGAAGTCCGAAGGGGGTGACCCGGAAAGGCGCAATCGGGGGGCGAGCCTGGGAGGAGGCGGCGCCATTCGCCATCGCGCCCTTCGGCCATCGAAGGAAACTTTAATTGACGGCTGTAGTTACTCAGTTGAGGCGCTAAAAAAATAATGAAGGCCTGCGTCCTCCTGAGGTGCCGCCCAGGCACATACAGGGAGGTTGTGAAGAGGATAGAGAACATGATCGACGTGAAGACCGTATTCCCAAGCCTTGGGAGGTGGGAGGTGGTCCTCAAGCTCGAGGCCAACAACGTCAGGGGGCTGGCGAACGCCATCCGAAGGCTGAGGGCGATCGAGGAGATCGAATTCTCTGAAACGCTGATAGAGCTGCCAGGAGCTGGATGAGATGGCCCTCGCCTGTCTCCTAGCTACGTTGGTCCACAGGCAGAGCTCCCAGGTCATCAAGACGTTGAGGAACATGCCAGAGGTAAAGGATGCCTTCATAGTCTTCGGCCAATACGACCTTGTGGTCTTCCTGGAAGCGGACGACTATGCGGAATTGGCCGCCGTCACGGCCGAGATCAATAAGATAAGCGGCATAACGAACACCGAGACGTTGGTTGCGGGATAGGGGTCGTTAAGATGAAGAAAGGTAAGGTGCCGCTCGCCGAGAGGTTCACAAAGGCCCAACAGGCCTTCACGTTCAGGGATTTCATACTGCTGCCGGGCCTGACCGAGGTCGACCCGTCAGAGGTGGACGTGAGCACCAAGGTGACGACCGATTACTCCATTCACGTCCCGTTCGTCTCGTCCCCGATGGACACCGTTACGGAGGACGAGCTCGCGATAACCCTCGCCAGGCTCGGGGGGCTTGGGGTGATTCACAGGAACTGCACGATCGAGGAGGAGGTCGAGATGGCGAGGACGGTGAAGAGGGCCGAGTCGATGGTGATAACGGACGTTGTGACGGCAAGGCCGGACCAGACGGTCAGCGACGCGTTGGCCCTCATGAAGAGATACAACATCTCAGGGCTTCCGGTCGTCGAGGGCCAGAAGCTCACGGGCATCTTGACCGCGAGGGACGTGCGCTTCGCAAGGCAGGAGGAGCTGGTGGGCAACGTCATGACCAAGAAGGTCATCACGGCCCAGGAGGACATCACGCTTGAACGGGCAAGCCAGATAATGCACGAGCACAGGATCGAGAAGCTCCCGCTGACGGGCAAGTCCGGCGAATTGAGGGGGCTCATCACGTTCAAGGACATCTCATTGAGGGGGAGATATCCACACGCATCGAGGGACAGGACCGGAAGGCTCCTCTGCGCGGCGGCGGCCTCGCCCTTCGATGTCGAGAGGTGCATGCAGCTTGACAAGTTCGTCGACGTAATTGTCTTCGACGTCGCCCACTTCCACAACAAGAAGGTGATGGCGGCCGCGAAGAGGCTCGCTAAGGACCTTTCCGCGAACTTGGTCATTGGCAACATAGGCACCCGACAAGCGGCGTTGGACGTCGTGAGCGCCATCGAGAAGGTCAATGCGCTGAGGGTCGGCATCGGCTCCGGTTCCATCTGCATAACGTCTGAGGTCACGAGGGCCGGTGCGCCGACGATGTTCGCGGTCACGCAGGTCTCCGACGCGCTCAACGAGCTTGGAGCCGACGTCCCGATCTGGGCGGACGGGGGCATAACTTCACCCGGCGACGTAGCCCTGGCGCTCGCGGCGGGCGCCTCTGCCTCGATGATAGGGAACCTCTTCGCCCGCACGAAGGAGAGCCCCGGCTCCTTGGTGGCGATAGGCGGGCAATACTACAAGGCCTACAGGGGGATGGGGAGCCCCTCCGCGATCGCGAAGAGGCACGCCATGGACAGGTACACGGCGCCGTCCAAGGGGATAGCCGAGGGCGTGGAGGGCTATGTGCCGTACAAGGGGGATGCCGCCACCGTCGTCACAGAGCTTTCGGAGGGCCTTAAGGTCTCCATGGGATACGTGGGGGCAAAGAACGTCGAGGAGATGTGGAGGGGCGCCAAGGTGGCGTGGATCTCCCAACTCGGTTCCGTCGAGACCAGGGCACATGACGTCATATTGCCCACTCGAGGCCCGCCCACATAGCGTCCACTAATCCCATCGAGATGCGTGGCCGAGTAAGTGGCTGACCCCACCATCTATCTATCTTATCTTATGCCCCGACCCAGCCCTTACAGATGTTAACGCCATCTACGGCGTCCTTCGCGGCGGCGTCTGCCCCGATCTTCTTGGCGTACTCGGGGGTTATGGGTGCGCCGCCTATGATGACCTTGACCTTGTCCTTGAGCCCAAGTTGCTTAAGTTGCTTGATCGTGGTCTCCATCTCCGGCATCGTGATCGTCAGCAGGGCCGACATCCCTATGATCTGCGGTTTCTGTTCCTTGACGACTTCTACGAATTTCTCCGCTGGCACATCGACGCCGAGGTCTATGACCTCGAATCCGGCCGCCTCCAGTAGCACCGAAACGACGTTCTTCCCTATGTCGTGAAGGTCTCCCTTCACTGTGCCGAGTGCGACCTTGCCCTTCTTCTTCACGTCCCCGCTCCTGAGGTATGGCTGCAAGACCTTCAATCCGTCCTTCATGACCTCTCCTGCGGCTATCAGCTCGGAGAGGAAGTACTCGTTCGCCTCGTACTTCTTGCCCACGATGTCCATCCCATTCGCCATAGCCTCGGACACGATCCTGTAAGCTGGGATCTTCGCATCCAGGGCCTGTTTGCAGATGCCCTGTATTCCATCGAAATCGAGGTTGACGATGGCCTGGGCCACTTTATCCATAAGCTCTCTCTCGCTCATCGCCGATCACCAGTATACCGTGTTTATTGGCCGCCCTCCGAGAACGGCCTCGGTTTCATCTACGTCCAATGTCTTTCTTACACCCAGTTTATAGTGCCAATCGAAACAGCACCACCTGATAAGTTTAACTCTCTTGCCGAGCATCTTATCCGAGAGAACTTCTTGCGGCGTACGCTTGGAGAAGCCAACGAGCTCCAGCGTGAAGATGCACTTCTCCCACTCGTTGCCCTCCTCGTCCTTCTTCTTCTCGCCCGTCTTATCGATCCCCAAGACCCGGCCCTGTAGCCTCCTCGCTTTGTCCATGGCGATCATCTTTGTTGCAATCTCCTCCATGAGACCGCCACATCGAGGGCCGTGCGTCTATTAAAGGTTAGCAAACCCGGTCAATGCGAACTGGTGGAAAACCGACCCCAATCTTCAAATGTCGATTCATCTCGGTATTTGCGATGGAACGGAGGCACGCCATAAGATTCCAACCTGAGGGCTTGAGGGCGGAAGTCCTAAGTGGCGAGAGCGTCCTCGTGGCCTCTCAGCGCTGCGGAATCGACCTGGATTCCCTCTGCGGCGGCAGGGGCAAGTGCGGGAAGTGTTTGATAAGGATCGGACAGGGGAAGGCGACGGCGCCCACCCCATCGGAGATCGCGATCCTGCCGAGATCTGAGATGGAAAGGGGGCTACGCCTTGCATGTCAGACCTACCCGGTCACGGACCTCGTCGTCGATGTCCTGACGGCGCCGCGGCCAGTCAGCTCCAAGATCCTGACATGGGGACTGGAGCTCCCCGTGAGATTGGCCCCGCGCCTCAGGATGGGGTCCGCATCTTTAACGAGGCCGACGTTGGGCGATCAGCTGTCCGATGAGGCGAGGCTCAGGAAGGCGATCAAGTGCAGGTCCATCGACCTCAACCTGCTGAAGCGCCTTCCGGGCCTCCTCAGGGGGCACGGTTGGAAGGTTTCCGCGATAACCTACCATGATGAGGTCGTGGATGTCAGGGGGTCGGACGGCGGCGGGCTCTACGGCGCGGCCGTTGACGTGGGCACGACGACCATCGTGGTCTACTTGTTGGACCTGATATCGGGGAAGGTCGTGGCCGTCGAATCCGATTATAATGCCCAGATACCGTATGGCGAGGACGTGATAAGCCGGATCACCTATGCCTCAAGGGAGGGCGATGGCCTGGCGCTATTGCAGAAGGCCGTCATCGGGACCGTTAACAAACTCATAGCGAGGGCAGCCGAACGCGCGAAGATCGACAGGGATCTCATCTATGAGGTGGTATGCGCGGGGAATACCATAATGATGAGCTTCCTCCTCGGGATAGATCCATCGAACATCGCGACCTCGCCGTACGTTCCGCCCGTGACGGGTGGGCTCGCGGCCAAGGCCGTCGGGTTGGGAGTGGAGGTGAATCCCGGGGGATACCTGAGGACGCTTCCATCGATAAGCGGTTACGTGGGGGCGGACATCGTCTCGGACATCCTGGTGTCGGGCATGCACAGGCATGAGGGCCTCTCGATGCTCATCGATATCGGGACGAACGGCGAGGTTGTCCTGGGAAGGCGGAACGAGATGCTCTCAGCCTCGTGCGCGGCCGGTCCCGCCCTCGAAGGGGCCGAGATATCGCATGGGATGCGAGGAATGGCCGGCGCGATAGAGAAGGTCGCCATAAACGCGGAGAGCCATGATGTCTTTTACACGACGATAGGAGGGGGAAGGCCCAGGGGGATATGCGGGTCCGGCCTCGTCGATGCACTGGCCTCCCTCAGGGTCGCGGGCATAGTGGATCGGGCCGGGAGGATGAGGGTGCCGGGCGACGGGGGCGATGCGACTCCGGAGTTCGTGATCGCGAGGGCCGGCGATACCGAGATCGGCAAGGACATAACGATCACGCAGAAGGACGTGCGGAATCTCCAACTCGCGAAGGCGGCGATCTTCACCGGCTGTTCCCTCCTCATGAAGAGGATGAAGGTCAGGGTCGGCGAACTGAAGGACATCTTCATAGCTGGAGCCTTCGGGAATTACATAGATCCGGTTTCAGCCATCGTCATAGGGATGTTCCCCGATGTGCCGTTGGCGAAGATCAAGTCAATAGGGAACGGGGCGGGCTTTGGGGCGAGACTGGCGCTCCTCTCGAAGTCGAAGGGCGCCGAGGCCGATGAGATCGCGCGCAGGGTCCATTACGTTGAGTTGAGCGCAGAGGGCGATTTCCAGCGGGAGTTCCTCAAGGCACTCGATCTGCCACATGCCGATGGGAAACTCTTCCCGACCGCGACGCGCATCATCGAGAGCGGGGGGAGGGAGCTCCCGAAGGGCGCGCTCGGATCCGGAGGAGCAAAGCGTTAATTATCGGACCTCGTCGCCTCGAGTCCGCGAATCGTGAATGTGGTCATTCGGAACTGAGCAGAAGGTCGTCGACATCGGCCACGTGAAGGTCGGGGGTCTGCCGGGACAGCAGCCAACCGTGCTCGTCGGCTCGATCTTCTATGCCAAACACGGCGTGGTCATCGACGAATCGAAGGGCGAATTCGACAGGGAGAAGGCCGAGGAACTGCTGAAGGTTCAGGAGGAGTTCTCGGACAAGACGGGGAACCCCCACATGGTCGATGTCGTGGGCTCGAGCCCAGAGGCCATGTCGCGTTACTTGGATTTCGTGGCGTCGCACACGGATGCGCCCATGCTGCTCGATGGGGTCTCGGCCGAGATCAGGATCAGTGGCCTCGATCACGTCATCCAGTCGGGCATTAAGGACCGGATAATTTACAACTCCCTCATGCCGGAATACAAGGGGGAGGAACTCGAAAAGATAAGGGAGGCGGGGGTGAGGAGCGCGATCATCCTGGCCTACAACATCAGGGAATTCACGACCGCCGGCCGCATGAAGGTCGTGAGATCCCTCGTGCCGGTCGCCCGAAGTGCCGGCATCGAGAATCCATTGATCGATACCTGCGTCATAGACGTGCTGACGCTTGGCCCCGCTTGCCGCGCGATACACGACGTGAAGGACGAGCTCGGCCTGCCAGCGGGGTGCGGGGCACATAACGCGATAGGGACATGGAAGGGCTTGAAGACCAAGATGGGAAAGCAGGCCACCCATCCGAGCATGGCCTCCGCGTGCACGATGGCGATCGCCGCTGGGGCCAACTTCCTCCTCTACGGCCCCATAGATACGGCACAATTTATCTTCCCTTCGGTAGCCATGGTCGATGCGGCGTATGCCCAGCTCTTCAGGGAGGGGGGGAAGAGGCCCCCTCAGGGACACCCGATCTTCAAGATAGCGTAGGGGATCTCATGGGCAGGGCCTCGAACGGGCCACAAGGTTGATTACAGTTAGTATAGTATAGTATAGTATAGTTGCAGTAAAGCGGGCGAGGCCCTCTCATTCGCCCTCCACCAGGGGTATGAGGGCGAAATTCACCGAGTCGACCAGCCCCTTGTCTGTTATCCTGAGCTCCGGGATGACGGCCAGGCTCAGCAGCGACAGAGTCATGAAAGGCGATTTCAGAGGGCAGCCGAGCCCCCTGATGGCCGCCTTGACGCGTTCGATCTCGGGATAGAGGGAGCTGAGGGGCTTCAGGCTCATGAGCCCCGCAAGGGGCAGGGCCACGCCGGCAACGGCCCTCCCGCCGTCCGCCACCGCTATCCCGCCGCCCATCTCCCCGACTGCGTTGACCGCGGCCAGCATGTCCGTGCCACTCACGCCGATGACGGCCAGGTTGTGGCTGTCGTGGCCTACGGACGTCGCGACGGCCCCCCTCCTCAGGCCGAAGCCCTTGACCAATCCCCTTCCGACATTGCCGCTCTTGCCGTGCCTCTCAACGACGGCGGCCCTCAGGATGTCCCCATCTAAATCCGGCTGAATGAAGCCGCCCACGACGCCCACGCGCCTGCGGATGTGTTTCGTCATGGAGCTTCCGTCGCGCACGAGGATGACGTGGGCCCTCGCCCATCGACCGGCCTTCGGCGACCTCGCCAGGAGCGTCCCCTCGTCCAAATGCCTCTTGAACCGAACGGTGCGTAGGCAGTAACTTGGGTAACTGAACCCGTGACGTCTCCTGAGGAACCTCCCATTGCGGACGAGCAACTTCCCATTCGATATCACGGACCTTATGCGGAGTGACCTCAGGTCCTCGACCAGGACTATGTCGGCGCTCTTGCCGGGCGATATGCTCCCGACGGCGCCCTCCACCCCGAATCTCCTTGCCGTGTTGATGGTCGCCATCTGAATGGCCCGGACCGGGTCAACTCCGCTCTCGACCGCGCGCGTGACGACGAAGTCCATGTGCCCCTCGGCCACGAGGCTCGTGGCGTCCCTATCGTCGCTGACGAGCAGGACCTTGCAGGTGCTTATCCCGTCCCTCGTCACGACCTTTATGACCTCACCCAAATCCCTCCAGGCAGAGCCCTCCCTGATCATCAGGTACATGCCATACCTTGCCTTCTCGAGCGCGCCTTCCCTGCTGACGGACTCGTGGCACGACGATACTCCCGACGAGACGTAGGCCGCGAGCTCCCTCCCGCCCCTGCCCGTGTAATGGCCGTCGACGACCTTCCCGAGGCGCAGGGCGGCCCAGATCTCGGAGAGCATCTTCCGGTCTCCTGAGACGACCGCAGGATAGTTCATCACCTCGGCCAAGCCCACGACGGGGCCCCTCCTGAGGAGGGCCTCGACGTCCCGAAGTGAGAGCGAGGCGCCGCTCGTCTCCATCCCCGGGACGGCCGGCACACATGATGGCACTAGGAAGAAGGCCTTGACGGGAAGGCGGGTCGATTCCCTCAGCATGAGCTCGATGCCCTTTCGCCCCAGGACGTTTGCGATCTCGTGCGGATCGATGAAGAGGCCCGTGGTGCCCCTCATGAGGGCTGCGATCCCGAAGTTGGTCAGGGAGAGCATGCTGCTTTCAACATGGACGTGCCCGTCGAGCAGACCCGGTATGGCATATGCCCCATGGCCATCCACGACGATCGTCCCGTCTCCGATGACGGGGGGATGGCCCACGTCGGCAACGCGATCCTGGCAGACGGAGATTTCCGCTTTGGACACCAATTCGCCCGTCTCGACGTTCACGAGGGTAACATCTCTGATGACGAGATCCGCCTTCATCTGACCGAGGGCGACCTTCAGAAGTTTTTCGGACGGCTTCCTCGCCCAGTCCATGGGAGATGCGACGTATGATGTTCAGTTTATTAGCTACGCCCTAGGTTTTTCCCCTTCGCACGAAACAGCGTCCTCGGATTTTTTGGCCTGAAGACGCCCATGAAGAGACAGAGCTCCGGCGGCATGATCATCGCCCTTGCCCTCTGGGCCTTCGGCGTCGGGGGGACGCCCCTCACGACCGCCAATGGAACCCTCTCGGCCACCTCGCCCATCACGAGGTGGGCGGCGCAGGCTATGTCGTCGGCCACCGCCAGTTTGGTGATCAACAAAGGCTTGCCGTAGAGGTCGCGTTCCCCCCTGCAATCCTTCACGAGCTCAAAGCCAACCGCACCGAGGGTGACGCCTATTGTCCCCGCCCGGAGCGGGGCGATCCTGCTGTCGATTATCGAGACGCCGACACACACGCCCACGTGGGCTGAGATGCCGCGTTGGATCTCCACGGCCGTCCTTTCCGGATCCTTGGGCCAGAGGACGGCGGTTCGTGCGGGGACGTTCTTGTGATCGATCCCCGCATTCGCGGTCAGGATGTCGTCCTTCAGGGTGTATAGCGCCCTGTAAACACCCCCGTAGATCTCGTCTGACTCCCTCAGGACGAGCTCCACGAATTCGGGCTCGAGGCCGTATCTTTTCGCCAAGATCACGGATCTCCTCGACGGTTTGACGGAATCCAATGAGACTAGCCGGCCCTGCGATAAGGAGACGACTTTACTGGCGATCACCAATATGTCGCCATCCCTCAACTCGAACTTCGCATCTTTCAACGCCTGGGCGATCAGGGCCACGAGGTCATCCCCCTTCGTTACCAGCTTCGTCCTTATGGGGAAGACCTGGATCCCGTCCTTGAATGGTTCGGATGATTCGGTCAACCGGAGGCGTCGCTCCATCGCATCGGACATCGCGATAAAAGCCTGTGCCAAACCCACTTAGATGGCTGCGTCGTGTCAATGGCCGGTCTGGCCCTGTGGCTGGGCCCTCGATCTGCCGTACTTCGAGGTATCGTAGAAGGGCCATTCGACGACGCGCATCGCGTGGCCCGACCCCCTGACGTCGACCTCCAATTCCATCCCGACCCCAGGGGGGACGTAGCCCATGCCGATCGCGTTTCTGGTGAGGGGACTTACGGTGCCGCTCGTGACGGCCCCGATCCGCTCCCCATCTTTCAGGATCGGGCTACCATGTCTCGGGACGACCCTGTCGGTGAGTTGAAATCCTATCCTCGCGATCCGCAACCCCTTCTCCTTCTGGTCCACGAGCGCCTCCCTGCCGATGAACTCCTTCTCGAACTTCACCACGAAGTCTATCTTGGCCTCGAGGGGCGTGATCTCCTCGCTGATGTCGTTCCCATATAGCAGGAGCCCCGCCTCAAGCCTGAGCGTGTCCCTGGCGCCGAGCCCGCAGGGCTTTATGCCGAATCCCGCGCCCGCATCGATGATGGCATTCCAGAGCTTCAATGCCCTGGCGGGCTCGTTCCCCGTAACGGCCATCATGTAGATCTCGAAGCCGTCCTCCCCAGTATAGCCGGTCCTCGAGAGCAGCACCTCCTCTCCGGCCAGTCGCACGAGCTCACCGCCAAACCGTTTCATGCCCGCGAGGTCGAACGCCGTCATCGACTGCAACGTGGCCTGCGCACTTGGACCTTGGACGGCCAACATCACGGTCGAGTCGGTCACGTCGTCGATCTCGACGCTGAAGCCGCCCCGTGAACCTCGGAGCCAGTCGAGGATCTTCCCCGTATTGACGGCATTCGTGACTATCATGAAGCCCTTTCCGCCCAACGCGTAGACGAGGACGTCGTCCTTGATCCCCCCTCGCTCATTGCAGACGGCACTATACTGGCAGGAATGGCCACTGAGCCTTGCGACGTTGTTCGCCGTCACGAAGTTGACGAACTCGAGCGATTCGCGGCCGGTGACCAGGATCTCCCCCATGTGGGAGACGTCGAAGATCCCGACGCCGTTCCTCACGGCGAGGTGCTCGTCCGTTATGCTCGTATACCAGAGGGGCAACTCCCAGCCCGCAAATTCGACCACCTTGGCCGCGGACTTGGCGTGGATTCCCGAGAGCTGGACCTTCCTTGCCATGGTCGTCACATCAACCGGAGCCGCGGGGGCCAGATATCGTTTTTCTCGAAGCCCGGGGCGTATCTAGGTAAGCCCCTGCGCCCTTTCAGGACCTTATCATGGTGAGGAGCATCTTGAACCTCTTCGCCGCTCTGAGGGCGTGGGGTTTGTTGGCGGGGAGTATGAGCATCTCACCCGACCTCAGTCGCAGGACCTTGCCGAGGAGGGTCACTTCGGCCTCGCCGTCTATTACGTGGACGAGGGCGTCGAAGGGCGCCGCATGTTCGCTCAATCCCTGTCCCTCATCGAAGGCGAAGAGCGTCACCGTCCCAGCCCTCCTGTCGATTATCATCCTGCTCACCACCGACCCCTCCTGATATCCTATGAGGCCCCCTAACTTCCAAACCTTCGAGGCGTGCACTTCCGACCGATCGCGCATGCGATTGGGTTGGGGACCGCTATGTATTAAAACTAGTCGCGCTCACGCGTTGAGCAGGTGCTCAACGCTGTCCTCCGAGGGCAAGGGGATCCTCGACACGCCCGAGATAGTGAGGTGCATACCGGAGTTCATCGCCGATTGGAAGAAGTCGGGTGGCCACGTGATGCTCGAGACGAAGGACGTGCCCTTCAAGGAGCTCCACATCCGCAACCTCCCAATATTCATCGGCTTCGAGAGCAAGACCGAGTTCTCCTGCCAGCTTGACGTCATACCCGAGGGCCAGATGTCCGAGGCCGCGATCGAGGCCTACAGGCGCCTTGTGCCCATGGAGTGCGAGCTCAAGTATACCGGCAGCTTTGTGAAGAAGCCCCTATTCAGGCCATTGCACGTCTTGGATAGGATGCGAAAGGAAATACCCGAGCTGACGGACGATGACGCCCTGATCAAGGAGCTCAGCGGGAACGAGACGCTGATGAAGCTCCTATCGGCGGTCCGGCCCGATGACTTCGTCGTCATGCTCCAGTCCTTCACGATCGAGGAGACGGCCATGGGGGGCAGTCCAGAGAGCCTGACGAAGATGATGGCCGAGTTCTACAGGAATCCCACGAAGATGACGTGGCTGATCTCGCTGACGAGGATGATACCGAGGGGGCCTGGCACGAAGAACCTGTATAGGAACATATTCGGCATACTGAAGGTCAGCTCTCAGGAAATACTCGACCTTACAAGGCGATATCTCTGAGTGAACTGCGAGCGCGCGGATCGCGCCGTGCCTGCCCGCGACCGACGCCGCCCCAGACACGTCCATCGAGCCGCTGGCACGCCTACAGGCTTGCACGAGATGATTTAGGAGCGGAAAGGGGAAATTGCCCAATCCTCTCATCGATTTAACTTCCGGGCTGAGCTTCTCCGACTTTTCCACATCTATCGTTGCGATAAGGCTCGTCGCACATCATACGACTACGGTCTTGGCGCAAATCGATTGTCAAAGACGAAATTGTTTCAAATATCCTTGAAGGCAAGCAATCTCCCTTCGAACACCATCGGGTGACTAAAAAAATTATACAAACGTAATTGAGGGAAAAATTGATATACTCCACTTACATTCTCTGTAAATCGGAGGCAAAAAGAGAATAAGTTGGACGGTCAAGTCCAGATCGTAAGGAAGAGCTTGTTTCTCCCCAAGAAGTTCTTCGTCACGAGTGGAAGAGCGGTTAGTTCCACATCGAGTCTTAACGCCTTTGATGCTGCGCTCGCAGTGGCTGGCATAGCCCAATGCAACATCGTGACCGTCTCTTCGATACTGCCAACTGAGGCGGAGCAGATAATGCCCACGGAGATCCCACCAGGTATGATTACTTTCTCAGTACTGGCGAGGATGGATGGCGAGTCAGGAGAGACGATAGGCGCTGGCATCGGGTGGGGCTGGGGAGAGGGTGATGGGGTCAGGTACGGCCTAGTGGCAGAGGCACATGGCTACAAGGACAGAGAGGTCATAAGGAAGGAACTCCGCTCAAAGCTCGAGGAGATGGCGAAGATGCGGAACCTCATGCTCAGGAGCTCCACCACGATGGAGGAGAACATGGAGGTTTCGAAGGGCAAACACGGCAGCGTCATCGTGGCCTTGGTATATCTTCCTCAGGAATAGGCCCTTTTGTAAAGTCCCTCGGGCCATACTATATGCTCTCAGTGACGGCCTTCGACGATCTACCCAAAAACCGAGCCCCAGGGGCCTGCCTTTCGTTGTACGGGACCTCGTGAAATGAAGGCATTTATCTCCTAGTGCCGAGTTGTCTGCGAAGGACCGTTGGTAGAGGTCTGTCTGGTCTTCGAGGTCCATCAGCCGTACAGGATCAATAGGAAATTCAGGGCTGAGGAAGCGACCCGCGTGAGGTCCGACTCAGAGCTCTTTGACCTATACTTCGACGGCCAATTGAACAGGGAGATCTTCGAAAGGGCTGCCGCCAAATGTTACCTGCCCGCGACCAACATAATCCTGGATTCGGTAGACAAGTACCGACGCGATGCGAGGCCCTACAAGGTGGCCTACAGCTTCTCAGGCGTCTTCCTCGAGCAATGCCAGCAGTGGTGTCCCCAGTTCCTCTTGCTCCTCAAGGACCTTGCCAGGACCGGCCGCGTCGAGTTCCTATCCCAGACCTACTTCCACTCGCTCTCGAGCATCTATTACGGGAACCTTGAGGAGTTCAAGGAGCAGGTGAGGCAGCACATATCGCTTGTGGGCGATCTGACGGGCTCGAAGCCGAATGTCTTCGAGAACACGGAGCTCATCTATAACAATCTGATAGCCAGGGCCGTATCCGAGCTCGGTTTCAACGGGATGATCACCGAGGGATCACCGAGGATCCTGGCGGGCAGGTCACCGCACCAGCTCTACCATGCCAAGGACCTCCCCGCGCTCAAGGTGTTGCTGAGGGACTACTCCCTCTCCGACGACATAGGCTTCAGGTTCTCGGCAAGGTGGTGGGAGCATTATCCTTTGACGGCCGAAAAATACGCCTCATGGATTGCCCGCATAGCCGAACCTCTCGTCCTGATCTTCCTCGACTATGAGACCTTCGGGGAGCATCACTGGCCGGAGACAGGGATACACGACTTGCTCCGCGCCCTGCCGGCCGAGCTCCTGAAACGCGATTCGGTGCGCTTCTCGACGCCGGCTGAGCTCATCGCGAAGGTGCCACCGGCAGGGGAGGTCGATGTCTTCGAGCAGGGGAGGACGATCTCCTGGGCTGATACCGCGCGGGACCTCAGCCCCTGGCTTGGCAATGAACTCCAAAGGTCGGCTTTCAACGCCGTGAGGCTGATCGGGCCCACCGTCCCAGATGGCAACCTGAAGAAGCTGTGGAGGTACCTTCAGACGAGCGACCACTACTACTACATGTACACTGGCTTCGGCGGCCCCGCGGAGGTACATTCCTATTTCGCCGGGCCACTCGGGTCACCGACTGACGTCTACATGGTCTTCTCGAATATTTGGACGGACCTCTCGATCAGGGCCGCGAAGGCGCGCGATCTCGCCTCGGCGGCAAGGGCGGAGGTCGAGGGCATGCCCGAAAATGCCTTCCAATTCTGGATCGATGAGGGGACGCCGCTGGGCATTTCGGCCAGAGGCCTTAGGGAGTGCAGGCGGATCGTATCTGGGGTCGATCGGAGATCGATCGAGTATCATTTCCGAAGGAGGGATTTCGAGAATTGGGCGAGGGGAGCAGGGGACCCGCAATTGGCCTCGATGTTCTCCGGCCTCAGTAGGCAACTCAAAGGCGAGGCCCTCCGAAGGGCTTTGATGAGGGTTCTGGCGAAGAGGACGCGCGAACTCGAAGGACTATACATCGACGAGAGGGGCGGGCGGCGATGATGATGACGTCAGTTGAAATGGCGGCTAATGGACTTAGACTTATATATTCTCGTTGCGCTTCGCACCGTAAAATTTCAAAGGTCTAAATTGAATTGGGGGTCTTGTCGAGGGCCATAAAGCGAGCGGCCAAATCAACGATCACGATAACAATTCCGACGACGATCATCATATCCATTGTGATCTCGTACTATTACAACGTGACGCTCGGCACCCCATATTCCGACATGGTCCCGTACTTCATCGCCGCTGGTGTCGTAAATGTCGGCATGTTCTTCATAGACGTGTGGCTCGCCTGGCAGAAACTCGATGAGTGAATGTCGGTATATCGAATGGCCATTTAGAGAATGAAGATATCGACGACATCACCTTAACATCGCCTTTGAACCGTTATATATCATCAGCAGGTTTCAGACCGCCATGCAGTTCGTATTCACCAAGGAGGAGATGGCCCGTGACTTGGGGAGGGCGGGACTGCGGAAGGGCGATACGGTCCTCGTTCACAGCTCCTTGAGCAGCATCGGTTACGTTCCCGGCGGCGCCGATGATGTGATAGATGCCCTGTTGGAGGCCGTCGGTGACGACGGAACGGTTGTGGTTCCAACGCTGACGGGACACATATCCGATTCGCCCGAGAATCCCCCGGCCTTTTCAAGTGACAAGCCCTCCTGGACCGGCACGATCCCGGAGGCAATGAGGGGGAGGGAGGGGGCGTGCAGGAGTGTTCATCCGACCCATTCGGTGGCCGCGATCGGCAACCTCGCGAGGAAGTTGACGGAAGGGCACGAGGATGCCATGACGCCCTGCGGGAGGGGTACACCTTACCTTAAGGTCGCGGAGGCTCAGGGGAAGATAGTCTTCCTTGGTGCGACGCTGAATAGCAATACGACCTTCCACTCCGTCGAGGAACTCGCGAACCTCTACTACCACTTGCAACCCGAGCCGACGATCTGCGAGCTGGAGATCGGGGGCAGACGGGTCAAGAGGAGGATGTTCCTCCACGCGTATGGGGCGCCGAGGACATTCGGCGAGAAGGAGGGGGAGCTCGTCGAGTCCGGAGTTGCCAAGGTTGGACATGTCGGGAGGGCTAAGAGCATCTTGGTGGATGCCGGCGAGATGATCGACTTCGCCCTCCGCAAGTTGAAGGGGGACGGCCTGTACCTGGTCGAGAGGGAAGTCATCGATTTCTGGTGCATATCGGGATGCATCGACCTCGTGAGCCGGGGCAAGCTCAACTCCATGAAGATCAACCTATACATGCCCAGGGGGGCGTCCGTCAAGTTCCTCGGCAACTCGTTGTCGTTCAAGGGAGTGGGAATGGATTTCCACGGCAACCTCAAGCTGGGGAGCGGCACGCTGACGCTGCCGACGAAATTCGGGAAGGCCCTCAGGCTGAACGGGGGCTACAGCTATTGGATACGATTTAGGAAGGGCGCGAGGGGAATGGAGGCGGACGTCGTCGACCACGCGAGGCCATATTCGGCCGCAAAGGTGACATGACCCAGATCAATCGCCCCGATCCCCCTTCTTCAGGATCTCCTCGTAAACGCGCATGACGAGGTCGGCGGCCCTGTCCCAACTATAATGTTCCCTGACCGAGCGGAGGGCATTCTCCCCCATCCTCGTCGCGCCATGGAAGTCGCTCAGGAGCCTCGTTATCGCCTCCGCTATCTGCCCGACGTTTCCGGCCTCGACGAGGATGCCCGTCTCGCCATCCAGGACGACCTCCGGTGTCCCCGAGATCCTCGATGCGACGACCGGCAGGCCACAGGCCATAGCCTCCAACACGGTGAGGGGCATCCCTTCCGTCAGCGACGGACGTACGAAGATGCGGCATGCCCTCAGCACGTCGGAGACGCTCGATACGGTTCCCATAAATCTGAAGGCGTGTTTGACCCCCAAGCCCTCGGCCATCCCGACCAAACGGTCCCTCATCGGGCCATCGCCGACGATTATGAACTCGGCATCGGGATGGATTGACAACACCGAAGGCGAAGCCTCGATCAGGAACTGCACCCCCTTATTGGGGATCAGGCGCCCAACACAGCAGATCCTCCTCGCGCCATCTGAACCCCTCACCTCGTTGGGTTTGAACTCACTCAGATCCACGCCATTCGGCACAACGGCAACGTCATTGGGCTCTGCACCAAGCCGAACTGCCTGGGCCTTGACCGCTTCGCTGACGGCGATCACCTTGTCACTGAACCTTACGATCGATTTGCCAATCGTCCCCTCGTAGGACCTTACGGCCACGCTGAGGAGCTGGTTCTCGAAGGCCATGGGACCTAAGTGCAGGGTGGTCACGAGGGGCTTGCGGATTAGTCGCTTCAGCGCGACGGCGAACATCGTCGTCGTGAAGAACCTGTTGTTGGCGTGCACTATGTCGGGTTTCTCCTTTCGGCAGACATCCAGGATCCTGAATGGGGCCGATGGCGAGACGCTGAGTTGTACCCCTATCGCGCCGGTCAAGTTCGCGGCCATGCACCTATAGACCTTAATGCCGTCCAGAACCTCAAAATCCCTGGCCCCATCGGTGTTTAGCGTCAGGACGACCACCTC
>Ga0315308_1000671_pt1 | contig 19328 bp, 18 predicted proteins | sample TDP3_MG_FD_203078 | JGI IMG/M metagenome (GOLD analysis project Ga0315308, IMG submission 203078) | Freshwater sediment microbial communities from Lake Towuti, South Sulawesi, Indonesia - TDP3 | ecosystem: Environmental > Aquatic > Freshwater > Lake > Sediment | place: Indonesia: South Sulawesi... | reverse complement strand
AGCCGTTCTGGGACACAGGGTCCTCCTCAAGGGGTTCAGGGCTGCAGCGCATGGACATTTCATGGGCAGGATTATTGGAGACGAGTTCCAACTGTCCGGCACATTTATTGTTGATAGGGGGATTGTCCGCTTTGCCTATTACAGCAAGGATGCCGCTGACAACCCGTCAATCGAGATGCTTTTGTCCGAGATCGAAAAGCTATCCTCGTTGAGATAAACCAAGGTATTGATATGCCGCCGAGGAACCTCATCATAATAGGTTCAGGACCTGCAGGCCTTACTGCTGCCATATATGCGGGCCGGGCCAACCTCTCTCCTTTGATCATTCAGGGATTGGAGCCGGGAGGCCAGATTACGCTTACAACCCTTGTGGAGAACTATCCCGGATTTGCTGAGGGCATAGACGGATCTGCCCTCATGGGAGAGATGAGGAAGCAGGCCGAGCGTTTTGGAGCCGATATCGTCCCGGATAGGGCTGTGAGTGTGTCCCTTGCTTCCAGCCCCTTTAAGGTTTCGACAGACCAACAGGAATATGATGCTCGTTCCTTGATCATTGCCTCGGGGGCATCGGCAATGCTCCTCGGACTTGAGTCAGAGAAGAAACTGCTTGGCAGGGGAGTATCCACCTGTGCAACCTGCGATGCGGCATTTTTCAGGAATAAAAATGTTGTTGTGGTGGGAGGAGGGGACGCGGCCATGGAAGATGCCTTGTTTTTAACCCGGTTTGCCAGCCGGGTCACTGTGATCCACAGAAGGGACAAGCTCAGGGCATCTAAGATACTCCAGGAAAGGGCCTTTTCCAATAAAAAGATCGACTTTGCTTGGAACAGCGTTGTAGATGGCATCCTTGATGCTGAAAAGGGAATGGTGACAGGTGTGAGGATTAAAAATGTAAAAACGGGCGCCCTCACAGAAACACTTTGCAATGGTGTTTTCGTTGCTATCGGACACAAGCCCAATACCGAGATTTTCCGCGGCCAGCTTGATATGGATGAAAAGGGTTACATTAAGACAAGCAATGGAACATCAACAAGCGTGCCCGGGGTCTTTGCCGCAGGCGATGTTCAGGATCCAAGATACCGGCAGGCCATTACTGCTGCCGGGTCAGGGTGCATGGCTGCACTTGACGCCCAGCACTACCTGGAATCAATCGATCTGAAAAAAGGCTGATTTGTTATTGATCGTCCAGGCCGAGGACATGGGACATATTATATAGGCCTGGTCCCTGCATCAAAATCCACCTGACAGCGCTCAGGGCTCCCCTGGCAAATGCCTCCCTGCTCGTAGCCCTGTGGGTGATCTCAAGCCTCTCCCCTGGCCCCCCGAAAAGCACTGTATGGTCTCCGACAATATCCCCGGCGCGGATAACCTGGATTCCAATATCTGAAGGTTTTCTCTCTCCGATGTTTCCCCTTCTTTGATACACAGCGTCTTTATTAAGATTCCTTTTCAGGGCTGAAGCCACTGATTCTGCGAGGCGGAGAGCTGTCCCGCTGGGAGCATCCTTCTTCATCCTGTGATGAGCCTCGAGGATCTCAATATCATATCCGTCTTTCAGGGCCCTGGAAGTGTCCGCTACAATCTTGAACATCAGGTTGACACCAAGGCTCATGTTAGGAGACATGACTATTGGGATGATCTTTGATGCATCCTTGATCCTTTTCTTCTGCGTATCGCTCATGCCGGTTGTGCCGATGACCAAAGGGATTTTTTTACGTTTCGCTCCTTCCAGGAACTCCATTGTGGACTCCGGATGGCTGAAATCAACGATAACGCTGCAACTTTTTAATATTTCTTCCGAAAAGGTCCCAACAGGCACCCCTATTTTGCCAATCCCTGCTGTCTCGCCGGCATCTCTTCCCATGGCGGGATGCCCTGGTTTTTCAAGTGCAGCAGCGAGCTTCAGATCATGGCTGGCATGGATGAGCCTCACGATGAGAGAGCCCATTCTCCCTGCTGCTCCAGTTACAACAACTCTGATTGGCGTGCTCATGGCGATCGGTTTTCGGCCTTGGTCCGCATCATAAAAGTCCGGTAGGATTTTTCATCTATCCGAAGAGTTACGATCCTTGGCATAAATGCTAAAAGTAAAGACCTGACCCCGGTTAAATGAGGCCATAGGCTTTGAGGGTCTTTCTGAGTTTTTCCCTGTTCGCCTGAGACAGTGGCGAAAGGGGAAGTCTCAGTTCAGGATCGATCATTCCCATCATGCCCAGGGCTGTCTTCACAGGGATGGGATTGGTCTCCAGAAACATTGCCCTGTTAAGGGGCCAGAGTGCTGTGTGCAGGGTCACGGCCTCTTTTTCGTCTCCCCTCAGGTAGGCATGGACCATATCAGAGACATCGCGGGGCGCTATATTAGCTGTTACAGAGATCACCCCCCTTCCTCCAATTGCAAGGATGGGAAGCGTGGTGAAATCGTCCCCAGATAGAACAGTTATCCTATCTCCGCACAGGCTGATTAGGTCTCCGATCTGCTTGAGATCCCCTGTGGCCTCCTTTATCCCTACAATATTTTTGAATTCCGTGAGCCGAGCCATTGTCTCTGGAAGAAGGTTTACAGAGGTCCGCGCAGGGACATTATAGAGGATAATGGGTATACGAACTTCCCGGGCCACAGCCCTGAAGTGCTGGTAGAGACCCTCCTGGGTGGGCTTGTTGTAATACGGGGTGATGAGGAGGACTGCATCTGCCCCAGCCCTCTTTGCGTGCTGGGTTAGTTGTATGGCCTCCTCTGTGGAATTCGAGCCTGTCCCGGCGATTACAGGGACGCGGCCGTCCACATACTCCAGAGTCATCTCCACAACCTTCGCGTGTTCTTCATGTGAAAGTGTGGCTGACTCTCCCGTGGTTCCACAGGGGACAATGGCATCTGTCCCATTGGCTACATGAAACTCGATGAGTCTTTTCAATGCCCTCTTGTCAATTTTCCCGCCCTTGAAAGGCGTCACAAGAGCCACCATGGAGCCCCGCAGCAAAAGGGGCTCCGACCTCTTAATGGCTTTCATACCCTAACCTCCCCCCTGAAGACTTCTTCGGCATGACCTGTGAGATACACATGTTCGTCCTTGGCCCATTCAACCCCAAGCTCCCCTCCAAGTAAATGAACGAGGGTCTTCCTCTCTGTTTTGCTATTTAGGACCCCTGCAACCACAGCGGCACAGGCTCCGGAACCGCAGGCAGCAGTCTCTCCGGTTCCTCTCTCCCAGGTGCGCATCCTGATCTCTTTTATGTTTATCCTTTCAACAAATTCAACATTTGTTCTTTTCGGAAATAGAGGATGGTGTTCCAGAATGGGGCCGTATTGTGCAACAGCGAATTTCCCCACCTTGTCTACAAAGATTACACAGTGAGGATTCCCCATGGAAACACAGGTGATACGGAATTCCCGGTCTCCGGCCTTGATAGTGCGGTTGATTACCCTTCCGCTCAGTTTCACAGGGATCTTGCTTCCTTCCAGGATAGGAGTTCCCATATCAACTTTTACGCGGCCGTCTTTCAAGACCTCAGGCTTGACGATCCCTGCGAGGGTTTCGATATCAAGGGTTTTCTTACTCGTCACATTCTCGTCAAGAAGGTATTTTGCCACGCAGCGAATTCCGTTCCCACACATCTCCACCTCTCCGCCGTCCGCATTGAAAATCCTCATCTTGAAATCGGCTTTCCTCGATGGACCAACAAGGATGAGCTGGTCGGCCCCGATACCAAGCCGCCTCCTGCACATTCTTTTTACCTGCTCCGGACCAAGCGCTGTCTTCTGGTTCAGACCGTCTATGATAATGAAATCATTGCCGGTCCCGTGCATCTTGACAAACGAAATGGCCTTCATATTCTCCCCTTAATCTCCCAGTGTGCCTTCCCCCCGCACAAGGTCCCTATATGACTCCCTTTTGCGTATCACAGAATAAAAGTCACCCTTTACCAGGACCTCCGCGGCCCTGGGCCTGGAGTTGTAGTTAGATGACATGGTAAACCCATATGCCCCTGCACTCATGATCGAGATGAGCTCACCTGGCTTGAGCTCGGGCACTGTTCTCTTCCTGGCGATAAAATCCGTTGACTCACAGATGGGACCTACAATATCTGCTGTGATCTTGCTTCTTCCGCTCCTCTCAACAGGGAGGATTTCCTGATATGAGTCGTAGAGGCTGGGCCTGAGAAGATCGTTCATGCCTGCGTCCACAATGATGAACTTCTTTGAAGGGGTGTGTTTAGTGTAGAGGACCCTGCTGATGAGGATGCCAGCGTTCCCCATCAAGACCCTCCCTGGTTCCAGGATAAGCGTGATGTCTTCGTTTCCCAGCCCGTCGATCAGGGCCTCTGCGTAGTCCCTGGGATTGGGAGGAGTTTCATTGTTGTAGGAGATCCCCAGCCCTCCGCCCATATCCAGGTATCTGGCCTTGCACTTCTCCCTCTGAAGATTTCGGAGCAGTTTTTTCAGGGTTCGGAGCGCTGACACAAACGGAGCGAGCTCTGTAATCTGTGACCCGATGTGGCAGTCAATTCCTATAACATCGAGGTGTTTGAGGCCTCTGGCCTTCCTGTAGACCCTTAGAGACATTTCTACAGGAATTCCAAATTTGCTCTCCTTCAAACCGGTTGAGATGTAGGGATGCGTCCCGGCATCAATGTCGGGGTTCACCCTGAGGGCTACAGGCGCCCTCTTTCTTATCTTTCCGGCAATATCGTTCAGGAGCTTCATCTCCTGATCGGACTCAACATTGAACATCAAGATGCCCGCCTCAAGGGCCATTTTCATTTCATCCACGGTCTTCCCGACGCCGGAGAAAACAACTTTTTTGGGGTTCACTCCCGCCTGTAATGCCCTGTAGAGTTCTCCCCCTGAGACCACATCCGCGCCGCACCCGTAGGAGAAGAGTGTCCTGAGAATGGCCAGATTTGAGTTGGCTTTGACGGAATAACTGACAATATGAGGAACGCTATTAAAAGCCGAATCAAAGGCTTTGTAATGATTTTCTATGGTTTTGCAGCTGTAGAGGTATAGAGGGGTCCCCAATTTCTCTGCGATTTCCCTCACAGGGACTTCCTCACAATATAGCTGGCGTCCTCTGTATTGAAACTCGTTCATCATTTTTTACCTACAGACCACACTGATCTCTTCGGCTGAAAGGCTCTCTCTTTCAAGCGGAGGCCCTTCTACTGATCGTACCGTATAGAAATTTATCCTCCCCTTGCCTGTACCTGTATCCCGATAAACAGGTTCAGCAACCGGCATTTCAGTGAGCCTTTTGGGCTTCGACTCCCCTTTGCTTCTTCTGTAAACATTATACCCAACAACCTCGGGGTCCTCGGATTTCTTCCATGTAAGCTCGACCCAGCCTTTTACACAGACAGCCACGAGGCCCTCAGGCCGGGACGGGAGGTCCATCCTGTATGGAACAAGGAGGATCTCGTTGGAGGGAGGCCCCTCAATCAGACTGTCATGGACTTTTCTTAAAGCTTTTACAGTATAGTAATATTGCCTGTGATTTTCAAGTCCCCCATTGGTATAAGTGTTGTCTGTGATCGGTAGAGAATTCACAGGAAATAGCGGATAGACCGTGCCTTCTTCTCTTCGGTATACCGCATATCCCGCAACTTCCGTTAGAGACGTCCCATCCACCTTGAGAGCAGGCTCACGCCAGGAGAGAAGAACATGGCGGTCGCCGGGCAAGCCCCTTAATTCTTCCGGCGGAGCAGGAGGGGTGTCCCAGAATAGCAAGGCGGTATTTGACCTCTGCCCTGTCCGTCCCTTCTCTGTGACTGCGCTCACCCGATACTGATACCTGTACCCATATGTGAGGGGGAAGTCGGAGAGTTCGTAGCTCCCTCCCGGTTTAAAAAACTCTTTTTCCTCCGGTGGATTCATTGTGTGAATCACCTCATAGCGTCCGGGACAGCCTTCGCAGGGAAGCCTCTCAAAAGGAAGGGAATCCCTTAGAATCGTGAACCGATTAATACCTTCTATACGCCTTCCCCTGACATCCCTCTCCGGCGCTGTCCAGAGAAGGACAGACCTGTCCTCCTTTCCGATGACCCTTAGATCTGTGACTGCTGCCGGGGCTAGCTCGGACAGAGGGATCAGCGGGCCCTTCCTCCCGCACGATATCAGGACAAAAAGAAAAAATAGAAAGATTTTTTTCATTGGCAGTTGATAGAATTAGACCCTAACAGTTTCTGGGGTTTAAATCAAGAATCTTGGCTTGTTCAAATGGATTATATGGAAGTTACCTAATCTCCTTCGATCCGCTTGATTCCTCCTATTAGGAAGTGGACAAATCGGCTCTTGAGCTGTTCGTTTGCAATGGCCCTCTTCATAGGGGGAAGCCTTAGCAGCGCGGCGAGGAACCGGTTCATGAACTTTGATGTCAGGCCTGCCTGGTCATCAAAAATAAGATTCTGGATCTTGCCCCTCTCAAGCATCATTCTGAGGATTCGCTCCAAAGTGTTCTCAGGGGTCAGGATCCTCTCTTTTCTCCTCTGCATTGTCATTGCATTTTTATGGCATGCATCAGCGCACACCCCGCATCCGAGACAGACTCCGGTTTCTACCCTGGAGTGGAGTTTTTGTTTTTCCCCTGTCTCTGGGCGCACAGAGACCATTGTTATGATCTGGATAGGACAGGCCCGTGCGCACCTTCCGCATCCGATGCACTTTGCCTCGTCAACGGATGCAAGAAACTGGCTCGTTTTAACAGCATGGTTAAGCCCCAGTTTGTTGATGGCAAGGAGCATTCCGCAGCAGCAACTGCAGCAGTTGCAGATATAGGTTGGACGATTCTGGATGTTGTCGCAGATCTGGACAAGACCTTCCTTCCGTGCTTGGGCAAGGACATCCAGAAGCTCTTCTTTGCTTGCCTTGCGTCCATGGCCGTGCCTTATAACATACTCTGCGCCGCCGTTCAGGCTTGTGCATATCTCCATGGGATGGACGCAGGTTTTGCCCCTGTGCATGGATTCATGGCGGCAGAAGCAAAGCGACAACGCTCCAATCTTGGATTCTTTGATAATCTCGCTTGCCAGCTCATAAGAGAGAACCTCTGTGTGGTTCCCTTGAGGCAATGCAGTCTCATGGACAATGGTCCGGCCGACCTGTGTATCTCCTCCGAATACGCCCTCAGGGAAACCATTCCTGTTGTTCATATATTCATAGAACAGAGAGGCGAGCTTCTTCTGGTCAATGTCTGTCCTCTTCCTCATCATGCTGAACTCGAAAAACCCTACAACCGGAGGGGCGAGCATGTAATACCATTTGTCTTTTTCTTCATTGAAGAAATCCAGGACAAGGCCCTTATCGGCCATTCGGTTCAGGAGGGGCTCAAGCTCCCCAACGCTCTTGCCTGCTTGCCGTGCGATATCTGATAGGAGCGAGGGCTTCATTGGCATGGAGACTGCAAGGCTGGCTTCTTCTTCCGTGAAGAGGATTTTAAGTATCTCATACACCTCGTCGGCAGGCGGCAGTCCTGACTGTGTCTGGTCGAGCCTCCTCTGGAGGGCAAGATATTGCTCTTTAACATTATTTATATGGCCCATAATCTTCTCTGGCAATTATATAAAATAGTTGACAGATTGAGATTGTTCAAGTATTTTTTAAACAGCATGAGATCAATGAATATCCTGGTTTTTTTGTCTATTTCCTTTGCCCTGCTTTCCTGCCAGAGAGAAGGGCTGATAGGAGAAAGGGTTCCTTGCAGCACCCGGCCTCCTGTCCAGAGATCAGTAGATAGCATCAATAAGTTTTCGCTATCCCTTTATCACTTCAATATCCAGTATGTGGCCGATGGCGACAAGGAAATCGAGGACCGCATCATTACCCAGAGCTTTGAGCCCCTCCTTGACCTCTACCTCAAGCACCCCAACTGGAGCGGTTCGATCGAGATGCAGGGTTACATGGCCGAGGTCATCGCAGAAAGGTTTCCCAAAGTGCTTCAGAAAATGCGCCTTCTCGTTGAAAACGGACAGATGGAGCTTATCAGTTTCCATTACTCTCATGGGTTCTTCCTTGCATATCCACGAAGAGATATGGAAATGGCCTGGAGCTTCAACAGGGATGTTTTTGAAAATTCGTGCCTGACCCTTTCTGATGTTTACTTTGCGCAGGAAGGACAGTTCGGGGAGGGAATGGCCGACTTCGTTGCAAAGCATGGGGGCGGAACCGTTCTTTATCCCACGAACCTGTTCAAATATTATTCCGGAAACATTCCAGCAGCCCCCGTTTATACACTGCGCGGGGCGAATGTGGTTATCGTAGGGAGGGGCGTGAACTACCAGGATGGTTTAATCCAGTCTGATTGGTCATTCTTCAATGATGGAGAACTGTTCGCCACAGGCGATCTGGATCCATATGCCGGGAAATATTTCGCATTCAGCCCAACTGCCCTTAAGGAAAGGGAGGATAGGCTGCTCAAATATGAATCCGATGGATACTGCATTTGCACGATCTCGGATTATCTTAGAAAGGTCAGGAGCCTCGGAATCAAACAAGCGCCCCTTCCATCCGCCCTTGACGGTGTATGGCAGCCAGAAGACACCTGCAATCTGTTTCGCTGGATGGGAGGGCCTGGAGAGGCCTTTTCAAGGACAGAGAGGGACAACGATGTCCTTACATCTGCCTACTCTGCCAGGAACGAGCTCGTTGCGGCAGAAACCCTGGTCAATTTTTCACGAAGTCAAGGCCTGGATGTTGCCGAAGAATCCATTTCACTCACCGAGGCGTGGAAATATCAGCTGTTTGCCGAGATCACAGATGCCTCTGGCTGGAACCCTACCAGTAACGAGGTAAACCGCAGCCTGTCCATGAGCAGCATTTCATTTGATATCGCCTCAGAAATTATTGAGGGGCTCAAGGCCAGGCTTGACTATCCTTATGCCCGGATTGACACCCTGATCAATCAAGTGGATAGGCTTGGGTCTATTCCTGGAGAGACCCTTTCTTCGGTCACTCCTCCCCTGGAGATAACGGTCTCTGCTGTTGATAGGGTCACATCGGTGACATGGACCCAGCCATCTTCCTCACTGTGTAATTTTTCAGACACTACCTGTTTATGGAATCTATCAATCTCTTTTTCCCCGACAACTGGGGAAAGACAGGTATCAGTATCCTTTCCCAGGAGTGTAGATCGTATTATATATTCCCCTGCGCTTCTGGAGGATCAGCTTGTGGATTATCCCCTGAGCGATTTTACTTTCAGCAAAGATGTCAGGGCTCCAGATTGCAAGGACAAGGAGATGACTACCCTTCCGCTTTCCAATGGCCTCATTGGGCTGGGAAACGGCCTGTTCCTCATAACACATAACTCTACTGTCCATGTAGCTGCCCTTGTTGATAAGGCGTCTCAAAATGTGGTCTTCCTTGACAGGGTCGCTCCGACATTGGAGGAATTCACCTGGAGTTTTTCAATTTATAAAGGCTCAACTGTTGGCGCACTCGCAGAGGCCAACCGGATCAACACCTGGCCAATCCTCGAAAGGTAATAGATTAAGGTAAAAGACTACATGATAAAGAAGGTCATCACCATAGGCGCGGAGGAGCCTATCCGCGTTATCTGGCTCCTTATGGAGAAGCATAACATTCGCCATATTCCTGTTGTGGATAATCAAAGCCTCATTGGGATAGTGTCCGACCAGGACTTCTACAAGGCACTCCCCTCAATAACCGAAATAAGGGATCATGACAAGCTGGCAAAGACCCTGGATGCGGTTAAGGTCAAGAATGTGATGACAAAAAACGTGAAGGCTGTGAGGCCCGAAATGGATATAAGAGAAGCAGCAAAGCTTTTTGTAGAGAACAAGCTTGGCTGTTTCCCGGTGGTTTCCGAGGGAAAGCTCGTCGGCATTCTGACAACGACCGACCTTATGAGATATATTGCCGAGAGAGACCCGGGCAAGACACCGATCTGACCCAACCATTGAGGGTCATCGCCCCTCTTTTTTCCCCCTTTCTATCCGTGAGAAAAGTGTCTTTAACCTGAGCCCGTCTTTTATCGCATCTCCTTCTGAGGTGTTATTGAAATACACAAATACATCCTTTCCTTTCTTCGTCCAGCGAAAAGCCCTCTGTGCTTCTCTTATGAGCTGTCTGTCAGAATATGATCCCTGATAAAGGGAGCCGGAGCCGTGCCTTCTCACATATAGGAAGGGGAGGGTTTCCGGGCATGTCGCTGACTGCCCTGGCCAATCGTGGTCGCAAAGGGTCATTTCATGCTCGCCGAGAAGATCATACACATCTTCTTTAAGCCAGCTCTTGTCCCTGAATTCAAAAGCATTGCGTGAAGGGTATCTCTTGAGAAGCTTTATGAAGGCGTTAAGCCTTTTCATGTCGATCGGGAAGCGGGAGGGAAGCTGCCATAGGACAACCCCGAGCTTCTCCTTGAGAAGGAGAGTCCTGCCGAAAAAAATCTTAAGGGAAGATCCTGATTCCATCAATCTCTTGATGTGGGTGATGAATCTGCTCCCCTTTACCGCGAATGTAAATTTCCCGGGTGTCCTCCTGTGCCAGCCCTGGAAGGCGCTTTCATTTGGAAGGCGATAGAAGGTCACATTCAGCTCAACGGTCGTGAACTTGGTGCAGTAGTATTCGAGCCACTCCCTTTCCCTGAGGTTTTCTGGATAAAATGCACCATGTCCCCAGTTGGGATAATTATATCCGCTTGTTCCTATGAATACTTTTCCTGACATAGAAAAGGATGAAAAAATTATAGCACAGAGTGTTCATAGGATTGGACAGGACGCTGCATATATATGTAATGTTTGTATATAATATCTGGAGAGTAATTCAATGAAGAAGCGTCTGCTTCTGCATATATGCTGCGCCCCGGATGCCACTGTTTCTGTTGAGAGGCTTTTGCCGGGTTATGACATTACATGCTACTTCTTCAATCCCAATATCCATCCCGAAAAAGAATATCATCTGCGCTTTTTAGAGGCCCAGCGCCTGTCCAGGGATATGAATATTCCTCTCGTATGGGGAGACTATTCCTCTGAGTTGTGGATGGAGGCGGTGAGGGGATTGGAAGACGAGCCAGAGGGTGGGAAGCGCTGCGAGGTCTGTTTCTCGTTCAGGCTTGAGGGTGCGGCAAAATATGCCGTGCAGCATGGATTTGAGGCATTCTCCACTGTCCTCACTGTTAGTCCTCACAAGAATGCTGACACGATTAACAGGATCGGCTCCGAGATCGGGCTGCGCTATGGCTTGGAATTCCTCTGCCTGGACCTTAAGAAGAAGGATGGGTTCGGCAGGAGCGTGGCATTGAGCAAACACTACAAGCTCTACAGGCAGAACTACTGCGGGTGCCTATTCAGCAAAACCAAGAAAAAATGATTCCGGGCTCCCTACTTCCCCTGTGGAGGCGGTCCGGGCTGAGGTTGAAGAGGAGGAGGGGGCGGCTGAATAGGGGGAGGTTGTGGGGCCCCGGTCGGTCCCAGGACATCCTCGTATATCTTTACATTCCCTTTCTTTTTGAGCTCTTCAATAAACGTGTTGTAAGCGCCGGCCCTTCTTTCCCCGGCAATCCTCTGCCGTATCTGTTCCTTTGAGGATTCCAGGTCCCTGGTGGAAGCGGGTTGCTTTTCTGTAAGTAGGAGGATATTGATCCCTTCAGGACTCTGCACGGGCCCGGAGACTTCTCCAACCTTCTTCAACTCGAAAATGGAGTTGGTCAGGGGAGTGGGCTGATTCGCAGTGAAATAACCCATATCTCCCCCCCTGTCTTTTGTCGCTTGATCCAGAGAGTATTTTTTTGCTGCATCCGTGAATGTCGCGCCGCGCTTCTTCAGCTCGCCGAGGACTTTCTTGGCATCTGCCTCAGTCTTGACCAGTATATGGCTCACCCTTGCCCGTTCAGGGGTTTGGAACTCCATCTGGTGACTGTTGTAATAATTCCCGATCTCCTCATCTGTGACTTTAGATGACTCCCCTTGTATCTGCTGGATGAGCTTCTGCCGAAGGAGGTTCATCCTGTATGCCTTAATCTGTCTTTCAACATCTGCATCCTTGTCTAATCCCCTTCTCTCTGCCTCCTGGGCAAGAAGTCTTTGAGTGATCAGGTTGTCGAGAAACATGCGCTTGGCCTGTGGGTTCTGAAATTGTGCGTGAAATGGGGCAGGAAGGCCCTTGAGCTCCTTGTCCAGATCATCCATGGTAATTGTCTCGCTGCCAACACGGGCGACAACCTTTCCCCTTGACCCCTTGCATCCGAACATGGCCAGAGATAAAGCTACAGCAAATACCAAACCGAACATTTGTGTTCTATTCATCGGCATCCTCCTTATTGTTTAATCAATAATATTCGTATATCACCACGGTTTATTTTATGCAAGTAAAAAAGGGCTTATAGCCTCAGGGCGATCTCGTATGCAAGCTCACCGCAGCGGCCCAGTGTCTCTGGATCAACATTTTCAATCCTGTCATTTTTTGAGTGGACAGCAAGAAATGGTTTGGAGAGTGCTCCGCTCGATATGGAGATGGCCTCATAGCCCCTTGCCGCAACCGGTATGATATCCAGGGCCGCACCAACGAAAAGGGTGGAATCCCTTGCAGGCAATCCCTTTTCTTTAACGATCTCTCCGGCAATTGCACGAAGCTTATTGCATGTCCTGACCGGAGGGATCCCGAAGCCCGTTACATATATGATCCTGCCCTTTGCGCCCGGGCCATCAAGGTTCACAAAATAAGTGCTTTTCGAGTCGAAGGAGGGAGAATATTTGATGATGAACCTGATTGCCCCGAGCAGACCGAGCTCTTCTGCCCCTGTCGCCACAAACATGATCCCGGTATCCTTTCCGCTGCCCTGCCATGGCGGCTGCTCGCTCTGCTCGCCCTGATTATGCCACCCTGTAATTAACCTCCCCCGCCCACCACCCCCGCCCCTCTGCCATAGCCTTGCGAGTTCAAGGAGGATTCCTATGCCTGCTGCATTATCGAGTGCGCCGTCAGAGGCATTGTTGGTAAAGTTGAATTGAAGAAGGATATTTGGGACGGCTGCAACCAGGGCCAGGGGGATAAGGTCGGGTCTTCCGGGGAAAAAGGCAAGGATTGTGATAGCTAAGGACATCCCTGCCATGAGCAGGAATCCGAGGAGGAACAGGCCGAACCTCAGGGGCAGGGGGAAAACCTGCGCCTTGGTATCGTAGTGTGCCATATATACGACCCTTGGTTTACCCTTGCCCATTCGAGCGATAATATTGACCGATTCTTTCTTTCCCTCCCTGTCAAATGCCTCAAATAGGAAACCCCACCTCGTGATAGAAGCGGTCGTTATTAGAAGAAGGAGAGAAAGAATTACGGAAATTGAGGGGAAATGGGGCAGAAGCCAGGCGCTAAGAATTATTATACCCGACTGCATGAGAAGCGAGAGGCGCAGGAATGCTTCCCAGGGCAGGGAGGAGAATCGAAAGCTCTGGGTCTCAACTTCAAGGCCGAGATTCTTAAAATATGAGATGATATATTCTCTGGCATTCTTTTCTCCAGGGCTTCCCACAAGACGGGGAAAGGAGAGATTCCTCACATGTTCAAATGCGTGCCTATGATCAAATCCCATGAAGCTTCTAGGCCTTCCTCAGAAGCTCAGGCGGGTCTGGAGATATGCCCAGTGAGAGGGGTCGGCTTGGCCTTGAAAATCCTTAACATAGGAACCGGGCAAAAAGATTGAGTAGCCCCCCTCGATGCCGAGGGTTCGATAAAGATATATGAGCTTGAGGTCAACCTCCTGGCCGGCGAATATGTTATTCTCATGAGCAGATAGAGATAAGGGGAACATCTCGTTTCCGTCTGCATCCTTCCAGTAACCACTTTTTTGAGGGAGCATAAAATAGAAATAGTTCACGGAGATTTTAAGATTTTCAATTGCAAAGGCAGTTGCATTCAAGTGAGCTGCGCTCAAATTTCGCCAGCCAAAGTAATCCATTGCTCCGTATTTGGCATGGTTTGAGGGAAACAGATCAATGAACTCGCCGGATTTTCCATCGCCCTGTTCCCGGTCTCCGCTGGCATGTATTAATTCTACGGACAACCTGGGCTGCATCGGGGGCATTTCAAATGTATATCCGATCCTTGCGTGTCCGGCACATGCTTGGTGGTCATCGGCATAGTTTTTTCCGAATTGGTAGGCGAACTCGCCAGTCAGGTCAAAAGAGGCAACTGCGCCAGTGGCCCTGAAGCCTGCCGTGACTATATCGAGGGATCGTTTTTCTACTGTTCCACCCTCGCCGGCCTTTTTATGCCCATCTCTGAGATAGAGGACATATCCTTCGTAAAGTTGATTCTTAATAGCTTTGAATGAGCCATAGAGGCCGGAGAAGGTTTTATCCGCACCATAAGAATCTGAAGGGACAACAACAGGACCAAAGTCCTTAATTATAATCTTTTCCGACCTCTCATAAATCATTGATCCAAAGGCATCAATAGAGTATTTCTCTTTGTCCCATTGAATCTTAAGGGCATCGAATGCCCTGGAATAATTGCTCCAGTCGTTTGGGCCTATAAGGCGCTCTTCTCCGTAGGAAAGCTCTTGCCTTCCTATGGAAATTGTAAGCGGATTTTCCGAGATTCTCTCCAGGGAGAGAAATGCCTGGTGGAAGTCCACTGCCGGAAGATCATTACGCCCCGTGGTTTGATATGTTGTGCCCCAGAGCATTGCGTGCTGGAGCTCAATTAGGCCATTGATTCCTTCAGCGGGGAAACCGGAATATCTCAGGCGCATCCTCTGGCCGATGAAACTCAACCTGTCGTCTGCATTGGAATTGAAATCGGTATTGTCCCTGAACTCAGGCCGTATCCGCAGTTCGCCGCCCAGCGTCGTGACCTCACCGGCAGAAACCAGGATTGGGATGCATAATACTGCACAAATTACAAAGAGGGTCTTGCTGCTTTTGCTCAAAGTGCGACGACCTTTTTGATCTCGGGGATCTCCCCTTTAAGCGCTTCTTCGATTCCCATCTGTAAGGTCATCTGAGAGGCCGGGCATCCCGTACATGCTCCCTTCAGTGCAACAGTTACAATTCCATCTGCTACCGAGATGAGCTCGACATCGCCACCATCGGCCTGAAGAGCAGGACGAATCTTTTCCATAATCTTCTCAACCTTTTCCCTGATGTCTTCCATATTCCCTCCTAAATGTTCTCAACACTGCCAACTATAACAATCTTATATATTAAGTCAACCCATCAGGTTTCACGGGAGGGCACTGTTCCAAAAATCCGTATCTTCTGGCCGGGATATATTGTCCTTCTGTAGCGCCCCATCCTGTTCCACCTCCTGATGTCATAGACAGAAACTTCGAACTTCTGGGCAATATCCCAGAGGGTATCCCCTTCCTGAACCTCATATAGAAAGGATTCACCGTCGGGAGAGACGGACAAAGGCGGTCTTGCCTTTCTCCGTTCCTGAATGATTTTTGCTTCCTTCTCTTCCTGCATTTTTGCAAGTTCCTTTATCTTCTTGTCAGGGACAAGGCCTGGCAGCGGAATGACAAGCTCACGGCCGGCCCTAATTTTCTTCGGGTTCCTGATCCCGTTGATCTGTTTGATCGGTTCCATGCCTATCCCATATTCCCTGGCGATCTCCGAGAGGGTTTCGCTCCTGAGCACACGATGCCTTACCATTGTTATCTTGCTTGAGGACTCCAGCTCAGGGAAATTTCTTGCATACATCTCTGCGGTTCCTGGAGGAATCCTTACAGTAATTGTAGAGGAAGTGGGCGGAGTAGCCCATCTTATCAGAGCAGGGTTGAGGGCCTTGATCTCCACATAATCCACCGCACATGCTTTTGCCACAGCCCTCAGGTCCGTGGAAGGAGGAACTTCAACCGTCTCATATGTCACCGGCGCTTCATATTCAATCTCTGTGAATCCATATTTCTCGGGATCCTTTGCAATAAGGGCCGCAGCAATAAGCTTGGGAACATATTCCTTGGTTTCCCTCCTGAGGTGCCTCGAGCGAGACATTTCCCAGAAATCCTCAGTCTGATTTTTCATCATTGCCCTGACGATCTTATTTTCACCAGCGTTGTAGGCTGCAGCAACAAGATGCCATGACCCAAATAGCTCATAGAGATCCTGGAGATACTGTGCGGCCGCCACGGTGGATTTTTCAGGGTCTCTCCTTTCGTCCACCCACCAGTCAACCCTAAGGCCGTATCTTTTTCCCGTCCTTGTAATAAACTGCCAGGGGCCCACAGCCCTCCTCCTGGAATATGCCCGAGGATTGAATCCGCTCTCGATCATTGCCATGTAGACGAGATCTTCAGGAAGGCCATGTTCTTTGAGGATCTTTTTCATCATAGGAACATAGCGTTCGGATCGCGCAAGCCATTTGATAAATATGGGGCGCTGCTCGGTTTGAAAGTATGTGATGAAAGCTTCCACTTTTTCATTGATGAGGATGGGAATATCAAATTTTGGCCCTGCGCTCTCTGGAGCCAATTTGCCCTGAACCCCCGTATCCTCTTCGATGAGATCCCTCAGCTCCTTTTCTCCCTCGACGGGAGAAACAATTGGGCCAGGCGTGGGGTCAGCCGGGTTATGGGCAATCCTGCCCTGGGGGGAGGCGCAAGTAAGAACCAGGAGAAAGGGCAGAAGATGCCTCGTGTTTGAAATGAGCCTCTTACCACTATTAGTAGTAATCATGATCTATATGTAGAGGATACACGGCCACCCTAATGGATGTCAAGGGATTTCCTGCAAGATCCTATCTGAAAGCAGGAGGCCATCCTCGGTAAATGCCAGCCTACCGCCATCGATTTTCAGGAGCCCCATGTCTAAATACCCTGAAATTCCGGGGAAAGCCTTCAATAAACTGGTTCCGAATATTTCCTCGAATTTATTGACACCCATGCCATTAATGAGCCTCAAGCCGAGGAAAATGGTTTCCATCATGGCCTGTTCTCTTGTCAGGGATTCCTCTCCCTGGACGGCTTGACCATTTCCGGAGACTATCCTCATATAGGCTTCAGGGTTCTTGATGTTCCATCTCCTTTTGCCCCATTGTTCCTGAAGAAGAAATGTGTGAGCACCGGCACCCAAGCCGAGGTATTCCCCCCTTTCCCAGTAGATCTGGTTGTGCCTTGAGCGCCTCCCTGGAAGGGCAAAATTTGAGACCTCATAATGCTCATATCCTGACCTTGCGAGTATCCTCCATGTTGCCCGATGCAATCTTACTGAGGTTTCCTCATCAGGAAGAAGGATTGTCCTTTTTTCCACCCGTTCGTAAAGAGGGGTCTCTTTCTCAAGAGTAAGCTCATAGGCTGAAATGTGTTCAGGCCTCAGATGAATGATCCCATTCAACTCCTCTTCCCATTCGTTACAACACTGTCCTGGCGTCCCGAAGATGAAATCCACGCTGATGTTTGTGAACCCCGCTTCCCTTGCCTTATAGACACACTCAAATGCCTCCTGAGAATTATGGATCCTGCCGAGGGTCTGAAGACGATGGTCCATCAGGGATTGAAGACCGATACTCAGGCGATTCACACCTGCCTGCTGATATCCCCTGAGGCTCTCAAGAGAAACGGTGCCGGGGTTAGCCTCCAATGTTACCTCCGCATCAGAGGGAATAGCGCAGACATTTGTGATGGCCGTGAGGATATTTTCAATTGATTCCGGAGAGAAGAGCGATGGTGTTCCTCCACCAAAGTAAATAGAGCAGGGCCGGCGGCCCTTAATATATGAGGACGATGCACCCAATTCACTTAGTAGGGCCTTAACATACTCATCCTCCGGAGGATGGATAACGGGAATAGAGGGGAATGAGCAATATGGGCACTTCCTCAAGCAATATGGGATATGTATGTAGATTCCAAAGGACATATTAAAGGGCTCCGGATGCTCTCTCCGCGAGCGGTAGGAATTTGGCCTGCCAAAATTCGATTGTCTCCCCCTGGATCATATTATATTAATTATAAAATCTCTTACCCTGACTAAACAACCTACTTACACCTCCCTGGATGGATTAATATGAAAAAATAGGATATAAAGATATTGAAATATATGTTTAAAGCCATCCGATACATCCTTGTTGATTCTGCGATTATCCTATACACCGTGATCTTTGGGACCCTGGCAATTATAGTGTTTTGGATCCCAAAAGCTTCAGATTGCATAGCGCGTATATGGGCAAGTTGTATCCTAAAAACGAGCGGGGTGAGTGTGAATGTTGAGGGCTTGGACAACATCAGACCTGAAACGCCTTATGTATATATGTCCAACCATTTGAGCCATTTTGATGCTGTTTCTTTGCTTACAGTTCTCCCTCTGGGTGTGAAGTTCCTTGCGAAAAAGGAGCTGGGCAGGATACCTTTTCTTGGTTGGGCTATGTATGCTCTCGGGTATATATTTGTCGAGAGGGGTAGCAAGATAGAGTCCTTCAAGAAAATAGACAAAGGTGCAAGTAAGGTGAGGGAAGGGACCTCCATCCTGGTCTTCGCTGAGGGGACGAGGAGCCAGGATGGCAATTTGCAGCCCTTTAAAAAGGGAGGATTTGTCATGGCTATAAAGGCTGGAGTTAATATCATTCCTATCAGTATTTATGGAAGCCGAGGCGTTCTTCCAAGGGGGAGCTTGAGGGTCAATCCTGGAATGGTCAAGGTCGTTATTGGAAGCCCAATTCCTTCCTCGGACTATTCACTTGATATGAAAATAACGCTTATGGAAAGGGTCAGGGAAGCTATTACAGCAGGGGTATTATACGGCCGAAAAGACTTGACAAGATGTGGTATTATTTTATAAAAATGGTATAGTTGACATAGAATACGAAAGGAGGAGTAAAATGAACTGGAAAATCGGGGGGATTGCTATCTTTATTGCTTTCGGCTTGATTTTGCCTGCCGGAGCTCAAGAGAAGAAAGGGGAACCGGTAAAAAAGATTGAGCCGGCAAAGGCCCCTGAGCCAGCCAAGAAGGTTGAACCAGCAAAGCCTGCTGAAGCAGCGAAACCCGCTGAGCCAGCTAAGGGACCAGTTGCGGGTCAGCCAATTACTCCAACCAAGGAAGAGGCAAAGCCTGCAGTACCAGTCAAGGAGGCTGCGGTTGTTGTTACGGGGACAGCTTCGGATGTGAGCAAGAAATCCATCAAGGTAAAGGATCTGACCGGGAAAGAGCTTGAGTTTGCCATTACTCCAAAGACAGTGATGAAGAAGGAAGTCAAGAAGGGCGACTCGATTGAGGTAACGGTGAAGGGGAAGGAGGCAGAGTCGATCTCGGTGCTGCCGCCTCCTATTCCTGTCAAGGAGGCTGCGGTTGTTGTTACGGGGACAGCTTCGGATGTGAGCAAGAAATCCATCAAGGTAAAGGATCTGACCGGGAAAGAGCTTGAGTTTGCCATTACTCCAAAGACAG
>Ga0315308_1000670_pt1 | contig 19330 bp, 18 predicted proteins | sample TDP3_MG_FD_203078 | JGI IMG/M metagenome (GOLD analysis project Ga0315308, IMG submission 203078) | Freshwater sediment microbial communities from Lake Towuti, South Sulawesi, Indonesia - TDP3 | ecosystem: Environmental > Aquatic > Freshwater > Lake > Sediment | place: Indonesia: South Sulawesi... | reverse complement strand
TGCTTCTTCATCCAAGGTTGAAGCCTCTCCCAGAGCTAAATGACGGTCAACTCTCTTGAAACCTTATTGAGGCGCCTCGCCTTCTTGCCTTCGACAACGACTATGTCCTCAATTCTCACCCCAAATCCGTCTGGAAGGTAGATGCCTGGCTCAACGCTGAAAGTCATCCCGGTCTTCAAGATCTGCGTATTGCCTTCCCAAATGTACGGCGCTTCATGAATATCCAAGCCAATTCCATGCCCTGTGCGGTGCACAAACTTCTCCCCATATCCTCTGTCAGCAATATGGGTTCTCGCAGCTCTGTCGACTCTTCGCGCTTCAACACCCTCCACGATAGACTCAAAAGCCAATTGTTGAGCTTGACGAACGACTTCATAGACCGCTTTCTCTTTCGAACCACATCTCTCGATGAAGATCGTCCTCGTGATGTCGGAACAGTACCCTTTGTAAGCAGCTCCCAAGTCGAGTACGACGGAGTCTCCACGCTTGAAACGTCGATCTCCAGGCTTGTGGTGAGGAAAAGCTCCATTCGGGCCTGAAGCAACGATCGGCCTAAAAGGCATACTTTCAATACCAAGCTTTCGGAACTCGAGCTCGATCAAGCTTGCTATCTCTTTTTCACGAGAGCCGACTCCACAAGCATCTATGATCTTCTTGATAACTCTATCCGCTATTGACGCTGACTCCTCCATGACCTTGATCTCTTTCCTTGACTTCACAGCACGCAGCCCATCGATCACTTCGCTCGCGTCTGAATAGACGGCCTTCGGAGCGACGCTCAGAAACATCAAGAAGAATTTCGCCCACATCTTAGTGTCCAGAGCGATTCTTCCGCCTACTAGGGAAAGGCTCTGGAGGACTTCATTGAGAATCTTGCTAGGGTCCTCGTCATCCTTCCAAGCTCTAATGTCAGTTATCCAAGTAGAGGCGCCTACCTGTTTCTCATACAATTCGGGAACTATGAATATGGGCTCTGATGATCGCGGCAAAACGGCAACGAGTAGTCTTTCAAGAGGCTCCTCCATGAAGCCGGTCAAGTAATACATGTTCGCTCCGGGAAAAACTACGACGCAGTCCAACTCTCTCTGAGCCATAACTTCACGACAGTTGGCGTGTCTTCTTCGAAAGAGTTCCATCTTCAAACATGCCTCATGTTCAATATTGCACTATCGTTCGATCTAAAGACTAGCGATTTAAGAAGCTTTGTCCTGCTAAAGCATAGGTTGACAGTTAGGTCTAAAGCCTCGAACCTATTTCACTACAGCAAAGGTTACAAACAGAAAAAGAGAATTTTGAGTTTCGACTATGACGCGGGGAGACTCTTCCTGAGGCTAGGAGCAGCACTCGGCATATCTTCCGGTGGCCTCGAAACGATTGTCTTCCTCTCGTACTGTTCTACGAAGCTCCTGAGGGTCTTGTGCGCATCTTCAAGTCTACTTATCGGTAGCTCTCTAATCTCCTCGAACTCAGGCGATTTAGCTAGTATATCCTTCACTCTCACGGTGACGTTGAAAAGTCTCACCAGCTCCGTTTTCAAAACTAATAGATTCTTATCTTTGACTGAAAGCTTATTCATCAAACTCTGCTTCTGGAACATTGATGAAACCTCAAGTCTAGCGGCCAACACAGCGAAGAGGTTTCTAGCGTCTCCTTCTCCTTCCGTTCTTCAATCTCCAGAATCCCGAGGCATCGCGGTAATATTCTTCTGCGAGCTCTGCCAAAGTCATCATCTCCAATGTGTTGGTTTCAAGTAATGATTCAACCGTTTGAAGTATATTAATGTTCCCTTCTTGGTACATTGACGTTTCTCTCAATCCGCAACCTCCCCAGTGAAACCATTTATCCTCAGCTCTTTCACTCTCCCTTTATGCCTATACCTGAAAACGTAAAACGGAACGTAGATCAAACTCAGCTTCGTCACCTCAAACCTGTTACTGAGTATCTTGATGAACGTCCTAGGAGCCTTCACTGTCTTCTCATGAAGTTTCCGAACAACCCCTTCTTTCGTCTCGATCGGCTGAACAAGCTGCGTCCCTATCTCACTCATCACAAGCTGCTCAGGATCAGAGATCTCACGCATAGGAAGCTCCGACTTCATGAACTCCTGAAGCTTCACGTCCTCACGCCCGTACGCATCCACATATATCGTTCCTTCAGAGTACTGGTAAGCCAGCTCAGTCGCATCATTCACCGCAAAATACTTTGGCTTCGGTGTTAGGAGAGAACCAAGCTTCCCTGCAGTCCTCCTCAACCCCTCTGGCAGAAACCTGAAAGGTTTCTCCTCAGAGATTAGGTTCCTCACTCGTCCTTCAACTTCAACAGCTAGAACGTCGTCCCCAACGTTTATGCGGTATGAGCTGCCTCTGAAGAAGAAACATTCATGGTAACCTTGAGCAACCCAGAAGGGCACAAACTGTACCTTCGGAGTTCCAACCATCTTCACTTCTACAAGTCTAATTCTAAGGAACCTGATCAAGGGCAAACCGAATAGACTTCTCTTCCTCGACTCCCCCAATTCGAGAGCGTCGCTCAGAGCCATCGGAGTAACCATGTATATGGTCTCTCGAAGATTTGCCGGATCCCAGCCGTTCCCCACTCTTGATTCGTCGAACCCTCCAGCTGACTCAAACAGAGACTCAAACTGTTCAATAGTTGCTCCGAGAATCTGTTTGATCTCATCCAGCCGCTCATCTTCGCTCAAAATTTCCACCCGCGAATGCCCTAGAAGAATGTGTCTTGCGTACTCGCTTATTGAAGCTTGCGAAGAGTGCGGCGACCTTCGAGCTACGGTGTTCAGGTTCGAGAACCGCGCCTTGGAGTCATCGTTCCCGAAAACCGGTTTCTCATCCAATCTCAAAATTCACCTTATGAAACCTTGAATTCCCATTGCATGGTTGTGAGGAACTTCCCTCCTTCAGAGATCATCCTATCTGAGACGAAGGAGGTCACTCTATACTCACCTTGAGGAGCGTCGATAGGCAAAGTTATACTGAACCCTTCTTTCACCGTTTGGCCTCCAGCTATCAGCCCCACATGGAAATCGACCTTGATCGGGGCACCATTCGGATTGACTATTTGGACCCAGACGATCCCGTCTAAAAGATCTGCACCCGTGTTGACAACTTCGACCCAAACCATTAACGTCTCCCCTGGCTGGAAAACACTCTTCGCACTCCATCTCATGTCAGTCGTGTATACTTTGGTTATGACAACGTTCGGTGTGGAGCTCGCGCCGACAGTGAACGTACAGTGGCCATAAGCATCTTGATAGCCGGGTTTGCTCGCTATTACGTATGCTGCATAAACGCCAGCGCTTGCATCGCCTCCTAATCGAAATGAGTTAGAGTAATACCCATCGTCCCTCGTTCTCACATAGACAATATGTACTGTAGCTCCCTGCTGATCAACTACTTGAATCGAGACAGTAGCGTCGCCAACAGGCCCTGAAGGATCTGTCACATAGCCAAAAAGGCTAACGGAGCTGCCCGGGTCGTAGCTGAGCTTCTCAGCCGAGATCGTTACTGAAAGACGAGACATCGCACCTCTAAGAATAAGTGCCACAGTAGTCTGATGAGTCACCGCTCCTACCTCAGCAACCCCAGTTATTGCTAATGTGTAAGTCCCAGGAGCGGTTGACTTATCCGTGCTCACCGAGAGCGTGGAGCTAGACACTTTGTCTCCGTCCAGTGATACTTTCTTAGGGCTAAAGGATGATGATGAAGTCGAGGGAGCTCCTGTCAGCGAGAAAGATATGTTACCTGAGAAGCCGTTAAGAGAGGTTGAAGTTACTGTGTACTGCGCACTCTGTCCCGGGTCGATAGTGAGAGATGAAGGAGAAGCTGCAATGCTGAAGTCAGGGCTTGGAGTTCCTTTCGAAACTAATATGAGAGTCGCAATGGTGAAGTGAGTCGTCTTCCTGCTAGACCCTGTGATGTTCAAGGTGTAGGTTCCAGGAGAAGCTTTTGAGTCAGTAACAATCTCCAGAGTCGAAGTGAACGGGCATTCCTCAAAACTTGGGTGAAGTCTAGCTCTCATATTATCTGGGAGCCCACGTAGAGCTAAGGTGACTCTGTCATCGAAATCTCCAATAGCGTTCACGATCACCGCGTAATTCGCTTTCTCTCCCACTAGAATAGTTTGAGATGTAGGAGTGACCTTGATACTGAAGTCCCTTTCTCTACCATGGTCATCTTCGTCGCCGAACGGAGACGCCGTCATGTGGATTGAAGGCATAGCCCGACCGCTAGAAGGCGTACTGTCTCCAATGCTGTATGAAGCGTTAGCGACGGGGATGAGGCCCCAGACCGTAAGAAGCATAATCGCTAGAAGGATCAGCCACCTTCGCAACCGTGTCGCCGCCAAATCAAGATTTGGCTTTGTTTCGTATTTAAGTGTTTCTTTGTACCACACATCGACTGGTTTTTGCGCACCACATCAAAACGTTGATATACCTTTCGGGAAGAGAGGTCATTGATCAAACGCTGCATGGAACAGATGAGACATGGAATCGAAAAAGACCGCGGCGGCTATAATAGACCTACTTGAAAAGATCAACGGAAACCTTGAGACGTTGGGTGAACGACTGGAAAGAGTAGTTAATCTTCAAGAAGCGATCATGCAGCAAGTTCAACCCCGACGCGAAAAGATCAGCCTCGAAGGAATGCCTTTAGACGCAGCAACTTTACTGTCGCTGCCCGACCACCTGAGGAAGACAGCAATGGCAATATGCAAACTGGGAGAGGCTACGGCAACAGATATTTCAAGAGAAACAGGTCGCGTTCGAGCCGTTGAGAGCGATTATTTGAATCAATTGGTCGGAATGGGACATATAAAGAAGAAGAGAAAGAGCCACGATGTAATCTTCTACATTGAGAGGTAGAGTCTTCAAATTGAAAAAGTCGATCGCAATTCACTCTTACAAAGGGGGCACAGGTAAATCTTCCGTCGCTGCAAACATAGCGGTTGCTTATGCGAAACAGGGATCCGATGTCTGCCTGCTCGACTACGACTTTAGAGCCCCAAGCCTTCATGTCCTATTCAAAGTGAAGCCTCAACACTGGCTGAATGAGTTCCTTGAAGGGAACTGCAAGATTGAGGAGGCCACAGCAGATGCGACGCAGAGATATGGAACGAAAGGCAAGCTCTTGATAGGATTGGCCAACCCGTCTTCAGATTCAATGCGTGAAATGATGTCGAAAGACAGAAAATGGGAGATGAAAGCCCTCCACAAAACTCTGTCAGCAAGGAAGACTATCTTCAACGATTTGGATATGAACTATCTAATCTTCGACACAGGTCCAGGCATGTATTACTCGTCGATCAATGCTTTAGCCAGTTCAGATGTTGTGGCACTCGTGATGAAGATGGACAAGTTTGATGTTGAAGGAACGAAGGAGATGATCAAAGGAATCTACAAGGCCTTGGGAAGGAAGACTGGAATTCTACTGAACAAGATTCCAGCGCAGCAAATCAGTTCAGAGGGCGGACCTGAAAAGATGGCGACGCTAGTCGAAAGTATCTTCGAGCTTCCTTTAATAGGCACTATCCCTTGCTTCTGCGAATTGATGGCAACAGGCGGGAGAATGATTTACACACACGAGGAGCCTCAGCACGCTTTTAGTCAAGCAATCCTCCGTATCGCGAAGAAACTGGAGCAATTCTAGCTACCAGACGCTTTCCCTTCTCTCTCAGAGATCTCTTCAAGCCTCTTTTCATAGTCCCTCTTAAGTTTCTGGTAAGTTTCTTCATCAATTCTCTCTGTAGCCCTTAACTCTTCAAGTCGTGTGAGTGCACGCGCCGTAGCGAGATAATCTCTGTCCCCCTTCGCTTCAAGTTGAGCCAATAACGCTTGAACCTCAGCCGAGCGTTCTTTCGGTAATTTCGAAATCAAACGCTTTCTCATCCAGAAAGCGCCAAACGAGATAGCGACTACAAAGATGACTATGAGAATTCCAATTGTGGTCAACGAAGGAGAGTAACCCCTCTCGGTAACAATCAATATAGTTGACGCTAGATGGGTCTTGCCTCCTCCAGAAGCCGCTATCGTAAGGTTGTACGAACCGGGTGGAGTTGATGGCAAGGTAAAAACGGTGAGATTCGCTGAACCCGTAGGTACAATTGGATTGGGCGTGAACACATATGATACCCCGCTAGGTGCTCCAGTAAGACTCAAAGACACAGGGGAATCGAATTCGCTTGTTGAGGACAAACTAATAGTGAAGAAAATCGATTCCCCTTGAGCCACGCTGATAGAAGAATGTGAAACTGATATCGAGAAGTCTCTCGCGACATTCACGAATAGAAACTCCTCGCGCGCGTCTCTGTAGCCTGGCTTGCTCGCGGTTATGTAGATCGTATAGTTCCCGCTCGGAGAGCCGCTCAGAAGAGGGAATCTATCCGAATATGCTCCATCGAGACCTGAATAGACTAGAGCGATGCGGATAGTGTTGCCAATAGGATCATTGACCTGAATAGAGACTTGAGCGTTTGGAACAACGGAACCGGAATCGTCCGTCACCATGCCTGATATAAGTATAGTCTCGCCAGTTTGAGCAGGCTCTCTCACAATCCAGACCGAAACATACAAACTGAGCGCGGCAGCAACGTGAAGAACTAAGCAGACGAAAACCAAGACCAGAAGAAGTGAACATATCGCGGTATCGCTTTTCTTCACGCCTGTCGTTCCTCATGAAGACCTCGAATAACCTTCCAACCTAGAAACTAGAAGCCAAGCCCCCAATTATTGTTTACTATTATAGGATAGCGAAAAACTAAAGTCGAAAGAACTTGAGGCAACTATCGAGGAATCTCATAAACAACAAAACCGAGAGACAGACAGTAGCAACAACGAAAATGGCGGTAGCGGCAGACAACGTTGCATAGAACGGAAAAGCCTCGCCTACCGATATTGCGACTACGCTTGAAAGCAGGATTGTAAATACCGGCTCCTCGAGGCGCACTCTCAAATTTACTCCGCGCGCTTTCAAAATCCTCTTCAGAACAACTGCGATCGGACTGAAATATATTATTCCAATGAGAACACTTGCCAAAAATCCACTAATAATGACCCCGATCTCCGGGTAGAAACCGAACAAGCTATCCAAGTGTGCGGTGAACATGAGTATTGATATCAACGGGTGAAGCGCAACCTTGCAGAGCGCCCGCAGACCATTATCGGACTCGATCAACCTAGCCACATTCGGACTGAACGAGTAGTAGAACATGTTGAACGTATATAGAAACTGCCTTCCAGCATGAGTAGGCATCACCCTTTCTTCCCTGAATCCTCTGAGAAACTGAACCTCAAACGCCAGTTCTGACTCATAGGTCGCTGTTGCTATCAAACAGCCGCTACCTTGAATAACCAAAGTCACGCTTGTCGAGTGGTTCCTACCTCCGCCGCTTGCAGTGACCGTTAGAACGTACGAACCATTCTTCGCTGTCGGCTGCGTTCGAACAGTTAGAGTTGAAGAACCGTTGGGAACTACGACTTGAGGCTCGAAAGATGTCTCTAACGACGGGGGCACGCTGAGGATACCGAGACTAACGGGAGAGGTAAATCCCCCCTTGGAGACGAGAGACAAACTGAATTGCGTAGACTCCCCCGGCTTAACCGTCCGATTGTCGGGATACGCAGAGATCGCAAAGTCGGAGGTTTGATTGATGACGACTTTAGGGACAGAGAAGGAAGTTTGCGCATGACAATCCGCGAAACCAGATTTACCAGCCGCAACGAAAACTCCGTAGTTGCCCGTCAACGAATCGTTCGCCAGAACGAAATGGTCTATGTAGCTTCCATTCGAACTTGAATACTGCACACTAATGTAGATCGTCTGATCGGCCGGATCCTTAACCTGTATTGATATCGTAGCGGCTGGCACAGGTATGCTTGAGGTATCCTTCACTTCTCCACTGATGGTCACGGTCTCCCCAGGGTCGTACGTGTCGCTGTTCGTTAATACCGTGATCGACATCCCAGTCTGAGCGAAAGCAGTGGAAAAAAGAAGCATCACTGCTGTGACAGCGAATATTTCAAGGCACTTGCCGACGAATCTCTTGAATTGAAGCTTATGGCTGCTCAATGAGGCCATCTTCAGTACCGTGCACTGAAGATAATACCGGATACTGTCCCAAAAAACCTTGTTCTTCAAGTCTTGCGTATGCTATTTGAAGAAAACTGTGGTGAGTGCCGTTGCGCATATTGTAGATAAGATGGTTGTCTACTGCAGAACAGTAAGTTTACCGTATCTCCCTACGTTCACTTGGTTCTCTCCCCTAAATGTCGTGACGTAACCGTTTTCAATTTGCACGGTACTATTGACAGATACTTTATCTATGTTCTCGTTCCAAAGGGACATCTTTATTCTTCCAGACTCGTCAGCCAGAACAGCAGTCGCCACGCGGCTTACATCGCCAAACCTCGTTGTAACCTCTCGTGTTTCCGAAATCTCGACTATGGTGCCTTTCAAATCGACCCTTTTCATCCCAGGTCTTAACTCAACTATCTTCATCGCTATTGCTCCTCTATCCGACTACGCTACCTGTCGCAAAACTACCGCTGACGCCAGTCACCTTGATCTTCACATGATCCCCGGCCTTCGTTCCTGGCACGAAGACAACGAAGTTCTCAACCTTAGCTATTCCGTCGCCCTTCCTTCCAACGGCTTCAATAGTGACGTCCAACTCATCGCCCTCTTTGACTGGAACTGGTCCTCTCGACTGCCTGAATCCTCTCGGACCGCTTCCAAACCTTCGCCCCGGTCGTCTCTCAGAGAAGCCTCTTTCTTCTTCCGCCATATCTTCTCCTCCTTTCCATTCCTATGCAGCTAGGCAATAGAGATCGAAGATGAAAAGCACCTGCCCAGAACAAGCGTTTATTCAAGACGCTTCTCAGAAATAGGCCTACCTTTCACTCCATCCCCAATTTCCTAACTTAAGAATTCTTAAGAAAATGCCTCTTGTATTAAAGACTTGCTGACACACGAAGAATCTTGAAAACCATGAGAACGCGAATTCTAAAGTTCTAGCCTCATCCTGATATTAGCATATTCTTGAACCGGTGTTCCAAGACTTACGTCGTCCAAAGGCCGAATACCAACTGAGCCGACGTTGCAGGTTCTCTTCACAGTCTCGATATTGTCCTCAAGCAGCTTCCGCTCATTCTCTTTAGCGTAGATATGAAGATGCTTGACAGGCGCTCTCATCGACAGCTGCCTCTTCGATTTCTCTCGACGAATCTCAGAGATGACTGCTACCAGCAAATCGCCTTTCTTCTCAACCTCTTCATCGATCAATTCTTGCTTAACAGACGGCCAGCTAGTCAAGTGTATGCTTCTTGGGGATTCCGTTGAGGGCCCCAATCGCTGATATATGCTCTCAGTTATGTGTGGACAGATTGGCGCGAGGAGTTGTAGAATGCGCAGAATCGAACGGTAGAGGACATATTCCGCACCGATACGACTTGCCTTGTCTATCATGTCACTTGAATAGAACCTGTGTTTCACAGCTTCCAGATATTGGTCACAGAAGACATGCCACGTAAAGTTCCTCACCGATTCTAATGCTGTGTTAAACTGGAAGTTCTCGAAGGCCTCAGTTACCTCCTTGGTAACCTTCTCCAGCCTGCTCAGTAGCCACCTGTCAAGGACTTGAAGTTCTAGCTCTTCCGTTGATCTATCATGTTCTCGTAGATCCGTTATCGCGAAACGCGACGCATTCCAGAGTTTCGTTAGGAAACGTCGAGCGTGTTCTACATCACTCCACCTGAAAGGTATATCTTGGCCTGTCGCCGCTCCACCAGCAGCCCATTGGCGAAGCGAGTCTGCACCATACTTCAGGATAGCCTCCGTTGCTTCAACATAGTTTCCATAAGACTTATGCATCATTCGACCGTCTGCTCCACGAACCATACCGTTTATGAGCATAGCCTTGTACGGAGCCTGTTTGAACAATGCTAGATGTCTCACCATCAGGTAGTAGTCCCAAGTCCGAATTATGTCTAATCCGTTCGGTTGAAGGTCAGCCGGGAACAGCTTCTTGAAGGATTCCGGATTCCCGGGCCAGCCAGCGTGAACAGCACAAGTTATAGACGAATCCATCCAAGTGTCCATAACATCGGATTCACCTATCAGGTCTTTGCAGCCGCATCTCGGACAGCTCTCGAGCTTCGGTTTTTCAAATCTAGGATCCACCGGCAACCAGTCTTCTTCTGCGAGAATATTCTCACCGCATCGTGCGCAGTACCAGACAGGGATCGGCGTCGCGAAGACTCTCTGCCTAGAAATCACCCAGTCCCAATCGAGCGATGTCGCCCAATCGATCATCCGGTGTTTCGCGAATTCTGGAACCCAAGTGATCTTGTTCGTCCAGTTGACAACCTCATCAGTCATGTCTTTGGTCTTCATGAACCACTGGAGTCGCGATATTATCTCGACAGCAGTATGACATCTCCAACATGTCCCCACGTTTCTCTTGATTCTCTCCGACTTCTCCAAAAGCCCTTCCTTTTTGAAATCGTTCAGTATAGCTTCTTGACATTCCCTTATCGTTCGACCTCCGTATCTCCCAGCTTCTTCAGTCATATGCCCGTCTTCACTGACCGCTTTTACGACAGGAAGTCTGTACTTCTTCTGCCATTTGACATCGGTCTTGTCGCCGAAAGTGCAGACCATAACGACTCCGGTACCGAAGTTGGCATCTACACCTTCATCGGCTAGAATTTCGACTCTACGCTTGAAAAGCGGAACCTCAACCCATTTCCCCACATAGCTTCTGTATCTTTCATCCTGCGGATTGACAGCGACCGCTACGCACGCTGGCAAAAGTTCAGGACGTGTCGTTGCTATAACGATATGCCCACCTTCAGTTCTGAAGCGAATATAGCTAAGCAATCCCTCGCTCTCGACGTATTCAACCTCTGCCTCAGCGATCGCGGTCTCACATCTAGGACACCAGTTGACTGGATGCTCACCGCGATACATGTATCCATATTTGGATAGAAGAATGAATGAGAGTTGCGTTAAACGGTAGTAGTGTGGATCCATTGTCTTGTACTCCAGGTTCCAGTCGATTGAGTAGCCCATCATCTTCATGGCTTTCTTCATCTTCTCGATATACTCTGAGGTCAACCGTATGCAGAGGTCCTTGAACTCGGCAACTGCAAGATCTCTCTTCCTAATCTTGTATGTCGTCTCGGCTCTAACTTCGGTGGGCAGCCCGTGGCAATCCCATCCTTGAGGAAAATGGACATTAAAACCACGCATCCTCTTGTATCTGGCGACGAAGTCAAAATAGCACCAGTTCAATGCGTTCCCCATGTGGAACTCTCCACTGGGATATGGCGGAGGAGTATCTATGCTGTAAGTAGGACTGGCTTGGTCTTCACTCCTGAAGCGATGAATACCCCAATCTTGCCAAAGGGTCTGCCAGCGCCCTTCATTTTCTAAGTGATCGTACCTCTTGGGCATCGAATTTGGATCGCCGCTTTCCCTGAGGAGATTCTCCATCCTAGTCACCGGTCATGATTTTGATTCCCAAGATTGAAGGTGATATTTCGTATGAACAAATGAGTTCTGTTTCAAAAGCATTTCCATAGGATGCTCATATTCTCTGTTACACGCAGTATGAAGGATAATAGGGTACCTCGAGAAGCTACCGCGTGAATCGATCGAGAGAAGGCTGCTCACTTTCACTTTCAAAACTGATTTCCTTTCCAATTCTTACTCGCATGTTATCGGCCGCGGCTATCGTTCGAATACCTGTGTTGTTCTCTATGGTCTTTGCTTCACGACTCGGCCCCGCGTAGACCATCCTGACCCCGAAGTCAGTAATCACCGAGACCTCCGGCTCAGCTTCTTTCACGATCTTCTCAGCGTCTCCACTAGATAGATGGCCCTTCCAAGGAAGCCCCCTTGGCCTGAGAACACATAAGATCAACAGCCTGACGCCTTGATATTGTTTTCCAAGCCCTTCAAAGTATTCAGTATCAGAGGTGTAGCCTACGTCACCTGAGGGCAAGCTGATCCGGAAGCCTACAGTATCAGGATCGCTATGTTGAGCTCTAGTAGCTATCAGACGTAGTTGTTCAACCTCTACTTGGTCACCTGCCCTCACTTCAACTATCCTCTCAGGCATACTCTGATGATACCTCGAGATGCACGGATCGCAAATTTCGTTTCCTTTGATAACGCTACGCGGTGCTACTAGCAAACCTCGCTTCCTAATCATCCCTCCCGTCATAGCCTCGATGAACACTTCAGCATCTCCATAATGATCTAGGTGACAATGAGACACCATCACAGCCCTCGTCTTGGAGGGATCTAACCTCGCCCTGTTGGCGTAAACTATCGCACCCGGGCCTGGATCCAATTGAATATCAACGGGATGCAGAATTCTCAGCCCCCCGGTCTGCCTCTTCTGAGTAATCGTTATGAACCGACCTCCCCCGGTCCCAAGGAATACCAGTTCGGCCTCTCCCAAGAAAACCAACCCCATATAGATGTGCTCGACCGTGAATTAATCCATTTGCAGTCGACAGACAGTCAACAAATGTCTAGACTTTGTTTTATATCGTCTTGACCTTACGACTCGGGCCGTATAGATTGAAGAAAGGTTAGACGGTGGGACGGTAACTGTTCGAAACTATGGAAGTGGACTTCCGAGTCAAGAATCGATTGAAAACGGTTGCCAGTGCTGCAGCCCAACAGACTATGCCCAGGACATAGGTGGCAGCCTCGCTCAACGTACTGATTGTAAGGAGCAGTTCGCTTCGGTATGCCACGTATCCAAGGTAGTAAGCCATATCAAGGTAGTTGAAGAACCAGTGGAGAAGTATCGAAGCCCAAGCTCCATAGGTCAAATACGCCAACCCCAAAACGAGCCCTGATATAAACGCTGACGTGATCTTACCTGGACCCCAACCTGAGAGATAGTGGAGTAAGCCGAATATGAAGGAAGTTGATGCTAGAAGCACCCACTCGAACCGGCTCGTTCCCCTGGAAAAACCCAACGTCTCAACCGCTCCAAGACCGAGCATCTCCTTCGCTCTGCTTGGCCGCAGGACCGCAACGAGAAGCCACCTCACCTTCTGCACCCGCGTCTTTAGGGTCGTCCGCCCCTTCGTTAGCAGCAGATAGAAGGCAAAGATTATTCCTATCGCCGTAAAACGAAATCCAACCTCCTCAATTATGGCCGAGTAGGATAGCCCAAAGAACGCCACGAAAACATCTTCATAATGTAGGCTGCCGGTGGGAACTCCTTGAGACTCTTGGAGAAGATGCAGCGCTGTCACAGCAACGTATAACATACTTGCCCAGATCGGCAGCGCAAATAACGCATTCTTAATAGAGATGCGAACATCACCTGAGAAGCCAAGCTTCGCAGATTCGTGGAAAGACGTTTTGGACTTCCAAGCGGCAAGAAAGCAAACTAGGAAAGTGAGCCACACGAGCATGAAGACTTGTCCCAGATTGAGTTGATTCGGCGTACGGAATGCTACCATGAAAAGGACAAGTACGAGATTGTTGCTCTGCCTGCTCGCGTTGAGCCCTCCCTCGCTCAAGTAGAAGACTGACAATCCCAGAGGTAGTGACAAAAGGCATACAGCAACAGAAAAAAGGACCAGAACCGTGACCACAACCGAGAATAAAGATCTGGGAGGCCTGATGCTCTGGAGAGGTTTCACGTCAATTCACTTCACGCATTTGACTGCTGCATATTATTCACATGCAATTGCGGTTACCTTATAACTCAAAATTCCTAATAGAAAGCCTTCGGATTTTCAAATCTGACATCAATCTGACAGTTTTTCTTCTCAGGGTATTCGCATACATGTTTACACAAATTCTATAATACTACCTATTAAATGAGTTCGACGATGTAACAGGGCGGTCGTCGTACGAGTAAAGTGACGGATAGGCTTACCGGTTTCACTAATAGGAGAGACTTGAACGGCAAGACATGTAGCCAATGCGAAGTCTTCAGCCGTTCAAAGTATGGTTTCTGTACAGTCTCTGAAATAGAGATTAGCCGCGACCATCCAGTGTGTTCAAACTACAAGCCCGCATCACTCATGGGCAAATGGCAAGCAGCCCAATTGAGTAATAACAATTTCAAATCAGACAATACGAGCCCCTTAGCAGGAATTGGACTTCACCTCCACGCCTACAAGATCCCAGACAGTTGCCCAGGTTTAGATCCTGAGTATTGCTCCTCAGCATGCTCTCAATACTGGTCATGCAAGCTAGTTCTTGAGGCAGCGAGATCCAGTTCCTCGAAAAGGATTTAGCAGACAGGAATTCTTCCGTAAGCGAGATCGAGGCAGAATCTATCTATGTTGTCGAGTTCCGACTCAACGGATTCTCTTATCTCTTTGGATACCTGAGCGAGTTGAGTGTTCGGCTTGAGAACAACTTGAACAGATGCAACCTTGGGATTGTTGATTGGCTGACCTATCTGGCTCAAAAGCCAAACATAAACCTCCTTGATACCTGAGACTTTTCTATAGATTCTCTCCGCCATTCTATACGTCAAAAGATTGTATATCTTCCCCACATGGCTTACAGGATTCTTACCGGCAGCAGCCTCTGAGCATGTGGGTCTATTCAGTGGTATTATTCCATTCACCCTATTCCCACGACCCACTTGGCCGCAGTCGCCTCCATCAGCTGATGTACCCAATACCGTCAGATAGACTCCGCCGATCCCTCTGCCCTTCTTATCTGCCGTATTAAGATAGATACGCACCTTATCCATGTCGACCCTAGAATTCACGAAAGACCCTATCCTATTGACAATCTCCTTCTTCTTCTTGAAATAGGCTTGCTCGCTCTCAACAAATCTATCAACGAAAGCCATAGCCACTGTCAAATGAAGTTCATGATCCTTTCTCAAGCCCATGACCTTAATGTCCTCTCCCGACTCAGGAAACTCCTTCTTGAAGCGCTGTCCGTTCAGAAACTTCTCCGTTTCTAAAACTATTCGCTCGGTCTCCGTGAGAGGGGCAAATCCAACGGCGGCTGAAGTATCGTTAGCGCCTAGGAACCTTCCTTTCCTTTCAAAGATATCTGTCAAAGCTTCCGCGCCACGTTTGATCTCGACTTGGTAACGCATATGCTTCTCAGGATCAACAAACCTCAGATTTCTATTCAGCCATTCCTTAGCCGTCTTCAAGGTTATCTCTTCAACGTGAACAGCTTCATTTCCAACAGCGAAGGTAGCCCTATCTCCGAAGACAAGCAACATCGGTTTACCTGTTTCTCCGCCTCCGAACCTTACGTTGGCCTCCCCAGCCACAAGAAGCCCTTTGTCGATATTGTGGTGCATCACTCTACCGAATTTCTTTAAGTACTCCTTGCTCAGAGCGACCGATATGTCATTCATCATAGCGTCGCATATCGAGTCCGGATGGCCCAACCCTTTCCTTTCACAGATCTCCATCCTCTGATCTTCAAGCGCCACCCTCTTCAACTCATGAATCAGTATGCTTCGCAATTATCGATCAGCCCGCTGGAGCTTCCAATGCACATATTCCAATATTAATAATCTGCTGTCTAAATTATTCTCAAAGGAATATATACCGCAGCGCCAAACACTACTCTCATGCTTCCTTCAATTGATGAGATAGAGAAAAGGCGCAAGAACCTCGGCCTCACTCAGAAACAGCTATCGAAGCTCTCGGGGGTAAGCCAATCGACGATAGCTAAGATTGAGACTGGAAGGATAGGCCCTTCGTATTCGAAGACGAAAGCTATTTTCGACACCTTGCAAAATCTGCAGAGGAAGACGGAGACCAAGGCCAAGGACATACTTCAAGAGAATGTTGTTGGCATACAGAAGAGTGAGCTAGTGTCAACAGCCGCCAAGACGATGCATGAGACGGGGTTCTCACAGTTGCCGGTTCTAGATGGATCTCAACCTGTAGGAAGCATATCTGAGAGAACAGTTCTAGATCGGATGCTGAAAGGTCACGATCTTTCTGAGCTGTCGAAGTTGAGGGTCGAAGAGATAATGGATGAAGCTTTCCCCTCGATAGATCCTGAGACCCCGCTCGACGTGGTTTCAGCGTTACTCCAATACAGCTCAGCAGTCTTGGTGACCAAGAGAGGAGAGATCCTAGGGATAATAACCAAGGCTGACTTGCTAAAGATCATACATAGCTAATGAAAGTTCATCGCAGCCTCCATCGATGTGAGCTTCACTTCTTCCTCGCTGCAGCAACTATGTTTATGATATCTCTATCTCTCACTATATACTCGCTGGGCAAGCGTAGCCCTGTTCTTGCATCTATGGCATAGATCATCGTCTCGGCCAATTCCGTGTGAATCTGTCTAGCCAAATCGCGAACGGTCGAGTTGCTGGGAACGAGAAAGACATCTGGCAGAACGTTGCCCTTCTTGTCTGAGAGGTTCGTGGGGTCCTCAACAGGGTAGACAGCGTTCAGTCCAAGCAGCTTGAAGACAGCGAGGTTAATTGCGAATTGAATCCCAGTCATCATCCATTTCGAGAAAACCCTTTGCTGCACGTAATTCAAAGCCCAAGTCTGCTCTTTAGTAAGCTTACTTTCGTCGAGAACTCGAAACGTCTCTTCTCCCGGCACATAGGTAATGAAGCCTTTCTGCTCAGCCCTTCTCAATGCAAGCTCCGCTTCGCTGCAGCAAGGGATGACAAAGGTCCCTTTGAACTCCTCTACCATCCTTTGATAGTTTCGCTCAGCGTACGCCAAGTCCATCTTATTCGCTATGATCACCGTCGGCTTCGACAGCTCTCTTATCTTGCGAGCAAAACCTTTGACCTCTGCGTCGCTCCACTTATCGACAGCTTCCTCCTCAAGCGCCGTCTCCTTCAAAGCTTGCTGCACATGCTCGAGCTTGACCTTCAATCCAGCCATGTCTTCGTAGAGAGCCTTATCCACAGATATCTTCGTTCTCTCGATACGCTTGGATACTCTCTTGATGCTCTTCTGAATAATCTTCATAAACCACATAGTCAGCTCCTCCTCAATATCATATACATCTAGAATCGGGTTACCCAAACCGGGCCTCGTCAATTTCCCCTCAGCATCTACACTTCCAGAAGCGTCCACGATGTGGAGAAGGGCATCAGCTTGAGCCGCAACGTTCAGAAACTGAATACCCAATCCTTTTCCCATCCAAGAACCCCTAATCAATCCAGGCAAGTCGATGAGTTCAACTGGTATGAAACGCCAACCCTCGACGCAGAGGGAGTTTCTTGGGTTGTCTTTCACCTTCAATTCACGACAAGCACAGATTGTTCTTGAATAGGCAGTGCCGATGTTAGGTTTCTTCGTCGTGAAAGGATAAGTAGAGATTTCAGCCGACATCAAAGTTGCCGAGTTGAAGAAAGTTGTCTTCCCAGTATTCGTCTTCCCTATGATACCGACCCTTACCATTCTCCATCAATCAATAGAATGCGCAGCCAGTTCTAATAGACTTATCTCGTTCACGAAGAAACCGTTCCAACGACAATGTTGCAGGAAAAGACATTCTGTCGGCCCTGCGAACTGTCTCAACATTTTGAGCGGAAAGCCTAGAGAGAAAAAGTGCCTCTCTTAGAAAGCGGTCGACGCTTCAAAGGGATATTTCAGGGGATTCTTTTGCAGTGTCGAAGACAACGCATGTCAAAGTTTTCTCTATTCCTCTGACTGTTCTGAGTTTATCCACCACGAATCTGCCTATTGCGTCAACATCCTTAACCTTAATCTTGACGAGTATGTCCCAGTCCCCAGATATTATATGAACCTCCTGAACTTCAGCAAGCTTTGCGATCTCCTTCGCAATCTCCCTCTGCGACAAGGCTTTCTCTTGCCCTGTGGGCCTGTACTCGAAAGAAGCCAAGACAAATGCAGTTGTTCCGAGATCGAGTTTCTTAGAATCGAGGATGGCTTTATATCCAGTTATCACCCCGAAGACCTCCATCCTCCTTATCTTCGCGTAGACCGTCGTTATCGGACTGCCAAGGTCCTTCGCAAGCCTCCGCGTCGACAACTTCGAGTTCCGCTGGAGCAGCCGCAATATTCGAATATCCGTTTCGTCAAGCGCTGGCATATCTGTAATATTTACATAAATTGGACTAAATAGTTATTGGTTTTCGCGTTTTCTGCGAGATTCTTGCCATATTTCTTATTTCATTGCGGCGCACTTCGAAAGGTACATCTGCAAACCGGCGGGTCGAGTTCAGAATTGCCGAGCCCCAATGTAAACCCGATTCAGAAGACCCACTATCTTGTAGACATCAAGAAATTGACGAATACCGATGTCTGCTTAGCTGGATGGGTTCACAAGAAGAGAGTTGAAAGAGATGAACTCTCTATAACATTGAGAGATTCCACAGGGATCTTCGAAATTAAGGTTGAAAGGAAATCGACCTCTCCAAGCCTCCTAGAACAATTGTCATCAGCAACTATCGAGTCAGCAGTTGCGATTCGAGGTAGAATGAAGAATGGAAGATTCTCGCCGACCGAAGCTTGGATACTGTCTCCAGCTGAGAGACCGCCGCCCATCGAGGTTTCAACCCTCAAAACTCTTGATTCGCTACACTTCCTTAAGGAAAGATACTTGATGATACGGCACCCTAAGATGGTAACGATCCTGAAACTTCAGAACGAAATCTGCGAAGCGATACGTGAGTTCATGAGAAAGGAGAAATATACTGAAATTCAAGCGCCTATCATCGGACCAGCAACTGACCCAGGCATAAGAGGAGCCAGACGAGTCTACTTTGACTACTATGGAAATACCCGATACAGTTTGATGAGCAGTATGATTCTGTATAAGCAAATGGCTATATGCTCGCTTGAGAGAATATACGCATTCTCGCCGAACATCAGACTCGAACCGGAGCATAGCCAACTCACTGGAAGACACCTAGCTGAATTCTGGCAAGTCGATATTGAAGCAGCGTTCGCTACTTACGAGAAAGCTATGGGTCTAGCGGAGAAACTACTGAGATACGTCTGCATACGAATTAAGGAAGGTTGCCCGAAGCTTCTGAGGCAACTCGATAGAGATTTACATGTGCCGAACATTCCCTATGAGAGAATTACATATTCTGAAGCAATTGAGACCCTCAAGTCCCTAGGTCACGACGTTAGATTCGGGGAGGAAATCCCGTGGGATGCTGAAGAGACCTTGTCGCGACATTTTGATAATCCTTTCTGGATCACGAATTACCCCATTACAGCGCGAGGGTTCTACTATCTCCCGGACCCTGATAGCCCTGAACTACTTAGAGACATGGATTTGATCTATCCGGAAGGATATGGAGAGGCCGCGTCGGGCGGAGAAAGAGAATACAAGTATCAGAAGGTATTGAG
>Ga0315308_1000669_pt1 | contig 19346 bp, 11 predicted proteins | sample TDP3_MG_FD_203078 | JGI IMG/M metagenome (GOLD analysis project Ga0315308, IMG submission 203078) | Freshwater sediment microbial communities from Lake Towuti, South Sulawesi, Indonesia - TDP3 | ecosystem: Environmental > Aquatic > Freshwater > Lake > Sediment | place: Indonesia: South Sulawesi... | reverse complement strand
GGAAAAGGTGCTGCATCACCACTTGAGCGAGGCAAGTCTCCACTACAACAAAATAGGCGTGGCTTTACAACTCATGCCTCGGCCTGTGCCTCTGTTCGGCCGACTTTGGACGGCGTTCCGCCGGGAGGCCCATAACCTGGTCATCTTTTACGTGAACACCTTGGCGGCGAGACAGATTACCTTCAACGATCACGTGCTACAGGCCCTGAACGCATTGGCTCAGATGGTGACGGGGGGAAACCGGGCAGAGGTCGCTCGCCTGGAGGCTGAACTTCAGGCGTTGCAACAGCGGGTGAATCAGCTTGAGCAGCGGCTGTCCTCCAAAGAAACGGACAGAGAGGGGGAATGAGTCAGAGGCGCAAGATCGGCTTTGTCATTCCCTGGTATGGGGAAGACATCGTGGGAGGGGCGGAGGCCCAGTGCCGCTGGCTTGCGGAGGAGCTGGTCAAAGCTGGGCTGGAAGTGGAAGTGCTGACCACCTGTGCTCGAGATCTGCTTTCCGGATGGGGCAGAAACCACTATCGAGAGGGCGTTTACAAAGTGGGTGGGGTCACCGTACGGCGCTTCCGACTTAGGCCAGCCGACCTGACGAGCTTTAGGATCATCAACGATCACCTGCTGGCGGGCCTGCCCATCTCTCCTGAAGAAGAGCAGTGTTTCATCACGGAAAGCGTCAACAGCGATCAGTTATATGATTTCATCGAAAAGAACCGGGCAAACTACCACTACGTCTTCACTCCCTACCTTTTTGGCACAACCTACTGGGGTTCCCAGCGCTGTGCCGGCGAGGGCTTTCTAATCCCCTGCTTTCACGATGAGGCCTACGCCGGCCTGCAGATCTTTAGGCTGCTCTTCAAACGCTTCAAAGGCATCCTCTTCTACTCACGACCGGAGATGGCGCTGGCCCAACGGCTTTATCAACTGGATCCAGCTCATCTGAGGTTGATCGGCGGCGGGGTGGACACGGACGTACAGGGCAACGGAGCGGTCTTTCGAGAGCGGCATGGCCTGTCCGCGCCCTTCATCCTCTATGTGGGGCGGCGGGACGAGACCAAGAATCTCCCTCTCCTGATCCGATACTTTTGCACCTACAAAGAAAAGAACGGGAGTGATCTGAAACTGGTCCTGGTCGGAGATGGGCCAGTGGAGATTCCAGCCGGGTTCGAGAACGAAATCCTCGATCTGGGGTTTCTTTCAGAACAGGTGAAGCACGATGCCCATGCGGCAGCCACTTTCGTCTGTCAGCCCTCGGTCAAGGAGAGCTTCTCGATTGTGATCATGGAGGCTTGGTTGCAAGAGACCCCTGTCTTGGTTCACGCCGACTGCCCCGTCACGGTGCATCACTGTCTGCGCAGCAACGGGGGGTTATACTTCAGAGATTATTGGGAGTTTGAGGGATGCCTATCCTATCTTCTGGACAATCCTGAGGTGCGAAGAAAGATGGGACGACTGGGCAGGCACTATGTGGAACGAAATTGCCGCTGGGAAAGGGTGGTGGCCCGATTTGTGGAGGCGGTTCTGGGGCCGACGGAGGCGGGTTGATCAACTGGTGATAGGAGCCGTTCGCGGAGACGCCATCCTCGACGGAGCCCTATTGATCCGTGATGCACTGCGGGCCTGGGGCTTCCGATCGGAAGTGTACGGCCAATCTATCAGCCCTGATCTGGAAAGGGACATCTTGCCATATCAACAGTATCGCCCCGGCCGTGGGCACGGCGATGTGCTCATCTTTCATTATTCGATCGGCTCCGAGGTCTCAGATTGGCTTTGCTCGCTAGCTCGTCGGATGAAGCTGATCCTTGTCTATCACAATGTAACGCCGGGCCATTATTTTGTCGGCGTTAACGAGCAGGTAAGAGAGCAAGTCGAAAGGGGCAGGCGGGAATTGCCCCGATTCAAGGACCAGGCTTGCCTGGCACTGGCTGTTTCAGATTTCAACCGGCAGGAGCTGCTCGAGGCAGGTTATGCCCGCACGGGCGTGTTGCCCCTCTTCTTGGATGAGACGCTGTATGAGCAGCCGCCTGATCCCGAAACGATGGCCCTCTTCGATGATGCGTACGTCAACCTGCTCTTTGTGGGGCGGGTGGTGCCGAACAAGCGACAGGAAGACGTCATCAAGGTCCTTTACCACTACCGGCAGTTGAACCCCCACTCCCGGCTCTTTTTGGTCGGTTCGTGGGGGCTGATGGAGCGCTATGTGGAGTGGCTTCGGGGTTTTGTTCGGTACCTGAAACTGGAAGACGTCCACTTCTGTGGCCACGTCCCTTTTTCCCAGCTCTTAGCCTACTATCGCCTGGCTGACGTCTTTGTCTCCATGAGCGAGCATGAGGGCTTCTGTAAACCACTGCTGGAGAGCATGTACTTTGGGCTACCTATTGTGGCCTACGCCGCGGCGGGCGTCCCTGACACGTTGGGCGATACTGGCATCCTGATCAAAGAGAAGCGGTACGAGATTGTGGCTGAATTGATCTACCTGCTGATGACGAAAGCCGATTTCAGGGAGGCTGTCGTGGCCAGGCAAAAGGAGCGTCTGGAGCAGTTCAGTAGTGCCAGGGCGATGGAAATGCTGAGGAGCTATCTGGAGAAACTTCTGGGCGATCGCGAGATTTCACCGATTCGAAAGTGCTAACGAACCCAGAGTACGTCGAGGACACAGAGATCTATATCAACCACTTCTGTCAGGAAGAGGTCCCACTGCCAACGCTGGCTATGATCGAGATCTCCTCCCGTTGCAATCTATCCTGTGTCATGTGCCCTCGCAGCCTGGGCAAGAGCCCCACAGGGGGAAGTGGTGACATCGTATTAGAGGCCTTCGATCGACTGGAGAGTCTTTTTCCCCACCTTGACGACATCGTTCTCTCCTGGATCGGGGAGCCCCTGCTACATCCCCAACTCGGACGGATCCTCGAAAGGGTGAGGGCTTATCGGGCCAACGTGCACATCACTTCCAATGGCATGCTGCTTGATGACGAGATGGCTGAGTTGCTGGTGTCCAAGGGATTAGATGGCCTGGCCATTTCCATTGATGCGGCCGATGAGCAACTCTACCGCCAAATCCGGCAGGGTGGGGACCTGGACAGAGTCCAGGAAAACATCCGGCGGGTGCAGCGGGCTAAGCGGCGACATGGTTCGCAGCGGCCTCGGCTGCGGTTGACCTTTGTGGCCATGAAGGAGAACGCAAACCAGTTGCTGCCCCTGATGCAACTGGCGGATCGCCTGGGGATCCGGGAGGTCACCTTTGGTCTCGTGGACGATTTTGGCCTGACGGAGGATTACCAGGCAGCCTATGAGAGCCTGCCGGCGGCAACGATTCGGGAGTCTTTTCACCAAGCCAGGCAGATAGCCCGCCAGAGGGGGATCGGCATCGGCATCGAAACGTCTGCCCGCTTTTATCACATCGTCGGTGAACCATCGGAATCCTACCATCTGGACGATATCTACTTTCAGCCGCTCGACCGGCAACGGGTGAAAGCGCTGGGTTTCCGCAGGGGGTGTGCCATCCCGTGGGTGCAGACCTTTATCTCTCACACAGGGGACGTTCATCCCTGCTGTATTGCCAATATAGCGCTGGGCAACATCTACGAACAGCCCTTCGAGGCGATCTGGCATGGGCAGGCTTACCGGGAGTTCAGACGAAGGCTAAAAAGCACCGACCCTCCCGATATCTGCTGGCGCTGTCGCCGTGCTATTTGGAATGGGTCGCAAGTTCGCAGTGAACTTCAAGATGCGATGGTTGTCGGCGGTCAGGAGGTGCATGGGTTAGGCTGGAAAGAGAAGAGAATCGATTCGCAGGGTACCCCCTTTCGCCTGATTGCTCGGCAAGCTACTGCCTTCTTGCACAACACAGGCAAACGGACACTTTCTTTGGAAGTTGGCACGTTTATTGCCAAGGTCATAACCGGACGCGTGCTGATGAATGACAGCCTAGTAGGACATATAAGAGTACGTCCTGGCTGGCAAACGATCTGGTTGCCTTTACCGGTCTTTGGGGAAGATATATTGAAAGTAAAGTTGATCACCGATTACCGAGACGCCAGTGTGGCGGTGCATCGGATTGCGCTCGTCGAACAGTTGAGGGAAAGCTCCCTTTGCAGGGTTGTCATGAGGTCCAGACTCCTCAAGGTGCTGCTCGATGTATGGCGGGTTGGCGGATTCTACGTGCGGCATGGTGCTAGGGTGATCCTCGAACACTTGGGGGCGAATCTGCCTGGATGAGCAACCTATGTGTAGTGCTTATAAGGCATAAACGTCCCTCCACATATGTTGGAGGGATTGTTTTTTGCCGCGAATCCTGCACGTTGGGACCAATGGCTATTTGACAAAACCCCTTTCATAGCCTACAATTAATTTCAGCACTGGAGCAAAGTCCAATTCGGTAAATGCTAGTGGATGATCGCTAAGAGGGGTGCTAGCCGAAGCGAAGGCCCATGCGCATTCTGCAGGTTGTTCACCGGTTCCCTCCCCAAAAAGTGGGCGGTACTGAGATATACACCCAGGGCCTTGCCCGCCAACTGCGAAAGCGCGGCCACGAGGTGATCGTCCTCTATCGAGGGAGCGGTACGCGCTCTCCGATGGCGGCACCACAGGTCGAGGAAATCAAGCGATACAAAGTCGAGGCTCAGGCAGATCGCGATGCGCCGTTGCCCCTGTTTTTGTCATCCTTCCGCAACCTGCCAGCAGAAAGGACCTTTGCGCAGGTCCTCAATCGGGAGAGGCCCGAGGTGGTTCATTTCCAGCACCTGATGGGCCTGTCCCCCCGATTCATCTCGATGGCAGAGTCAAGGCGCATCGCAACGGTCTTGACTCTGCACGACTATTGGTTTCTTTGCCCCAATGCCCAACTGATCCTGCCCAACGGCCGCAGATGTTCCCATGATCTATGGGGGTTCCGATGCGTCCACTGCTTTGCCAACAGGGTTCAAATTCCTCCCATTATGCTGGTTGCTCCCCTGATTGTCCCTCTATTCGCTTTTAGGGCTCATATTCTCCGTCGGCGGTTAAGGGAAGTGGATGCCATCATTGCCCCCACCTCGTGGACACGCGACATCTTCAACGCCAGGGGATACTCAGTGGACAAAATCAAGGTCATCGGCCACGGTATCAGCGAACTTGAGGTTCACAGATCGGCAAGGTGCAAGGTACGCCTCCCCCTACGTTTCGCTTACCTAGGTGGCATCGCCTGGCAGAAAGGGGTTCACGTCCTGATTAGGGCCTTTCAGGGTATCAAGCCAGGCCAAGCCGTTCTCACGATCTACGGTGATCAAAGGGCCTTCCCCAAATACACGAAGGAGCTTCAGCGCATGGCGGAGGGTTCTGCGGTGAGTTTCGGAGGCCAAATAGAACATGCTCAAGTTGCAGCAGTACTAACTGACGTTGATGCCCTCATCGTTCCTTCCCTTTGGCCGGAGACATCCTGCCTGGTGGTTCAAGAGGCATTCGCCGCTCAAGTGCCGGTCATCGCTTCGGATATTGGGGCCCTGAGGGAAAAGGTTCGACATGGCGTGGACGGTCTCCTCTTCACGGTGGGCGATACGACAGCTTTGAGAGCTTTGTTGAGAGAACTCATCTCCCATCCATCTGCACTGGAAGAGCTCCGGTGCAACATCCGACCTCAAAAGACAATGGGTGAGCACGTTGCCGAAGTGGAAGCTCTCTACGCACAACTGCTGCGAGAAAAGCGATTTTCGAGATGATAAGCGCAAGGGAAAAGACCGACAGGGTGTCATCGTTGGTTATCCTGCTTCTGACCATAGCGTTGGCCTTCGCCCTGCGCATATACGGTTTGGAACACCAGGATTTCTGGTTTGATGAGGCGGCCACCTCCTTCATTGCTACTCGCAGCTACTCTGAGATTCTCTCGCATATACGAGAGGAAGCTGTCCTTGAACATCCCCCCCTGTATTATATTCTGATCCATCCCTGGCTGGGCTTGGTTGGTCAAAGTGAGTTTTCCTACCGTTTCTTCTCCGTGATTTTTGGAGTGCTGTTGCCGCCATTGCTCTACCGTTTTGGTCGGCTTCTTTTCGACAACCGGGTCGCGCTGCTGAGTGCTTTGATAGCCACTATCTCCCCCTTTCAGATATACTATGCTCAGGAAGCCCGTATGTACACCCTCACAGCCTTTTGGGGGTTGCTCTCGATCTACTTCTTGAGCTGGGCTCTCGTGTCAAACCGACGGATAGCCTGGGCAGCCCTCGGGCTGGCTGACGCCATAGGCACAGGCATTCACTACTATTTCGTCCTCGTTGTCGTATCGCAAGCGATTTTCCTTCTGCTGACTTACAAGATCTATAAGCGGATGCTAGTGAAGTGGACCCTATTCCACGTTCCATTCTTTCTCTTCGGGTTGATCTGGTTCCTTAGTTCTCACCGGCTTCAGGCCATGTTTGCTGATTTCGTCAGCCGTCCTTTGGCCATGGGACGATCCTGGGCTGAGGTGGCAGCATGCTGGCTGGCCCTTGTCATTGACCCGAGATCCTATAGCATCCGCGCGGGACTCCTGTCTCTGCCCTTTGTACCCCTCTTCGTGCTCGGCGCAACCAGTGCGTACCAGCTATCGCCTGGCAAGGGGGGGGGCGCGTCGCTTAAAGGCCGGGGGACCCTTCTGCTTGTGTATACGACCGTATCTCCTCTAGTCGCATTGCTCGTGCCCCACCTCTTTCTAGCGCGTTATCTTAGCGCGGTTAGTCCGGCTCTCTGTCTGCTGCTGGCCCTAGGGCTGGGGGTCTTGAGAAGAAGAGCAGCCTTGCTCTTCGGTATCAGTCTAACCTTTCTTGTGGCCATCAATGCTTATAGCTTGAAGAACTATTACACTGGTTTCGTCAAGAGCGAGTACGGAACGATGGTCCAGGTCATCGAAACAGTGTCGCAACCGGGAGATGGGATCGTCCTTGACAGCCCTTGGCAGTATGTGCTGTTCAAACATTACTATAAGGATGATTTGCCCTGGTATTTCTTGCCCGCTTTTTTCCCCTCCTGGCTTACCCCAGAACCTCTTACTATCAACGAGATTGAAACAACACTTCAGCATCTCAGCGCTCAGCACCCCCGTTTATGGCTCGTCCTGGCGGATACAGAAATCTCTGATCCCGACAACCTGGCTGAGCGCTGGCTAACAGAACACGCCTATCCCGCCTTCAAGAACTGGTACGTCAACAACAGCCGCTTGGTCTACTACTATTTCGCCGCTCCTGGCCCAACATCATACTCAGAAGCAGAACAGGTTTATTTCGGCGATCAGTTCCGGCTGGAACGATGTGAAGTCGGACCGCGTTCCCTCGCAGCCGGGGATGCCGTGCGAATCACCCTAGTCTGGCGAGCGTTGGTTGAGACAGACGAAGATTACGTGGTGATCCTCTTACTGAAAGATGGGCAAGGTCGTCGCTGGGCGCAGCATGAAATGAAACCCCAAGGAGGATGGCGCCCGACGGACACTTGGGCAGAGGGAGAGCTCGTGCAGGACAACCATGCCCTCATGGTTCCGTGGGGTACCCCCCCGGGTGAATACCATCTTGAATTGCAGCTATATTCTCCCGAACTCGGTTACAGCCTGGTTGCCTCCCAAGGGGATAAGACAGCCGCTGGAGTCGGCCTTGACCTGGGGCCGGTCCAGATCAGCCCCTCACCAGTTTATCCGTTGAAAGGACATCTGTCCGCACAGCATGTGTGTGCAACCGATTTCGCTGATCAGGTTGAGTTACAGGGCTACGATTTTCTCAGTGGAGATTATCGTTCAGGGGATAAACTGCATCTGGTCTTGTACTGGCGTGCGCTGCAGGATATCCAAAAGGAGTACAACTTGCTATTGCAGTTGGTAGATTCCAGCGGCGAAGTGATCACTCAGGTTATAGCTTTGCCAGGTGCCAGTTGGTATCCTACTTCCCAGTGGGAGCGAAATGAGCTGGTCAAAGGGCAGCATGATATCGTCATCCCGCCCCAGACTCTCGAGGGAAAATACCTGCTGCGAATCGTCCTTTTCTCTCCTGGGAGCGAAAATCTTCCCGTGCGGAGGAAGCAAGCTCTCAGTTTGTGGGCAAGATGGCGGCTGAGCAAGTTTCCTTCTCCCGAAGACCATTTGGATCTGACGACAATACAGGTTGCGCAAAGGCAACGACGATTCTCTGTGCCTTCCATGGAGCACGTCGTGGAGGCTGATCTCGGGGGCAAGGTAGAGCTGCTGGGTTATGATCTGGCCACTACGTACGCAAGTCCTGGTGATACCCTTCGTTTGACCCTCTACTGGAAGGCCTTGACTCAGATGAACAGGGGTTACACTGTTTTCACCCATCTCATCAGTACGGATAACCGGATTTGGGGGCAGCAGGACAACTGGCCAGTCAAAGGAACCTATCCCACCTGGGCATGGATGGAAGGGGAGGTTGTGGTTGACAACTATGAAATCGTTATCCAACCTGACACACCTCAAGGCGAATACATACTCGAAATCGGCATGTACGACAGAACGACGGGGCAGCGATTGACAGTCACCGATGCCCGCGGGCAAAGTCAGGGTGATCGTATTCTGTTGACTAGCATTCATGTCGGCAACTACGGAGAGAATTGACAAAATTCGCGCGTCCTTGCGTGACACTCCGCGCGGGCTAAAGCTAGAGACAACGCGCCGAGAATCCGATGTAGCATTAAGCTGGATGTTTGCACTGACACTTCCACCCCCGGAAGGGCTGGGCTTGCGGGCGCGCGATTTTGTCATTCAAGACGGCTATGCCCCCAGCGTCATTGCAACTTGCATCAACAAGAGGCAAGGCAAGCGATATGTGCAAAACGATTCGCGGGAGGCTGAGAGTCAGTGTACTTGTCAGCCTATTCTTGTTTCCCTTCTTCATTTATCTGGATACTCTGGCCCCTTCTATCACCTGGCGGCACGACGGTGCTGATAGCGGTGACCTGATTGCTGCCGCCTACACCTTAGGCATCCCTCACCCTACCGGCTACCCACTATACGTTCTCCTGGCCAGGCTGTTTACTCTCCTACCTTGGGGTGATATCGCCTACCGGGTGAATCTGATGTCTGCCTTCTTCGCAGCAGCCACTATCCCTTTTGTGTACCTCGCCAGCTCGATCCTGCTGGCGCCGATGGTAGAGACAGAGGATGGGGGGAGCGAGGGGATGGCCGCGCTGGCGGCCGCCATCACGGCGGCCTTGGCCTTTGCCTTCTCTTCTGTCTTCTGGTCTCAGGCGGTCATCGCTGAGGTGTACACCCTCAACGCCTTTTTCGTCGCTCTGATGATATATTTACTCTCGTACTGTGCCAAGACGAGAACCTCCTCCAGCGGCCCTTGCCTCTTTTATCCCCTGGCCTGCCTCTACGGTCTAAGTTTGGGAAATCACCTCTCGATGCTCTTTCTGCTTCCTGCCGGTCTGCTTTTGGTCCTGCGAGGCGAGTCTCGTCGCTTTCTAAAGCCCAAGACCTTGGCCACTGCAATCGTCTTTTTCTTGTTGGGACTGTCGGTTTATCTGTACCTGCCGCTACGCGCAGCGCAACATCCGCTCATAAACTGGGGGGACCCTCACACAGGATCGGGCTTTACCTGGCTTGTCTCGGCTAGGCTCTACAGGGAGTTTGTCTTTGCGCTACCGTGGAAGTACATACCTGGCCGGGTGTCTGCCTGGTCGGCCTTGCTGGTTCAGCAGTTCGGCTGGGGGGGGCTATTTCTGGGGCTGATCGGCTTGTGGTTCTGGTGGAATGAAGATCGAGTCTTCTGCGGATTTTTGGCCATTTTCGTGCTGATAAGTTCTATCTACGCCATTAGCTACAACACTACTGACTCTTACGTCTATTTGATCCCTTCTTTCCTCGTTATGGCTCTGTGGCTGGCTAAAGGTGTGCATTGTGTCTTGGTTGCCCTTAGGGAATTCCTGGGCCGGATAGTGAGAGCAGTGAATCCCAGCTTTACTTTCTTCCTTCTGAGCTCGTTTGCTTTTTTGCTTCTTCCTCTCTTCTCTTTGGCAAGCAACTATAGAGCTCTCGATCTCAGTTCGGATCAAACTGCTTCTAACTATGGACTGGGGATTTTGAGAGCCCTTCCCGCCAACGCCATCATCATAGCAGATACCGATCCGCATACCTTTGCCCTCTGGTATTTTCACTACGCGGAGAGGACAAGGCCAGACGTGGCCGTCCTCAACGCGACCTTGTTGCAGTATGATTGGTATCGAGAGGGCATCAAGCGGCTGTATCCTCACCTTGCTATCCCCAGTCCAGGCAGTGAGGTAATGTCCCCGGTCGTGGCACTCATTGATAGCAATATTGGGAGCTATCCCACCTATTTAACCGACCCCAATCCTCAAGTAGAAGCTCCCTATCGGCTTTCTCGACAGGGCTCAGTGTATCAGGTGATGATGCCAGACTGAGCTCAGGTTCTGGGCTAAATTACGAAGGTGGGGCAAGCTGGTGGTAAACAGGATCAGTTGAGATAAGTGTGAAAGCACGCTATTCATGAAAGACTTCCTCGTCAGTTACGGAGGAGAAAGGAGGGACTGAGGAAGAATCAGAGATCGCACGGATAGATTCACTACAAAAATATAGCCAAAGCTATATTTTCAGCACGCAGTACCAATAACAATTCTTATCTGCCCTACATCAAGCCAAATCATGTCCCTGAGGAGGAGGAGAAACTAACAACCGTAGACTGAACGGATGAATCAACCAGAGACCGCACGGTTACTCGAAAACAACTAGCCATGCAGTCTCTGGTAAGCCCCAGTGATGTCACGGTTCGGGTCCGTGAGGTCGGAGTTTCAAATCCTCTCGCCCCGACTACCCTATCATTCCCCTGGAGCCGAGACCACCTGTCTCGGCTCCGCCATTTACCCTTGTGGTAAGCTTGTCCCCCATCCAGAGAAGACGCACAGGGTATATCCCAAAAGTGTCGGTAGCACGAGGTAGTATGCAGATGGGCGATTTGGCGTAGGGGATGGGTGGTGTTATACTTCACCATGCAAGAATTCAAAGACAGGAAGGAGAGACCGATGACCCGTCCCATGTCCCGTGCTCAGCGAGTGGAAGCATTCTTAGGAGAAGCGCGCCAGATGTACAGTGATTTGGAGAACTGGTATGAGGCTCATCCTGAGGCGAGCTTTGGTGAGATTGAGGAGGAGGCCCGCCAACGGCGCCGTGCGTTGATGGGCCATGCCCTGGAAATTCTGATCAACAGTCGAGATACCGGGTTTCAGGTTCAATTGCCCCGGTGCAGTGTGTGTGGTACCGAGATGGATTTTGAGGGGTACAAAGACTGGACCATTTACGGTTTAGAAGCAATATGGTTTACTTAAGGGCGACCACCAAGGCCGTCAGACCCTTCACACGCCGAAATTAGACCCGATCACAGCCATTTGGCGCTCTTTTTTGGTAAAAACTGGCGTCTGGAGAGAGGCTTTTCTTACACGTCTCCGTTTAAGTAAACCGTATTGGTTGTTATCCTAAAGTAAACCGTATTGGGTTTAGCCCATCCTCGCTGTCAGCGTCCACACAAGCCCACTTTATCTGGTTGCTTTTATTGAGGCAATACCAGCCGCAGGTTATCCTCCCATTAAAGGTGATCGACCAGAACTTTGTCGGTGATCTCCTTCTTTCGACAGATATAGCTTCCATCCATCCTCTGGGTGGCATAGGCGTCCTCACGGTTGATGAATAGGTCTCCGTATCGCTCTATCTCCTTCACAGTGTTTCCTCTGGCAATCCTTATTGCCAGTATACACCTGATGGTGGAGACAAGTAAAAGCCCCTGGCAGTCACCTAGGGGCTCTTTCATTTGCTTTGCCTGCAAGACTATAGTACAATACGGGTGCTGATACTGAAGGGCATTTGTCTGTTGTGATCACTACTATAACGAGTAGAGGAATGACGAAGTATGGTTGAACTGGTCAACCCCTATGATACGAGCAGGCCGGTGAGCGAGGAGAAGATGTTCTTCGACCGGGATGACGTCCTAGCCTGGGTCAGGGAAAACCTGATCGGCGGCCGGCGCGTCTTTGTGCTGCACGGGCCACGGCGCACTGGCAAGACCTCGCTGTTGAGACATCTCGCCCACCACCTACCTCCAGGCTACGTCCCCATATTCCTGGACCTGCGAAGTACGAGGCCAAAGGACCTGTCTGGCCTGCTCTGGCAGGTGGCCGTTGAGATGGCCCCAATGTTGCGTGAAGCGCACGACCTGACCTTGGCCGAACCAGCCCCGGATGATGTGCAGAAAGACACTTCATACCTGACTGACCACTTTTTCCCCCAGGTCCGAGAGAGTCTCGGCGACAGGCAACTGGTGTTCATAGCCGATAACCTGGAGGCTCTGGCTGGCACCTGGGGGGTGGAGTTGGCCCACGCCTTTCTTTCCTATCTGGCCGATGTACTGAGGAGGGATGAGCCCTGGATCAGACTGATCCTGGCCCTCCGCCATCCAGAGGACTTTGAAGGAGAGCATCCCCGCCTCTTCGCCATAGCCGCCTATCGTAAACTTGGCTCCTTGACCAGCACAGAGGCCGCCAGGCTCATCCGGGAACCGGTGAGCGGTATGCTGGACTACGATGTGGGTGTGACCAGGCGCATCATGGAGTTGACCTCGAACCATCCCTACTTCATCCAGCTCTTCTGTTACACCCTCTTCAACCGCTGCGCCAGGAGCGGACGGGCGACCCTGTCGGACGTTGATGCTGCTGTAGACGAACTGCTAGAGCTGGGCATACCTGACTTTCACGAACTCTGGGAAGCATCCTCGCCTCAGGAAAAGATTATCCTGGCTACTTTGGGGGCTTGGCGCGGGGGACACGGGATTGCCACACGACAAGACGTGAGCAGTGCCCTGTCCAGGCAGGGAATACGAGCAGACCAGAACGAGGTAGCTGAGGCGTTGGACTCGCTGGCGGCGCGCGACATTCTGGAGCGCCTGGGGGCTCTCAGTTATAGATTCAACGTAGACCTGTTGCGAATCTGGCTGGGCAGAAGCAAAAGACCTGATGAGGTCTACCGGGAAATACGATGGCCCGTCAAAGCTAAACCCTCCGAATCCCAGCGGCCAACTGGCGCACAACCGAGCGGGGTACAGCCCCTGACCAGGGCAGAAACCCACCCCTGGTGGGTCCGCTGGATCATCGTCATGTTGGCCTTCGCCGCAGCGTCGTTGGGCTCGTTAGCGGTGTCCTCCTGGCTTGCCAGCAGGGAGCTCATTGAGGGGGTCCCCACACCAACCAGCCTGACGGCTACAACCGTCAGCCAGCGGATGCGCCCTACTTTCACCCCGACTTTCGCTCCTACTCCCACGCGCCCCATCGTCATTGTCCGCACCATACCGGCCATCGCCTACATGTGCAAGGAGAAGGGAGCTGATCCCTGGCAAATCTGTGTCATGGACGCTGATGGCGCTAACGTCACCGTCTTGACCGACAGCGAGGGAGACGACACAACCCCAGCCTGGTCTCCCGATGGGGAACACATCGTTTTCGTCTCCACCCGCGATGGGAACCGCGAGATTTACGTCATGGACGCCGATGGCCGCAATCAAGTCAACCTGACCAACAATCCAGCCGACGATTGGATGCCATCCTGGTCACCCGACGGAGAGCGGATCGCCTTCGTCTCGTACCGCGATGGCAACTGGGAGATATATGTTATGGGGACCGATGGTTCAGGTGTGACCAGGCTGACCGAGGATGAGGCCGATGATTGGACCCCCTTCTGGTCACCTGACGCGGCAGAGATAGCTTTCTGCTCCACACGGGATGGCAACTGGGAGATATACGTTATGGACAGCAACGGTTCCCTTCCCATCAGGCTGACCGAGCACCCAGGGAACGACATCGCTCCCACCTGGTCACCCGACGGGCAGTGGATAGCCTTTGAATCCACCCGCGATGGAAATTCAGAAATCTACGTCATGGATCGCAACGGAGAGCAGTTGAGGAATCTGAGCAACGACCCTACGGCCGATGACCACGGGCCCAGTTGGTCACCCGATGGGAGCAGGATCGTCTTTTATTCCATTCGCGATGGGGATTGGGACATCTACACCATGAACGATGCAGGGGGTGAGATCGTCAACCTGACCAACAACGAGACCAATGACCAGACTCCAGTCTGGCGGCCTTGAGGTAAGCACGGTGAGGAGCGAACTGTCCTGGAGAGAACTGACAGAACACGCTTTTGGGACTGGAGTATAGCGCAGAACTGTGGCCTGTACCGCAACAGCGGCACTGTTGCGCCACAGGTGGTAATGGTGAGGCAAGATGGCATCTTGCCTTACGTCCCGCCCACACTTTTGCGATGTACCCTTTGACTGGTGGTCCCAGGCTGCGCTCTCGCCAGAGGGCTAGGCCTGGGACTTTTCTGTGTGGTAGAGGGTGATTTGCTTCTTATCTGTCAACAAGAAGTCCCTGTAGCTCGGTACGGCCACCTTGGGTGCACACAAATAAGACAGGAGCTTCTCTTCTCAACAAGGGCCCTATCCAAACCTCGGAGAAGGAGATAGCTCCTGTAGCACAATATATACCGCGCAAAGCAGTGAAAAGATACGGCCTGTTCCTGCCATCTTGGGCATGACTTCTAGCACTTACGCAGTTTGGATAGCAAGCCCAACCGCGTTGGGCGTTGACAGATAAACAACAATTGGCCTGCTACCCCAATTTTGAGACAACTGCGCAAGTCCTGACTTCAATACCAGAAGAAGCTTCGAGTGGCGCTCATGGGGCTGATGGCGATACCATCTGGCTTGCCGTCGGGCCTGGTGCCTGTGTGGCGCACCACGGTCACGTCCCAGCGGAACAGGTGCGATTCAGTCTCTATTGAAGAGTCTGTCTTGAGCAAAGCCGAAGGGTGTAGCGAGGCTGGCACCCGCCAACTAGTGACCTTCGTCCAGACGCTGGGATGCTGATAGACCGGCTCACTCACCAGGCGCAGACGCAGGATATACCACTCGTCCTCGGCCAGGATGCCCACCGAGGCCCAATTCAGCACAATGTCGGCCTCTTCACCTCGAAAGATCTCTCCCTCGGCCGGGTCTAGCAGGTCCGGGGCCGTGTACGGTGGGCCGGGGGTAGGGGTGGGCGTGGGGCGCGGTGTGGGCGTGGGGACAGGAGTGGGAGTGCCCAGGGGGATGAGCAATTCCTGACCGGCAAAGATCCACTGGGCGTCGGCGATGTTGTTGGCGGCCATGATGACCTCTACCGAGGTGTCGTATCGAAGGGCGATGCCGAGCAGGCTGTCGCCGGGTTGGACTACATGGACGACCACCTCCGTTCCGCGAGGTGGCGCAGTGGGAGCACCAGGCACGGGCGGAGGGCCGCCCGAGCCCGCCAGGGGGATGACCAACTCCTGGCCGGTGCGGAGCAAGCGCGGGTCCTCGATGTGGTTGGCCGCCACGATGGCCTCCACCGTGGTGCCATAGTCGGTGGCGATGGAAGTCAGGTTTTCGCCAGCCTTCACGATGTGGGTCAGAAACCGGGTTGGTTCGGGGGTGGGAGTGGGTGGACTTGTCCTGAGCAAAGTCGAAGGGACCTCAACGGTCGGCCCAGGGGTAGCGATGACCAACTCCTGGCCCGTGTAGATCATCTGCCGTTCGTCGAGGTCGTTGGCCTGCAAAAGGGCATCCACCGTGGTGCCGTACTCGATGGCAATGGAAAGCAGAGTGTCGCCGGATTGCACAACGTAGATGACAGGTGTTGGGGTGGGGGTAGCAGTGGAGGTGGCGGTGGGAGTAGATGTAGGAGGAGCCGTGCTCGTTCTTGTGGCCGTAGGCGTCGGGCTAAGCATAGGCGTATCCGTGGCTGTGGGGGTGACAGTGGCTACCTTTTGGTGTTGCCAGGGCCTGATCACCCCCAGGGCGACCAAGGCTGCAATGACCAGCAAGGCGATAACCAGGGGAACGGTGGGTAGCTCAGACAATTTTGGGCGTGGAAACCTACGCTCTCGGTTGCTCACTCCGAGCCCTTCCTCTGTGGCGCAACAGTGCCGCTTTTCCTGTGTAGCCACACTCTTTTGAGATCATCCCTGAGCAGCACAAGGCTCACTCCGAAGCTCAGCAGCGAAATCGCTTTGCCCACCACCCGAATGGGGGTATCGCCGAAACGGATCTTGACCTGGTGCTCCCCGGCGGGCACCTCCAGGGTGATCAGGCCATAAGGCTCCTCCGGGCGGATGGGGACTTCCTGGCCATCCACGTAGCCTCGCCAACCAGGGAAATAATAGGTATAGAACTGTATTGTGGCCTCCTGGGACGAGCGCACAATGATCTCCTCTGAGCCTCCACCGTGGCGGACCATCTCTACCGTCGCCCCGTCAGTGAGGGCCTGGGCTTTCACCAGCGGCTTACCGGCCAGGTACTGGGCTACCAGCGGCGTGCTGCGGGGCTGTTCCTGAGTGTAGGCGACCATACAGACCATATCTGGGTGGGCCAGTTCAAAATCCAGGGGAGCCGCCGGCGTCTCCAGGTGGGGCGACAGTTCCGTGTACTCCGGGAGGGTGTAGCCAAAGCTGGCCAGAATGATCGCCAGGAGCAAGACGTAGAGGCCGGGATTCGCGGCCAAGGCAGGCTCTACCTCCTCCTTTGTTCCCTGTACTACGGCTCCGGCCAGCACAGAGAGCGTAAAGGCCGTCAATGCCAGCAGCCGCCAGGGAAACTGCACCAGAGCAGCCACAGAAGACAGAAGTCGCCACACTGGGAGAGAGAGGGGCAACATGGCCAGGATGATGCCCAGAGTGAGGCCCAGGAAAAACAGAATCGTTCCTCTTTCAGATTGCCGCCGAGCCAGAACAACAGCCATCAGGGTCAGGGTAACAGCCCCCAGGCCCAGTTGCAGAGACATGGTGTCTTCGGGGCCTTCGACGGCGTAGCCATAGTCCCAGAAGGCCGAGAGCAATTGGAAAGGGTAGATGAAATGCTGGTCATAGCTGTAGGTGGCCCTGGTCCACTGTTCCTGGGCAATGTAGCTTCTCTCAACCGTCACAGGCAGCAGGAAAACAGCACTGAGGCCCAGCGCCAGGACAGCCGCAGCCAGGGAGAGACTGCTCAGGTGGAGCCATTGCCGCAGACTTGGCCCAGCTTTGCGCAGCACCAGCCAGAGCACGTAGGCCATCAAAAGGGGGGTGAAGAGGAAAGCGGTCACGATGTGGGTCAGAATGAGGCCAGCGTAGGCCAGGCCGGCCAGAGCTAGATAGCGCAGTTGACCAGTCTCCACCAGTTTCAGGAAAAGCAGCAGGATCAGAGGGAAAAAGACGAAGGTGCAAAACTCATAGAAGGCGCACCGCACATAGATGTCCACCAGACGATAGGGCACGTAGGTGTAGACCACTGCCGACAGCAGCCCGGCCACAGGTCCCCAAAGGCGTTTGCCGAAAGCGTACATGGTCAGGCCTGACAGAATGAAAGCCAGGGCATAAGTGATCTTGATCGCAGCGGTGGGACCTGCCCCCAGCAAGTGAAAGACCTCGGCCACGTAGTAGGGTAGGGGGGCATAGAAAATAAAAGTGGGATACCCATAGCCGAGGCAGTGGTCGGGACCCCAACGCGGGTAGAGGTAGCCGTCCTGTATGCCCTGGTGGAACTCGGTCAGGAAGAAGACGCTGTGGGCGGCGTCGTGAGCCTTGAGGAAATAGACCGGTGTAAGAAGCGGCGCCCAGGCGAAAATAGAGAGAGCAAGAATCAAGAATGTATTTTTGAGTCCCACTGCCATTTCACCGCGTCACTTTCTGTGTCAGAATAGCTCGCGCACCGCTGGGCCATTTAATCACCAGAGGGGAACACTGGAACTGTGTAACAACACAAATGCGTTTCCCGGCTCTCAAGCTTTGCTCCGTTCACGCTTGCAAACCGACCGCAAGTATGCTAGAATATCCTGGAAATCCCAAATGGAAAGCCAATCCTCCACCGGTGGTTCAGCGCCTGCGAGCCCTCAAGGCCCAACGAGCAGAAGAGCAATCAGCGGTCGCATGAAGGTACGTTTCCTGCTGGATGAGAATGTGCCTCCTCGGCTCAAGACGGCGCCGCTTCGCTTCAATCCTACCATAAATGTGTTGCGTGTAGGAGAGCCAGGCGCGCCCCCATTGGGAACGCCTGACCCAGATGTGCTGCGTTACCTGGAAGTGTCACAGCGGATACTGATCACCTCCAATCGAACGAGCATGCCAACCCACCTCGAAGCGCACTGGGCAGCAGGAGAACACCTGTGGGGTTTGTTCTGGGTCCGTCCAGGCGATAGGCCGGCTGGCGCGAGACCTCTATCTGGTCTGGGAAACTAGCGAAGCTGAAGAATGGATAGATCGGCTGGATTGGATTCCGTTTTGACATGACCGCTGGGATCGTGGATGGGGCACTGTTGCGCCACAGGCTGACGTCCGCAGCCTTTTCTTGTGTCCCATCCGCAGGTGATAGCATGCAAATGAAGCGATCCGTGCTCTGCTTTCTGCCGTTTGCCATCCTGCTTGCCGCCTGCGAGCCGGCGCAGCCGTCCCCTGCCCCCACCCTGGTGTCCGCTCCCTCCTTGGACACCGTCACGGCCATTGCTACCCCAACGGCAGATTCCACTCCTACCTCGCTGCCACCTGCCATGCTGACAACCACTCCCTCGCCAGCGCCCAGGCCTACCGCGCCGCCCGCCGATATACTATTCCCTCTTGCCGAAGACGAAACGACTACCTGGCACCTGTCAGGCTCTTCCGGCATCGTCGGCATGCGCGACACCATCGTCACAGTGTTTCAGGCCAACGAACTCGAGTTCGACCTGGGCTATCCTGTGCAAGGATTTTCACCCGACCCCATCTACCCCCGAATCTTCATCCGCGATACCTCCACGCTGTTAGCCGGGGCCAGCTACTTTTACCCCGCCGAACGGCTGAGGTGGAGCGTGGAAGCCTTCTTGCGCCAGCAATACGACGAGACGACGGTCAGCAGCGAAGACGGCTGGCGAGCGGGTTTCGGCGCAATCTCCGCCACCGTCGGATCCGATGGGGCCGTAGACAAGGCGACCACCGTCTCGGACGAGGATACACACCTGATACACGCCGCTTACGTGGTTTACCAGACGAGCGGAGGCGCGGACTGGCTGACTGGGAAGATAAACGGCTTGCCGATCCTCGTCCGTCTCAACGCCGCTGGCCACTGGCTGCTGGCCCACCGCCGCGACGAGGCGACGGGCCTGATCAAGCGCGACCACACCACCGACTGGGGGGATGTCCGTTTCCAGCCGACCACGGGTAACCCGACCGACATCGTGCCCGAAGACGTGGTGTGGACTGCTTCTATTTACGACCAGGCGATCGCCTACCGCGCCTGGCGCGAGTTGGCGGCGATGAACCGCGCCGTCGGCGACGGGGCGACTGCACAGCTATGGGAGGCTGAGGCCGA
>Ga0315308_1000668_pt1 | contig 19379 bp, 17 predicted proteins | sample TDP3_MG_FD_203078 | JGI IMG/M metagenome (GOLD analysis project Ga0315308, IMG submission 203078) | Freshwater sediment microbial communities from Lake Towuti, South Sulawesi, Indonesia - TDP3 | ecosystem: Environmental > Aquatic > Freshwater > Lake > Sediment | place: Indonesia: South Sulawesi... | reverse complement strand
ATCCTTTAGCGCGTTTAGCCACCCTGTAACCTATCCCTCCAAGCCCGATAATCCCTAAAGTCTTTCCATAAACCTCAGCCCCGATAAACTTGGTGGCCTCCCACTTGCCCTGTCTCATGGAAAGGTGGGCTTGTGGAATACACCTAGCCACAGACAAAATTAGCCCCATGGTGAAGTCAGCCACCGCCTCAGCGTTAACGTGAGGGGTGTAGGTAACGATCACGGTATTATCCGTCGCGGCCTTCAAATCAATATTATCGACGCCTACGCCGTGCCTAGCGATGATTCTCAGTTTTTTAGCATGCTCGATAATTTTTCGAGTGATTTCATCAGCCCCAACAATGAGACCCTCAACATCTTCAACCGCTTTCAACAGTTCTTCCTCGCTCATTGCCCTATCGTATGGGTTCTGTTCTACTTCAGCAACAGATTTAACAAGCTCTAAGGCCTCTTCACAGTATCGACCGAATGACCTAGAAGTGATGTAAACTTTCGGCCTCATCGTTTTTCGCTCCTCATAATTTAACTCATAAACATGATAATAATGTAAACGTTGTCTTTTTAACCCTACTAGTGACCGTGATTAGAGCCCTGTTTAACATGCTTTTAGCTCTCTGACCAAACTAACGTTTATGGGTTTTTGCGTCTAGAGTAGAGGTTCTAAAATTTTTTAACTTGCCAATGGGTATGCTATATCGGTGAGCTTTGTTGACTAAGGTTCGCGTTCCCCTCATCCTTGTGAATTTCAAAACGTATTCAGAAGCCACTGGGAAGAAGGCTGTAGGATTGGCTAAGTTAGCGGAAGAAGTTACCCATAAATGTAATGTCTGCATTGCTGTGGCACCACAATTTGCAGACATATATCGAATGGCACAGGAGGTCAGCATTCCAATATTTGCTCAACACATGGATTACGTTGAACCTGGTAGCTTCACAGGCTATGTTCTTCCTGAATCGATAAGAGAGGCTGGAGCAGTGGGAACTTTAATTAATCACTCGGAGAGACGATTAAAACTCGCCGACATTGATGCGACCATTGCGAGAGCGCGTGAAGTTGGCCTTCTTTCAGTGGTTTGCGGAAATAATGCTGCTGTGAGTGCGGCCGTATCTGCGCTCAAACCAGACATAATTGCGGTGGAGCCGCCCGAGCTGATTGGGACAGGGATTCCGGTGTCTAAGGCTAAGCCAGAGGTTGTTACAGGCACGGTGGAACTCGTTAAGCGAATAAACCCTGACGTGATGATTCTTTGCGGAGCAGGAATAATGAAGGGTGAGGATGTGGCTGCAGCGTTAAGGCTCGGCACAGAAGGGATTCTGGTGGCGAGCGGTGTTGTGAAGGCGAAAGACCCCTACAAGGTGCTGTTAGAGTTTGCTGAAGCCATAACCAAAGCGTGACGCATATCGGAAGTATCCAAAGAATTTCGAAGAAAGCTAAGCGAGTATGGCCAATTATAAAACATTATACGGGGAAAAATAAGCATACTCACGGGTTTTTCCCAAAAGTGATAATATTTGCCTTTTTAAATCTGCAGTTAAAGACTGCTTGCGGTTTCTGTTTTTCTTTTCCCACGCTAACAAAAATCTTAATAAGAATTCTAGCAGAGCTTTACACGCCTGAGCCCTGAGGTGATCGCTTGGCGGATAAGGTTAAGGCTATGGTATTCAGTGAGCCCGGAAAAATGCATATAAGCCGATTCGACCGGCCTGAAGTGGATGAAGATTCCATTTTGCTTAAAGTGGAGATGGTTGGGGTGTGCGGAACTGACCTTCATATCTTTAAAGCTCATTTGTCGGGTGTACCGTTTCCTATAATCCCCGGTCATGAGATACTGGGAATAGTTGAGGAATTAGGTAAAAGGGCAAATGAAAGAATGGTGATTTACAACGGGCCCCTCGAAACCGGAGATCGAGTTACATTGGTTGCTGGGATCCCTTGCGGGGAATGCTTCTATTGCCGTCACTACCCGCACTACGACAACCTATGCACAGGAAGGAAAGCGTATGGGATCACCAGAAGTTGTGAAGATCCACCACATCTTTTGGGGGGCTATGCCGAGTATATGTACTTGCTTCCTGGGACATCTATATTCAAGGTTCCAAAAAGAATTCCTGCAGAGGCTGCCGTTCTAACCGAGCCCTTAGCAGTGGCTTCTAGGGCGGTCGAGCGGGCTTTCCAACCTGGAGTGCCCTTCTCAGGCGAAGGATTTGGGTTAAGTTCAAGCGTGGTGATTCAGGGCGCTGGTCCGATTGGGATTCTTGCTACAGCGGTTGCGAAAGCTGCTGGAGCTGGAGAGGTAATAGCGATAGACTCCGTGGACACGCGTTTAAAGATGGTGAAAGAGTTTGGAGCCGATTTTACAATTGACCTGAGAGAACTCAAAACCAGCGAAGAGAGAATTAATAAGGTGCTGGAGTTAACGGATGGACATGGTGCCGACGTGGTGATTGAATGTGCTGGTATACCAGCTGCTTTCAAGGAAGGCTTAGAGATGGTTAGACGGGGAGGCAAATACATTGAAGTTGGGCATTACACTGATGCTGGCCCAATCGATATAAGACCTCACACGATCTGTAAGAAAGATGTTGATATACTAGGTTGCTGGGCTTATCCTCGAACACAATTTAAAAAATCGCTTTCCTTACTTGATTCAGGCGGCTATCCTTTCGAGAAGTTAGTTACTCATAAGCTTTCCATCGATGAAGCGCCCAAAGCATTCAGCATAATAGAGGCAAAAGAGGCCATCAAGGTAGCTATAGTGCCGTAGTCTTAAGACACTCACTTTTCTACTCCTATACGCGTGGCCCAAAACGAACAGCTACCACTTAACCTCATTAAGTACCTTTCACACAAATCCTTAATTATTTAAATATGCAGCTCTAATTCATAAAGCCGATTTAATCATGTGAATATTAAAGGAGGAAGCAAGAGTTTGTCACAAATTTCGAAGCCTTATTCGGTTATTTTGGATTTCGAAAATGGCATAATAAAGGTGTTCAAGAAGCGGGTACAAGTCAGACTGAGCGTCTTAAGGGAATTCTTTAACGATCGTGAAGCGGTAGACCGGATTCTTTCTACCGGCGGGGATCCCATAATATACGAGTACTTTGAACACTCTCAACCCGAAGTGGAAGGTCATATAAACTTTGGCGTTACAACGATATATCCCGGTAAAGTTGGAAAGGAATATCACCTAACGAGAGGACACTATCACGCAAAGGAAAACGCTGCCGAAGTGTACATAGGGCTTACAGGCGAGGGAAGAATGATTATGCAAACCAAGGATGGGGAGGTCGCTCATTCGCCAATCAGGCCCGGTGACGTTGTATATGTTCCACCCTTTTGGGCCCATCGCACGGTTAACGTAGGCAAAGAGAAACTCGCCTTCTTCTACGCATATCCATCGGATGCCGGGCACGATTACGAGGTAATAAGGCAGAAAGGCTTCGCAAAACTAGTGATTGAGGAGAAAGGTCAACCTAAAGTCGTGGATAACCCTAAATTTATTAAAAGTTAAACACCGATATATGTTATCTTTAAGGGAGGTTTAAAGTATGGGTTTGCCACTTGAAAAATGGGGTTTCAGCAATCCTATAATTGCACCGTTATACCCAAAGCCTCCGATCTACTGGCGCGGAGCTAGAGTTCAACTAGTGCTTTACGAAACCACAGAAGAAAATGTAAGCGAAGTCATCCCGTGGCCGCTGGAGCCTAATGGGAATAAAGTAATCGCTTGGGTTTCCGACTTCCCCATGTCAACACAAGGAGCCTTCTATGAAGCCGCTTTATACGTTCAAGTGAAGTATGGTGATTACAAAGGCGTGTATGAACCCTTCTTATATGTTACAAGCGAGGTGCCGCTTACGGGTGGGAGGGAAATATGGGGGTATCAAAAGAAGCTTGCCAACATGAACTTGACTTTAGAGCGGGAGCAAGTTATAGGAGTTGTGGAAAGGGCTGGCGTAAAAATCATGACCGCGATTTCGACTCTGGAAAGACCAGCAAAACTAGAAGAGCTCCCCTTTGGACCAATTTTCTCTTTAAAGAACATTCCTTCTGCTGAAGAAAAGGGAAAACCATTGAGGCAGCTGATCCTAGTTGACGGGGAGTTCACGCCTAGACCCGGCCAATTTTTTGGAGGAAGAGGCTCCGTTAATTTCGAAAGGTCTGAAATCGACCCCCTTTACAAGCTTGAACCAACAAGAGTGATAGCCGGATACTATGGCATATTCGACGCTTCACTACCATTCGGGAAAATAGTTTACAGCTACTAATCCTCCTTCCCTTTTTATTCGTAATGAGACGAGACACCTCGCGTTTAGGTTCATATTCGTTCTTGAAACGTCGATTCACTGCTAAGCCCCTTACAAGAATCAAGAGAATGGTGAATCGATCTCCCATTCTTAACGTTCCTCCCGACAAGGAACTTTTATTCGATGTAAGTCTTACGGCCACCGAATTGCTTACTTTTATATATTTTTAATTCACTTCTTATTTTCTAGGTTGTGCTAAACATGGTAAAGGAACAGTGTTTTCTGGGAATAGATGTAGGTACTGAGGGTGCGAAAGTTGCTCTATTCGACGTGCATGGACGGGTTATCAGTGACTCGTATGAAGAGTATGAGCTTCTATGTCCTAAGCCAGGCTGGGCTGAGCAGGACCCGGAGACCTGGTGGCGAGCAGCTGTTAGAAACATAAAAGCAGTGTTGGAGTCATCGAAAGTTGCCTCCGAGGATGTGGCTGGGATTGGCGTATGCGGTCAAATGCACGCACCCGTGCCCATTGACAAAAACGGTGACCTGCTTTATCGTTCTCCATCGCTTTGGTGCGACAAGAGAAACGCCCCCCAATGTGAGAGGCTTAAAGCTAAGCTGGATAAGGATAGGCTACTGAAAATCTCTGGAAACCCTATTACTCCGCCGTGGACAGGGCTAAAAATACTTTGGATGAAGGAAAACCTGCCGCAGATTTACGAGAGAACCTACAAGTTTCTTGTTCCCAAAGACTATCTGGTTTATGAGCTTACGGGCATAACCTCGACAGATTGGTCTGAGGCATCTGGCACATTTCTGTTCGATGTAGATAAGGAAACATGGTCAGAGGAGATGGCTCAACAGCTTGAAGTCGACTTAGATAAACTTCCAGACGTATATGCCTCGCATGAAGTAGTCGGGGAAGTCACCTCCGAAGCTGCAAAGGTCACGGGTCTTCGCGCTGGAACTCCCGTCATTTCAGGAGGAGGCGACTTTCTATGCACTCTGCTTGGGGCAGGCATCACATCAAGGGGCAGAGCTGCGGACATTTCAGGTACTGCGTCGATTGTTGCCTTTTATTCTGACAAACCTTTGATTGATCGGAGAATAATGAATCTTCACCACGCTATTCATGGGTGGATTGCATTTGGTATAGTGGAAGGGGGACTACTGAGATGGTTTAGAGACGAATTCGGGCACGTGGAGAGGCAGGAAGCTAAGAATAAGGGAATATCCCCCTATAAGATCATGGACAGTGAGGCTGAAGTTATTTTACCAGGTGCAGGCGGCCTAATTTTGATTCCATACTTTATAGGTGAAAGAACTCTTGGGAGCCCTTATGCACGCGGTGTGCTCTTCGGTTTGACTCTCGCTCATCAAAGGGGACACGTGATTCGAGCCTTAATGGAGGGCATCACGTTCGCATTAAGGCAAACGGTGGAGATAACTGAAGAATTAGGGGTAGTGACGGAAGCTTTCAGGTTAATTGGGGGAGGCGCTGTAAGTCCCCTCTGGAGACGGATAAAAGCAGACATATACGGAAAACCCACGCTGGTATTAAGCACGTATCAAGGGGGCGTTTTAGGAGCTGCCGTCTTAGCGATGGTCGGCACGAACGCTATTAAAGACGCTTCATCCGCAATCGATGAAATCGTTTCAGTTAGAGAGGTCTGTAAACCGATACAGAGAAATCATAAAAAATACAACAAACTATATGGCATGTACAAAAAGTTGCATAATTCAATGCAGCCGTTTTACGATGAGCTGGAAGAACTTCGAGTTTGACAATTGATTACCGCTACTGTTCTTACAATCTTCTATTTCTCGCCTCGCTTTTCATCGCGTAAGCGTGCATGTAGCTCTCGGAACTAGTCATACTTCTTTAATTTTGACAGGATTGCGAGGGCTAAAAAAACCGCGTCCATGGTTATTGAAAGATATAAAATGTGGTTCAAGGCTTTAAGGAAGTAATATTCGAATGAGCCATGATGAATAATCCAAACCACTTTAAAACGTATTTGGTCAAAGGAGATGACCTCAACAGCGTCTTGAGGATTGTTATCGCCGTGACAAATAATTATCATATCACTTCTTATCTCGGTGATTCGATGGCAGAATGACATAGAGCGTGCTCTTGGATACCAGAAGACCATGATATCGCCGACGGCTGTGTCATTAAAGCTCTGTAGCGCATACCCGTAAACAACATCATTGGGATATATGGTGGGTATCATGCTCCTGCCTGTAACCATAAGTTCACACGGTGGAATGTTCATGTAAAGGTAGAATAGTGAGATTGTGATAATAACACTAAGGCAGAGTGATACGTACACAACCCTTGTTTTCTTCAAATCAATTCCCTCAATTATAACTATGCTGTTCAAATAATACTTCATGTTAGAGAAATAATGCCCGGGATGGGTTTGTATCGAGTTAAATTATGCTGAAGAATAAAGCTTGTGCGTAACTGAAGCTAGGATGGTGAGGCCGTAGGCTAGAGAGCGTTTTAATCGCTTTTCCTCTTAGATTTTCCCATTCTACCCATTGTTTTAGAGATCAAATCTCGTAACGAGAACTCCCGTCCTCCGAACTTCATGATCAGTATCGCTATTATAAGGCCTACAACTAGCGCGCCCCACGCGGTAACGTATTGTTCTAGAAACTTCACCCATAGGACCCCTACGAGTATTGTTAGAGCAATCGACCAGAATACACGGTCGCCTAAGGATAAGGGCATCCACCCCCCCTCTTTTACTGCGTTTTTAATACAACGAGTTGTATAAATATTTTGTTAAGACGATGACTAGAAGTGCAGCAAGGGCCATACGGAAAGTCTTTACAATTTTGGATTTACTATCCTTTCTGCCTCTGACCATTCATAATCGTGTCCGTATGGCGAGTAAAAACAAGCCCAGAAGAGGAGTGTATGTCGCTTCTTGCAAGTGTGAGGTACGCTTGCAAACTCTTCTTTTAGCTTAAAGTCGCCTCCCTAGGTGCCAAATAGTAAAGAGACCGTAAACCTTATACTCCTATTGCATTTAATACTAAACCGGGAAAAAAATGGTGAGAATATGTCGAAAAGAGGAATAACGAAGACAGCATTGGCATTGGTTGCTGTGGTCATCATTGTTGTCGCCGTTGTTGCCGCTTATTTTGTCATAACACCTCCAACGCCTCCAGCACCTCCAACGCCTCCTAAGAAGGTGACATGGGCTACGATCGCTGGATTCTACACGGACTGGGCTGAGGCGATATCCAAGGATTTCACAGCGAAGACGGGGATAGAAGTGGAAGTAATGGGTATAGACTACGGCGTGATGTACGAGAAGCAAATGCTTGAGTTGGCTGGTAAAACGGGAGCCTTTGACCTCGTAACGGTTGAGACGATGTGTTTGGCCGAGTGGGCTTCTGCTGGATGGCTGGAGCCTCTAGATTCATATATCGAGAAAACTCCGACTGAAGAGATTCAATATGAGGATATTCTAGAGCATTACAGGTGGTTATTAAGTTGGGGTGGCAAGGTATACGGATTGCCCTACTACACATATGACCAAGGGGTCTTCTATAGAGCGGACCTTTTCGAGAGAGAAGACATAAAGGCATTGTACATGAAGACTTATGGACATGAGTTAAGAAAGCCAAACCATGAAATGACCTGGGATGAATGGCTCAATATCGCCAAGTTCTTTGATGAAGTAGTTCCTGACGATATAATGCAGTACGGTGTTGGCCTCATGGCTGGACCCGTCGAGTCGAACGACGAATGGATGGCTATTATGTGGGGTCTTGGAGGCGATCACTTCGACAAGGACTATAACATTATCGTTAACCGCACCGAAGGTGTTCGTGCGATGGAGATTTACTGCGAAGCACTAAAACATGCTCCGCCAGGAGCACTCGCTTCATCCTATGATGAAGTAGTGGCACAAATGCAGCATGGACTAATTCCAATGACCGGGCCATTCTACCTTGATCAGTGGCCTAATATGGTAAAAACAGAAAAGTTGATACCTGGCGCAAAAATGGGTATCGGTACGCCGGTAGGTGGAAGAGGATACATTGGTTGTTTCGCTCTTTCAATCGACGCAGCTTCAAAAAGCAAAGATGCTGCTTGGGACTTTCTGAAATGGTTGGCTGGTCCAGAAGGACAGTACAGTTTTGCTAAAGGTGGAGGGACCACATGCAGAAAATCTGTACTACTGAACCCTGAGTTTGATCCAGATAAGAACCCCGCAACCTACCCCTACACCGCACACTACAAGAACATAGTCGCAATTTCTGAGTTGCTCTTGGAGACCGCGCCGGCATGGCAGCGACCACCAAGAATTTTCAAGCTACCAAAAGCAGGTACGATGTACTTGGAAAGCAAGATTAGCATAGGTGACATAGCTGCAGGTCATATGACTCCAAAAGGCGGAATGGATCATCTCGCTTTGGCTTATGCCACAATTCTGGGATGGGGATATCCAGTACCAAGTATGTCGCCTCCGAAAGGATGGGTGCCTCCACCTGAGTGACTGCTAGAGACCATCGGGGCTTTCAATGACTTCCAAAACTTTTCCCCTTTTTTTTAATTATATATGTCAAAATATATGTCAAAATATACGGTCTGAGGATTGAAAAATGAAATTAAACAAAGAAAGGTATATGCCTTGGCTCTTAGTCCTTCCCGCCTTAATTATAGTGTTCGGGTTTACCTTATACCCCCTATTCCATGCCGTTTACTTTAGCACTCGCAACACTGATTTAAAAACGAATATAGACGATTTTATAGGTGTCGACAACTATCGATACGCACTTAACTATGATTCCACTCTTGCTGATTCAGTGATAAAAACTTTAATGTTTGCAATTGGATCTTTATCTATTCAAATGCCGCTCGGACTTGGAATAGCTTTACTTTTGAATAGAGAAATAAAGGGTCAACGTGTATTTAGAGCGATAATTACCCTTCCACTTGTAGCTGCTCCGATCGCTATTGGGCAAGTTTGGAGATACATGTATCATTATGAGTTTGGCGTGATCAAATATGCAGTCAGTTTACTTTTCGGGACATCACCTAACTGGACAGCCGATCCAAACTGGGCTATGGTCTCCATAATGATATACGATTCTTGGCAATGGGCGCCATTTGTAGCTTTGATACTGCTAGCTGGTTTACAAAGTTTACCTCCGGAGCCATATGAATCTGCCACTATTTATGGCGCGTCAGCACTACAAAAGTTTAGATACATAACTTTGCCTAAAATGAGACCGCTAATAACGCTTGCAGCTATATTCAGAATAATAGATCTACTAAAGACGTATGATCCTATAGCGGCGATAACGTGGGGTGGTCCAGGCCGAGCTACGGAGCTAATTAGCTATTACTTGTATAGAGTCGGCTTTTATTACTTCTGGATTGGATATGCCAGCGCAATCTCACTTCTGTTTCTATACGCGGTCATAATTTTTACTACGGTCACCCTCCAAAGAATTGCAAGGCTCTAGGAAGGTTAAGACATGGTGTATATTAGTAGAAAAATCAAGAATGCCGTTGGAAACGCATTATGTCACTTCGCAGTAATTATTGTCTCACTGATTACAATTTTTCCACTGGCTTGGATGTTCATGACATCAATTAAGATGGAATACGATATCTTGACGTTGCCTCCAAAGTTTCTATTTGAGCCTACTTTCGATAACTACCTTTTCGTCTTCGAAAGGTCAAAGTTTATCCCAGGATTGATAAATAGTCTAACAGTTGTACTTGCCACCATAGCAATAACGATCCCAATCAGTACGCTGGCAGCCTATAGCTTTGCTAGATTCAATGTTGGGGGTGGCCACTTGCAGTTCTATGTACTGACAGTGAGGATGTTTCCACCAATTGCCGCAATTGTTCCATTTTTCGTGATATTCAGGAATATGGGATTGCTTGATAATGTCTTGGCCCTCATCCTTTTAAATACGCTATTTAATTTGCCATTTACAATATGGTTACTATATGGATTTTTCCGAGAAATACCGCAAGATCTTGAAGAAGCTGCGACGATAGAAGGTAGCACCAGGTTTGAAGCTTTCCGTGAAATAGTCTTGCCTCTTATTGCACCAGCCCTCGCCGTAGCAGCTATTTTTACTTGCCTCTTTACTTGGAACGAATTTTTATTTGCCTTCATCCTCACAAGATCAGAAGCCATCACCGTCACTAGAGTGGTGTCGGGGTTTTGGACTGAAAGGGGAATGCTGTGGGGTCCTCTTAGCGCAGCCGCATCACTTTGCGTTATTCCGATGTTCATCTTTGCCATGCTAGTTCAGAGATACATCGTTAGAGGTCTTACGTTTGGTGCAGTTAAGTGAGATAGGAGTGAGGCATTAAGGCATAAGTAGTTTGGTGTAGAAATATGGCTCGGGTAAGACTTGAAAACGTGACAAAACGGTTCGGCGACGTCGTGGCCGTCAACAACCTAAGCTATGAGGTTAGAGATAAGGAGTTCATGTGCATGCTTGGGCCGTCTGGGTGTGGAAAAACCACTTCGCTGCGCATGATTGCCGGTGTGGAAACACCTGACGAAGGAAGTATATACATCGATGATGTAAGGGTTAATGATGTTCCGTCAAAAGACAGAGATATCGCCATGGTCTTTCAGTTCTACGTCATGTATCCCAACATGAAAGCCTTCGATCAAATAGCCTTTCCTCTTAAGATACGCAATATTCCTAAAGACGAAATCAAGAGGAGGGTGAAAGAAGCAGCAGAGACTCTCGGCATAGGTCACTTGTTAGATAAACCGATCGAACGCCTCACAATGGGTGAGAGGCAAAGGGTGGAGTTAGGAAGGGCTATGGTAAAGGAGCCCAAAGTCTACTTGCTAGATGAGCCTTTAACCAACCTAGACGCAAAGTTGAGGACACGCATGAGGGCTGAGTTAAAAAGGTTGCAAAAGAAGCTGGAAACCACAACCATCTATGTAACCCACGACCAGTTAGAAGCCATAACCATGGCGGATAAGATTGCTGTCATGAACTTAGGCAGGCTGTTGCAATACGACACACCGGATGCTATATACGACCATCCCAAGAACTTGTTTGTGGCGGGGTTTATTGGTAGTCCTGCCATGAACTTCATTGACTGCACCTTTGTGGAAAAGGATGAAAGAGCTTTCCTTGACGCTGGAGAGTTCCTCTACGACATCACCGAACTCAAAAACCTAATAAAGGAACAAAAAACGAGCTCAGAACTAGTGTTAGGTGTGAGACCAGAACATATTTCAGTACGGAAACGCGGTGTGAAAAAGGATTTAATCGAAGCCAAGGTTTCTATAATAGAGCCTATCGGCAATCGGTTAACTCTTCACTTGAACGTGGGCGAACGTCCGGTGACCGTGAACACACATGCAATAGAGATCGCCGTAGGGGAGAAAGTGTGGATAACCTTTGATAGAAGCAAGATACACGTGTTCGACAAGAAGACAGAAAACACAATCATATAACAAGCACTTAATAATTCGCATTAAATTTTAAAACTCAATTTCGATTATCCTAAATTCCGCGAATGGTGACATCAAATGCACGCCTACAAAGGATAAGAAGCAAGTGGTTGGTGGAGAAATGGCTCGGGTAAGACTTGAAAATGTAACGAAACGATTCGGCGACCTTGTGGCTGTCAACAACCTAAGTTATGAAGTTGGGGATGGGGAGTTTCTGTGCATGCTTGGGCCATCCGGCGCTGGAAAGACCACAACGATGCGTATGATCGCTGGTGTGGAAAGGCCTGATGAAGGAAACATATACATTGGCGATGTTCCAGTCAATGATGTTCCACCTAAGGAAAGAGACGTAGCAATGATGTTCCAGTCGTATGCCCTTTATTCTCACAAGACAGTATACAAAAACTTGGCTTTTCCCCTCGAGAAGCATAAGGTTTCCAAAGATGAGGTTGACCGCCGAGTGAAGGAAGTGGCGGAGATCCTGGGTATTAGTCATCTTTTGGACCGCCTACCTAAACAACTTAGCGGCGGTGAGAAGCAGAGAGTTGCATTGGGGAGGACCATGGTGAGAAAGCCTGAAGCTTACTTGCTGGATGAGCCCTTAACCAACTTAGATGCAAAGTTAAGGGCACACATGAGAGCAGAATTGAAGAAACTACGTGAGGAATTAAAAACAACGATAATCTATGCCACCCCTGATCAGTTAGAGGCAATGGGCATGGCAGATAGGATCGCTGTGATGAACTTTGGCAAGCTACTACAGTGTGACACATCGGGTGCCATCTATAACTACCCTAAGAACTTGTTTGTGGCGGGGTTTATTGGTAGTCCTGCCATGAACTTCATTGACTGCACCTTTGTGGAAAAGGATGAAAGAGCTTTCCTTGACGCTGGAGAGTTCCTCTACGACATCACCGAACTCAAAAACCTAATAAAGGAACAAAAAACCAGTCCAGAACTGATATTGGGTGTGAGGCCGGAGCACATCTCAATAAGCAAAAAGCCCTTGACCGAAGATTCCATAGAGGCTGAGATCTACGTGATAGAACCGTCGAGACCGGATGTCATCGTTAGTATTAGTGTCGGGACAAAAGCGCTTGAAGCGTTAGCCCCAGAAACCTTCCGTGGCGATATAGGAGAAAAAGTGTGGATAACATTTGACAGAAGCAAGGTATACGTGTTTGATAAGAAGACAGAAAACGCAATCATATGACAAGCACCTAATAGCTTTCCTCGAAAAGGGTAATGCGGCATTGTAAACATTCTTCGCGAGACTGATCAATTGGGGCCTCATTTGAGTGATTGTTAAGACTGTGGGGAAGCTCTTCATTGTAATGGTAGGGAAGAAACATGAAGAAAATGATGGAGAGAGTCAGACTAGTTGAGCCAAAAAGACTCGTCGTCGAGAAGGTTGAAGTTCCCGAACCCTCTGAAGGAGAGGTCCTTATTCAGGTGGAGGCGTGCGGAATCTGCGGAACAGATATGCACGCTTACCATGGTAAGCACCCGTTCATCTCCACCCCCATAGTTCTGGGACACGAGTTTTCAGGAGTAATCGTAGAAACCGGGAGACATGTTGCAGTTGAGCCCTCACTAATCTGTGGGAAATGCTACAATTGCATAACTGGCAGATACAACGTTTGCAACGAGTTAAAAGTTATAGGTTGTCAAACTGACGGAGCCTTCGCCAAATACATAACCGTCCCATCTAACAAGGTTTTCTCAATACCGAAGGACATGCCCTTTGAAGAAGCAGCACTGATTGAACCGGCTGCGGTGGGTGTTCATGCCGTAAAGCGGGCTGGCGTACAGAACGGTGATCGCATAGTTATATTAGGATCCGGAACCGTGGGTTTGATGGTTCTTCAAGCTGCCAAAGCTTTTGGAGCGGGTGAAATAATAATCACAGACGTCTTAAATCCTCGGATAGAGTTAGCCAGAGAGCTGGGAGCAGAGTACACGATTAACGTTAAAGACACCGACCCGATTAAATGGATACATGACACCTTTGGCAAAGATGGAATCGATGAGGTCTTTGAGTGTGTAGGTGGAGGCCAAAGCGTCACGGTAAATCAAGCAATCCAATTAGCCCGTAAGGGAACCAGAATAATCTTGGTAGGAGTTTTTGAGGGGAAACTGCCCGTCGAACTAGGTCTAGCTCAAGACCGGGAACTAGAACTTATAGGTTCACTGATGTATAAGAGCAACGATTTTTCTGAAGCTATTAATCTTATACACGAGGGGAAAATAAACGCTAGGAGGCTCATTTCAAGGATATTTCCGTTAAAAAAAGCAGAAGAAGCCATAAGACTGATGGAAAAGGAAAAAGGAAAAATCATAAGAATCATTTTGATCCCCTAAGTGCGATAGCACAAAACCTCTAAGAAAATTATCAAGCTAACCATCAAGAGATTTTTTATGTAAGTTCCGCAAATGAGAAAAGCCAGATATAAGGGGATGGAAACCTTAAACTCCACGGAAAATCGCTTCGGTGTGTTTATAGGAGGGGCGACGTACACTGATGTGGTCCCTGAGATAGCCCTACTTTCCGAAAAAATGGGATTTGACTCTTTGTGGGTTTCTGATCACATGTTCCTTCCCAGCCTATTTTACGAGGCAGTCGGAATAAGCACCGATAAAGGAGAATACCCTTTTCTCGAAGCTTGGACCACGATGGCTGCTGTCGCAACGATCACTAAACAAATCAAGTTAGGTGTAGGCGTAACTCCAATCCCTCTCCGGAACCCAAGCATTTTAGCGAAGCAAGTGGCAACAGTTGATTTCATTTCAAATGGGCGAGTTATTTTTGGAGCCGGGGCTGGTTGGCATAAGAAAGAGTTTGAGAACTATGGAGTTTCGTGGGACAGCCACCGGGTAAGAATAGCTAAGATGATCGAGGGGATCGAAGTCATCAAAAAGCTGTGGACGGAACCCTTTGCGTCATATCAAGGGAAGTATTACAAGCTTCGGGAAGCACCTCTTTGGCCGAAGCCCGTTCAGAAACCTCATCCACCAATATGGTTCGGAGGTTTCTCAACCCAAATAATAAACGCAACCGTAAAATACGGTCAAGGCTGGGTACCGTACTGCCCAACAGCTGACCAATTCAAGAGGTCCTTCTCACAAATCGAGAGCATGGCCAGAAAGGTAGGCAGGGAAATTGAAGAGATCGAACCGGCATGCGTGGTGTTAGCCTGCATCGCTTCCAACCAGAAGGAAGCACGCGAAATCGTGGAGCCCATCATCAAATTGCGAGGAAGCCGATCATTAAAACCCGAGCGATGGGAAGAAGCAGAAAAGACAGGCGTTTATGGCGGACCTGACGAATGCATATCGAGAATCGAGGAGTATCTTAGGGCTGGGGTAAAGCACATCTTGTTTGAAATGATTTCTCCAAAACTAGCGCTGAAGCACGTCAAGTTTTTCGGCGAAAAAATTTTCCCTTACTTTAAGGAAAAATCATCTTATGTTTAGAATTCTAATTGATTAAGTCCTTAGATAAAATAAAACTTGGGTAGCCTCGCATTAAATTTTAAAACTCAATTTCGATTATCCTAAATTCCGTGAATGGTGACATCAAATGCACGCCTACAAAGGGAAGATCCTTCGCCTAAACCTGTCTAAGAAGACCGCAAGAGTTGAAAAGGTGCACGAGAACCTTTTTAGGAGATATCTGGGCGGTAGAGGCCTCGGTGCCAAGATCTGCTTCCTCCTTAGAATTTATGGAAAACAAGCAAAATAGAAGTTTTCGAATGCTTAATGACTGGACTTGGATGGTGTTATATAGGCGTAGTGAATTCTTGTTTAGAGGGTTTGAAATTGAAGGCTGAAGCTGAGTGCGCCTTCTGTGTGCTTCATCGGGGCTTCGTGGAAATAAGGGAGGCAACGGAGGACCCATCCCTCCAATTTAAGGCGATGTCCTCTCTCCTACGTCTTTTGGCTAGAGAATTTAAACCAACAGCTGAGCCGGCTCGCCTCAGCACCATGAGAGATAGGCTCGTTAGAAGGGTAACAGGCAATCCGGATCCGTACGCCAGAATGAAGCAGTTAAACAATCGTAGAGCTTTAGAACTTCTTCCAATGGTCAAAAACTTGATCTCAAGGGAATCTTCGGTGGATTCTCGGTTTAGAAAGGCTTGTTTATGCTCCATCGTGGGCAATGTGATGGAGTTCGACATTCCGAGCCACGCGTTCAGGTTTGAGGACATGGAAGAGATAATTCAGCGGGCCGAGGAGGACCTAGCCATCGACGAGATTTCCGGAATTTTTGACGCGGCCAAAAGGTCGAAAAGGGTTCTGTTCTTGACCGATAACGCTGGGGAGATTGCCTTCGACACGCCCTTTGTTCATGAACTAAAAAAGTTAGGGTCGTATGTTGTGGTGGCGGTGAAGGGTGGGCCTATACTTAACGATGCCACCGTGAAAGACGCTGAATACGTGGGAATGGATAAAGTTGCGGACAAGGTGATTACCACGGGAACAGACGCCGTCGGACTAATTCTTGAGGAGTGTTCCCAAGAGTTTTTGAATTTCTATCGCTCTGCCAACTTGGTGGTAGCCAAGGGTATGGGATACGCTGAGACTCTCACAGAGCTCGATCTTAAGTCTCCACACGCTTTGCTACTGCGGACTAAATGCGTACCCATTGCCAACTTCTTTAATGTAGGTAAGGACAAGAATATTGCCAAGCTTATGTTGTGACTGCGGATTTTGTATTGATTGTTGGATGTGAAAATGGAGGTAAATTTACCGAAAATTCGTCTGGGACGTAGCGTTCTTTCAGATTTTGGTAGAGCCGTTCAAATGGAGTGGATTGTAGCCAATGGCTTGGGCGGGTACGCTTCCTCTACTGTGCTGGGGATTAACACTCGGAAGTATCACGGTCTCTTGGTTGCCGCTTTTAATCCGCCTGTGGACCGTAGGGTTCTTCTCACTAAGCTTGACGAGGAGGTTCGAATCGGGAACGAAACATACCCAACTGGGTCAAACGAGTTTCAGCAAGGTATTCAACCTAAGGGTCACGTGTTTCTCTCCCGCTTTTTGCTTGATCCCTTCCCCACGTACAGATACGCCATGCAAGGTTTTCAGTTTCAGAAGACAATATTCATGCCATACGGAAAGAACGCCACCATAGTGATCTACGAAGTCTTTAACCCTACCAAAAACAAGGTGTCGATTCGCATTTTGCCGTTGGTCAATTCTAGGCACTTTCACTCTGTCACCGATAAAGACAAGTTAAATTGGGGCTTCATCAAAAAGTCCTTTGAACAGGGGGTGATTATCCAACCATCCATCCCAATGTCAACCCTCATCATCCTCTCTACGGATGGACGATATTTTGCTGGTAGAGGCGAGTGGGTTGAGGAAACGTATTTCCGAGTGGACGACTCGCGGGGAGAAAGCTGTCTCGATGACGTTTATCAGCCGGGATGGTTTGAGTTTAACATCGCCCCAGAAGAGAAAAAGAGGTTTTACGTTCTCGCAACAGCGGGCAAAAGCGAAGACGAAGCCCAAAGTATTCTTTCATGCATTCCTAGAGACCTCAAAGATTTGGATGCTCTGTATAATGAGGAAGTGAGGCGTCGAAAAAACCTGCTATCGACGTTTCAACGCTGCATTGACGTTGAAGTGGAGGATTGGTTGAAGTGGCTGGTTTTGGCAGCTGACTCTTTTGTCGTGAATCGAGAATCGACCAAGGCAAGGTCGGTGATCGCTGGTTATCACTGGTTTGAGGACTGGGGGAGAGACTCGCTGGTTTCTCTTCCGGGTCTAACCCTGGTCACGGGTAGGTTTGAAGACGCGAAGAAGATTTTGTTGACGTTTAAGCACCACTGCCATGAGGGTGTTCTTCCGAATCGATTCCCTGACCACGCTGGAGAAAAGCCTGCCTACAACACGGTGGACGCCACCCTCTGGTACTTTAACGCGGTTCTGCAGTACCTAAAATATACCGCGGACTACGACTTTGCCCAAAAAGAATTGTGGGAGACGTTGAAGTCTATCGTTGAGCATCATGTTCAAGGGACCATATACGGCATACACGTAGACGAAGACGGCTTAATCGCCCACGGCCCACAACTCACTTGGATGGATGCAGTGGTAAATGGCTGGCCCGTGACGCCGAGGGATGGAAAGGCTGTGGAGATTCAGGCCTTGTGGTACAACGCCCTAAAAGTCATGGAGCTCCTTGCCACACGCTTCGACCAAGAGAAGGAGGCCGAGAAATATGCTATGATGGCTGAGAAGGCTAAGAAAAGCTTCGTGGAGAAGTTTTGGAATCCAGAGAGGGGCTACTTGTTTGACGTGGTGTACGATGGACAGAAGGACCCATCGTTGAGGCCGAATCAGGTCATTGCGGTGGCGCTGGACTTTACCATGCTCGACAAAGCCGTGGGGGAAGCGGTTGTTGAAACCGTTTGGAGAAGGCTCTGGGGTGGTTACGGGCTGAAGACCTTGCCTGAGGATGATCCGCGCTACATTGGAAGATACTTGGGAGATAGGGGTCATCGGGACAAGGCGTATCACAACGGAGCCGTTTGGGCCTGGCTTCTCGGACCCTTTACAACAGCCTTCCTGAAAGTCAAGGGTTATGGGGATCGTTGGCGAACCTTCGCCTTTAAGAACTTTTTGCAGCCCCTCTTCCGCGAGGAGATTTTCCGAGGTGGACTTGGAACGATAAGCGAAATATTTGATGGAGACCCACCTCATGAGCCAAGAGGGTGCGTATCGCAAGCTTGGAGCGTGGCAGAACCCTTGAGAGCCTTTGTGGAAGACATCATGCTAAAAAGACCACAGTATGAACAACAAATTTTAGGAAGTTTTAGTTCATGTTGAGCAGATGACTTCTGGTATAATTAATTAGGAACCGTCACATGGAATAATCATTTAAGAGGGCGAATGCCAAGGGTGTTGGTAATATAGGGGTTAGATTAGAAGCGTTGAGTGTGGCGAAGAATAGGTGACGTACATGACTGACGTTTGCCTCGTCTTTGAGGTTCATCAGCCCTTGAGGCTGAACCGCAACTTTCATTCAGACTTGCTCGCCCGTTGGCCAGTGGCAAAAGGGGATCTGTTTAACCTCTATTTTGATGACAAGCTAAATCGGCACGTTTTCAATAGGGCTACCCAAAAATGCTATTTTCCCACAAACAACATCATTTTGGAGCAAATTGATAAGTTTAAGAAGAGTAGGAAACCATTTAAAGTAGCCTATAGCTTGTCTGGAGTGTTTATTGAGCAGTGCGAGCAATGGAACCCGAGCCTCCTTGACTCCTTTCAACAACTCGCCAAATCCGGCTGCGTCGAGTTTCTAGACGAAACATATTACCACTCCCTTGCTAGTCTCCACGGGATTGACCGGTCAGAGTTCGTTGAACAGATTAGCATGCACCGTCAGCTCATGAGAGACCTCTTCCATTGTGAACCAAGGGTTCTTGTAAACACCGAGTGTCTGTACAACAACCCCATCGCAAAGACCGTTGAAGAGCTTGGTTACAAGGCTATAATCACAGAAGGCGTTGAGAGAGTTCTTGACTGGAGAAGCCCAAACTTTGTGTATAAAGCTAAAGAATCCAGCCTTCGCATTCTCCTTCGCAACTATCGCCTCTCCGACGACATAGGCTTTCGATTCTCCTCCACCTGGTGGAGCGAATGGCCCCT
>Ga0315308_1000666_pt1 | contig 19424 bp, 16 predicted proteins | sample TDP3_MG_FD_203078 | JGI IMG/M metagenome (GOLD analysis project Ga0315308, IMG submission 203078) | Freshwater sediment microbial communities from Lake Towuti, South Sulawesi, Indonesia - TDP3 | ecosystem: Environmental > Aquatic > Freshwater > Lake > Sediment | place: Indonesia: South Sulawesi... | reverse complement strand
GACAATGTCGGCTTTCCGCATGATCATCGGAGATCACTACTTGGTCTTTCTGGGTCCAGCGATGCTACTGTCTGCTTCGTTGCTCATAGTCGACCTGTTGGAGAAGACCAAAAACTCCAACGATAAGCTCAACAAAGCGCAAGCAGTGCTTTACGCGCTAGTTGCCCTAGTGGTCGTTGAATCCTTAGCGGGGCTAGTGATGCACAACATTTCACCGTGTGGGTACGCCAGCGAACTGATTGTCCAAGCCGACAAAGCTGTACTCATGATTGACACTGGCTTTGAAGATGTAGCCGACTACTTGATTAGCCATGTAGCGAAAGACGCCAAAGTTGCGGTTGCCTACAATGTAGGGCTTCTAAGGATAGAACTGCTCAGAAAGAACGAGTCCGGGTTCAATCTCATAGCCCTAGATGGACTAGGAGACGCAAAGTACGCCGTCCTCCCGAGCATCCACACACAAAGGTGGGGCATTCCGTCACAGGTTAAGGACAACTGGGACCTCGTGTACGTGGCGCGGTCCGGTCAGTCTGTGCTGGCCTATGTGTATAAGGCGCCTTCATAGCGTGAAAGATTAGTCGGCACCCAGCACGTCAGTACGTTCCTGCCTGTCCCAGGCTAGGCGGACCTCCACAGTCACGTACAGGACGAAGTCTTATGGTACTTCTTGTGAACCTATGTTACGACTGTCTTGCCCAGCAGTTTGTGGCAAAATAAACGTCACCAATAGTTTCAGTACTTCTGCGGAAATTCTTAAGAGCCAAAGGCTACCTAATACTTTGAATCATGTGTATTAGGATAACCGATCCGATCAATGGAACCATTCTGAACAGCTCTCACGGCAAGCCAGTGAAGAACGGAATAGAAATCGTGGTTGAGGGCACTTGTCCGAAAGGAGCTCGAGTCACGGTCAACGGAAAACCAGCTGAAACGTCGAAGGACAGGTTTAGCTGCAAGGTGCTCCTTGAGGATAGGGAGACCACAATCCAAGCGCTTGCCAAGACTGCAAGCTCAGAATCATCAGATTCGGCGAGAGTATTCTGGGTAAAAGGTTCCGACAAAATGTACCGATTCTCAGTTGACGACAACATTTTCTTCCTCAAGGATTTGTCGGAAAACGCCCCCCGCTATTCTTCTCTTTTCGACAACGGATACATGGCCTTTTGGAGGAAGATCTACGAAGACTACGATGCCAAGATACACCTCAACATCTACTACCAGACCGAAGAATTCAGCCTGTCCAAAGGCTTCGAGGAGTTCTATAACTTGACCAATGACCCCCAAGAAAAGGACAACGTAATCCAACAAGCTACGATTCTCATGCCAGACTTTGTGCGTGAATGGCGACGGAAACTCAACGAGTTCCTATTGAGAGTGGAAATCAGCCGCGCCGAACCAGGATTCACCCAAGAAGACCGGGAACTAGTGAGATCTCGGTTACGCGCTCTTGGGTACATAGAATAGGCCCCAACAGCAGACTGGGCACAGGGTCTCGCCCTTCTCCACCTGCTGAGGAATCCATACCCACCAGTGACCACAGGTAGGGCAAGCCTTCTGAGTTGTGTCTTCTGCTTTTCCTGATGTATTGTCTTTGACGAGACCATGCGTTCGGGACTGCTTTCTCCGCTTGGCTCCTTGTGGTTGTCCTTAGGATCGGTCGCTGCTCTACCCATTTTCAATTCCACAAGCTTGGGCGTGTAGGAAATGCCAACAGGTTTTGTCCAACAGAATCTGCCGAGCTACCCACTCTGAGCCAAGCGATATCACGGTTGAGACCCATTACGGCGTTAGTGACGTAAGATAGTGGTCCTGATGCGTGACGAACGCAAGACATATCGGGCCTTTCGCGATCTCTTAAGTCAAATTGCCGGAAAGCTACGCACGCGAGTATTTGGGGAAGAGGTATGTGGTCACTTCAGGGTGTAGCTGAAGCAAAAGCGTTTGGCATGAATTGGCCATTGTCACAAATGAATGTTGACTACTCTATCCACATCCTAGTTGTCAAGTGCCCGTCGACAAGGATGTACGGCCGATGGAGTCTGTAGGTCAGAAACAAGGTTTCTCCATTCCTAGAAGGCCTATGTTCCGCTTCTAGAAAACATCGACTTGACACCAACACAAACCTTATAAGAATGCTGAAAATCAGTAGCGGGCATCTTGGTGGAAGTTCAATGAAAGCGGGTATGGACGCAATCTGGGATGAGGATCATGAAGAAAGCAGTCTTGATCGGCCTTGATGCAGCTACGCTTGGATTAATGGACAGATATTCCAAGGAAGGCTTCCTGCCGTATATTACCAGCCTAATGGAAGAAGGAACTACGACAGAAGCCTTCTGCGCCCTGCCGCCAGCCACATCTGTGAACTGGAACACTATATCCACAGGGGCCTATCCTGGTACCCATGGCGTCGTCTCTATGGCAATGGTAAACCCAATGGGCCAATTGGATAAGTACGAGAGCGGATTCTCCTCAAAACACTGCTTGGCAGAGCACATTTGGGATGCAGTTGAAGGGGCAGGCGGAAGAGTGATACTTCTGAAGTACACAACATCTTGGCCCCCAACCATAAAGAAAAGTGTTCAAGTTGAAGGTTATGGAGATCCCGATACTTCCATACATTATATCTCGCCGAAGACCGTGTACACAGAGCAGAAGAATGAGGTACCATACATCTTCGGGGCAACCAGAGCCCTCGGAAGATCGTGTTTCATGTCTTTTCAAGTGAAGCTCAGCCCTGCAAGCGGTTGGCGCGAATTGCCCAAGAGCTTCTCAAAGCCGCTTGAGACGGAGCTTGTCTTGAGGCCCTTGACAGGTTCGTCGAAGACAGTGTTTGCCTTGCTAGTTGACAGGCATCAGAAGGGTTACGACACCGTTATCATATCGCCCCAGAAAAACCCGAAGGAGAGTTGGGCAGAACTCTCTGTCGGCCAGTTCAGTCCTTGGATAGCTGAAGTGTTCCGGACATCAAGCGGAGAGAAAGAAGGAGTATTTAGATTCAAGCTCTACGCGCTTTCGCCGGACGCGACCAGATTTAGGCTATACAGAAGTCAAATCTGGCCAACCTCAGGGTGGACTTTCCCAATCTCATTGGCGAAGGAGTTAACGGAGGAGATCGGTCCATACCACTGCATTGCAGGAACCACATGGGTCGTGGGCCACTGGTTAGGTGGCCCGGGACGCGGGAACAGGGAAGAAATGGAATATCTGATCGATGACTTTCGCTGCCAGAAAGACTGGCTCGGGAAAGCAGCAAACTATCTCATGACTGGATACGAGTGGGACTTCCTAGCTACGCAGTTTCACGCAATAGATCTTATTGACCATGCGTATTACGGGTTTATCCGCCCGGAGGATCCTCTCAGCAAGGTTGCAGACACGATGATCCGTGAAGCCTACGTACTTTCTGACGAGTATGTAGGTGAGATACTGAAGCAGACAGATGATGAGACTTTTGTAGTGGTGGTTTCCGACCATGGCTATATTGAGCACAACACAGCGGGCAGCGTGAACGTGAATCGCCTCCTAGCAGCAAACGGGCTTCTCTACTATAAGGAGATTGAGCTAGGCGACGAATACGATGAGTCCGCGGCAGATGGAAAGAGAAGAATAACAGTCGTAGATTGGAGCAGAACGAAAGCCTATGAATCTGGCAACTTTGTCTGGATAAACCTTAAGGGAAGGCAGCCGAATGGCATCGTTGATCCAAGCGAATACGAAGATCTAAGAAACGAAGTGATCAGGCTATTAGAAACAGCAAACTCCCCCCTAAACCCGTCTGACAGGTTCACGCACGTTGTGATGAAAAAAGAGGACGCTGAGATATTCGGTTTCTGGGGTGACAGGGTCGGCGACATCGTCTACTTTGCAAAGGCTTGGTACCACGGAGGACACCACGGCAACTTCAACACTAGCCGAGGAAAGCACGGATCAATGCGAGCCGCAGCAATATTCAAAGGTCCAGGCGTAAAGAAAGGAGAAAGACTGAAAAGGCCGATCCATCTTGTCGACATCGCCCCAACAATCGCCAGCGCCATGAACATCCCGGGACCAAGAAACGCAGAAGGACGAATCTTGCACGAGATTTTTAAATAGCCCAGATTCGAACCTCAGACTTGATGCCCCGATATAGGTTCACAGTTTTTCGAGCTTTAGCTTGGAAACTGTGGATATTTTCGTTTTCTTAGGAACAATATTACGGTCACTCCAATCGCTATGGTCATGATAGTCAATGTTGTCCATAATGGAAATGCCTGACCGGACGGAGACCCGTCCACTATGAGCGAGGTTGTTTCTAATGTGATGCTGTCTTGATATGTTGGTGAGATGAGACCTGCGTTGTCTTTGATTTGGAAGTAGACCGTTTTTTTGCCATTTCCAGCTGTAAGAGTCCACGTTTTGGCTAATGATGGAGTCTCCCACAGCTCAGTGTCAAAAACACCATCGTTGGAGTATCTAACTTGGGAAACGCCTGACAATGCATCATTAAAGGTGAGAGTCAACGTGACCGAAGCTGAGATTGTTGAAGCGTTATCGCCGTTTATCACTATTGAACCTGTAGGAACTGTCTTATCAACTTGTATCGTTCGCGTTTTGACCGCTTCATCATTACCAGCCGTGTCAGTTGACCTATAGTAAACAATCGTGGTTCCCTCATTCGTGACAGTGAAAGAAGTTGCGTAGGTTGCCCAACTGACATTATCAAAACTGTATTCTGTCTTGGCAACGCCAGACAAGTCGTCAGCTGCTGACAGGGTCACCGTCGCATCCGATGTGTGCCAGCCTTGGTCTCCGACGACTCCGCTTAGGGTAATGATGGTCACAGGAGCCGTGGTGTCTTCTATCGGGCCTGCCGTGGTGACTATGACATTGTCCACTAAGAAATCTACTGCTGCCTTAGGGCCTTGATATGGCATTTCGATCCTTACCAAATTGAACGGCTGGCCATGTGAATCAAATCGTAGCGTACCTTGGGGATACGAGTCGCCGCTTGGCCAGGTCCCCCGCGCAATAGCCGATCCGATAGGCGTAGTTCCAATCGAACCCAAGTAAGCAGTTAATGTGATATTGGTGGGTTCTATGCCAGGACCCCCATGGTACTCAATAGTCGCAAAAGCCAAGCTGATACTGGTTAGGGACTGGCTAAACTCAATATCCATGGGATCTCTGAGAGGTTTGTTATCATACAAATACTTGCCTGAAAACTGCGAAAGCTTAAAGAATGTAGTACTATAACTCTGGACCGAAAAAGCAGCTGGGCCGTAAGGCGAGCTAAAAAGTGCGGTGATCTCGCCTGAGGTCTGATTGAAAGGTATATTCTGGCCTTCGGATAGAGTGGGCAAACCTGTATCAAAATCGAATGCAACAGTAAATGGGGCTGCAGCGAATGCGACCCTTGGAGCCAAGTCTCCGACTATCACAAGAACAAGCAATGCAGCCGCTACAAGAAGGGGCCCAGGCTCTGACAGAAGTTTTCTTTCCATCTTCGCGCTCCCGTTGCTACGTTGACGTGGGTGCCAGCACCATATGCCCCGTACCCATTACACCTAGATCCTCATGTGCAACTATGTGACAGTGAAACATTATCATGTCAGTAACGTCTTGGGCTGACAACAGTAATCCAATCCCAGGAAAGTCGCCCTTTTTTCATTTCCTCCCCTCACAACAGGGGCAATAGTAACCCAAGACCCCTGAATTTATTAAAGCTTTGTGACTGTACAACTACAGCGACAAAAATCACAAACAGCATATCACCAGTATCTTTGAGTGATCCAAAGGGGTTTCCTTCCAAGTGCCCTAAGTGCTCAAACAATTACCAACTTGGCGTCGAATTCAAAACTCCTAAAACTTTAACTTCCTTAAAGAATTAGCGATGAAACAAGCATTTTGTTGGTCTATGCCCTATTGAAGAGTCAGCATCAATATTCTGTCTTAGGTGTAATAAAAAATGGGGGTCGCTCCCTTTAAAAGGGAGACTTATTTTGGCTTAGATCGGCATAACGCTGGCAGTGTTGGAATATGCAGAGTTTCCTAGTGCATTGAAGGCTTGCACCCTGTAGTAGTAGCGCGTGTTTAGTGTAACCGTTGTGTCAACATACGTGTGTGTGTTCGATCCTAGCGTGATGGTTACCAAGTTTTGGCTGAAACCTTTGTTGGTCGCTCTTTGGAGCAGGAAGCCTTGTTCATTTTCGGAATTGTCGTTCCATGCTAATTGCACAACGCCACTGCCTAGTAGCGAAGTTGCTTGAAGATTCGAAGGAGCCGCAGGGATTGCATCAATAATTGCCACATTGCTGGGTTCTGAGTCAACTGACATTGTTTGGAAGCCGACTGCTGGAGGAGAGTATTTTGTCGTGTCACCGACGAGGTTGGTAGCTTTGACCCTGTAATAGTAGAGCTGTTTGTTCTTGATGCTATTGTCGGTGTATGTTTGCACGTTCGCTCCTACCGTGAAGGTCGTTAATCCTATAGTGAAGGCAGTGTTTTCTGCTCTCTCAATAGTGAAACTGGTTTCGCTCAAGGAATTGTCCGTCCAAGTCAAAGTTGCTCTTCTTCCTTGCACACTGACGGCCAAATTGGTTGGCGCTCTGGGCGGGACTGCAACTATTATCGGGCGCATCATGTCCATCTCTTCATGTGCTAAGATGTGGCAGTGCCACGCGTATTCCCAGCCGAAGTTGACTAAGTGGTTGGTTAGGGTTATCGGTTCTCCTGTGATGTCGAAGATGTTCTGCGTCTTCAATGTGGCGCCAAGAGGCATTGTTGGGTCAATCGGGCGAACGCTGTTTGGAAGGTCGAAGGGTACGACTGGAACGATTGGTCTCAGAGCCACGATAGTGTCTTGCAGCGGGTTTACTCTGAGTGTTTCTTTCCAGCCAAGCTCGTTGGGGTCAGGAATCCTTATGTTGTTGTCCCATGCTACTCGGTTGATCAGCTGCACTTCAAACATGTGCCAGTGTACGGTGTGGACGTCGACGCCGTTGTGTGTTATCTTCCAGATTTGTGTTCCGTCGCCTAGCGTTCCGATTTGAGTGCCAGTGACTGAAGTCTTGACGATCTCGGTGGGTGGATCTCCAAAATTGTAGAGCAGTGTGGTCTGCATCATGGCTTGTGTTTTTGGCAGTTCGATTCCCATTAGAACAGCCATTCGTCCGTAAGTTTGGTCGAAAGCTTCGCCCATCTCGTCTTGGATAGCCTTTGCTTGAAACGGAATGGTCACTGACGATGCCGAACCTATTGGGGTGAACATCAACGAGGTGTCGAATATCTGCGAGTAGACATCAGGGAAAGTTGTTCCGTAGGCTGGACCGTAGGCAGCTTGCGGGACGATTATCGGGTTTTGTGACGTGGCGAAGACGCCCGCGGCGAAAGCTAGCTCTAATTTCTCTAAATCAAATGGAAGAGCTGGAGCTGTGTTAGCGACTCGAATCTGCATTATTGTTCGAGTGTTAGACCCGTAGCCAGCTATGGTTGTGGGGGAGCCGCCGCTATCTGTCTGATCTGGTTTTCCTGTGTAGTAGTCTTGGCGTGGATCGGAAGCTGGAACTGGTGCTGGACAGTCATTGTAGAGGATGAGGGTTTTGCCTGCAAATGCGGAGAAGTCAACGATTACGTCAGCACGTTCGGCAGTTCCCAGTAGAAGCGTGTATTTGTTGACGAGTCCGAAGTCAAAGGTTCCTTGATCCATGTTCCAATCGACAGGCTGCATTGGAAGCACCACTGGCGCTGGTAGGAAGCCGCCTTCATTTCCGATTTGGATGAATGACGGACCAGCTGTTGCTGGATCAGGTACGCCGCCTTCCCTTCCGTCTGTCGGCCAGCCCTCCGGAAAGCCTGGCGTCAGGACTGCGGGCACCATTTTGACTTCAGTGTTGGTTCTTCCATCAAAGGTGGTGACGGAGCTGTCAGCAACATATATCTGCAGGTTGAAGAATCGGTCGTCAGCGGCGTTTAGGATGCGGAATCTGTAGGCTTTTGGTTCCACTTCTAGGTATGGATAGGCGATGCCGTTGATGACTGGGGTGTCCATGAAGGCTTCTCCTGGCATTGAGATGTTGGGTGTTCCCGGTATCATCGCCGGCTCCAAGTGATTGTATGGATAAGTTGGGCTGTACAACGGTCCGCCTGGGTAGTATGGGTTCGGTATCGGTCCTTGCTCTACTACTGTTGGAGGCCAGAACCATGGACCATACTGCCATCGTCCGAAGGTGTTCATTCCCGACGGGTCGCCTGGGTTCTGCATCGTCATGTAAACGTGCGGATACCAAAGACTTCCAGGTCCACCCCACATGGTAGTATCCCATGTGGGATCCTGGAATGCAAGCTGTGACGAGAAGGTTCCCCACATGTTAGTTATTGGCACTGTGTTGTCTGGCACAAAGGTCTTGTCTTGTATTATCAAGGGAATCTGGTCAGCTGGGATGAGTAGATCTGCAATCAGAGCCTTTTCGATATTGTCCGTTAGAAGATAGCCTGCAGCTTCACCGGCGTATACGTTGAGTCTGGTGATCCCGTAAGAGTGGTCGTGGTAGAACATCAGCCTTGCGCTCTGCTGATTGGTGTAGAAGAAAGTCATCGCTCCAGGGCCAGGGTCAGGCATGTCTGGAACATTGTAGACACTGACTCCTTTGGGGTACACTGTGTCTTCTCCAGCAGGTGTTATCCATTGATGAGCAGTGCCATCGCTGATCCATGGTGTGCGGCCGCCGTGAAGGTGCAGGGTTGCTCTGTTTTGCGTATAGCTTTCTTTCATTCCAGGCATTCCGGGCATATCTATTGGACCCATTCCTGATCCCATGACGGTGGTGTCGACGGGTATGAAGAGGTCGCCTCCGGCGCCTTTAGGTAATAAGTTGTAGAATTTGACGCGCACTGGGCGGTCTTTTTCGGCCATGATGAAAGGTCCGAGGTAGCGGGGAATGTCCACGCCAACTGCTTGAACACCGTTGGGCATCAGAATTGGGGTAGCGTTAGTTCCGTTAAGATTCGTCAGTGGAACCCCTGTACCCGGGAGAGTTGACGTCCACAACTGAACGTAACCTCTCAATCTGGTGGGAGCCAAATCCGAATGCATCTGTTGATAATATTCGACTACTGCGATTTCGTAGTAGTCAGACCCGAGATACGTTGTTGTGTCTTTGACAGCAATTGGTATGTATTGTCCGAGGGGCGTGTTTGCGCCCGTGGGTCCAAGCAGTGGTAGGGAGTCTATGAATTTCCTGATTCCTCCTGTAACACTGACAATGTTGCCAAGTCCATCATAAGTTACTGTTGGGAGCTGGCTGGTGGCGTAGTTGGGGTAAGGACCGAAATAGTGTGGCACTTGTAACGTCTGAGCATAGCTCACGTTTACAATCAGAGAAGCTAGTGAAGAAGCAAACAAAGAAGTCACTAAGAGAGCTGTGATTACAATGGTCCGAAACGAATGAACTCCACTTGTATTCGAAGAATTTCTTATCTTAGATTTAGACATTTTCTAATACCTTCTGTATGCCAGAATTTATGGAAAAACTATAAAAACCTTTGTGACTGTGGCATTACAGTCACACCCCTACCTTTCCGAAAACTAAGCGAGGTAAAGTGAGAATAGCAGTTGTTGAAGGTCTTCGAAGACTTGAGTTAAGCAACTACAGTATTTCCATAGTGACATCCCTGTAATCAGCAGTCAATGTTACCTTAGGTCTAAGGTCTTACAACTATCTTTGAAACCATACCTTTTAGGCGAGTTCGAGTTCTTTCTTATTCCTCTTTGATGAGCGTACTTTGTTTGTCTTGACTTCTACAACAAGACAATTCTTTCCCCTTCTTGCTCTATGACAACTGTGTTCCAGCAATCCCTCCCTCCTCGCTCCCTATCGGGGGCAACTGCCGGAGTGGAGAAAACAACCGCCGCAGCAACTTCACCTATAGCTCCTCTGGTTCTCGTCAACCGATCCCATGGCTTTCCTTCTTCTTTTCATTGGGTGTAGTTAACGCTCGAAAGGCTTTGGAAACAATCTTCGGGCATCGCAGGCAAGTGTAAGCATTATTTCGTGATAGTGTGAAAAGTAGCGTATCTAGCATTTCTCTCGCTACGACTACGGGGGGAATTATGGAATCAAGTTTTTTTGCAGATGGGCGAGGGTGGGATTTGTATCCTAGTCCGTGGCTTTCTTCTGCCCAACAGGGGCAATGAGAGACCGGCATATTCGGTCGGACTATACTGTCGAAGCCTCTGGTCAAAAAAGACTCTCATTGCTTTGAGAAAATGAACTACATTTAGTGCTTCGGCATCATATTATCTCTATCGTTGGTGGGAACTTCCTAAAGGAAACTTTGCCTTCCTTAGCGTCTACTAGTATTTCGTAGGGTTCCATCATGTCCATTCCTATTATTGTGTCGTGATTAAGGGCTTCTATGACGCCGAACACATGGCTAAGTGGGAGCTCATATCCGAGAATTGTCACTCTTGCTATCAGTTCACCCGTCATCAATGCCTTTTTATCCTCAGTTGCCAGCAGGACGTCCCTAGGTCTATCATACCTCACGTAGCCCAACTTCTCAGCTAGCTGGGAGCTCACAAAACTCCTAGTGGCACCCGTATCAAAGATGGCTTCGACATCAATTCTCTTGCCAAGAACGGTCAAGCCTACTCTGCTCTGCACTCTCCTGGCCATGATCTGATCCCCACGGTACTGCCGCCTCCCCCTCTTAAAAGACTTGTTCTATTGCTCAAGAAGGATACGAGGGCTGGCTGTTCAGAACTTGCCATCAGGACGGAGATGCATGGTGCTCCGGCCGGGATTTGAACCCGGGTTTCCGGCTTTCTTCCAGTTTCTCTGTCGAAAGGCCGGAATACTTGGCCGGACTATACTACCGGAGCGTCTCCTTTCCGCAACATCTGCAATAGAGTCCATCTTTATTTTAACCTTTTCATCCTTTTTTCAGAGGCTCTGGCATAGTTGGGGAGAACAATAATCTCGCTCGGCTGCTCAGCCAAGCCGAGACTGTTCTTAGCAAAGAACGGGAAACTGCCTAAGCTTGGCCAGAGATGAAACGCATCTGGGCAAGTCTGTCCATTACTTCGACAATCTCCCTTTCAATCTCGCGCCTCTTCTCCTTGTACGTGTTCTCGTCAAACTCGCCCTTTTTTAGGCGTTCCTCGAGTTTCTTCAAATCTTCGACAAGCTTGTCTCTTTGCTTTTCCAAGTCTTTGGTCCTTGCACCTATGCCTTCAGTGCCGAACATTTTTCATCATGCTTGACTGCACAGAACTTTTTATTAAGACTTTCCGCAGATACATGGTTAGAGGCTCATGACGACAAGCCGTGACGTGTCCCGCATCGCCATAAAAATGACAATAGACGGGCTGGGCGAAGCAAGAGGGGAGCTAATCCGGTTTCTCGCACCTAGGACAGTAGATACCTTGACGAAGAGACTGCCAATAGAAGGAAGGGCCGCCCTGTGGCACGGCGAAGTCTACTTCGAGGCACCACTCAACATGGGAGAAGAAAAGGCAAAGAACGAGGTTGAGAAAGGAACAATAGCTTACTGGCCGATGGGAAAAGCCTTCTGCATATTCCACGACAAAACCAGGCCGTACAGTTCTGTGAACCCTATCGGCAGAGTGACGGAGAATCTCGAGGCCTTCGCCGAAGTAAAGAGCGGTACCAAGATAAGGGTTGAACGGATCTAGGCTAGCTGACGCTGCAATCGTGCGAGTAGTGAACCAGAAAGGCTTCTGCTATTTCAGGCCTGTTCGACGTTTCTGTAGATCCTTGTGTTTCTGCCACCGGACACGTAAGTGATAACTCCTTGGTGATGCAGTTCCTCAAGAAGATCTTTTGCGGCACTAAGGCGAATGTTGAAACGGGAGGCCACGGTATAGGGCGTCAGCACTTTCATCTTAAGCAATTCCCTTGCAACGCTCTTATCCCTTGCGTCCAGTGGAACTACACCCAACATCTTCTTCTGAGCGCTTGGTGTTGCGCTGCCACGCTTGCCGCTCTTGCCCTTGGCTTCTTCTCTGGTCTGCGCCTTTTCCAGCTGGGATATACTTAGCTTTTTCTTGCCGCCGCCCATGTTTGAACCTCACATTCAAGAACCAGCACTGAGATTTATAGATTTCTCTAGGCGACCGCGCCTACGTCTACCTTGTGCTTCTTCCTCCATTCTTCGATCGGAACGCCGAGCTTCTTCTCGACATCAGGTCTGTGTATCGAATTCATTGTGCAGAAAGGTATGATCCTACCATCAGGAACCGCATAATGAATGCAGCAGCGTTGAACCCTTTCAAGATCAAAGTTGTAGGGATCCATGAAATGCATCGCCGAAACCATCAGCATCTTTCTGTGGAGTTCACCCAGAGACTTGTAGCTTCCAGTCTTCAAAAGAGGAAGAATATATCTCCTTAGCATGGCGAACCTAACGTGTCTAAGCGAACCCATAAGGCGCATCCTCCCTCTTGCGGCGTGCCCTTTTGCATAGTCCTCGTAGGATTTCTCCATTGTCTTGATGAACTTGTCAACATTGCCGTACTGAGTGATCGGGATGATCTTGTTGTCCTCGACGAAAATGTAGGTTGCCATGCCACAGTGAGGATGAGCGGTGAACTCCGGATAACGCTTGCTCTTCATGGCTCCCACAGCTCTCGAAACTGGAACAACAGTTGGGACAGGATAGAAGTCCGAGACCTTGACCTGCCCTTCAGTCTGTTGCTCCGCAAGCTTCATGAAGTCTGGTATCGTTATGCGCATTCTCTTTCGTTCTTGCTCGGGGATTCTGCCACAGAGTGAAACGGGCTGAAAGTTCACACATCGAACTACGTCGAAGTTCTGGATGGCGAAGTTGATGATGTCTCCTATCTGATGGTCGTTGACTCCCCTGACTAAGGTGCATACTAGGACAACGCTGTTCAAGCCTGCCTCTCTGCAGTTTTGAATAACTTTCCTCTTGGTATCGATTAGGTCAGCCCCCCTCGTGAACCTGTAGACATCGGGAGTCACGCCGTCGAACTGCAGGTAGAAAGTGCTGACCCCAGCATCCTTCAGAGTTTGGCAGTAGTCAACGCTTCCCGCCAGCCTAAGACCGTTTGTATTAACCTCGATGTGTTTGAACCCCATCTCCTTGGCCATCTTCACGAGTTCAGGCAGGTCATCTCGGATTGTGGGTTCGCCGCCCGAGAACTGAAGCGCGTCAGCTGCGACCGGCTTGTTGCTTCTGAGGTTCAGGAACATGTCCTTGATCTGTTCTTTTGAAGGCTCGTACACGTAACCTGTGGTTCCCGCCGTCGCAAAGCAGACAGGGCATCTCAGGTTACAACGGTTCGTGACATCAATAATCGATAGGACTGTGTGCGACTTGTGCTGTGGACAGAGCCCACAGTCGTATGGGCAGTCTAGCTTCGTCTGTGTTCTCGGGTTCTCAACTCCGTTGCCAATGTATTCAAAGGCTTTGACTCTCTCGTATTGGTCGCGGTCAGACCAGTAAACATCCTGAAAGAAGCCATGTTCGTCGCACTCCTTTTTGATGTAGACCGTATTGTCCTCCTCAAAGACTGTGGCGTCAAGAACCTTCAGGCAGTCGGGACAAAGGCTCTTCGTTTCCTTTACTACCTTCATTTTTCACCACTGACGGTTGTAACATTTATCTGGACTAGGCGACTCTGTATAATAGAGTTTCGAAACGATTCACAAGGTGAAAGGTAGTATTGACCGAGCCTGTAAGCGAGAAAGCTAAAGCCGCGTTGAGAGAGATCGGGCTGACCGAGTACGAAAGCCGCGCGTATCTGCACCTCCTAAGAATCGGGGTCACGACAGCAAGTCAGATCAGCCAGAACACAGACATCCCCTACTCAAAGATATACGAGACACTCAATTCTCTAGAGAAGAAGAGCTGGATCGAAACCAGTACCGACAGGCCCAAGCATTACTTTCCGAAGCCGCCAGCTGAGGCTCTTGAGGCGACAAGGTTGCGGCTCGAGGACACGATGAAGCTTTGGCGGAAGTCGGTTCTAGAGGAGCTTCAGCCGCTCTACGAGAAAAGGGAGGTGAGAGAAAAACCAGACGTGTGGATATTGCGTGGGGAGTTCGATGCCATCGCCAAGCTGAAGGACATGGTCCAAAATGCGGAGAGCGAGCTCATGATTGCGGTGCCCGTGCTGACCGAGGCCATCGTTAGAGGTGTGCTCCCATTGCTTAAGGGTCTTCTGAACTCGAACGTACGGGTTCTCATCATGGTTTCCAGAGACTCCGTCGCGGCTATGGGGAACCTTTCCAAGACATGTGATATCAGAGCTAGAGACAGCATGTTCGGGGGTGGCATAATAGCTGACAGTCGCGAGGCACTACTGATCTTAGGCGAAAAGAAGCCCTCGTTGGTCATATGGTCGGACCATCTCGGCCTAGTGAAGTTCGCGAAGGATTACTTCCAGCATCTCTGGAACACAGCAGAGGGAATCTAGGCAACTCACATAGCAGAGACATCCGCGATTGTCTTCCTCAGATTCTCCGCTCCTTGGTAGAATATCGCTTTCTCTTCTTCATCAAGTTCCCATTCCAGAACCTGCTCAACGCCATTCTCTCCCAGTATGACAGGGACGCCTAAGCTCACGTTCTTCAGACCGTACTCCCCATCCAAAACGACCGAGCAGACAGCAAGCCGCTTTTCATCATGCAGTATTGCTTGGATCATGGTCACAGTATTGCTTGTTGGCGCGTAGATCGTAGCGCCTTTCTTGGAGATCACCTCCAGCGCGGACTCTCTCAGCCGTTTTGCCATCTCTCTTCGTTCGGTTTGGTTAAAGGCCCTCTTCCTCCCCTCTATACTGACTTGGCTGAAAACAGGCACTTGGCTCTCTCCGTGCTCCCCTAAGACGTATGCCTTCACATCAAGAACAGGAGTTCGAAGCATTCTAGCCAGCACGGTCCTCAATCTGGCTGAGTCCAGCATTCCTGCGCTTCCGAGCACCTTTCTCCTGTCTAGACCAACGTTCTTCCACATTAGGTAGTTCATTACATCGACTGGGTTGGTCAAGGTCACGATGACCGATTCTTGTCCAATATTCTTCCTTATCTCCGAGGCAACCGCGGCGATTATTCTCCTGTTTGCTTCAAAAAGCTCCATCCTCGATTTCATGTCTGGTGACCGAGGTTTCCCTGCCGTTACAACGATGACCTGTGAGCCTTCAGCATCCTTATAGTCTCCTGCCTTGACTTCTGTGTTGTTCCGGAAGGCCAATGCTTGAGCGATGTCAGTGGCGTTTCCCTCTGCCAACTCTTGGCATATGTCAACCAAAACGAGCTTGTCCACAAGTCCTCTGTTTGCTACCTCGTAAGCTATGCAAGAACCCAGATTGCCTACTCCGACAACTGTGACCTTTTTCACAGAGGGTAATAAACTGGGATCAATGCTTAATAGTTTGCCTACAGCAGCCTGCGATCTCTGTATGTGGCTTAGAGGGAGGGGTCTCTCATCGTTTTGCTGGGCCTTCCTGCCCTATGTTCTGCTGGCTTGAGACCCTCAACTCCAGTCTAGAGCGCTCTATCCCGGTGAAGGAACTCTGGTCGATAGGTGGGTGGGAATGCTCCTCCAGATAACCCACTACGCAACCATCCGCATCGACTTTCAATCCCCCTCATTGGGATTATGTCGTTGAGCGGTCTCTTTCTAGAAAGAGGGCCCCTCGATTGTAACAGAGATCATAGTTACAAGCCGGGACAAGGCCCAGATCCAGGACGACGTCAAAACAGGGGGGAAGGGGAGTTTGCAGAGGCTTGTTGAAGCAGCTGCTAACCCAAACTTTTCTTCCCACTGCGCACAGTGGAAGGGTTCTGCTTGAAAGGCACGATCATAGGCCTCTTTGTGGGAGCAAAAACGTGAAAAAAATGTAGGGGGGTATCGTTTTTGGGGTGAAAACATCTGCTAAGAACAACATTTTTCGGCGCGCACACTCTCCTTGAGGAGGACTGTTATAGTTGACACATCTAAGGCATGCTATTGCGAGAAATCTTCACAAATACAGAACACCCCTAGGTTTTTGCTGAAGAACATAAACCAAGATCTCTATTGAGAGAAATTCTTGCGAATAGAGATACCCCCCCTAGGTTTTTTTCTGAAGAATCTAAGCCAAGATCTCTCCCTAGAACAGAGGGCCCCCTAGATCCAGAAGCTTTCAACAGCTGTTAGGATTACGACGTTGAGACATCTCCAGAAGATAGTCGAGACGGATTATTCTTTGCCGAGAAGATTGTGCCATGCTTGAGCTCTGAACGCCTCGTATTTGGATAAGCCTATCAGCAAAAACAAAATAAGGTCATGGGCTACATAATATGTCTCCAAGTGGGAGGTTGTTGACTGTGGTGAAAAAGATCAAGATCATAAGCGAGAAGATTGGTTCCGTTGATGCGGAGCTTCTAGAGGACAAAAACGCAAGAACTGCTAAGGCCATCTGGGAGGCTCTTCCTTTCGAGACTCGAGCGAACACTTGGGGTGACGAGATATACTTCTCAATCCCAGTCATCTTACCCAATGAGAATGCTCAAGAGACTGTTGAAGTCGGAGATCTCGGCTACTGGCCGCCCGGCCACGGCTTCTGCATCTTCTTCGGGCCAACACCGATAAGCCGGAGAGGCGAGATCAGGCCCGCCGACCCAGTAAATGTGTTCGGAAAGGTCAGCGGTGACCCAAAGGTCTTCAAAAAGGTGAAGGGCGGCGACAAGATCAGGATAGAGAGAGCATAGAAATGGGAAGCTAACAGGAACCTATGTGGTCCTGTCTTCGTCCAAGAAATAGAGAAGCATCTCGGCCGTATGCCAAGCGCGAGGAGCAGAAATCTTCGGTTCTGCATATTTTGGCCACGCTACGGCCATCTTGCGGTAGTCAGCTTGGCTTGTGCGCACCTAGCATGTGAGCGGATGAAAGCCTTGCCGCGGTGTCTGCGGCAATTGTTGTTAATGGTATCTGGACGAGGCAGACAAGTCGGATTGCTTAAATGAAGCGGCACACGTTCATAGGTTGGTGGATCAGGATGGGTTGCTGGAAGTGGTTTGACGGAGTCCTGAAACAGGCTGGGATAGAAGTCAATGATGCAAATAGGCGGAGAATCGACGAAGTGATTCATCATTATATTGGCGAACAGGCCGGCTATGGTCGCTGCTCCTCTGACTGGAGAAAAGCCCGAAAAGACATCCAAGCAAGCGATCAGATGAAAAACGAACTAATCAAAAGACTTCGCTCTGTGGCATGAAACCCAATTTCCCTTGCTTCTCTTGCCTGGAAGTTTTCTAGAGAACTGTTAGTACGAGCTCTCGTAGCAGCTCAGCCGGCGAAATCCTGCCAAACGTCAGCATTCGTAAGTGCGATGCAAAACCCGTTAGAGCGTCCCCCAGTTGCTGTTCGGTGCCTACGTCCCGATCCCGAGGTAGGCGACTGCATAACTGAGCTTAGTCTGCATGAACGCTCACTGTCTCTCCGTCTGAATCACTATCCTCCATGCTGAAGCGTCTGAACGAGATGTGTCCAAGACTCTATGTCCACTGTCTCCCACGGCCTTGGGAATATCTCTTGCCGAAGGCGGGTTGTCAACTAAGACCTCGAGAATGTCGTCGGAGGAAAGGTTAGCCAGTACTCTCATAACCAGCAATTGAGGATATGGACAAACAAGGCCTCGAACATCAATCTCGTAACAATGCTCATTGATCTTGCGAATGTGGGGCCTTTGTTCTTGGGCTATCTTCATCTAGTGCTCTGCCCCCTTGGTGAGAGTTTTGAGTTCGTGGGTCGCGTGTCGTCTGCAGAACTCGCCAAAACTTTCGAGTGGTTTTCTTCTCTTGTCATAGTTCCCAAGCAAAGACTCAATCCATTGTTTCAGCTCCGAGGTTGGAACATTCTCTTCAACGAGCCTCCCAAGCGATGGCTCTGGGCCTCCGCATCCTCCCAAGAATACGTTGTACACCTGCTTCATTTCGTCCCCCTCTCTGATTTGCTTCCCTATCAGTCCTATATCAGCCACAGAAGCTGCGCCGCAGTCATTGAAGCATCCGCTCACGTGTATTCGGAGCCCTGCTCCCTCAAGCAGTTCATCGCTGAAGCTTGATTCGAGGTGGTTGACGACATCGACCACAACTTCCTTAGCATGAGGACTGGAGGTCTTGCCACAGAAGTCAGACGCGCATCCCATGCAATTCCACCTCAAACTGGAACCGTGAAGAGGAAACCCCATCCTAGCAAGCCGCTTCAGCACCATAGCCTTCCTCTTAACGTTCGGGATAATGATGCTCTGTGTGGGCGTCAACCTTAACTCGCCACTTCCATACTCATCAGCGAGGCTGGCAATCGCCTCCATCTCTCGCCTCGACAATCTTCCACCTACAAGAGGAACGTTCACGCACCAACTCCCTTCTTGGCTCTGTGGCTGCACTCCCTCATGCGCATTGCGCCTCTCAAAGATTGGACCATCATAACGCTCCAATGCCCATCCAAGCTTCTCTTCCAAGGCAACTACGTACTTGCTGACACCCCAAGTCTCGATAAGCCACTTGAACCTCGCCTTTGCCTTGCTCTCTCGGTTGCCATGGTCCTTATAGATCTCAACCGTAGCCACGGCAACGTCAAAAGCTTCATCAGGCTTGACAAAGACGCCTGTGGGCTTGGCTAGTCTTGGACCTGGCAACGAGACACCGGCGCTACCTCCGACCAGAAAAGTGAACCCGCGGTCCTCTCCCATTCTCACGGCCACGAAACTGAGATCGTTTATGTATGCCCTTGTGCAGTCGGCTCCACATCCGGATATGGAGATCTTGAACTTCCGAGGCAAGTCGAGGAAGTCTTGATTCCCTGAGAAGTGACCTGTTAGGCTTGTCAATAGAGGGCGCCCGTCCAATATCTCTTCCTTCACTATGCCTGAAGCAGGGCAACAGACAATATTCCGAACATCGCCGTACTTGGCGCCGCTGAAGCCTTGGCCACACATATCAGTGGTGAAGCCCAGACTCTCCATCGTTGAGAAGATGTCTAAGGTATCTTCAGCTTGGATCCAGTGCATCTGAATGTCCTGCCTATCTGTTACCTCCGCTCGTTCCCTACCGTACCTTCCCACGAGATCCGCGATGCCGCGAAACTGTTCTGTCGTCAGTAGACCTCCCGGAACCTTGATTCTCAGAAAGTGCAGCGAACCCGTGACGTCGATGGGGTTGCTATCTCGCCCAATCGAATACCGCCCGAGAAACCGCTCGATGTCATCTACGAACAGCTTCACTGAGCTTCCCTCGACTTCACTTGGCAAGGGCTAGGTCTCTCCGGTGTTTTCATAACGGCGTTATGGCCTTTATCTCTTCCCTTCATATAAACTTATCTCAAGTCGCACCAGACTATCATCTTTAAGAGTGGCCGCAAGGCACAATCAAATGAGTAGCCATTCCCTGCAAAGAAATTACCGTCATAACGTGTTT
>Ga0315308_1000665_pt1 | contig 19452 bp, 14 predicted proteins | sample TDP3_MG_FD_203078 | JGI IMG/M metagenome (GOLD analysis project Ga0315308, IMG submission 203078) | Freshwater sediment microbial communities from Lake Towuti, South Sulawesi, Indonesia - TDP3 | ecosystem: Environmental > Aquatic > Freshwater > Lake > Sediment | place: Indonesia: South Sulawesi... | reverse complement strand
TGGTATCCATGGTGTCCTCCTTTCCCATCAGGATACCACAGGAAGAAGGAAAAGTGTTACTATATTATGCGAACATCATTAGGAGAGGGAGGCGAGCCTTGTTAGGCGGCTTATGCAATGATAAAGTAATAATTGCATGAGGATATTTTTCGTCAATCCACCGGCAGATGAAGGCATTAAACAGGTAAGGGAAGGGCGATGCATGCAGAGGATGGGCGCATGGACAGCCCTGTGGACACCCGTGTCCCTTGCTTACTGTGCAGCGCTGTGCCGTAAAGAGGGTTTTGAGGTGAGGATCGATGACTGTATTGCCGAAGAGATTGACTTTGACGGCCTTGAAAGGATGACACGTGAATATCGCCCGGGACTTGTCATCCTGAATGCAATAACGGCATCAATCAAGAGCGACCTGTCCACAGCCGACATGATCAAGGAGCGGATAGACAGGGGAATAAAGATCGGAGTGATAGGGATCCATGGGACTGCAGTTCCCGAAACCTGCTTCAAGATTTCGCAAGGCCTTGATTATGTTGTCAGGGGCGAGCCGGAACAGACAGTCCTTGGGGTGGCCCGCTCCCTGAAAGATGGTGCCGGCGTTGAAAAAGTTGACGGCATCTCCTATCGGTCGGGAACGGGTGTGATTCACAATAAAGACAGGGCTTTCATCAATGATCTGGACGAGCTTCCATACCCTGCCTATGATTTGATTGACCGCACAAGATACACGCTCCCCTTCACCGGAAAGCAGTTCCTTCTTGTGACAACAAGCAGGGGCTGTCCCAACTCTTGCAATTTCTGCACAGACCATACCTATTATGGAAAGAAATTCAGAAAAAGAGATCCGGAGAAAATCGCTGATGAGCTTGCTTTTGATAATATAAATTACGGCACAGAAGATTTTCTCTTCTGGGCAGAGGGATTTACGCAGGACATGGACTATGCCAAGGAAATTGCAAGGGCAATCCTCAAGAGAAAGCTGGGCATCAGGTGGGTGTGCAACGGCCGGGTTGATCGCGTGGATGAAGAGATTCTCCCCTTATTTAAAGAGGCCGGCTGCACCATGATAGGATTCGGGGTTGAATCGGGCGTCCAGGAGATCCTGGACAGAATGAACAAGAAGACAAAAGTGGAGCAAATTCACCGTGCCGTGGGACTTGCCAAAAAGGCCGGGCTTGAGGTTGTTGCACACGTGATGCTCGGGTATCCGGGAGAGACAAAGGAGACAGCACGGAAGACCATAGATCTTGTCAAGGAGCTTGATGTGGATTTCGCGCAGTTCTACTGCGCCGTCCCCTTTCCCGGCTCAAAGCTTTATGAGGATGCAGAGAAAGAGGGCTGGCTCAACTCCCCCAATTGGAGGTTCTACGAGCAAAACTACAGCGTCCTTAACACTCCTTTCCTGAGTGGAGATGATGCCATGCGTCTCAGGAGAAAGGCATTCCTTGAGTTCTATATGCAGCCAAAAGTTGTTCTGAAGACCATGAAAAAACTGAAATCTCCAGGCGCAATCATACGTTTCATCTCCATGCTGAGAGAATTCCGAAGCTGGGTATAATCAGCAGGAGTTTCCCCATTTTTTCAAAAATCCTATGTCCCTTCGTCAACAACCTCATCCTTTCTTCATTTTAAGGGAAAATCTGATAATCCTATTATTTTTATGGGGAAAGAGTTTCCCCATTTTCAAATCAAAATTCCTTCGATTTAGCAAGGGATTAGAAAAAATTGCCTTAAATTTTGGGGAAACTCCTGATAATCAGCCATTGAATTATTTGTAATCTTGATATAGATTCGGATGTATGGGATTAAAGTTTTATTCCCTTGCTGTTTTCCTATTCATATTAGTCTCTGTGTCTAATGCTGACGAAAAGCCCTTGCTTTTTCCATCCCTTTCGGGCGAGGTCGGTGTTCTCAGGGCAGTATCCGCCCAGAACAATGGCCAGGGGACCATAAGCGTGATCGGCAACGGCCAGTTTTTCAGGACAACAGACCTATTGAATACCTCTTCAGAATCTAAGGTCACAAATACCAACTGGGCCGGCGACCTGGGTGCCTCATGCGCTGCGCTCGATTTCCTCGAGGTATTTCTCACCGAATCCAATACATATCATGATTTCAACAATGGATCGGAGACTGCCTATGCACTCGGCGACCTTACTTTTGGGCTCAAGCTTGGACTTCCACTCGCCTCGTTTTTGACCATTGGGGCCGATGCCTCTGTGCGGTTCCTCTCAAAAGTGGGGGCATGGGGATACGATTCTTCCGCCACAAGCTGGGGGGGAAAGGCCATTGCCACCGTGACCCCCGAGGGCATTCCCCTCAGAGCCCATCTCAACATCGGATACTGGAATGACAAGTCCTCTGTATTCTCAAGAGATATTGTCTCTCCCATCTACCAGTATGCCACGAAGATTGGGGACAACCGAGTCCTCGGAGCGTTGGGCCTTGAGGCCCCGTTTTACAATGGCGTATTGATTCCCCTGATTGAATATTCCACAGAGCTTGCTTCGGGCACGGATTTTTCCAAAAGCCCTAACCGGATCACACCCGGCATAAGGGTTATCCCGCTTCCTCCAGTGTCCGTCACCCTTGGATTGGATCTATCTCTCACCAGAACTGATGAAACCCCCACTGGTAAAAAGTTCAAACTTCAACCACCCTGGAATTTGATCCTTGCTGCGAGTTACACCTATGTGCCGGAAAGGCTTCCCATGGAAGCAGAAGCCCCGGTGCAAGAGATTGTTCCTCCCCCTGCTGTTCCAGCGCCGCCTCCATCTGTAGAAAAGAAAGGTGCCATCCTCATGCTTGAAAAGGGAAAGATTGAGCTTGCCGAGCCCATCCTTTTCTTTGAATACGATCAGACCAAGATCATGCCTGAGTCTTATTGGCTCCTGGATTCAGTTGCTGAAATTTTGAAGTCAAACCCGGAACTGAAGATAAAGATTGAGGGACATACAGACAACATTGGCGGTGAGCGCTACAACATGCTCCTGTCCCAGGCCAGGACCGACTCAGTGAGGAATTATCTCCTTACAAAGGGTATTACTATTGATCGCATGGAAGCCGTGGGCTATGGCCAAACCCGTCCCATTGCAGACAACTCTACCCTTGATGGCCGCGCTAAAAACCGCAGGGTAGAATTCACCATTATCCCCCATGGTGCCCAACCCCAATAGAATTTCCTCTCCCCTGGCTAAAGGAAATTTTACCCTCTCCCCTGGGGGAGAGGGCAGGGTGAGGGGGTATTTATCCCTCTTGTGTCTCTTCGTCATAATGGTTTCATGTATCCGAAGCAAGGAGCCCAGGCCCGAAACCATGGCAGGGCCTGACAGGGCCATATGTTCCGGGAGCTCCACAGTCCTGGGAACCCCAGGTAGTCCTGAAAACTCCTATAACTGGTCTCCTTCTGAAGGTCTCGATAATCCTGCATCTCCACAGCCCACTGCCACACCATCTCAGACCATTACTTACACCCTTACTGTCACAGACAAATTAACGGGGATATCCGCAACATCTACTGTTACTGTGTATGTGAATCCGTTGCCGCAAGCAGATGCAGGGCCATCCAGATCGATATGCGCGGGGAGCTCCACAATGCTTGGCAGCCAGGGCCAGGCCGGGATTACCTACACCTGGAGCCCCTCAGCAGGACTGAATGATCACGCTATTGCCCAACCCACCGCCTCACCCTCTACGACAACGACCTATACCCTTATCGTAGTAGACCTTTTGACAGGGTGCTCTTCCACATCATCTACCAAGGTCATAGTGAATCCCCTGCCCTCGGCAGATGCCGGGCCGAACCGGAATATCTGTGCTGGAGGCTCTACACAGGTCGGCAGCTCTCCTCTGGCAGGGCTCTCCTATCGCTGGAGCCCCTCGGCAGGACTGAGCGCCACAACTGTGGCTCAACCCACAGCTTCTCCTTCCACCACCACAACCTACACCCTCACGGTCCAGAATTCCCTCACGGGATGCTCCCAGAGCTCCACGGTTGCTATAGCTGTAAATCCCAATCCTCAGGCGAGCTTCTCCGCTGATTCTCCCTCCTGCCTTGGACAATCCATAGAGTTCACAGATACCTCCTCCAGTCCCAACGGCCCCATAGCTACATGGTTGTGGACCTTTGGGGATGGTTTAACCTCAACAACTCAGAATCCGACCCATATCTACGGGGGAACAGGCATTTACTCTGCTTCCCTTCTGGTGACTGATCCTCAGGGGTGTAAGAACACTGCCTTGCGTTCCATAACTGTCTCCATAGTATCAGCTTCCTTCACCCTCACAACGCCGACCTGTTCCTTAAGTTCTATTCAGTTTATAGACACCTCCAGCTCTGTCCTGGGTTCAATTTCAAGCTGGCTATGGGATTTCGGGGATGGAGCAACCTCCACCACACAGAATCCAACCCATGTTTATGCCAGTGATGGAGATTTCCCTGTTGATCTCATTGTAACGAATGCAGCGGAGTGTTTTTCTTCTGCTACATCCACGATTCCTGTGAACTCATCCCCCAAGGCGAGTTTCCTGTCTAACTCTCCCCAGTATCTTGGTAGCTCAATCAAGTTTACTGATAGTTCCACCCCGGCTGGCACAATCTTGCAATGGCTCTGGGGATTTGGGGACGGCACAACCTCTACGACTCAGAATCCAAGCCATCGCTACTGCACCCCTGGGACATATGGTGTAAGCCTGACAGTAACCGGATGCAGTCTATCAACCGTTACCCAGAATGTGACCGTTGCAACATTTGTTACGACTATTAGCAATATTTCAAATAGTTCAGGAACTTCACAAGGTTCAGTGATCACGAGTGACCTCTCGGGAGTTACCCATGTGGTATGGAGTGACAACACGCCAGGGAATTGGGATGTATTCTACATTTCAAAACCTATTACCGGGGGGACATGGACAAGTCCTACAAACATATCCAAGGACAGCGGCGTATCGAGTGTGCCACGTGTGGCCTTTGATACTCTTGGTAATATCCATGCATTATGGCAGGACAATACTTCGGGCTGGTATAGGATTTATTATTCTTATAAACCACAATCAGGTTCCTGGATCACACCAACGAGCATATACAACCCAGTTTACAGCTCAACATTCCCATCGGTCTGTGCAGATTCTGCCAATAACCTCCATGTCTTTTGGTCAGAATGGCTTGCTACACCTGTAGGAAGAAACGAGATCTATTATTCGTGGAAAGCACCCGCGGGGTCTTGGTCGGCGCCTGTGAATATCTCCAATTCGTCAAGTAGCTCTTATGTTGCACGGTGTGTTGTGGATTCACAAAACGGCCTTCATGTTGTCTGGGAGAACAACTCTCCTGGGGCCTATGACATATTTTATACGACCAAGCCGTATGGCGGGTCGTGGACTGCGCCTGTGAACATATCGAACAATACGGGTGATTCGCAAGCGCCTGTCATTGCAAGGGATTTTCAGGACACACTCCATGTGGTTTGGTTTGATAACAGCCCTGGCAACAACGAGATTCTTTACATCTTCAAAGCAACCGCAGGGACATGGTCTACTCCTGAGAATATTTCGCTTTCTTCTGGAGACTCGCTTTCACCGGCAATAGGGTTTGATTCTACAGGAATGGTCCATATTGTCTACTCGGACAATATCTGTGGTAATTACGATGTCTATTACCTGAACAAATCCTATGGAGGAACATGGGGGTCCCTTATCAATCTTTCTTATAGCACAGGGCAATCTACAAACCCTGATCTGGCCATTGATATAAATGATGGTGTCCATATCGTATGGGAGGATAATACGCCAGGAAATTACGATATTTTCTATATAACACTTCCGTGAAACACAGTTTGGACCCCAAAAAAATTAAGGAAGCAAATATCAAGTATCATAATGAATTCGAGTCACGGATCTATAGGGATCGCCATCTCCAATTTCTTGATGAAGAGGAGGTAGAAGAGGTAAAAGAGAAGCTATTTTGTATAAGGGGGAAGGCTGAAAAAATCCAGGGAAAGCTTCTGGATATTGGAACAGGGATAGGAAGAATACTCCTCTGCCTTAATAAGGGGAAGGTCATTGAGAATGGGTTTGGCTGTGACATCTCTTTGGGAATGCTCTCCGTATGTCAACAGAATGCCAGGCAATTGGGAATTAACCCATCTATTGCCTGCACCGACCTCGATTATCTTCCATATAAGAAACATATCTTCGACTTTATCATCGGTGGAGCCATTCTCCACCACATGCCCGATCCCCTGATGACACTCAAGGAAGTCTCGAGGATTATCAAGCCTGGGGGAGAGGTTGTCTTCTGGGGGGAGCCCTCAAGAACAGGTCATTTTATTGTTGGAAAAATCATCCTTTTTCTTCCGAAAGCTTTCTATAGATTGGGGAAAATGTTCGTCAAAGACCAGGGATCAAAAACATGGTCGGAAGAGGATGTGGATGTCCATAGGTTTTCACAGCGGGAACTAAAAGAAATTTTCTTAAAAGGAGGATTTTCCAATATCCAGATCACTTCATCTGGATTCCTCAGGAGCATCTGGCAGCAATTTTTTGCTCCACTCCAGGGCAGGATAATTAGAGGTGATAAAACTTTGAAATTCATCAAAAAGGTTGAAAGGTGGCTGGAGAGAGTTGACCTCGGCATCATGAGCAGAATCTTTCCCCACTGGATCTTTACAGAGATTCGGATCCATGCCACGAAATAAAATACTAAATCTCATGCTGAGGGCGTGGTTCTGCCTCCTCGTTATTTCGGTCTCATGTATCCGAAGCAAGGAGCCCAGGCCCGAAACCATGGCAGGGCCGGATAGGACAATCTGTTCAGGGAGCTCCACGGTCCTGGGAACCCCAGGTAGTCCTGAAAACTCCTATAACTGGTCTCCTTCTGAAGGTCTCGATAATCCTGCATCTCCACAGCCCAATGCCTTTCCAACCCAGACGATCACTTACACCCTTACTGTCACAGACAAATTAACGGGGATATCCGCAACATCTACTGTTACTGTGTATGTGAATCCGTTGCCGCAAGCAGATGCAGGGCCATCCAGATCGATATGCATGGGGGATTCCACACAGCTTGGCACTCAAGGGGATACCGGGTTGACTTATACCTGGAGTCCGTCAGTAGGACTAAGCGACCCGGCAATAGCTCAGCCCATAGCCTCTCCCTCAACCACAACCACATATACCCTTACAGTCACCGACTCCTCTGTCACCGGATGCTCCCAGACATCATCTACTACTATCATCGTGAATCCTCTTCCCCCGGCCGATGCAGGTCCAGACAGAGCGCTATGCCAGGGGTATTACACACCCCTTGGGACTCAAGGGCAGGCTGGTCTGACATACACATGGACGCCGTCCGCAGGTCTAAACAATCCATTCATTGCCCAGCCCACTGCCTCCCCGGCCACGGATACAACATACACGGTGTTGGTAACTTCTTCGGCCACAGGGTGCTCTGCAACAAGCTCGGTTCGGCTCTCCCTTATCCCAATACCTCAGGCCAGTTTTCTTACAGGCCTGCCCTCGTGCGCTGGCGTCGCTCTTGCTTTTACAGATACCTCCTCTACCTCAGAAGGCGCCCTTGTCGAATGGCTCTGGAACTTCGGCGACGGCACCACATCCACAGCTCAGAATCACACACATAATTATGCGCTTCCCTCGACCTATCTGGTCACTTATACTGTCCGCAACTCCCTTTTGTGCGCAGCCACCACAGGAAGGAATGTGACCATTGGTTTAGTATCGGCCGGCTTCACCTCCACCTCTCCCCAGTGTCCGGGGAATTCGATCCAGTTTACAGATACATCCTCGGTTAGCGGGGGAAGCATCGTATCCTGGGCCTGGGACTTCGGTGATTTCAGCGCCTCCACCCTTCAAAACCCATCTCATCTCTATGCCACCCCAGGTACTTATACAGTGACCTTCACAGCTTCCTCCTCCCTGGCCTGCTCTGATTCATTTTCCAGCACCGCCACGGTCATCTCTGGCCCCAACTGGTTACAACTTTTCCCTTCTGGTTCTCTTCCTACAATCCGTGCTTGGCATTCGGCTATAACAGATTCTACGAACAATAGAATGATTGTTTTTGGAGGATGGAGTGGTTCGTCTTTCCTTAGTGATCTTCGGGCGCTGAGCATGACTTCCGGGACTGAAACCTGGTCTCTCTTAAGTCCATCTGGAACAATCCCTACTGGAAGAGATTGGCATTCAGCTATAGTTGATGAACCCAATCAGAGGATGATCATTTATGGTGGCACAAATACTGGGACAGGAGGAATGAGCGATGTTCATTCCCTCAACCTCATTGGATTACCAGTTTGGACACAGCTCTTTCCTTCTGGAACTCCACCTACACAAAGGTGGGCACACCGGGCAATCTATGACCCTCTTAATTCAAGAATGATAGTTTTTGGAGGACTCAATTCAGGCACTTATTTTAGCGATGTTTGGGCATTGAGTCTGACCAGCACAATATCATGGACACAGCTCTTTCCAACTGGTACACCACCAGCGCCCCGGCGCGGTCATAGTATGACATATGATCCAGAGAACCAGAGGGCAATTATCTATGGAGGCATTAGCGGCACAACATGTTATTCTGATGTTTGGGCCTTAAATCTCGGAGCTTCACTAACCTGGACTCAGTTGAGTCCTTCTGGATCTTCGCCCGGACAAAGGTGGGATCACAGCGCTGTCTACGATCCAATTGATAAGAGGATCATTATATTTGATGGCAATTCTTGTTCTAATCCTTATAACGATCTATGGGCTCTCAATCTAAATCCTCTTGGAAGCGAATCATGGAACCTGATTGTCGCTTGCTCAATACCGCCAGTGATTCGTTGGGGAGCTTCTTCAATTTATGACCGCCTTGCTAATAGATATATTTATTTTGGAGGTAGCAGTGGCCTCTGCAGCGGCGGTTATTGTAATGATACGTGGGAGCTTAAATTCCCTTAAAGGGATTTTTCTCCCCTGATCAATAAGTACCATCCTATCCAGGGTGAGAATAGCTTTCTTACAATACGCGGAACCATTGTTCCGTCCGAGGCTGTAACGCAAACTGTCATGGAAAGCCCGTCAAATTGAGAAAAAAGCTCTCTTGCTTCTTTTCGTGAATATACTTTTGTCAGCGGATTTTTTTCATCTGTTGTTTCAGTATGACGGCTTATTGTCTCCCTGAATCCCCTTGTGAAAAGCTCGCCTTTTAATACCCCATATTTTATAAGGATGCGAAGGACAGCCCAGGAATATTTATGATAAATCATGATAAGAATATTCCCGCCGGGCTTTAGTACACGATAGATTTCCTCAACAATTTTTTCCGTATTCGGAGTGTGATGAATGACTCCCCAGCTATACACGAGGTCGAATGAGGCATCTGGAAATGGTAGGGCTTCTGCATCAGCCTCGCGAACTTCTCCCTTCGCCTTGTATAGTTCAAGCCTTCTTCTTGCAAGGTCCAATGCTGTTGTGCTTCTGTCAATACCTATGATCTCAGCCCCGGCACGAGCAAATTGAAGAAAGTCCGTTCCCATACCGCATCCCACCTCCAGGACCCTTTTTCCTCTCCATTGAGGGAATTGTGCAAAGGAATGAATAAAGGGCTCAACCTCATATCGGTATCTCTCAACTTCTTCATAAAATTCAAGAGTTCCCGGGGTTAACTGCGTTGTCTGGGTGCCTGAGGGATGCGAATCCCAAAATTTCTTTATCTCATCTTTCTGAGTCATTAGACGATTAAATTTATGAACTTAATAAGGAAACGATTAAATTCTTGGGGCTTTTCAAGAGTAATCATATGACCGGCGTCAGGGACAATCTCAAGGATTGAGCCCGCGATTTTATTGTGAAGGTATTGTGAATATTTCGCAGGAGTGAGCTTGTCCTCCTCCCCGCAGATGATAAGAGTGGGAAGAGAGATACCCTGGATTTTTTCCATCACATCAAAAGCATTGCAAGCCTTGAAGTCTCCGATCATGACCCTTGCCGTTCCCTTGAGCGTGTTCTGGAGATATGCCTGGATGACATCTTGGGAGGTTTTCTCTGAAAAAAGCCATCCCGATGATGTCTCAATTGCAGTTTTAAAGTCTCCTTCAAGGACCTGGAAGACCATTGACGCCACCCTAAGCCTTGCGCCGGTGCCCACGAGCACCAATTTTTCAAGACCCGCGGGTTTGTCCAGGGCATAGAGCTGGGAAATTGCCCCGCCCATTGAATGGCCAACGAGGATATGAGGGCCCGGCGACAGGGCATTTATAAATTTTTTTAGAAAATCGCAGTAGTCCTCTATACTTTCCTTTCCGCTTCCCTCTGATTGGCCGTGGCCGGGAAGGTCAATTGCAATACACCTGTAGCCCGGCGGAGGAGATTCAAGCATGTGTGTCCATGTGTATGAGCTTCCGCCAGCGCCGTGAACAAAGACAAGTGTCTTGCCGCCAGCAGCTCCTGATTCCCGGAAGAATATTTTTATTCCATCAACACTGATTTGGGGCATGGGGCTATTATATATCACGATCTCTCAATATTTGTCCCCTTTTAGGGTTAAAGGAGTGGGCTGATGCGAAGGGAACTATAGTTAATGTAACATATAATAGGTTTTACATATCCTAAGGCCGTGTTATTTGGGCAATCATGAGGACGGCCTGCAGCCGCTGGACTTTATTATGTCTTCTACTCGGGGCGATTTTGGCCTCGTTCTGTTCTTTGCCCGACAAGGAATTTCTTGAATATAAGCCGCCAGAGAACCATGCCCCTGTTGTAAGCCCGATTCAGGATCAGACAGCCCTGGTTGGCGATCTTATAGGCATCACTCCCTCTGCCACAGACCAGGATGGCGATACCCTGGGCTTCACCATAACCGGATGGATGACCGAGACCACAAAGGTGGCACTTTCATCTGATGTGGGAGCGCGCACAGTGACGGTTACTGCCAGCGACGGAATATCAACCTCGTCAATAAGCTTCACTGTAAGCATTGGCAATTATGCCTGGGCCGGCATTGCTCCTACTGTTGGGTTTTCCCAGCCAAATCTGTCCGGCCACTCAGCCATTTTCGATTACATAAACAAACGAATGGTTGTTTTCGGAGGATTTGTGCAAGGAGTAGGTGTTTATCTTAATTGGATAACGGTTCTTTCGCTCTGGTCAGAAGGTTATGAATATTGGTGGGATCTGAATCCATGGAGTTGCTCAACCCTTCCTCTTAAAAGAGCTCAACATACTAGTATTTTTGATTCGAACAATCAGAGGATGATACTTTTTGGTGGCGAAAACACTACAAGTTTGTATTTTAACGATGTTTGGGAACTTTCTTTTACTGAAACAACAGAAGGAAAATGGTGTCCTCTTTCTATAAGTGGGACCAAGCCATTTGCACGGGCAATGCATTCAGCTATCTTTGATCCTATTAATAATAGAATGATCATTTTTGGTGGATCAAACTTTACAACTACCCCTAATCCAGAATGTCCTGCAAATGAACCAAATTGCACATTAGGAGACCTTTGGGCATTGAATATTACGACCTTGACCTGGCAGGAGATCTTTCCTCCCCAACCACGGCCTTCTCCGAGAAAGGGCCACAGCGCCATCTATGATCCTGATAGAAAGCAGATGATCGTGTTTGGGGGAAGGGCCTGTCCCACAACATGCGATGAGGTCAACGATGTATGGGCGCTTGACCTCTCATCTGCCGGAGATGAAAAATGGAAACAGCTCGCTCCAGAAAGTTCTCCGCCCGATCCCAGGGAGGGAGCAGCCGGGGTATATATCCCCGGCTCAGGCAAGGTCTTTTTTGTCGGTGGGAATGCAGGCTCTTCCAAGTTCGGAGATGTATGGTTCCTCAACCTCGGGAGGCCAACCTGGGGAAGGGTTTATCCGGATGGTGGAACATTTACGGCCCGCACGAGCTATACCATTATCTTTGACTCATACAATTCCCGCCTTATTGTCTTCGGCGGCCTCGATATCAATGGCCAGGGCCTCAATGATACCTGGTCACTCCAATAAATTTCATCTCTTTCCAGAGTGCTCCACTATCTGTCTCCCCACTGTATAAAAGAAAGATTTGATTTCCTCCATAGAGACCTTCTTGACGAGCCTGGGAAGTGCTTGGATGTCTTCAGCTTTGAAGCATCTCTCAGCAAGTGAAAGAGGTTCAATGTATATGTCAAACTTCGCCTTTACGAGCCTTCGCAGTTTCTCTATTTTCAATCCAGTTGTGCGGAGAATAAAATAGATATCCACATAATCTTTTGGCTCAGACCTGCTGTGAAAAGTCTCCAATTTGTTGACAGCAATATCAAGGAATGATTCCACACGGATATCCTCGACTATGTGATGCGGCTCTATGGGATCAAAGGGGAAGTAGATAAAGTCAACCTTTGTAGCAATTTTTCTCCCTCTTCTGAAAATTATCCTGTTGATAGGGCCAATCCGGCTTCTTTCCGCAGAGAATCCTTTTCTTGATGCCGAATGGATAAAAGGAAGAAGAGAAATGCCCGAAACCTCATTCAGAGAAAAGAAATCAATGTCTTGAGAGAGACGGTGTTTGAGATATACGGATGAGAGGGCAGTTGCGCCGGAGAGAATGAAGGATTTTCCAAGTCGGCATTGTGAAAATATTCTCAGCAGAACTTTCTGATGTCTATTGAGAAGGGAGAAAGTCGTATCCGGCGAGGGGAGTTTAGGAAGCAGAGGCACGAAGGAATATGTTCACAACCTTGAGGAGAGCACGCGGAATTTTTAATGATGAAAGATGTTGTGAAATGATCTCCGGAGGGAATTTTCTCAGCTCGCCCCACATCCGCTCCCTTAGGATTTTGTCCAAAATCCAGCGGATTCTAAAGGAAGAGTCTTTCTCTAAATCAATGCGAAGGCGCCCATAATCCCATGTGTCAATGACGATCTTCCTCATAGAAATACCTTATCATAAAAATGGGGTCAGGTCTTTACTTTTAGCGTTTTTACGATATCGAGAACCACTTTAGCGTTGTGATCCCAGGTATACTTTTCCGCAACTGTCTGCCGTGCCTTTTTGCCGAGTGATTCCCTTAATCCTGCATCCCGGCAGAGCCTCAGGATGCCATTGGCAAGGTCATCTGGGTTGCCCGGTTCAACAAGCAGGGCATTGTCTTCGTTTTTAAGCACATCCTTGATCTGGCCAAGCCTGCTGGCAACGATTGCCTTACCCATGGCCATGTATTCAAAGAGCTTTGTTGGAGAGCCAAAAAACTCGGTCCCCTGGGCAAGTGGCACATGGGGTGAGACAAGGATATCGCAAGCCGCAAGGAACTGAGGGACTTCTTCGTGAGGAACGCTGCCGACGAAAAGGGACTTGTCCGCAGCCCCTGAGTCTTTGAGGATTCTCTCAACCTTGTCTCGCAGGCGGCCATGTCCGATGAAAAGAAATCTGGCCAGGGGCTCTTCCTTTATAACGCGCCCCACTGCTTGAGCTAGGATTTCAGAACCGTGCCAGTAATCAAAGCTGCTCAGGAATCCCACAACCATATTATGATGCAAGCCGAGCTCTTTCCTTAATTTGTTGCCAGAGATGCCAGGATGAAAAACCTCCGTGTCCACGCCGTTAGGATTTACAATAATCTTCTCTTCTTCAGCCCCAAGTTCAACAAGCTGTTTTTTGAGGACCTCTGATACCACAACAATAGCTTTTGCCCCTGAGAAGGAAATGTCTTCGCATAGGGCACACAACCGTTTCAGCGTGAGCTTGCCCCAGTTGGCCTGGTGCCATACTTCAGAAGCATTAGTCTCAAGGATTAAAGGAACGCTTAAAATCTTGGACAAGATAACGCCGCTCACAGTGAAGTCAGAGTGGCGCTGGTAGAGGGCATCAGGCATCTCCTTCCTAAGAATTGGGATGGCTTTCCGGACAAAACGCAAGTTGAACATTATTCTGTTAAGTTCGGGAAGAAGCTCAAAGAAGCGTGGATGCTCCACCACCGTGAAGGGGAAATCTTTGCCGGCAGAGGGGGCAGGAGGGCCCGATGCGATGAAAAAAACATCATGTCCCAATCTCCGAAGGGCCTGGACAAATCCCTCAATATGGGAGAACGACCCACCCCTTGGCTCGGTTATATAAGAGAAATCGTCTGTCCTGAGATAGGCGAACTTCATTCTCCCTCTCCCTTTATTCGGGGTAAGGGTCGGAGAAGGTTGGTGATGGAGAGTTTCAATATTAAGAGACTTATATAGGAAAATATTAATACTAACAGACTGATCAGGGCCTCAAAAGCCAGTTTTCCAATGGAACCAATGAATGTAGCTATAGAAACATTGATTTCTTTGCCATTTTCATCAATGAGTGTCCTTTTCTTTGACCGAACACCCATAATAAGACAGATGAGCAAGGATTTTCTCTTGAGACCCTCTATATCCTTGCAGAGCACCATGGCTTGAGGATATTTCTTGCCCCTTAGAATCCCTACGATATTTCGGATAGATAATTGGCGAAGATCAAAGAGGGTATGGGTCTGTCCTGGGCCCTTGGGAGGGGTTGCAGGAGGAACTAATAGAATAAACCTTGCAGAGCTGTATTCTTCGTGCGCCATTATTGGATGAATCTCCAGATCTTCTTCAGAATCAGAGAGTATCATAAAAACTCAAAGTTCCATAATTATTTATGAATGCACTACGTAGATTTACTATTGACAAGATTTTCAATGGGTGATAAATATAGGTTAATATTGGAGGTGACCAATGAAATTACGCTTTATTATTATCCTCCTTATATCTTCATTTCTCCTTTGCACTCGTTCTACTGAACCACCCCAGCCCCCAACTCAAGGTGGTGAATCTCCTACACTTATTGCTCGAATAGAAGCCCGCATAGATCCATCTACCCTCATTGTCTTGCTTGAGGGATTAGAGGACACCAACCTTCAACCCATGTCCTCTTCCAGCGAAGGGAACTGTGTGATGGACGAGAAGGGCAAGGCTGGTTTTGCCGAGCCATCAGTGGTGACAAAGAAAGATGGGGTATTGAGCTTTTCAACCTCTGTAAAGAACCTCACGACAGAGCCGTGGACAGGTGTGAACCTGACTTTAACAGGCAGCGACGATGAAACAGTGAGTCCTGCGAATCCAAGCAATGGAGAAGGCAAGGGCAGTTGGTTCTGGGCATTACACGATATTCCTGCGGGGCAGGAGAGCTCGCCTACAACTCTGTCTTTAAATGTTCCTGAGGAGAAACCTTTCAAGATGACGCTGGAGCTTCACTCGGGGAATCCGGACATAGAAGATATCGAGAGGGACTGCGACAATGGAACTATTACGATAAAAGGGAAGAATCTTGGTCCTGATCCAGAAAAGGGCCACCGTGCCACGGTGAGTCACAACATAACGATCAATGGGCGAGTTATTCAGGATGACGAGGTATTGTCATGGGAGGATACAAAGATAACGGCTGTTTTGGACAATGGTGAAACTGAAGGGTTTGTTGCTGTAACGAAGGGCGGGCAGCACACATGTAAGAAACGCGTTGAAAAATGTCCGCCTACACCACCGCCACCATCCTGTCCCAGCTTGAGCCAGTGGAGTGCGACGAGCTCATTGAATGTCCCAAGGCAGATGCTTGCTGCCGTTGCTGTCAATAACTGGATTTACGCCATAGGAGGCTTAAACAGTGGAGGCGCAACTGTTGCTCTTGTGGAGATGGCCCAAATTAATCCTGACGGGTCTCTGGGATCCTGGATTACAACTTCTTCCCTGAATGTCTCACGAGCTAATATCCATGCTGTTTCTTATAACGGATATCTGTATGTTGCTGGGGGGACCAGTGGGTATCCGGGAAAATTTGATCAGCTTTCGTCAGTAGAGTATGCCAAGATTAATCCTGATGGAACCCTGGTCTCATGGACGCTTGCGACATCAATGAATCAGGTCCGATATTTCCCTGGGTTGGTGGCATATAACGGGTGGCTTTACACTCTCGGTGGATGGGATGGCAATACCTGCCTTTCATCTTCAGAGAGAGCGCCCATTATCGCCGACGGAAGTATTGGGAACTGGCAGACAGCATCGTCTATCCCGTATGGGAATGAAGCTTTTGTCGCAGTTGTCAATAATGGATGGATTTATATCATGGGTGGATGGAATGGTGCAACAACCTTTGGTCAAGTGTGGAAAGCACAAATCTCTGCCGAGGGAAATCTCGGAGAATGGACAAATGAATCCTCTTTAAATATTCCAAGAGCTGGCTTCGGGGGAGGCATCCATGAAGGAAAAATCTGTGTTGGCGGAGGAGTACAATGGACGACAATGATCCTTCCGGCAGAATGCGCCGTTATTGATCCCGATGGCGGTCTTGAGCCATGGTGCATTGAACCAGAGTTGCCCGCTGCCGCTGCAAATGTTGGAGGGTGTGTATCTAATGGATGGTTTTATATTGTAGGAGGCAATAATTCTGTTCCTCAAACCCTTTCGACAGTTTTTAAGGCGCAAATCCAGTAGATTTTCTTTAATATTCTTTCCTGCGCTTTTACTGTTTTATTTTGTATCTGGAGGATGCGGGGGTTGTAGAAAAGGGGAAAAGGTTAATTCACCTCCCGAGCTTAAGCCTTTTTCTCCGGTAATCGTTTATGCTGGTGATACAGTAACAATTGCCCCCGATGCCTCGGATCCAGATGGTGATCCTCTTTCCTTTTCATATTCTGGTTGGTTGGATACAAATACCAGGATTACTACTCCGGCCGACCGGGGAACACACTCGGTAACGGTAACTGTAACGGATGGTCAGCTCTTTTCTTCTCAGACAGTTGAAATATCGGTTCTTAACAATCCCCCTGTTTTAGATCCAATATCACCAATTAGTATTTTTGCTGGCGATACAATTACGATAACTCCTATTTCTTATGACCGTGATGGGGATTTAATAACCTATACTTATTCAGGATGGATGACATCGAGCACAAAGGTGACAGTCCCAGAAGACAGGGGAGTGCATTATGTAACTGTTGATGCAAATGATGGACAGGCATTTTCTTCTCAAACGGTACAGATTTCCGTGCTTAACAATGCCCCTCAATTTATTTCACAACCACTCACTTCTGTTTCGGTGTGTTCGGTGTATTCATATTTACCGGTCGTATTTGACAAAGATAACGACTCCTTATCATTTTCTGCTACATCTCTCGAGCCTGGAATGTCAATTTCCCCGGTAACCGGGCAAATTATAAAGGTTCAGACTGCTGGAGATGCAGGAACATATCCAATTCAACTTTCTGTGACAGATGGGTATGGGGGTACCGATTTTCAGCCATTCACTCTTACGGTGCTGCAGACTTCATGGACACAGGTTATCGGGATGGGTGTCAGCCCTTCGATAAGATACAGCCATTCGGCAGTCTATGATGAGGTTAATAAACGCATGGTTAACTTTGGTGGAATTTTTTGTCCCGGATGCCTCTGGTATAACGATGTTAGGGTTCTTTATATGACTGGGAGCACATTTACATGGACACAACTTAATCCTACGGGCACCCCTCCGAGCGGGAGATATGCCCATCGGGCAATTTATGATCCTGACAATCAGAGGATGATAGTCTTTGGAGGATATGACACTGTTGGTTATAAAGGCGATCTTTGGGCTCTTTCCCTGACAAGTTCCGTTGGATGGCAACAGATTACGCCTTCACCTCCCTGTCCTTCGGCAAGGGCAAACCATGTCACAGTGTACGACCCAATTCGGAAAAGAATGATTCTTTTTGGTGGCTGGGATGGCACATCGCCTTACTTCAACGATTTGTGGGCATTATCCCTCACGAGTTCTGTATCCTGGGCGCAATTAAGCCCATCAGGAACGATACCGCAGGGCCGTAATAGCCATACAGCCATATATGATCAACTTTATGACAGGATAATAGTATTTGGAGGAAACATTGCCGGAGTAGGTGCAACCAACGAGACCTGGGCACTTAATTTTTCCACTAGTTCTGATGGTGTTTGGAGCCAAAGTTCACCACAGGGTGTCCCGCCATCGCCAAGATACGTAGTGACAGGTATCTACGATAATATATGTGGAAGAATGGTTGTTTTTGCCGGCTATGATGGAAGTTTTACCAACGATACATGGGTATTGGGTCTCATGGCAGAAGGACAGATGCAGTGGAACAATCTCTCCTTAATGCCGCCCCTTCCTCCGAAACGATACTCTCATGTGGCCATCTATGATCCTGTAGGTGCCCGAATGATTGTTTTTGGTGGGACAAACAATCCCGGCACAGGTGCGCTAAATGATCTCTGGCAACTTCAATAGAATTGTAAACACTCGTTTGAGAGCATATCCGAGAAATTAAAACCGCATACAACATATGATAGAATTGTCATATGATCCCACTCCTCCTCTATTTTATCCCCGCCGGAATTCTTAGTCTTTGCCTTACTCAAAACAAAGCGGAACGAATAATCTTAACCATTGCGTTTGCTCCAATCATCAACACGATCGTTTTCTCCTCTTTATTGCTCGTGAACAGCATCTCGTTGGTATCAGTGTTATTAAGCTATTTTTTTATAATAGGGGTCTTGCTGACGCAAAAGCCAAAGTTGAAAGGGACAGGCCCTATATTCCAGGAAAGAATAACAGAAATCATGCTCGGGTTAATCTTCATAGCCTTTCTTATCTTTTCCTATCTCTATCCATATTTCAAAACAGCCAATATTCATTTTATGGACATTATCCAGGTAGGAGAGTGGATTGCCCTGCAAGGAACATTTCCTCCGATACCAATGAATCATGTAGCATCAGCAGAGGTTCCTCTATTTTACCCTCCAACCATATCTTATTTTGTTGCCTTTCATAATCTCTTTTCACATTATTCTTTTACCTCTTTTATTTATTCCTTTTTCTCAAGCCTTTATGGGTGGGGTTATCTTTTAGCGCTTGTTTTGCTGGCACGGGAACTCCACTGGGAAGAAACCATTGGTCTAATGGCCGGCCTTTTGTCTGCCACATCAATATTTTTCCTCTCAACGGTAGCCCTCGAGATAACCCATTCTATACTTGTGCCTTTTTATTCGGCATTTTTTCTATATCTCCTCCTTAAATGGATAAATACAAAAAGCAACAGGGACTTTTACCTGCTATGTATAATTATAGGATTCTCGTTCTGGGTCAGGATCTATCTGGGAGTATTTTGCTTTATATTTTTTCTCCTTTGCACGCTGCGTTCCTTTAAAAAAACCTGGACAGCGCCGCATGTCATTTTCTTCCTTGTATCGTTTCTTCTGGGAATAAGCTGGAATATCTACCAGTGGATATTTTATCAAACTCCTATATATACCATCTGTTTTACGGAAAAATGCGACTTCCTTAATGTTAGTGATCCGTTTGTCAGATATTTATCAATCAGTCGGGATAAGATCGGGAACATAGGGGAGAGCACCCTTTCGAGACTAAGATTTTATTTCCTCTATCCATCACCTCCGCGCACAATAAAGGGATTT
>Ga0315308_1000664_pt1 | contig 19454 bp, 21 predicted proteins | sample TDP3_MG_FD_203078 | JGI IMG/M metagenome (GOLD analysis project Ga0315308, IMG submission 203078) | Freshwater sediment microbial communities from Lake Towuti, South Sulawesi, Indonesia - TDP3 | ecosystem: Environmental > Aquatic > Freshwater > Lake > Sediment | place: Indonesia: South Sulawesi... | reverse complement strand
ACGATAGAAGAAAATTCTAGAAGCAATTTTGGTTCAAACAACACTTTTACGGCTAGATGTGAAAAAGATTTAAGACATAGGGTTTCAAATTCCTTAACCAAACTGGTGATCAATATGACTATAAGCAGACAAGAGATGCAAGAAATAGTTAGAAGATACAAAGAACCCATTGGACTCAATTTGGGTTCTCATTCAGCCTTAGATGCTTGGCAAGGCCAACGCAACTACGGGTTAAGGAGCATAATCTACACGACGCCTGGCAGAGCACGAATCTACCTTCAAAATCCTATGGTTGGCAAACCAGATGAAGCCGTTGAGGATTTGCCTAATCTGGTCAAAAGAGATTTGCGGGTTGTAAACGACCCTAAGGACATAAAGAAATATGGTGATTGGAGAAGCGTCATACTAATTCTTGATAAGTACTCGGACATAGTGAAATATGCTGATGAACTTGTTGACTTAGAATGTTTGCAAATTACGAATAGAGCTTTCGCAGTTTATGTTGGCGGAGATGAATACTGCAGCGTAATTGAGAATAACTATGCGGTACCGATACTTGGCTCTCGGACTCTTCTCAAGATAGAGAACAGGGGCGAAATTGAGAAAGACTATTACTGGTTTGCGGAGCAAGCCGGAATTCCATATCCAAAATATTACAAGTATGAGGTTCATAAGGATGGGATAAGGTTCAAGGAACCCATTGATGAACCCATGATCTTGAAGGCTGAGCATGCCCATAGGGCTTTCGAAAGAGAATTCATTTTTGCAGCGGACTCGCATGATATGGAGGAGAAAGTTGCCAGAGAGGTCAAAGGTGGAAACCTGAGCAAAGAAGCCTTAGAGAACGGCCGTGTAGAGCAAATAGTCCTGGGTCCACATGCGAATTTTAACTTCTTCTTTTCGCCTTTAGATGCCAAAAGTGACTGGGGAGACGCGGACGATTGGTTTGCGAAACTTTACAATGTAAGCTTAGAAGAGGCGAGGATTTGCTTGGCTAATCAGTTTCTTTCAATTGATGAGCGTAGGGAGACCATTCTAGATGGTTTGAAGCGACTGCCATCGGATGTTCAGGAGAAAATAAAAAGGGTTCCATCGTTTGAAGTCACGGCCCATGCCATTCTAAGCCTTAGAGAATCGTTGTTGAAGGATTTGCACCGTTATGCAGATCGTTTCTTGCTTTCATGCAAAGAATATGCGAGCCCAGGAATAATCGGTGCTTGGTGCTTACAAACACTGATTACGTGGGACCGTGTTTCGAAGTATGAGCTGAAGCCTATGGTTAAGCTGGACTTTACAGCTGGTGCAGAAGCGAAGAAAACGACAGACTATGGATTATACGATATTCATGGAGAAAAAGATCCATACATGCACATTCCTGTAACACAAGATGTTGCGCTAAGACATGGGGGCGGAACAAACGTTCACATGGGCATAGGCTCGCAATATGCAAACGCGAAATATAAGAAGCCACTTAGCACGGGTGACCGCATAGCATTAGAAATTAGAAGAGCGTCGAAGACTAACCAGTTGCATGAACTCGTGACTTAATCCGTAGCTGCATAATCTCTATATTTTTTGATGACTTTTGAAAGACTGGAAACATCGAATAGTCTACGGCAGGTCAACTCATTTGCAGCAGCCATATACATTTCACTTATAATCTTTTTCAGTTGAGGGGCCAGTTTAGAAGGTTGTGACTGGCAGATTGTTCTCCAATCCTTGATCCCTTCAGTTTCAGCAGTTTTCTTGGCTTCTTCTACGTCACCAGACCATCTCGTTTTTCTGTAAAATTGTCTGGCGATCTCTTTACTAACATGGAACCCTTTGTAGGTGAATCTGCATTCGTCAAGGGTTCCAACAACATCAACTACCATAAGCCTTCTTACGTGGTCTAAGGCTAATTCTATCTTCCCATCCTCATTTTCTAAACCAGCGCCAGAGGCTATTTCGCTGACAGTGCTGTTAACCTTTGAAATAATCGCCATGATTTTGGCAGTTTCATCATCTGTCAACCCAGCTATCTTCTCTGCCTCTTCCCACTTCACGTAACGATCAGTCTCCTCAAGTTTAGTGGAAACATCGAAAATCGGATTTAGAAGCCGTTCTCCTGCTTTTGGATAGTGGTCTAGCCCCAAATCTTTAAGGGTTACAGTGCCCTGTGCCAGTCTTTTGAAAACTGACGACCCCTCTGGGAGTCCATTTCTGTACATTATTTCGAGTGGGATTAGGTAGTTTTTTAAGTTTGGCGTAAACATGCTGTAATCATATTTTAATTTTCCATTTTCCCAGCAGGTTTCGGGTTTGAACACGTTGACCAAATTGAATTCCATAATGTTTGTTGGTTGCTCTAACTCTTCAAATGTCACAACTTTTCCGTTTTTAGCGACTAAGCCTCTGTAATGCGTTTCAATTCCCTTTTTTTCTAGGTTTTCGAAGCAATAGGCTCCCATAAGACACAGGGCTGCACCCTTACCCTCAATTTGATCTGGCATTTCACCCCAATCAAAAACGGAGTAGCGATCTGAAAAATGAAACCTTCCAACACCCATCGAATCCTTTGTCGGTTTTTTAATTACTTCTAGGTCTTTTACGCTGCCCATGCCTTTTTCCACTATTTCAATTTCCTCACAGACGCATCAGACTTTTCAATCTCTTTCTTCTTTTCCTGTTGGTATTCCCTTATGCGTTTCGCCAACCTTTGATCTTCTACGGCAAAGATTTTTGCAGCGGCGATGGCTGCTCCCTCAGGCTCAATCGTGACGAGCGAGCCCACGCCACTTGGAACCCTAAGCGACGAGTAAATGTCTGCTCCACCAAACTTTTCCGAATATGGCGGACAGGCAATGACCGGCTTAGCAGTGTTCGCATCGACAAAAGCGCTTAAGGCGTTAGACCTTCCAGCAACGGTTATGTAAACAACCTTTTCACCTTCAAACTCCTTGACAATGTCCAAGACTTTTTCTGGAGTCTTATGAGCAGAAGCAACGCGAAACTCATAATCTAACCCCAAAGTCTTGAGATGCTTGGCTATTTCACGGCAAAACTCGGAATCACGCTCTGAACCCATCAGTATGACAACCTTGCCCGCCATGTTTCCACCGGAGCAACTACATTGCTACAAGGTTTTAATCAACTAATAAGTTTTTAAGCCAGAAAATTGACTTCAATTTTGAGGGGAAGTCACATGTCTTCCCAGAAAAAACGCAGACGAAGTATTATAGACGATTTGTTCGGGGGCTCAATGCTCGACGAGAAAGGGTCATTTTCTAATGAGTTCCCAGAAAGTGGCTACTCGATAAGCGTTACGCAGACTCCGGAAGGGACAAAAGTACGAGCCAAAGTTGGAAAAGACACAGACGTAAACACGCTAAGAAAACAGCTTGAGCAGAAGTATCCAAACGCAGAAATAGAGATTGAAGGCGGCAGAAAAGAGCCCTTGATAAAGGAAATATTCACAAAAGACCTCAAAAAAGAAAACAAAGAAAAACAAAAGTAGACCAAATGACATTTAAAAACATTTATAATCATAACGTTGTTGAAGATTCTCAATCTCAGTGGGGGTCATCGTCTAGTTTGGAATAGCACTTCTGAGACGAAATCTCTTGCAAATCACTCCTTTTTCCACCGGTTTGGTAGGTAGATTTGTTCTAGTATGTAGGTTCCTCTCAGTGGTTTTTGGACAGAAAAAAGGCATTCTTTTTCAAACGAAAGAGGATTGAACAATCAGATCAAAGAGAATTGGTAGAAGTAGTTGGCTCTAGTGGCTATGCGACTACTACTTCTTGCGAAGTGATCCGTTTGGAAAACCTAGGGGGAAGGGGTATCTGAGAGTTAGGGTCAGACAAGTTTTGCGGGTTAAGTATCGTCTAAGGGGGAGGCCACAATAATTGGATTTCAAATCTTCAGCATAAAGCATAGGTCAATCTTCAGTAAGATAAGCTCGAAATCCCGCACTTTTCTGGTTCCTTTTGTCGGCGTCTTTGGTCAGTAAGCCAAGAGACATCAACAACTCCCTTTAGAAGTTGTTGTTGGACAGTAATCCTGCGCCGAACAACAACAACTTCCAAGTATCATTGAGCTTCAGACTTAGTCTCTCCCTTTTTCAGGGCCCTCTCCTTCTTTAAAAGCCCCAGTTGCCTTGTAGATACCTTTTGGTAGTTGGCAAATTTTCAAAGCGACGACTACGTTAGCAGAGTAGCAAAAACCTTAATCGAAACAAGACAATTCATAGAAACAGGCTTCGGGTACGTAGCTGAAATGGAAAACGTAAAACTCTTTAGAAAACAAAAGTAAGATCTGAAGAGAACGCTCGTCCTTTAAAATGGGGTCGTCGTCTAGCTTGGTCAAGGATACCAGCCTGGGGCGCTGGCGGTCCTGGGTTCAAATCCCAGCGACCCCACCAACAGCGTTATTTTGCCAAAATAAGCTCATCTTAGCCAATTTTAGTGAAAATATCTACCATTCTTTCTTAGCTTTAAGCTCCATTCCTGAGAAGAAAATGGAAGACTCGTATCTAACTTGAGGTTGACTGTGCATGCTTTAAACAGAAGAATGTAGAAAAGTTATAGCTGAACCTAAGTGACTATCTGGATTGGTGAGCTGAGTTGCTTGAGGGGAAGACTGTGAATTTGAGGGTTATGGAGAAAGAGGACTTGCCACTATTGGCAGAATGGGTTAACAAGCCTGAGTTCTTTGAATACAATCCTCTAAGACAGATATCCAAAGCAGAGATGGAGAAGGATTTTGATAAAAGCACTCTTGAACAAACGGGGGTTATCATTGAGAAGAAAGATGGAAGTAAGATTGGTTACATATGTCATTTTGTCTTAGTGCATCCTGCAGGAAAACTATTGGAAATAGGTTATTCTTTGGTTCCAAATGAGAGAGGCAAAGGCAACGCCACAGAAGCTGTCGAGATAATGGTTGACTACTTGTTCCTTTCAAAGGACATAATGCGTGTTCAAGCCTGCACAGATACGAGAAATCTGGCTTCTCAGAAGGCTCTGGAAAAAAGCAGGTTTCAAGAAGGAAGGAACAATGCGTAAATATCTTTTTTCCAGAGGAGAACTCAGAGACGCTTATCTGTATAGCATTTTGAGAGGGTTCAAGTCCTACCGGGTCATCAGCATCATTTCTAAGTCTGCGTTTGCTATCTTCCGCTTTCTGAATAGGTTAACCTCGTTAACGGCGTAGCAGATGAACAACGAAAACCAGCATGGACACAAAACATGAAATCTGCGTTATTTCCCAATTTTTTCCGAATGTTTTTTCTTCTTTTGAATATTCTTTTTCTTCAATGAAGGCATACACTAATCTCCACGAAGCAATACTTGCTATTAATAGCATTACAGTATGAAAGCTTTAAAACTTTTCACCAATTAGGACCATGAGCCAAAAAAGGGGTGTCGTGGAGATATTTCCATTTGTCCGTGGGTTCAAACGTGGGCTCTAACCTATATGACCCCACCACAAATACCAGAGGCCCCATCAGCATGGTTACTTCCTTTTTCTGAAAAGCTTGACGTCGCTAAAGTCGCAGACATATTCGAAGCCGGCTTCAACAAGTTTCTGGGCTTCTTGTACCGTCTTGGCAGTGGCTGAAAAGAACTCGTCGCTCTCGAAGCTTATCAGCGGAGTATATAATAGTGTGTTTTGGATGTTCCTGTGACCGAGCATCTTCATGACGTGTAAAATATCTTTTGTTTTAGCGTACTCCATGGTGGCTTTCCAGGCGAAGAGTATGTCCTGAGCAGCCTTAAATTGTCCATGCCTTTATGTCAGAGTTTCAACGTCTGAAAAAGAGTCAATCAAAGAATTTGCTTTTTCTATTGTATTTAATCAAACGCAAAAGTATTTAAACGAATTTTTGATTTAATGCGGTTTATGATTTAATCATCCATTATGCCAAGGGATCGCTTGTGAAATTTTCATTTATTAATGCTGCACCCTATGAAGGTTTAGATGAACGCGAAGCACGGAAATCTATTGCTTCATTTCCACCCCTAGGCATTTTATATTTGGCTTCGGTGCTCAAAGAAAGAGGAGTAGAAGTTTCTGTTTTGGACCAACCAGCAAAGGGTTTAACAACAGACGAAACAGTCAATTGGGTAGAAAAAGAAAAGCCCGACATTCTCGGTTTCTCAACATTCTCAAGCTCAGGTCGCACAGCTGCTTGGATTAGCAGTAAGGTAAAAGAGAAAAATCCAAACATTCTCGTCGTGTTAGGAAACCATTATGCAACGTTCAATTCCAAACGAATTCTCAGAAAATACCCTTCAGTTGACATCATAGTTCGTGGAGAAGGAGAAAACACCGTGGTCGACCTTGTAAATTCCCTGCAGAATGAAGACAACTTAAAAAAAGTTAGTGGAATTACTTTCAGATATAATAAGAACATTATTTCAACACATGACCGCCCCCTAATAAGGGATTTGGATTCTCTACCATTCCCAGATCGAAAACTCATTGACGTAGACTATCATTCATTCATTGCAGGAGCCAATATTGCTCCAAAAAAATTCACCAGCATTGTTTCCTCACGTGGATGTGTTTATCGATGCCGCTTTTGCAGTTGCACTAGTTTTGCTCGTAACAAATGGAGACCCAGATCAATCGGAAACATTCTGGAAGAACTGCATTTCCTTGCGAGTGAGGGATACAAACAGTTTGTCTTTGTAGATGACAGTTTTACGTTGAACCAGAAAAGAGTTGTTAAGCTCTGTAGAGAAATAAGAAAAGAAAGAATAGAAATGGATTGGATTTGTGAAGGAAGAGTAAGCAACTGTTCCTTTGAAATGCTGCGAGAAATTGCAAAGGCAGGCTGTAAAGTCCTCTATTTAGGAATAGAAAGCGCCAATCAAAGAATTCTAGATTACTACGATAAACAGATAACTCCTCAACAGTCTAAAGATACGGTGAAAGCAGCTAGAAAGGCTGAAATAGATGTAATAGTTGGATCTTTTATTGTAGGAGCCCCTGACGAAACAAAGGAAGAAATTCAGAACACAATCGAATTTGCAAAGCGGATCCCCATAGATTTTCCGCAATTTAATATATTAGGGGTTTTTCCTGGAACGGACCTCTGGAATGATTTCGAGATTAAGGGTTTTCTTGACGAAAGAAAAGACTATTGGGAGACGGGTATCGCGGTTTCTCAAATATATCCAACCCCTGTAACACTTGACAAATGCAAGCAAATGATCAAACAAGCCTTTTACGATTTTATCCGTCGACCAAATTTCATATTGAAACAAATAGCAAGGACGCTAAAGAGCCCCTACAGAATAGAAGTCCTAATCAACAACATGAGGCGAATAGGTGAAATCAAAGAAAATCTCCGCATCATTACCTAGATTTTCACCGAACTAGAAAGCGCGCGCGCGCAACCTCGGTTCATAGATCAAATTCATAAGTACAAAAAAGTTGAAACCCGAAACTAATATCTCCATCAACCAAACTCGAATCGCGGTCTTCAACGAAGGAGTATCCATAAGCATCTCAACTTTCCAGGTAACTAACGAAGATTCGATAACGCATCAGGCTTTTCGCCAATCTTCTTTGATTTTCTCTGCAAGCGATTTCAATTGTCCGTGATCTGTATAGCGGATTCTGGTGTTCAGTCTAACTCTTAGACCCAGATTTCTTAGGAAAAGGTAGAGTTGTTCTCCAGTTACCTCCTGTAACTTACCAGACAAAGCCAAATTCACTAGCGCATCTTCAACTTTGCCTATAATGGCAGGATATTGATAGATTGCAGAGTTGAATACTTCCCAAGCTCTACCTTTGAAAATCCCCTTCAGAACCTTGTCTGCATCGATTTCTTCGGTTTTGTTTTGTTTTTCAGCTAATCTTCTCTGCAGTTCTCGCAGTTTATCTCGTCTTATAGCGCGTAACTCGCTCTCGCTCATAAAGGGTCATTAAACCTTAGCACATCAAATTGATAAACATTCTTAACGTACGCGAAAAACGTTAGCAAAAAAAAGGAGTTCGCGGGAGACGTCTCCATTTGGGGCTAGGTTCAAATCCCAGCGACCCCACCACAAACACCAGCAGACTTATTCTGGTATTAGTTATTGGCGCGCGCGATGAGCCAATTGAACTGTCAAAATCGGCTGATTTCAGCCAGAAATCAATAAATATCAGTAAATGGCAATTTTTGTACACTATGTTGTCTGAACTTAATAAGACGGTAGCTCGCCGCTATTTTAAAGCCTATGAAACTGGAGATATAGAGGCTGTAATTGAATTCGTAGACGCCAACTACACTCTTCACCCTGGAGGAGAAGAAGAACCAATGAATTTCGACGAAAGAAAACGCGATGAGATGGTATTTTTTTCGGCTTTCTCTAACATCCAAGCCATTGTGGAAGACCAAATCGCCGAAGGCGACAAGGTCGCGAGTCGCATAACAATGCATTGTACTCACACAGGAGAGTTTCGCGGCATTCCTGCAACCGGAAAGCGAATTACGATCACTTACATGGACATCGCCCTCATCAAAGCTGGTAAGATAGTCGAAGAATGGGTCGAGTTTGACATGATGAATATTCTCCAGCAAATCAGCGTTCGCAAAAATCAACAGTGACTGCGACCATTCACCCCACTCAAAACCGAGCATCATCAGAAGAGCGCGCGAAAATTTCTTAAGCCCCTCAGAGTTAACAGAACCCGCCAGGGTGTATCCTACTATCAGAGAAAAAAGTGGAGGTTACGAGTGACCTCACTACTGGGGCCGGGAGCAAATCCCAGCAACTCACCAAAAATACATATCCAGATTTGAAAACACACAATAAGCTGGGAGATTTTAAGTCTCTGTTTTTTCCTTGAAAGGTTGAGAAGCTACGGCTTGCCGAAATCTTTCTATGAGCTGCTCCGCATATTTCTCAATGCCCATACTTTTTAACTGGCTATTGGCTTCAACTATGGCTTTTTTGTAAGCCAGCAATGGCTCCTCTTTCAACTTCTTGCATGGAAAGTCGTAGCACTGATAACAGAAGTCTAATCCTTTTTGAATAATGCAGTCACGAACAGGGCAATCTGGCCACCATGACCAGCCGCCTCCAAAACGGCATCCCTTACAGGGCTTGTCTTGTGAAGCAAGCCATTCTAAGCCCTTAACAAACTCATCATAATTGCACACGTTCTGCCTCTCTGCGATGAGCTTTAAAGAGCCAGACCTCTCGACATAATATAGGAGGTTTTTCGCCATTTGGACTTTTCCACCTCGGAAATAGTCGCACAAGGGACAATAATATTTGCTACAGCAAGAAATGTACTCATACTCCTTCTTCATGCAAACTTTACTCCGCGCTCAAGTTGAAAATGATGATACTTAAAGTTTTGTCGTGACCGCATCACAAATGTTCCAGTTCTTTTGACGGCTACGGGCGTTCGACGCTCTCAGATTCCTTGGTACCAAAGCTCTTTTTACCAATTATTTGCAGATGACCTGCAAAGTTCACCAATGATCTATTTGTGCAATGGGCTAATTCCATTTTTAGCAGCCTTTTGCGAATCTTTGGATCTGCTTCCAACTGTTTCAGAGTTTGCTCATCAATCTGATGCAAGAAAACAGGAGCGCCAATAACTTCAAGAATTTCGAGTCTAGCTCTTGTGAAGCAGTCTGATAGTTCTTCCCAAGTGAGGTTGTATTGGGGAAAATCAAAATCATATGAAATGTTGGTCTTCAGCAGTTTCTCTGCTTCTCTCATCCTACGCGCTTCGATTAGTTCAGGTACACGTCTAAACTTAGTGTCTAAAGTCACAACTATGTTGGCGCCTCCCTTAGCTACCCTAGCTAATTCCTTTATAGCTTGTGCCGGTCTAAGGCAATATGAGACCGCATCATACTGGGAGAAGACAAAATCAAAGTAATCGTTTTCAAGCTCTTTCATATTTGTGATGTCAGATTTTATAAATGCTACATTATGCTTCATCTTGAGTTGAGCAAAACGTTTTCGGGCTTCATCAAGCATCTTTTGAGAAAGATCAGTCAGCGTAATATTTCTATACCCTAATTCGACTAGCCTCTGCGCCCAAGAACCATCTCCGCCGCCTGCATCCAATATTTTTGCAGACTTCTTTTTTGGGAGATACTTTCTTAGAAAATGCCACGTAATGTCATCTGCAAAACTCATCGCCGCCCGTGCAGTCTCATACCTAGGCTTCGCAAATGCACCAGAAGAATAACCTTTGGCATACTTATCAAAAATCTCTTCAACCTTTGTCTTTCGCATGCCCTTCACACTGAAATCTATGCGAAATTGGTTGATAAGAATTAGCACTAATCAGCAACTCATGAGAAAATAGGACTTGTGGGTGACATTCCACTCCGGCATGGACTCGACTCCGGGAAAAAGCATTTTTGCTTGTTACTGCAGTAAAGAAAGGCAGTGGATAATTATGGATATTCTTGAAGAGTTCAGACGTCATCGTGAACGCATGAACGCAAGAATTCTAACAAGCGGCAATCTCAGCATCAAGCGATTCTTTGCGTTGGATAGCCGTGTATACGAGAAAGGAGCATTGGATGTCAAGACTAAAGAGATGCTTGGCCTTGTTGCTTCCACTGTCCTACGCTGCAATGACTGTATCACTTATCACGTTATTCGATGCGTGCAGGAAAATGTTACAGAGCCCGAGTTTTTTGAGGCATTAAATATCGCATTGATTGTAGGCGGCTCAATTACCATTCCTCACATACGCCGAGCAGTTGAAATATTCGACGACTGTAAGGAGAAAAAAACAAAAGGCCAACCCATCAAACTATAGCGCGCACGCAAACAGCTCGCAAGTTTCATCGTTCCTCAGCTTTGATTACAGAAAACAATGTATTTAATTCCGGCCTTGCGGACGAAGCTAAACATTTCACGAAACTCCTTCTCCACTTTTCCCCGAAACACGTTGACCCTTCGGATAGTTTCAAAGAAAAGCTATCATGGAGTCTTCTTATCTTTAATAAGACAACCCGTTAGATGGTTTTAATCTACGGTTTGCCCCTTTGAAAAGAAGACACATTAATTTTCAAAAAAACATGTTTGGTACTGATCTGATTTATGAACGCGTTTAATCTGATGCTGAACCACTTGGTCAACGATTTTGTGTAAATCTTGCATATATTTGTCATGATCGTACAACCAAGACCCGTCTTTGAAACATTCATATGGTACTGTCTCCCGTGACCACTTCTCTGGAGCCAAGTCTTGAATTACATATTCATAGGCTTGCAGAAACCCAGCTCTGATAAGTTTTGACAAATTCTCGACAAGATTTCTGAACTCAGACCTAGGAAGATATAGGTAGGCGATTATGGCATTTTCGCCCAGTATCTTGCCCACGGTGTACGCAAATGGTTTGTCCAGTAGCGATAACGCGAACTTGGCCATTTTTTCGCTGTTGTCAAATTTAAAGACAAATAAAAACATGTCAGATATCGTTCTTTCATAGGGGAAGATACCTATTTGAAAAGCCTCAAGCAATCCATCTTTGATAACATGCATTTTAAAATGGTGATGAACATTCTGCAAAGTCATTCCAAGTTTTTTGGCTATAGCACTCAAACTTATAGTCGCATCTTTCTCCAGTTCTTTCAGAATGAATAAATCGGTTTCATCAGCCTTTATAGGGAAGTCTTCAGGGTCCATTAGCGTATAAGGTAGCTCGCTTCCTCCAGTTTGAATCTCTTCAATCCACTTACCCCATGGAAAAGTCCATGCTTCAGAGACACGATCAAACCAGTTCCTCGTTCGGTTAACTGTATGAAAACAAGTCGACCAAAAAATCTGTACATTCTGGGCTACCCCAAACTTTTTGATCTCTCGCACAAATTGTTCAAACTTGTTAGTGCACTCCTTGGGGACAACATAAACTCCAAGGCAACCTTCAAACATGCCGTAGCATCGGCTCAAGTAGATGTAAAACTTGTTGACCTTCATGCAATTGAAGAGCACATCCTCATAGCCTGGAGTTCCTTTTGCAAAAACCACAGCCTTTTTCAATCCAAGATTTGTGTGATAGACATTTGTATTCAGTCTTAAGTAAAAAGAGGAAGACATGCGCTTTATTCGGGACAGCACAGTTCCTCTTGGTATGCCTAGCTTCCTTGCAACTCCTGATACGTTTCTAGGTCCGCTTTTTCCCAAGGCCTCTAAGATGTTCACATCAAGAAAGTCGAGTTTGCTTCGCATTTATATGTCACTACTCGCCACTTTAGATTCTTCTAGCTATTCTATTAATCTTTACGGAGGGAACGGGCTGTCTATTGGTTCTGTGAGTACTTTTCCCGAGGCTATCGCCGTTGCAAGCAAGCCAAGCTGAAGCATCAGCAATACAATCTTCCAATGCGAACCGATCATTATTTTCCAATTCAAGGCTATCACCTCCTTTATATTTGTCGTGAAATAGAACTATTTGTCGACAAAGATAAAACATATATGTAATTATCTTCTAGAAGTATATACGGTGGCTGACTTGGAATCAGAAATTTTGAATCAAATGCACACAAGAATCCTCAACAATTTTCTGGACATAGTACTACTGCTAGAGTTGAGAAAACGTTCGATGAACAGTCACGACGTTATCACCTTTGTCCACAACAAGTTTAACGTGTCGACGAGCCCGGGTGCAGTTTACTCTTATGTTTACTTTTTGGAAAGAAACGGATTAATCAAAGTCGACAGGACTAAAACAAGAAGGGTTTACACATTGACTGAAAAAGGGGAAGAAAACGCAAGGGCATTTTTGACTTCAAGAGATAAAATTCTAGGATTGGTATTGAATCTTTTCATTGGCGTTTAAGACCTATTTAAGTTTCTTCCACAACCGTGACTCTATCCAAGCTTTTGAACCATGGTATCTTGGGCTCCCCTGTGGAAAGCCCCTCTAGTATTTCCTTTTCAATCTCTTCATTCGCTGTTTCCGTGCTCTCCTCAGCAAGACGAATTATAATTACAGCTTTCTTACCCACTTGCCTCACCATTCTCTAAGATTGTACAACATAGCTTATAAAACCATGACGTGCTTCACTGCCCAAGAAATCAATCAAAGCAATAAAAACATGATGCTCCTTTTTGAGGATGCACGACACGTTCTTCTTGATTTGGAATTCAATAACTTCTCGCGGGTCCAAACAAAGAATTTTAACTAACGCAGCCTCACCTTAACAGGCGGCCCAAATTCTTTGCCCTCTTCTTTGTGCAGGTGCATATAGTTTTGAGGTGAAAAGGTTAAAATATGAAATCCAAGTTCTCAGTCGATTTTGGGGTCCATCCAAGTTATTGTATAATTTAGAAGGTTTCAAGATTTTGCGTTGTCACAATAGATTTTAATACAAGAAGAATTGATAATGCTCATTATAAATATGAAATTGTGAGGTAGAAGGATATGGCTTCAAAGGAATTGTTGGAAATGCTTAACAAGGGAATAGCAAGAGAGCTTCAAGTTTCGATACAATACATGTGGCAGCACGTTCAATGGAGCGGAGTTAAAGGCTTCGCAGTGATGGATGAGTTAGAGAAGATAGCCATAACTGAGATGAAGCACGCTGAAGCTATTGCAGAAAGGCTTTTCTATCTAGGTGATATACCCACAACAAAACCAACCGATATACTCGTGGGCAAAACACTCAAGGAAATGATAGAGCGAGATATAAAAGACGAAGAAAACGCTATAACACTATACAAGGCTATCATAGAACAAGCAAGGAAAGAGAAAGATCAAACCACTGAACTACTGTTCATGAGTATTTTGAAAGACGAAGAGGAACATCACGACACTTTCACAACTTTGCTTGAAGGTCTGAAGTGAAAGATCAGAGACGTTCCAGCCAAAGAAGTCCCCCTTATAACCACATTTTTTCTCCATCCCTAGTTTCTCTGTAATCTCATTTTTGCCTATCTTGCATAAAATTTAACTTTCCAAAGAAATCAATCAGATAACTGGAGTTGAGAGAATGGGTGCAGAAGAAATAGAAGAGCCCATTTGTGAAAGATGCGGCTGTCCCATTGACGACTGCAAATGTGTCTGTCCATACTGCGGTGAATCTTCCGGCTGCGAATGTTGCATAGGCTATGGCACAGCAACAGGCGGATAAAATCACCTTTTCCCCCAAAGCTAATCAGTTGGTGAAATAAATTGGAAACTCAAGAATTTAATTGGATGGCAGGTGGACCGCAAGGAAGCGGTGTAGATTCCGCCGCAAACATTTTTGGAAGAGCTTGCGGATACGGTGGCCTCTATGTCTACGGAAGAAGAGAATACCATTCTAACATCAAGGGATTGCATAGTTATTTCCATTTGAGAATTTCAGGTCGTGAAGTTTTGGCCAACGTTAACAATGTGGACTTGCTCGCAGCTTTCGACGCGGAAACTGTTGTCAGACACATAAGCGAAGTAGCCTCCGGCGGTGGAATAATAGTTGACAAAGACCAAGTCGGCACAAAAGTCTTCAACATACCCACCCTATCATATGAGTTCAAAAATGAATTTCGTCAATATTTGGACAAGAAAGGTTTGGGAGACAATTTAAGCGACCTTCTCACTGAAGCAGAAAAAGCAGGCATACATGTTTTTCAAATTCCCTACATGGAACTCCTAAAACAGATTGCAAATGAATTCGGGATAGAACAACTGAGCAAGATCACCAGAATGATAAACGTATTAACAATAGGAATTTCTTTCGGCTTACTCGGTTATGAAGCGAGCCTTGTCCAGAAGGCCATCAAGGTAATTTTCGCAGAAAAGCCTAGAATTGCGGACATGAACATCTTGGCTTTCAATGTGACTTGCGATTACGCCAAACAAGCCTTTCCAAATGGTCTTGGACACAAGCTCAAAAAAATTGACACCACTGAAGAGAGAATTTTCATATCTGGAAATCAAGCAGTTGCGTTGGGCAAAGTTTTAGGCGGATGCCGAATTCAAACTTATTATCCAATAACCCCTGCTGCTGATGAAAGCGAGTATTTAGAGGCTCATGAAATTATTGAAACTAAGACCGATGATGGGAAAGGAGCAGTATTTGTTGTTCAGACGGAAGACGAAATCGCCGCCGTAAACATGGCTTCGGCCGCAACTTTAACCGGCACCAGAGCAGCAACCTCAACATCTGGACCAGGTTTTTCTCTCATGGTTGAAGGTTTAGCCTGGGCTGGAAACAACGAAGCACCCGTGGTAATCACATACTATCAGCGGGGAGCTCCGTCTACAGGTTTACCCACCCGGCACGGGCAAGACGACTTGAGATTCGCCATTCATGCCGGACACGGCGAATTTGCACGTATAGTACTCGCGTCTGGCGATATTCGAGAATGCTTCTACGATGCTGCAGCCGCGTTCAACTATGCAGAAAAATACCAACTACCAGTCATTCATCTTATTGATAAAGCACTTGGTAACAGTTCCCAAACATACCCGATCTTCGACGCTAGCAAGTTTAGAATTCAGCGAGGCGAGATTCTAGACGAAATTAAGCTCCAAGGAGAGTATAAAAGATTCAAGTTCACAGAAAGTGGCATCTCTCCACGCGTCTTTCTTGGCACAAGAAACGGTGTTCATTGGTATACAGGTGACGAACATAACGAGTTTGGCCACATAAGCGAAGAGCCCACCAATAGAACACTGATGATGGAGAAACGAATGAAAAAGCTCGAGGCCATTGACAAGGAAGTATCGAGCGAAGAAAAAGTCAACTTCTACGGGGACAAAAACGCGAAAAACATGATTGTAAGCTGGGGCTCGCCAAAAGGCGCAATTCTTGAGGCCCTCCACACATTATCAAATGAAGACTTCAATTTGGGATTCCTGCAAGTCCGCATGGTGCATCCACTTCCATCAAACTACATCGCCGATACACTTCAAAATGCTGAGAAAATAATCGATGTTGAAATGAACTATTCTGGACAACTTGGAGGAATAATAAGAGAAAAAGCAGGTATTCCCACGGACTTTTATATCTTAAAGTATAACGGGCGACCAATGACAACCACTGAAGTGTATGATTCTCTAAAGCTCATTCTCCTTGAGAAAGCTCTCAAGAGGCAGGTTTTGACATATGGCTCTTAAGATGTCAGATTACAAAACGGACGTCTTCGTGGATTGGTGCCCTGGCTGCGGAGACTTTGGTATACTAGCAGCCCTACAGATGGCACTCGCTGAGCTGGCACTCGAACCACACCAAGTTGTGATAGTTTCTGGAATAGGCTGCTCAGGCAAGCCACCCCATTTTGTCCACGCCTATGGAGTGCATACGCTTCACGGCAGAACACTACCTTTCGCCCAGGGAATAAAGTTGGCAAACCCAGAACTGGAAGTAATAGCCATGGGAGGAGACGGGGATGGCTTAGGCATAGGCGCGGGACATTTTGTCAACGCTGGAAGACGAAACGTGGACATGACCTACGTGATGCACGATAATGGCGTCTACGGACTAACAAAAGGACAAGCTTCGCCAACGCTCAAACTCGGCTTGAGAACTAAGGGTCTTCCAAAGCCAAACATTAACGAGGCTGTAAACCCAATCGCGCTGGCCATTGTGGCTGGTTATACGTTTGTCGCAAGGGCTTACGCCTACGATACTAAGCATTTGAAGGAAATAATCAAACAAGCGATTCAACATAAGGGGCTAGCCTTCGTGGACATATTGCAGCCGTGCCCAACCTACAACGACATAAACACGAAAGACTGGTACGCTGGCCTCGACAGAATAGATCCTAAAACCGGTAAGCCACAGTCTAGACTATATAAGCTAGACGAAATCGGCTATGATCCTGTCGTTCATGAGCTGACGGAGGATTTCAGAAAGAAAGTGGCTGCACTCGACAAGGCTCAAGAATGGGGCGATAAGATTCCCATAGGCGTCTTCTATAAGAGCGAGCTCATACCGACTTTTCAAGAGCGCATTATCCAGAGAATACCCTTCTACCTTAGTAGTCCTCCAGCAAAGCAGAAAATCAGCGATGAAGCCGGCATGTCTTCAGCCGATCTTAAAGGATTCTTTGAAGAGCTAAAAACATCTTAAAAGAAAAAGAGAAAAGTAAGGCGCGGTGCTACTTGTGCTACAGCACTAGAGTGCTGTCCATCCTCCATCAACGAATATCGTCTGTCCAGTGACATAGTCAGAGGCTGGAGAAGCCAAGTATGTAAGTGCCGCCTTTAAGTCCAAAGGTTCCCCTGTCCTTCCCACCGGGGTCCTGGAAAGGATATACTTTAGTGCATTTTGATCGTTGAAAACTGGCTCCGTCATTTCACTCGGGAAAAATCCAGGAGCAATGGCATTGACATTAATCTTGTAAGGAGCCCATTCTATGGCTAGGGCCCTTGTTAAGTTTATGACCGCTCCTTTAGATGCATAGTATGGTGCTGTTGGAAATATGTCGCCTACAGCTCCATAAATTGAGGCGATGTTCACTATTTTTCCATATTTTTTCCTGATCATTTCACGCGCAACAGTCCTCGCGCACAAGAAAACACCTGTCAAGTTAACATCTATCACTTTTTTCCATTCTTCAAGGCTCATGCTAACCGACGGACTTAAGCTTCCAATTCCAGCGTTATTAACCAAAATTTCCACGGATCCAAACTTGCCCATAGCAGTTTTGACCATATTGACCACTTGTTCTTCCTGACTCACATCCGCTTTCACACAAACCAATTTAACGCCATATTTGCTGGCCAAGTCCTCAGCCACTTTGACAAGTTTTTCATATCTTCTTGCAGCAATTACAAGGTTTACTCCCCGCTCAGCTAAAGTTTCCGCAAACGTCACACCCAATCCACTAGAAGCGCCAGTTACGATGGCGGCTTGACCTCTGATGTCAAAGCATAACTCCATCACAGTTTTACTCAAACCAACCACCATTTTTACACTCGCTCTCTGCGCAAATTTAGATTAAAGGTTTACCCAACAATCATGACAATATCGAAAACAAGAAAACAATTCTATCAATGATCTTGTACCAAATCAATAACTCCATAAAGTCCTCCCTTCGAACATACAACTTCTCCTACAACGCAACTAATTGTTGCAACAATTGTTTTCCGCTTAGTCACAACAAAAGAGCCAAGCCTAATAACCTCCAAGCTAAAAAATAGACATAGTATATTCCAGTGTGAAACGGCAGAGTTTAAAAATGAGCTTAAAAGAATATTGGAGGAAACGAAACTTCGAAAAAACAAGGGAGCCAAAAGGTGACAGGGGGATGAATGAAGGAAGCATCTACGTAATTCAGAAACATTCTGCCACTCATCTCCATTATGACCTTCGTCTAGAGATGAACGGCGTATTAAAAAGCTGGGCAATTCCTAAAGAACCACCGATAGCTTTCGGTGTTCGAAGGCTAGCTGTCCAAGTAGAAGACCATCCAATCGAATATGCAAATTTTGAAGGCACAATTCCAGAAGGCGAATATGGCGCAGGCACAGTGGAGATTTGGGATAAAGGCACCTACAGATTGATAGAACAGAAAGAAGACAAGCTCATCGTAGAAATCGACGGCAACAAGCTAAAAGGCATTTATGTACTTGTCAGATTCAAGGGTCAGAAAAACTGGCTCTTTTTCAAAAAGAAATAACGTGCTCTATAAAACTCAGTAGTGTAAAAAAGTTTCAAAAACTGACGCACTGTCTTCTCAGCTTAGTTTCCCTGATCACTCTTGTTCTCTTTCGGCTTCTCCCTTTTCTACAACTTCAGCTTCAGCAAATCTTCTGCTTATCCTTGTTATCCTTATCTTGACATGGTCACCAGGCTTCGTGTTGGGAATAAAGGTCACTAGGCCCTGTATTCTGGCTATACCCTCTCCCCTTCGGCTTGTCTCTTGAACGTCAACTTCGTATTCTTTTCCCATCTCAACTGGTTTTGGAGGAAATGTGCTTCTTCCCCTGAATCCTCTTCTTGCGCCGAAGCCTCTTCTTTCTTCTTCCATTCGTCTCACCTCTCATCTCCTTAATAAAATCTTATTCCGCGCGTTTACTCAACTGTTAGCATTCCGTATTTTCCCAAGTTTAACTGAATTTCTCCTTTGAAGCTTGTTACGTAACCGTTTTCAACTTTGACCTTGTCGTTGACGTTAACTTTGTTGATCTGGTCATTCCATAATGTCAGTTTCACTGTCCCTGTCTCGTCAGCAATTACTGCTGTCGCTACCTTGTATGTTTCGTCTTTGAATCTAGACAGAACTTCTCGCGGATCCGACTTCTCTACGACTTTGGCTTCAACACTGACGCGTTTCATTCCATTTCTTAATTCTCTTATTTTCAATTCAATTCTTCCGTCTACGCAATTCTTTCCGCGACGGCGAACTTTTCACCTACCGACATAATTCTAACTTTGACACGTTCGCCTATTTTGCTGTTGGGAACAAAGATCAGATAGCTTTGTATTTTAGCTATTCCATCGCCTCTGCTTCCAATATCATCAATAACAACTTCTAGTTCCTGGTTCTCTTTGACAGGTCTTGTCT